>Ga0136623_10000063_pt1 | contig 23607 bp, 17 predicted proteins | sample AntDrymUQ4492106_2_FD_104656 | JGI IMG/M metagenome (GOLD analysis project Ga0136623, IMG submission 104656) | Polar desert sand microbial communities from Dry Valleys, Antarctica - metaG UQ449 (21.06) | ecosystem: Environmental > Terrestrial > Soil > Desert | place: Antarctica: Dry Valley...
CTCTCGGTGACAGTCCTGCGGATTTAACCGCAGTAACCAGCCCTCAGGATGAAGGATTCCCTGATGGACTTCGGCGACCTTCCCCTTTCACCAAACATTCCGGAACTCTTAACCTTCTCCGGTCAAACCACACGCTGGTTACTCTTGGAGATCGCGCCTCTACTCGAATTTAAAGATCAAACTTACGAGAATGCCGAACCTTAACGACTACCAACTATCGGTGTCAAGCCTTTCTATTCGCAGATTACATAATCACTAAGGCAGAACTTTGAACTTTGAGCGTCGAGCTTTGAACTTGTGCTTTGAACTTTAAGCTTGAACTTTGAACTTTGTGCTTAGAGCTTTGAACTTTGTGCTGTTGGCGTTGAACTTGGATCGATGGAAACAGAAACAAAGCACAAAGAACTAAGTTCAAAGTTCAAAGTCCAAAGACCTACCTCAGTAATTCTGTGTAATCGGCGTAATCTGCGGATAGTCCTATGAACGGAAGCGGTCGCAGTCAATTCCGTACTTCTTGACTTTGTAACCGATAACGCGTTCGGTCGTATCGAGCAGTTTCGCCGCCGTCTTGCGATTGCCACGCGTGGTTTTCAAGGCATCCATGATAATGTCGCGCTCGAAGGCGCCCACCGTAGCTTCGAGTTGCAGGCGGTTCACGGTGCCCGAGCCTTCAGCCGTTTGCAGCGTCGGCGGCAAGTGATGACCATGGATGACGTTCGTTTCACAAACCAGCACCGCGCGTTCAATGATGTTTTCGAGTTCCCGCACATTGCCCGGCCAATGATAACTGGCCAGCATATCTATCGCCGGTGTCGAGATGCGCTTGATGCTCTTACCGTGTTCGCGCGCATACTTTTCCAGAAAGTGGTCCGCCAGCAGTAAGACGTCTGATTTCCGCTCGCGCAGAGGAGGCATGAAGATAGCGAAGACGTTGAGACGATAATAAAGGTCTTCACGAAACTGCCCGGCGGCGATGGCCTGTTCCATGTCTTTGTTGGTCGCAGCGATCAGACGGACGTTTGCTTTGATTGTTTCCGTTCCGCCGAGTCGTTCAAACTCTCGCTCTTGCAGTACCCGCAGTAGCTTGATCTGCGTGGACACATTCAGATCGCCGATCTCATCAAGGAAGAGTGTGCCGCCTTCAGCCAACTCGAAACGACCCTTCTTGCGACCTTGAGCGCCCGTAAAGGCGCCCTTTTCGTAACCGAACAACTCAGATTCAATTAGAGTTTCAGGCAGCGCCGCGCAGCTTACTCTAATGAAGGGTTTGTTTGCTCGCAGTGAGTTGTAGTGGATGGCGTGCGCGATCAACTCTTTGCCGGTGCCTGACTCACCTCGTAAGAGGACTGTCGTGTTTGTCCTCGCGACCTGGGTCACCTGTTCGTAGACCTGGCGCAACGGGCCGGAGTTGCCCACGATATGACTGAAATCGTATCGCTCGCGCAGCTCCTGCTTGAGGTGAATATTTTCGTCGAGCAGTCGTTGCTTATCTGCCTCGAGCAAATGACTAACCTTGATGGCCTGCGCGATCATCGAGGCGATGATGGCTAGGAATTTGGTGGTCTGCTCGTAGTCACGATCCGATTTGTAACGCAAATCGACGCCCAGCACTCCCACAGGTTTTCGGTTTACCAATACCGGAACACAAATGAAGCTCAACTCCTGCTGCTTTAGTGCCTCTTTTCGCGCCCCCATACGATCGAGAAACATAGGCTCGCGGCTGATCTGGGGCACAACCACAGACTTACCGGTTTGCGCGACGCGCCCGGTGATGCCTTCCCCGATTTGATATTTGACCTTACGCGCCCCGTCTTCATCCAACCCATGAGAGGCCACGATACGTAATTCATTCGTGTCCAGATCAAGCAGCATCACAAGGCCACGCATCATGCCGTGGTGTCGACCCAGTATTGCCAACACACGAGACATCGCGTCTTTGAGCTCAAACGTCCCGGCCAACATCTGACCGGTCTCCAGAATTGTTGCGAGCCTTTGGGTTTCCTCCTGCACGGGCGACAGGTTATTACTGGTGACCGTTGGTGGCAAGAGACGCTCTCTTGCGCTCTCTTCATAACCATTCTGGCTTAGCTGGGAAATGGTTGCACCATCCTTTCAGGGGACCTGCTAAAAACCAATAATCCTAGAAACAACACTCGATCAAGTCAAAACCATAATTTTAATGGAGAGATAAATCGGACCAATCACGAGCCCCAAAAACAAGTACTGGTTCAGTTTGAATTGAACCGGTGTGGCCAATTTCAGCCCAGGGTTGCTTCCACCCTGGGAAAAGAAATGTAGAGAATCAAAAAACGCTGAAAGCGTTAGGCTTGTGTGGTCCGAACTCCTTCAGAGTTTAAAGAATGGTGGCTTATTTACCCCAGGGTTGAAACAACCCTGGGCTGGAATTAGCCAACGCCTTCAGCGTTAAATTCAAACTGCACCAGTACCCAAAAACACACCCGAGGTATACCGGGATTGACCTGGTTATCCCGTGTCACTCAAATCCGTGGCTACTGGTCCGCGTAGTCTTTGACTCCGGTGGCAAACGTGAAACTACGGACTGCGGATCGCCCAGGGTGGCTCCTGTTGGACAAACAATTTTGTATATGACTGGTTACTAGATGACAGCATTGTAGGAACGCGCTGACACCATGAGACAGAATTGAGTTGCTAACGAGCGTTTGGCCATAGCCGAGGGCCGCGCTGGAGTCGAGGGACCTCGCCACTGCCTCTTCTGGTCAGCCGGCGGACTGAGCAGCACAGTTCCTGCTTGAAGGTCGCAGTGTTCAGCCTACTTTTAATCGCTAAGGAATCTCCAGCAAGAAAACCAAAGCTGACGACAGTTTTGTCGTAGATCCCCTGACCTCTGACAAATATGTTGTCAATCTAAGCCTAACCCCGCGCGGTCTTCTTCTCTTTCATCGGATTCTGCCCGGTTTCCCAACTACATCAGTCAAATGGCGAAACTTTCAATCGCATGGCATGGCGTTTGTTAGTCGTGTTAATTGAAAGACCCATCAGACAGTAATTGTTCCGTTGATCTCGTTGCGGTTCGAACGACTCCGCGGACTGATTTGAAGATCGAAAAACTTAAGGAGACTGCAACTATGAATCCCCTTCGGCGAGCTCACATCGCAGCATTTGCACTGCTTTGCGTAGCCGGGAACGCGGTGACATCCCTGGCTCAGGTGACTGACCAATCCATGGAGGAGCGGCTGGCTAAGATCGAAACCGCCACGGCCAGCGCACAATCAGCGGGCGACAATGCCTGGGTGTTGGTATGCAGTGCGCTCGTGTTGATGATGACTGGGCCGGGCCTCGCCTTGTTCTACGCGGGTCTGGTGCGTAAGAAGAACGTGCTCGCAACAATGATGCAGAGCTTCGTGCTGATGGCTGTCATAACTGTCCTCTGGGCGCTCTACGGCTACAGCATCGCTTTCGCCGAGGGGACGCCGTTCTTCGGTAATTTCAGCTACGCGCTACTGCGCGGGGTCGGCGCTCTACCGAATCCTGACTATGCGGCGACCATCCCGCAACAAACGTTCATGCTGTTCCAACTGATGTTCGCCATCATCACCCCAGCCCTGATCACAGGCGCATTCGCCGAACGAATGAAGTTTAGCGCCATGCTCCTTTTCACGGTCCTCTGGGCGACTGTTGTTTACTTCCCGCTGGCGCACATGGTTTGGGGAAAAGGTGGTTTTCTTAATGCAGCTCTCGGCGGCGTCGTACCGGCGTTGGATTTCGCAGGCGGTACGGTGGTTCACATCGCCTCGGGCTTTTCGGCGTTGGTTTGCGCGATCTACATGGGCAAACGCGTCGGCTACCCGAAGACGATAATGACGCCCCACAACCTTGTGTTGAGCGTCATCGGTGCGTGCATGCTTTGGGTGGGCTGGTTTGGATTCAATGCTGGGAGCGCACTCAGCGCTGGAGGCTTGGCCAGCAGTGCGTTCACTGCCACACATTTTGCGGCAGCGGCGGCAACGCTGGGCTGGATGGCAGCGGAGTGGTTACGGACAGGAAAGCCCACGGTGCTTGGTGCGATCTCCGGCGCCGTGTGCGGGCTGGTCGGTATAACGCCGGCATCGGGATTCGTAACGCCGATGGCTAGCCTGGCCATCGGTCTCATCGCCGGAGTCGGTTGTTTCCTGATGGTGACCGAGGTGAAGAAGGTTTTCGGTTATGACGACTCGCTCGACGTCTTCGGCGTACATGGCACTGGCGGGACAATCGGCGCCATCCTGACCGGGGTCTTCGCGACGCGCGCGATCAATCCGATCTTCAAGGACGCGGCAGGTAATCCGCTGCCTGTGGGTCTGGTTGATGGCAACGGCGCGCAGATCCTGAACCAGCTAGCAGGCATTGGGATCACCATTGCCCTGGCGGTGATTGGTTCATACATTCTCCTTAAACTTGTTGACCTGCTGATTGGTGTGCGGGTAACTGAGGAGGAGGAGATTCGGGGACTCGACCTCAGCCAACACGGCGAGGACGGATATGCGCTCGACTTCGAACTAAACCGTGCGGAACCAACAATGGGAAGTCTTGCATAGTAAACCTTGAGATTGCAAGAGCGGCAAATTACCTTAAGAGCCCTCGGGGGCAGCACTCAGCACTGGTTTAACTCTCAAAGCGCCGCTTCGCCACGCTCTCCGGTGCGGATGCGAATCACATCGTCTAGCGAGACGACGAAAATCTTTCCGTCGCCAAATTTTCCTGTGCGAGCGGTCTTGATAATTGCCTCAATCGCGGCGTCCTCGATCTCATCCGGTACAACCACTTCAATCTTGATTTTTGGGATGAACTCAATCTGATATTCCGCGCCCCGGTAAGTTTCGGTATGACCGCGCTGGCGCCCATAACCCTGCACCTCGCTAATAGTCATTCCGACCACCTCCACTTCCTGGAGTGCAGTTCTCACTGCGTCCAGGAGGTGCGGACGAACAATCGCTTCAACTTTTTTCATCAACTATTCTCCTTAAGTTTTAGTTGTCTCGGCAGTAGTTGAGTTTCTCTCAAGTTGACGAAAGCAGTGCGGCGAGCGATACCTCGACGGATTGCATCGTCGTCGGTGAGAGCTTCATTCCATCCGCATCGGTGACGTAGAAAACATCGAGGGCGTCACTCTTTTCCGTGGCTATTTTGGCGCACACAATATCGAGCCCCAGTGCGGCCAGCGCACTCGCGATCTTGTAAGCCAATCCGGCTTCATCGATCGCGTGTACCTCAACCAGGGTGCAGGATCCGGCTGCTTCATTGTCACAGACAACCTGCGGCAGCTTGCGCTGGTGCGCGTGCTGAGTAGAATTTCGTTTACGAGGGGCATGCCTGGTCCGCCAGCGTTCCACCAGTGCCGCAATGTCCGATTCGCCGGCAATGGCCTTGCGCAATGCGCGCTCAATCGCCGGGTAACGCTGTATATCAATGGCGTGGTGTGTAGAGGCTTCACGTAACATGAACACGTCGAGTGCGATGCCATCCTCGCGCGTGTTGAGTTCGGCACTCAGGATTTCAATGCCGTGCGCGGCCAGAGTTCCAGCGATGTCGGCGAATAACCCGTGTCGGTCTCGCGTACAGATCGTCAACTCGGTGGAGGCTCGGCTATGCCTTACCCATCGCAGCGCAAGGACCTCACTCTTCAGTTCCTTGATTAAATGAATATGAATGGCAGCAGCCTGCGGTCGGGTCACCCTGATGTAGCGATCCGGCAGCAGAGCGACGTGACGCTCAACTTCACTAATCGGCAACAAGCCTTCCAGGGAATTCACCACCTGTTCCTTGAATCGCGCGAGCTTTTCGTTGTCATCCGGAATCGCATCTGTGCCGGTTAACAAAGTCCGGGTGCGACGATAGATTTCCCACAGCAGCGTGCTCTTCCATTCGCTCCAGACGCCGGGCGCAACAGCGTTCAGATCCGCATAGGTCAGGAGTAGCAACGAGTTAAGCGCTTCCAGGTTTCCCACCTGCGTCGCAAAGTCGCTTACTACCTGTGGCTCGTTTAGATCACGTCGCTGGGCGAGGTGAGCCATCGCGACATGTTCCTTGACCAGTAGCAGGACCGTCGCCGCTTGTTGATCCGCGAGGCCGAGGCGTGCGCAGACGCGCTCGGCAATCTTAACTCCGCGGGGAATGTGACCGCGCCCGCGCCCCTTGCCGATGTCGTGCAAAAGGATGGACAGGTAGAGCAGGGTAGGGTCTTTAATCTCATCGAAGATGATCCGTAAGTGCGCGCGCTGCCTGTCCTGGCTGACATGCAGCTCGTCGAGTGCCTCGACGGCTTTGAGCGTGTGCTCATCGACAGTGTAGTGATGATAGAGATCGTGCTGAATGAGCAGACTGATGCGCTCAAACTCGGGCAAAAAGCGGGCCAGGAAACCGACTTCATGCATCAGACGCAAGACGTATCCGCCCCGACCGCGTCTGCTTAAGAGCTTGAGGAAGGCGCGCGAGGCTTCGGCAGACGCGCGGAAGTTGTAGTCTATCAGTGGGAGACTTTGGCGCACAGCCTCTTGCAGCAGATGGCTGAAGGGAACACTGGCCGCCTGCGCCAGAGCAAAGGCATCGAAAATCAGCAAAGGGTTTGCGGTAAAGAGTTCTGCGTCGCCTTCCAGTTCCAAATGCCCATTCCGGATCGAGAGCTGCTCGCCAGGCGTAGGTTGCGAGGGTTTTCTACTCCACCAGTGGGTTGTCTTGGTTGCCGTCTCGGAGGCCCGGGCGAGCAGCGTCTCACTGAAGCGATGCAACTCACGCGCGTGACGGTAGTAATCCCGCATGAATGCTTCAGAAGCCAGCAGATATGCATTCGGTTCATAACCAAACTCACGAGCCAGAGTGGTCTGCAAATCCAGCCCGAGACGTTCTGTCTTCCGGCCCGTCGATAGGTGGGCGGCATATCTTACCCGCCAAAGAAAGTCGACGGCGCGGGTGGCGTTGCGTCGTTCGGCTTCCGTAACGATCTCGCGAGACCTTAATTCCTCCAGCGTCCGGCAGCCGTATCGCGCGTATCCCGCCCAAATGGCGGTGTGGAAATCGCGGAGGCCGCCGGCACTCTCCTTTAGGTTCGGCTCCTGCAGGCACACAACGGCGCCAAACTTCGTGTATCGCGCGTCACGTTCGTTGCGGATAGCTGCGAGGAAGGCATCGGTCCGTTTGCGTCGATCTTTTTCAAGCGTTTCCAGAAGCGAATCGTAAAGCGTCGCATCGCCTGCCAACATTCGCGTGCTGACGAGGGCGGTTTGAAAATGGGGATCTCTGTGGGCCGCGGCCGGACACTCACTTACGCTGCGAAGACTATGGCCCACGGTCAGCCCTGCGTCCCACAGCAGACGCAATATCTGTTCGACCAGGCTGCGCGCTTGTAAGGCGTGATGGTTTGAATGAAGAAAGAGGAGATCGAGGTCGGAGTAGGGAGCCAACTCGCCACGGCCGAAACCGCCTAAAGCCACCACTGCGCAGCCATTCCGGGCGTCATGAGAAGACTCCCCGGCTGGAAGAAGTAGAGTAGCCGCATGATAGGCCCGCTCGACCACCAGGTCGAGAATTGAGCTGCGCGCGGCAGCCGTTTGCCTTCCCGGTGCGCCGCACCGGAGGGCCATTTTCAAACGCTGATCCTCTATCTTGAGAAACGTGCGAAACTGCTGAGAGATTTCGGCCGGGTTGGCCAGCGGTTGGTCCAAAGAAAACCGCACCGCGGCATGCGAGAGCCCCTTCTCGCTATGGCTTCGCTTGCGGGGCGCGAAGATTGTCTCGCTTTGGTTTGTCACCATGTTCGTGCAAAGTAGTCATCCAAGCCAGCGGCAATCGGGAAGTTTGTCGAACACAGCCTGTCGGGTCAACTCTTAACCAGCTATTTGCTGCTTGGGCCAAACTGGCTGCCCTGTCCTCTGCGCCTCTTCAACCAGCCGGGCCAAATCCATGTGGTGTAGTTCCAGGCCGTTAATGAGAACCGGTCGCCGCCGTGCCAGAGTCATCAGCCTGGATAACATGCTCGCACTGAGAGCCTCCGTCGCAATGAACTCTCCTCCTTTAAGCACAAGCTCCATTTCTTGCTCCCACTCCCCGGCTGAAGTAATTTTTCCTTTAGCGGTTTGATAAAGAGCAAGCTTCATACCGGAAAGCAATTCGGCGAGGTGGCGAGCGGAACCGCTAGTTTCATTAGTTTATTTTCATTGCACCTTATTTCAGCGAGCCGAACTCGCCTAACGTTTTTGTTGTTTGCCTTAACTGCGACTACAAACATGTCGCTTCCCACCTCTTTACCAAAATGCCTACAAACTCTCAGCGCGTCGCTCTAAATCTCTGTTGCCGTCGCGAACGGCTGGCCTGCGAAGCGAGTGACAATATTGTTGCCAGCCTGTCAGTCGCTAACGAAAACGTCACGCTGCGAAGACGCCCGACTGAGTGGGCCACTCTCTTGGAACCGTAAACCCCAAGTAACCTTGAAGTTTCGCTAATCAATATCGTCACCTATTCGGTGGCATAGCAGTTGTCATGGACCTATGAAATTCAATCGATCCAAGAGACCTTGCCAATTTCACTAGCTGCAGGGGCCGAAAGGTTCGCAGGGGCTCGGGCGATAGTGGGCAGTGGAGACCTACTGATGAAGGGGCCAAGGCGAATTAGTCCCACTGCCTAAAACAAAAAAAGGGCCTACCCGTCTTGGCTTTCGCAGGCGCGGAGACGAATAGGCCACTGAAATCGTCCGTTAAGAGACGATGTAGGAGACAAACTATAACAATGCGCAAGGATATCAATTAGTAGAACGGTTAGTGTTCTGGGAATCGCAGTTCTGTTGGCTTTGCTGAATAGTCACTCCGCTGTGGCCCAGTCAACCCTTTTCAATATCCCTTCGACAGATGTGGTGTCGAAGAAAAAGGTGTATCTCGAATTTGATTTCCTCTCCCACTTTGAGAGCCATGCCGACGGCGGTTTTCAGGTTTATCTTCCGCGCGCCGTCGTCGGCGTTGGCAAAGGGGTGGAGGTAGGGGTCAATGTCTCTGTCGTAGATGCTTTTGCTCCTGACCAACCCGTTTACATTTCACCGAACGCTAAGTGGCAGTTCTACAGCAATGAAGCGAACGGAGTGACCGTGGCGGCGGGTGGTTTGCTTTACACGCCAGTTGAGAACCGCGCTGGGGCGGACACCTATGGCTTCGTATATTCGGTCGTGAGCAAGAGTGAAGGGCACCTATGGCCCGCGTTTGACCGGAGGCGCCTATGGCTTACTGGGACTGGCCGACGGGCTTGGCACACAAGGAGGAGCCATCGTGGGCTACGAGCAGCCGCTCGGAAAGAAGGTGACTTTCCTTACCGATTGGTTTAGCGGGAAGAACGCCTTCGGCTACGTGACTCCGGGCATTTCAATCACTCTGCCGAAGAATAGTCTACTCAATATTGGCTACAGCATCGGCAACCAGGGGCGAGGAAACAACGCCCTGTTTGTCTACTACGGGATCACGCTTTAGCTACGGTATAGAGGGTGAGTCTTAGCCAAAACCTCTTACTCCAATTGCTCTCAGGTAAGGAAGGCGGCCCCCGCTCTTAGCTGAGTGGATTTCAACCAGGAGCGGGGATAGGGTCCGCCTTCCAGACCTGAGAGATCACACCTGAGAGATCACAAAGCTTGAGAGGTGACTTGCTGCGTAGTGGTTTTGCAGCTTGGGCGGGGACAAACCAGATAATCTTAATCATAACCACAACTATTTAATCATAACCACAACTATAAGGAGCAAATAAGAAATGAGTGTTAGAGATGTTTTAAAGTTCGCCAAAGATGAACAGGCGACCTATGTGAATGTACGTTTCACCGACCTGGTAGGAGCCTGGCATCACCTGACCTTTCCCATTGAGGAGCTGAGCGAAGGTTCTTTCGAAGATGGCTTCGGATTCGATGGTTCGTCCCTACGTGGTTGGGCTTCTATTCACGAGTCAGATGCTGCTGGTGCCTGATCCTTACCGCTACTGGATCGATGCCTTTATGGGTGAGAGGACATTGTGTCTGATCGCCAACGTGATCGATCCGATTACCAAGGAGGGCTATTGGCTTGACCCGCGCGGCGTCGGACGCCGAGCGGAAAGTTATCTCAAATTCACGGGTATTGCGGATACAGTATAGTTTTGGCCCGGAGGCTGAATTTTTCGTTTTTGACGAGGTCTCATTTCACAACGAGGGACACACCGCCGGCTTCTCACTGGACAGCCCCGAAGCGATCTGGAATACCAACGGTGCGAACGGCAATGGCAATAAGGGATTTCACATTCGGAACAAGGAGGGCTACGTACCGCTGCCCCCGCTCGACACGCTTCAGGACTTTCGCGGATTTAACCCCATAGGCCTTTCGCAATGGGTGCGGCGCGGACGCTAGTGAAACCCTGAGTTACCGCGACACGTCGCAGGCGCAAGCGGGCAAAAGCGTTGACAGGTCCGCGCACTCCAGAGAAGACCCAATTGGCGGAAATGCGCCCGATCAGCGCGAAATTTATGGCCAGCAAAAAATAATCAATTATGCGAACCGTGAAGAAAGGGTTAGATTGCTACTTGAATGCAACGGTCTTGGCTGTGACTTTGGTAAAGTGGTAGTAATTTAGGTCTTAGCCATCCGGGCGATCGCGACCGTAGGCCGATTGCAGGTAAACAGGCATGACGAATTCGGCAACACAACCAACGTCTTTTACTTCGGTAATTTCTCCGAGCGCCAGGCTAAATCTGGCGACCCTTCCCTTGGTTTTTGTCATTTCGCTGCTAGTAACAAACGACAGCACCTGATGGCCCGCTGCTGACATGTGAAGCTCCTGCACAGGCCATTAACCAGCAAGGTTGGTGGCTTTTGTGCATTTAGAGCAGTCCAAATTAAAGGAATCCTCAACGATGACGGAGTTGGGCTGGCCAAAGAAGCAAGGTTTATATGACCCGGACCGTGAGCACGATGCTTGCGGTACGGGCTTCGTCGTCGACATTCAAGGACGCAAGTCTCACGACATAGTACAAAAAGCCATTGAGGTTTTGTTGAACCTCGAACATCGCGGCGCGTGCGGCAGTGAGAAGAACACAGGTGATGGCGCCGGCATACTCCTTCAGATACCCCACCTGTTTCTCTCGGCGGAATGCGAAAAGCTACAGATCGAACTACCGTCGCTCGGACAATACGCGGTCGGTATGGTTTTCCTACCCACCGAAGAAGAAAGCCGCCGCGAATGTGAACAATTATTCGAGGAGATTGCGTGTGAAGAAGGGCAGCGGGTGCTTGGCTGGCGGACTGTGCCGACAGATAACGAAACACTGGGACCGACGGCCAAAGTCTCTCAGCCGGTCATTCGTCAACTTTTTCTTGGCCGGGAGCAGGGCCTTGCTGACGATCTCGCCTTCGAGCGCAAGCTCTGCATGATTCGCAAGCGGATCAGCAAGGCTGCGAAACGAGGGATTCACGAGCGGGGCATGTTCTACGTTTCCAGTCTCTCGTGTCGCACGATTGTCTACAAAGGAATGTTGACGGCCGATCAGTTACCAGTCTTCTATCCTGATTTGCGCGATCCTCAATTAGCGTCAGCCCTGGCGCTGGTCCACTCCCGTTTCAGCACCAACACTTTTCCCAGTTGGGCGCGAGCTCATCCCTATCGCTACATCGCACACAACGGTGAGATCAACACCTTGCGCGGCAACATTAACTGGATGCGCGCGCGCGAAAGCAAATTCGAATCACGATTCTTTGGGCCCGAGATACAAAAGATCCTTCCGGTGATCGACACCGATGGCAGCGACTCAGGCATGTTTGATAACGCGCTGGAGCTGCTGACGCTCACAGGACGCTCGCTGCCGCACGCGATGATGATGATGATTCCCGAGCCCTGGGCCGGTCACGAATCGATGAGCGAGGAGAAGAAGGCGTTCTACGAGTATCACTCCTGTTTGATGGAGCCGTGGGATGGTCCCGCATCGATCGCGTTTACTGACGGAGTAAGGATTGGCGCCGTGTTGGATCGCAATGGCCTGCGGCCGTCTCGTTACTACGTAACCAAAGACGGGTTTGTGGTGATGGCGTCCGAAGTTGGCGTGCTGGAAATCCCGCCGGAAAACGTTCTGCGTAAAGGTCGACTGCAACCAGGCCGTATGTTTCTCGTGGACACGGAAGCCGGGCGCATTGTTGACGACGAGGAAATTAAGCATCAGATCGCCACTGAGTATCCCTACGGTCAATGGCTCAAAGACAACATCGTCGATCTCGAGGAACTAGGCAGTCCGGCCATACCTCTTGAGCTGCCTGAAGCGACTGTGCGACAGCGCCAGCAGGTCTTCGGTTATACCAATGAGGAACTGAAAGTCCTCCTGGCCCCAATGGCTACTGATGGCAACGAAGCCATCGGCTCAATGGGTTCAGACACGCCTCTGGCTGTGCTCTCCGAACGACCGCACCTGCTCTACAACTATTTCAAGCAGCTCTTCGCGCAAATCACCAATCCGCCTGTTGATGCGATTCGCGAAGATCTGATCATGTCTACTGATACGACCATCGGGCCGGAAGCAAACATGCTGGAGCCGACGCCGGAGTGCGCGAGACTGATCAGACTACCCTCGCCAATTCTTACCAACAAGCAATTGGAAAAGCTGCGACATCTCGGCGACGCAAACTCTGACGAAGGGGATTCAAGGTTCAAGTCGATTACCCTGCCGATGCTCTATACAGCGAGTGAAGGCGGGCGTGGCCTGGAAGCTGCGCTCGACGAGCTTTGCCGACAATCAAGCGCCGCGATTAGCCGCGGCTACGGCATCATCATCCTCTCGGACCGCAGCTTAACGAAGGAGTTGGCTCCGATCCCGGCGCTGTTGGCGGTAGCTGGTGTGCATCATCATCTCATTCGCGAAGGCACACGGACGCAAGTAGGTTTTGTCATCGAAAGCGGCGAGCCACGGGAGGTCCATCACTTCGCCTTACTTCTCGGCTACGGCGCGGCTGCGGTAAACCCCTACCTGACTTTCGAGACTTTGCTCGACCTGACTGCGCGTCAATTGTTGCCAGGTGGCGATGCTGAGAAAGCGATCGCCAATTACATCAAGTCAATCAACAAAGGGATCGTAAAGGTGATTTCGAAGATGGGCATCTCAACGATCCAGAGTTACTGCGGCGCGCAAGTCTTCGAGGCCCTGGGTCTTAGTGAAGATTTTGTGGATCGCTACTTCACCTGGACGCCATCGCGCATCGGTGGTGTCGGTCTGGACGTAATCGCCGAGGAAGTGAAACTGAGACACCGCCAGGGCTTCCCTGAGCGGATGACACAAGAAGATGCGCTGGTCGAAGGCGGAGAGTATCAGTGGCGCAGAGAAGGCGAGCTTCACCTGTTCAATCCCGACACAATCCATAAACTTCAGCATGCTTGCCGCACAAACAGCTACGAAGCCTTTGGGGAATACAGCAAATCGGTGAACAACCAGGCGCGCCGGCTCTACACGTTGCGCGGCCTGATGGAACTCAAGGGCCCGAATGGTCCGATCCCCATCGAAGAAGTTGAACCAGTCACCGAGATTGTGAAGCGCTTCAAGACGGGGGCGATGTCTTATGGCTCCATTAGCAAGGAAGCACACGAGGCATTGGCCGTTGCCATGAATCGTATCGGTGGTAAGAGCAACACGGGAGAAGGTGGTGAAGACCCCGCGCGTTATTTTCCGGACGCAAACGGCGATTCGCGGAACAGCCGCATTAAGCAGGTCGCTTCCGGCCGTTTTGGCGTTACCAGTAATTACCTGGTAAATGCTGAAGAGTTGCAGATCAAGATCGCGCAAGGGGCGAAGCCTGGCGAAGGCGGACAACTTCCCGGTCACAAAGTCTATCCTGAGATTGCGAAGGTGCGACATTCGACGCCGGGTGTCGGCCTGATCTCGCCTCCGCCCAATCACGACATCTATTCCATCGAAGACCTGGCCGAGCTCATTTACGATCTGAAGAACGCCAACCACCACGCGCGCATCAGCGTCAAGCTGGTGGCTGAAGTTGGAGTTGGTACCGTAGCCGCCGGCGTGGCCAAGGCACATGCTGACGTCGTTCTCATCAGTGGTTATGATGGCGGCACAGGTGCGTCACCCCTTTCCAGCATCAAGCATGCGGGTGTGCCCTGGGAACTTGGCCTTGCCGAAACCCATCAGACGCTTCTGCTCAACAACCTGCGCAGCCGCATCACGATCGAGACGGACGGGCAACTCAAGACCGGTAGGGATGTCGTGATCGCGACCCTGCTCGGTGCTGAGGAGTTTGGCTTTGCGACCGCTCCCCTGGTTGGTTTGGGTTGCATTATGATGCGCGTTTGCCACCTGAACACGTGTCCGGTCGGCGTTGCCACGCAGGATCCGAAGCTGCGCGCGAAGTTCAGTGGTGATCCGGCTCATGTAATAAACTTCATGCACTTCATTGCGCAAGAGGTGCGGGAGCTGATGGCTGAACTTGGTTACCGCACCATCAACGAGATGATCGGCCGCACCGAGTGCATCGAGATGCGGACCGGCATCGAGCAATGGAAAACACGTGGACTCGATTTTTCAAACATCCTGTACCGGCCGAATGTGCCCGAGTCAGTCGGCCGCTACTGTCAAATACCGCAAGAGCACGGACTGGAGAAATCACTCGACAGCACCACACTACTGGCAATGTGCCGGCCGGCGCTCGAGGACGGAACGCCGGTTTCAGCAACGCTGCCCATCCGCAACGTCAACCGCGCCGTCGGCACAATGCTTGGCAGTTATCTAACTCGACGCTTTGGCCCCGAGGGTTTACCAGCCGATACGATTCAACTTTCGTTCATTGGCTCCGCGGGCCAGAGTTTCGGGGCGTTTGTGCCGCCAGGGCTGACACTCAAGCTCGAGGGAGACGCGAACGACTATATCGGCAAAGGTTTGTCGGGCGGCAAGATTATTGTTCACCCGTCTCGCGCGGCAACATTCAGTCACGAAGAGAACGTGATCATCGGCAATGTTGCGTTCTATGGCGCCACCAGTGGTGAGGCCTACATCGGGGGTGCTGCGGGAGAAAGATTTTGTGTGCGTAACAGTGGCGTCTCGGCGGTGGTTGAAGCAGTGGGCGATCACGGTTGTGAGTACATGACCGGGGGGCGCGTTGTGGTGCTGGGCCAAACAGGACGGAACTTTGCCGCTGGTATGTCTGGCGGTATTGCTTTCGTGCTCGACGAGGCCGGCGATTTCGCGACTCGTTGTAATCAGGAGATGGTACAACTCACGGGCGTGCAGGAGGCGGAGGAAATCGAGTTAATCAAGAACATGATCTTCCGCCATGCGGAGAATACGGGCAGCGGCCGCGCCACGGAGTTACTACTTAACTGGGATGCATGGTTGCCGAAGTTTGTGCGCGTTATTCCCCACGACTACCTCCGCGTGATTGAGGCGCAGCGGCGGATGAAGGAAAACGGTATGACACTCGAAGTCGCCGTCATGGCCGCCTTTGAGTTGAACTCCCACTCTCTCTCGCGCGCCTCAGGAAAATGAAGAGGAAGTTCGGATTTCGGATTGCGGATTTCTAATTTTAAACCAAGAATTCAGCCGCGGATTTACGCGGATGACGCGGATCTGAGAAAGATTGAAAGCAAAATCAGGTTCAGAAGGAAGAGAGAGGGAGAAAGAGAGAGAGAGCGCGCGGGCGCAAATCATTTAATGGAGGCTTTTTCGGATCCGGGTAAGGTTTTTCTTAAATCCGAAATCCGAAATTCGCAATCCGAAATTCAGTTATGGGAAAACCGACGGGATTCATGGAATACACACGGACTCTTCCAGTGGTCCGCCTGCCCGCGGAGCGCATATCCGACTGGCGCGAATTCCATCTGCACTCTCCCGAAGAAGGATTGCGCGAACAAGGCTCTCGCTGCATGGATTGCGGCGTGCCTTTTTGCCATACAGGGCAGATAATAGGTGGTGCGGCTTCCGGCTGTCCGATCAACAACCTGATCCCTGAGTGGAACGATCTGGTCTACCGAGGTCATTGGCGCGAGGCTCTAAATCGTCTGCACCAAACCAATAACTTTCCGGAATTTACCGGTCGAGTCTGTCCTGCTCCCTGCGAAGGCTCGTGTGTGCTTGGCATCAGTGATAACCCGGTCACAATCAAGACTATTGAGCAGGCGATCATCGATAAAGGATTTGAGGAAGGGTGGGTTTTCGCCGAGCCTCCGGCAGTGCGCACCGGCAAACAGGTTGCCGTGATCGGCTCTGGTCCAGCTGGACTTGCTTGTGCCGCCCAACTTAATCGTGCCGGTCATTGGGTAACGGTCTTTGAACGGGCGGATCGGATTGGCGGTTTGCTGATGTACGGCATTCCCAACATGAAGCTGGAAAAGAAAGTAGTGCAACGCCGCACTGATCTCATGTCGGCGGACGGCATTCGATTCGTGACCGACACGAACGTGGGCCAGAACTATCCACTCGATCAGTTGCTGAAGGAGTTTGAGGCGATTGTGCTCTGCGGTGGCGCTACACGTCCGCGCGACCTGAATCTTGAAGGCCGTGGCCTTCATGGCATTCATTTCGCGATGGAATTTCTGCAGGCGAACACTAAGAGCTTGCTCGACAGCAACCACGAAGATGGCCGCTATCTCTCCGCGCGTGACAAAGACGTGATCGTCATCGGCGGAGGCGATACGGGTACTGATTGTGTCGGCACTGCACTGCGTCATGGCTGCAGGAGCCTGGTGCAACTTGAAATCCTGACAAAGCCACCTGCTGGCCGCGCCGTGGACAACCCGTGGCCGCAATGGCCGAGGGTTTACCGGCTGGATTATGGACAGGAAGAGGCGGCCGCAGTTTTTGGGCAAGACCCGCGCACATACAGCGTGATGAGCAAAGGGTTTGTTGGTGACCAGAATGGCCGGGTAAGTGGTGTGCAGACCGTCGAGATCGAGTGGACCACGAATGGCAACGGGAACGCGGAAAGTAACGGTCGGGCCGTACCACGAGAGATTCCCGGCACTGAAAAGCGATGGCCGGCGCAGATGGTGCTGCTGGCGATGGGTTTCCTCGGACCGGAGACCGCAGGATTGCTTTCGCAGCTGGGGGTGTTAATGGATGGGCGAGGCAACGTGATGGTTGACGAGGACAAGATGACAAGCGTGCCGAAAGTTTTTGCTGCCGGCGACATGGCCCGGGGACAGTCGCTGGTCGTTTGGGCGATTGCGGACGGACGCCGGGCGGCGAAAGGTGTGGATAGATATCTAATGGGAGAAACAACGCTGCCGTGAAAATACAGGTCTCAAAGGTCAGTGGTCAGTAGTCCGTGGTCAGTGAAAATGTTTGTTATGCGTAATCGATTTCAGTTCTTAGGTAGCTCGGAGGTCCGAAATTTGAGATTTGAGATTTGAGATCTGAGATCTGAGATCTGAGATCTAAGATCTGAGATTTGGGACGAGAGCTGAGATTTGAGATGAGAGCTGAGATTTGAGATGAGAGCTGAGATCTCAAATCAAAAATCAAAAATCACAAATCAAAAATCTAGAAAGCCAATGACCGCAAACCCGCTATTACTAGTTCCCGGCGCCGAGTCTTCGTCGCTAGATGTGGAACTGCAACATCCGCGCGGCGCCGAGATTCTGATCGAAGCGCTGATTCAGGAGGGCGTCGATTCGCTCTTCGGCTATCCGGGCGGGGCGGTGTTGCACATCTACGACGAACTCTGGCGCGCGCGTGATCGCATCACTCATTACCTCGTGCGTCACGAACAAGGCGCAGTGCACATGGCTGAAGGCTATGCGCGCGCTTCAGGCCGCGTGGGAGTCGCGCTGGTTACTTCAGGACCAGGCGCGACCAATGCCCTCACCGGAATTGCCAACGCTTACATGGATTCGACGCCGATCGTAGTGATCACCGGTCAGGTGCCGACGCCGCTTATCGGCACCGATGCTTTCCAGGAGGTTGATACCGTGGGGATCACGCGTTCCTGCGTTAAGCACAACTACCTGGTGCGCGACGTGCGCGACCTTGCGCCAGTCGTGCACGAAGCGTTTTACTTAGCACGTACGGGCCGGCCTGGTCCGGTCGTGATCGACATCCCAAAAGATGTGTCGGCAGCGCGAACCTCATATTCTCGTTTGACGAACATCAGCTTTCCCTTTGTTGAGCGAACTGCGCGCCCTGATCCTCGCGTTGTGGCTCAAGCGACAACGGCAATTATGCAAGCAGAACGTCCGGTGCTTTACGTCGGTGGAGGCATCGTCAATTCCGGAGCCGCGTCTGCGCTCCTGGCATTCGCGGAAGAGTTGCAGTTGCCCGTGACGCCGACGCTGATGGGACTGGGTGGTTTTCCTTCGGTCCATCCTCTCTGCCTGAACATGCTCGGCATGCATGGCACCTATGCGGCGAATATGGCAGTGGCTGAGAGCGATCTGCTTATTGCCGTCGGCGTGCGCTTCGACGACCGCGTTACTGGAAAGCTCGCTACCTTCGCGCCGCACGCTCGCGTTATTCACATCGACATCGATCCAGCCAACGTTGGCAAGAATCGCGCGCCGGAAATCTCACTGATAGCCGATGCTCGCGAAGCTCTTGCCGCCTTGCTGGAGAAGATCAAGAGCCTGGGCCAGGAGGAAATCAATCAGAGCGTGCACCAACGCAAGGTGTGGTGGGAACGCGTGCGTGCCTGGCAGACTGAGCAGCCTCTTCGTTTCTCCGGCTCAGCAGATCAGATTAAGCCGCAGTCCGTGATTCGTGAACTGCACCGACTGACAGCTGGCGAGGCACTGATTGCCACCGACGTCGGGCAACACCAAATGTGGGCGGCTCAGTTCTATCCCTTCAAGCGTTCGCGGCAATGGATAACCAGCGGCGGGTTGGGTGCCATGGGCTTTGGCTTGCCCGCCGCCATCGGCGCGCAACTCGTGCTCGGCGATCAATTGGTGGTTGCGGTGGTGGGTGATGGAGGATTCCAAATGACCAATCAGGAGTTGGCCACCGCCGTGCAATATCACCTGCCGATAAAGGTGCTGATCATGAACAACGGCTACCTCGGGATGGTGCGACAGTGGCAAGAGATGTTTTACGACCGCGCCTATTCAGAGGTTGACCTGGCGGTGTCACCCGATTTCGTCAAACTCGCCGAAGCTTATGGAGCGTTTGGAGTGCGGGCCACGCAGCCGCACGAATTATCGGATGTGCTTGCGGCCGGTTTGTCACATAAGGGAGTGGCCGTAATGGATATTGTGGTTTCTAAGGAAGAGAACGTTTTTCCGATTGTGCCCGCGGGTGGAAATTCGCGCGACATGATCGTTCATAGCGAGGGAGTCTAGGGAATTTGCGATTTTAGATTTTTGATTTGCGATTGAGGGATCGGGAGAGGGAAGTTTCAGCCGCGGATTTACGCGGATAAACGCGGATCCTGAAAAAGAAAGCGAACCTTCACCCTGACGAAAAACGAAGGCACGTTAAGAACAGGTTGTGTCATATTGCGAGTTCATAAAGACGATCCACGAAATCACACGAACCAACACGAATAATTAGTGGGACTTCGTGTAGTTTAGTGGATCGACTGGCCGGAGCGCCGCTATGAGACGCGTCGATACTGCAAACTGACGGAACCTGAGAAAACGAGAGGGAAGATCAACAAAGGACACCTTTTCAGATCCGCGCAATCCGCGTTAATCCGCGGCTGGTTTGGTTTCATCCGAAATCCGCAATTTAGAATTCTAATCCTTTGAGAGGTCAAACGATGCAAATTTATTACGACAAAGATGCCAATCTAGACGCGCTGCGCGAAAAGCAGATCGCCGTGATCGGATACGGCAGCCAGGGTTTCGCCCAGTCCAACAACCTGCTCGAATCAGGTTGTAATGTCACCGTGGGACTGAGAGCTGACAGCCCTTCACGCGCAAAAGCCGAACAGTCAGGTTTACCGGTGCTACCCGTAGCCCAGGCTGCTGCCGAAGCCGACATAGTAATGATGCTTGTGCCGGATGAACTCGCTGCGGACGTGTATGCTCGTGAGATTGCGGAGTCTATGACGCCGGGTAAGTCTTTGGCGTTCTCGCATGGCTTTTCGATCCATTACGGGTTTATCAAGCCGCCCTCCGATGTCAACGTTTTCATGGTGGCGCCTAAAGGTCCTGGACACCTCGTACGCCACGAATACAGCAGAGGCGCCGGTGTCCCTTGTCTGCTTGCCATTCATCAAGATCCAAGCGGAGACACTAAGAACGTAGGGCTGGCTTATGCCTCGGCCATCGGTGGCGGGCGTGCCGGCATTATCGAAACGAATTTTCGCGAGGAGACTGAAACTGATCTGTTCGGTGAGCAGGCAGTCTTGTGCGGCGGGCTCACCTCACTCATTAAAGCTGGCTTCGAGACGCTGGTTGAAGCCGGCTACGCTCCCGAGATGGCTTACTTCGAGTGCCTGCACGAAATGAAGTTGATCGTGGATTTGATTTACGAAGGTGGGATTTCGGAGATGCGCTACTCGGTCTCCAACACCGCTCAGTATGGTGATATGACACGTGGCCCGATCGTGATCAACGACGAAACGAAACAACGCATGAAAGACCTGCTGGCGGAAGTGCAGTCGGGGGCCTTCGCACGTGAGTGGATGAAGGAGAGTCAAAACGGTCGCAAGCGTTTTAGCGAGTTGGAAGCGAAGACAAAGGATCACCAAATCGAGCGCGTGGGCGCGAAACTTCGCGAGATGATGCCCTGGCTCGCCGCAGGTCGACTCGTTGACAAGGGCAAGAACTAGGAAGGTGAAAGATGGATTTATGCGATTGGGATCAGATGAAGGCAGAACAGATTACGGAACTCTACCAGAGGAAAGTGGCCAGGGGCGAAAGCCTCACCGTGGCCCGCATAGAAGTTAAGGAGGGCGCGATAACTCAGGCCCACAGTCACGAAAATGAAGAGATGATTCTGGTACTAAAGGGCAGTTGGCGCTTCCAATTGCCGAGCGGAGAAGTGACGCTGAAGGCGGGCCAGATACTTTGCATTCCGCGAGGCGTCGAACATTCCTCCCAGACGCTCGAAGACACGGTAGCCATCGACATTTGTGCTTCGGTGCGTGCCGACTGGCTCAGCGGCGCCGACCGGTCGCTGCACTCCGATCCGGATCAGTCACTCTGGGCCGTTTGAGCTGTCCGGTAGACTGCAGTTTGTCCCGAGACGGTGCAGCGCCCGATCTACAAACCCACTCCAGAAAACACGAAAGGTTCCCGCAATTTCGTGTCACTTCGTGGACCGTGTTAAGCCGATCCCGAAAGAGGGCTGTGAGGCTGGCAACGGCCCACTGAAAAGTTTTCAAATATTAGGAGTAAACACAGTGACGTTTGACGATAGCAAATGGGTCTGGATGAATGGCAGGGTGATTCCGTGGGCCAACGCGACGACGCACGTGTCAGCGCACGCTTTACACTACGGCAGCGGTGTCTTTGAAGGGATGCGCTGCTATGAAACTATAGACGGGCCTGCCGTATTTCGCCTCGAAGCCCATCTGGATCGGCTTTATGCCTCGGCCGAAATTCATGGCATTAAAATTCCTTACTCACCGCAGGAGTTCATCGCCGGTGTTTGTGAGATTGTCGCACGCAACGGTTTTCGCAGTTGCTACGTGCGGCCCATCTGTTACCTTGGAAGCGGCACTCTGGGTGTGCACCCGGGTAACAACCCCGTCGAGGTGGTTATTCTTGCCTGGCCCTGGGCGCCTTACCTTGGCGCTGAAGGAATTGAGCAGGGCGTACGCGTAACTGTTTCTCCCTGGCGCAAATTTCAGTCGCGGATGATGCCGACCACTGCCAAAGCCTGTGGGCAGTATCTGAATTCGATGTTAGCGGTGCGGGATGCCGTCAGTCGTGGTTTCGCCGAAGCTTTACTGCTTGATGCAGACGACCATCTGGCTGAAGGATCGGGAGAAAATCTTTTCATAGTGCGAGACGGAGAATTGCTGACGAACGACGAACGCCACTCGATCCTGCTCGGCATCACGCGCGACGCGGTATTGCGGATTGCGCGCGACCTGGGCTATCGCGTGGAAGTCAGGGCCCTCGATTTGGCAGACTTACTTTCGGCGAGCGAAGCGTTCTTCACCGGGACTGCGGCTGAAGTGACGCCTATTCGCGAGGTTGACGGCACTTTGCTAGGCCAAGGCACCCGCGGACCGGTGACGGAGAAGATCCAGACCATTTTCTTCGCTGCCACGCAAGGGCGGGATGAACGCTACAAAGATTGGCTGCATCCAATTGAATCTCGGCCGGCTAAAACCGGGCCAAAGCTATTTCAGGAAGTTGGTTAGGGTCAGGAGCCAATGATCGAGGAGGATTCCGAACGAGAGCGACAAACACGATTACGCGCCGCGCAGCGGGTGGTGATCAAGGTGGGTACCAGCATCATCAGTCGCGCGGAAGGTGGGGTCTGCGCTGAGCGTATTGGACCACTGGTGCGGTCGATTGCAGAGTTGAAACGCGCGGGCCGTCAGGTTGTGCTGGTGTCTTCGGGGGCGGTCGGGTTAGGCGCTGGACGGTTGGGCCTCCATCCGTCCCGGCTCGATGATGTCGTGGTGCGGCAGGCCTGCGCCGCTGTCGGCCAAAGCCTCCTGATGCACTCTTACGAGCAATTGTTTCGCGTGCATGACGTGAGCATCGCGCAGGTGTTGTTAACGGAAGACGATTTCATGGAATGGAAGCGTTACACGAATTTGCGCCTCACGATGGAGAAATTGCTCAAACTGAAGGTACTGCCCATAATCAATGAAAACGATACGGTCTCAACCGCGGAACTCGAATATGCATTCGGCCAGGAGAGGGTCTTCGGCGATAACGATCGGCTTGCCGCACTCGTGATGAGCAGGTTGGAGTCAGACGCGCTGATTTTATTGACCAATGTAGACGGTCTGTTGCGATACGATCCCAAAGGGCAGCGTGGCGTTAACCATGGTGCGCAGCCTGCGCTCATCCCACTTGTCGCAGACCTAACGGAGGAACTGAAGGCGCTGGCCTCCGGGCCGTCCGCGGGCGGGCGTGGCGGCATGTTGACGAAACTGGAAGCCGCGCAAATCGCGATGCAAGCCGGTGGGGTTGCTGTCATTGCAAACGGGATGCAGGCGGGGATTCTCGATGACATTTTTACCGGCAAGCAAGTCGGCACTACGTTCATGTCAACTTCGCGCATGGCGGGGAAACGCCGCTGGCTTATCCATGCCGCGGGAGTGCGCGGGCGTGTGATTGTAAATGAAGGTGCGCGCGAAGCGATTATCAACGGTAAAGCAAGTTTGCTCTCTTCAGGTGTGGTGCGTGTTGAGCAGCAGTTTGAACCGCAGGACGTCGTGAGCATTGCCGATTGTGAAGGGCGCGAGTTTGCGCGTGGCGTCATCAATTGTGCGAGCGCAGAGGCAACGACGTTGATCGAAGGGATGTTGGCAGCGCCAGCCGGTGGACAACGCTCTCGCGTGCTGGTGACCCGAGACAACCTGGTGCTGTCGGAGCAAAGATGAATCACATGTCAGGAGCAGTAGCGCAAGTAAATGTCGCAGAGGTGGCCCGTCGCGCCAGGGCTGCGTCCCGCCTGCTGGCGACTGTTCCCAGCGCGGGTCGTGACGCGGCGCTGCAAGCAGCAGCCGATGCGATTGCAGCACACAAGTCAGAGATCCTCAATGC
>Ga0136623_10000064_pt1 | contig 23566 bp, 17 predicted proteins | sample AntDrymUQ4492106_2_FD_104656 | JGI IMG/M metagenome (GOLD analysis project Ga0136623, IMG submission 104656) | Polar desert sand microbial communities from Dry Valleys, Antarctica - metaG UQ449 (21.06) | ecosystem: Environmental > Terrestrial > Soil > Desert | place: Antarctica: Dry Valley...
AAGGCCAGCGCCGGGGCCAGCGAGCACCTGCTCATGGGCCGGCTGCCGACGATCGGGGAGGCCATCCACGAGCTCAAGTCTGCCGGCCTGCGCCTCGTTGCGGCCGACCAGGGAGCGCCGGCATCGGCCTGGGAGAGTGACCTGGTGGGCCCCCTGGCTGTCGTCGTCGGCAGCGAGGGCAGCGGCCTGTCGGGTGCGACGCGCCGGCGCTGCGACCTGCTCGTCAGCTTCCCGATGGCCGGTCGGGTGGCGAGCTTGAACGCCTCCACGGCCGGTGCGCTGCTCCTCTTCGAGGTCGTCCGGCAGCGTGCGCCGTAACCTTGGTGACATCGGAGCCGGTTGATAATTGGGGGGCAAGGTCGCGTATCAGAGGTACCCAGGATGGCGCTCTATCTGTCGCGTTTCAGCTACACGCCCGAGACGTGGGCACGCCTCGTCAAGAAGCCGGAGGATCGTCGGGAGGCGGCGCGCACGTACATCGAATCGGTCGGCGGGAAGCTCCATGGCTTCTGGTACGCGTTCGGCGAGCGCGACGGCATCAGCCTGTGGGAGGCGCCGGACAACGTCTCGATGGCGGCCGTCGCGATCGCAATCGGGGGCGGCGGAGCGGTGAGCAGCCTCGAGACGACCGTGCTGTTGACCGTCGACGAGACGCTGGAGGCTCTTCGCAAGGCCCAGGCGGTTCAGTATCGCCCGCCTGGAGCCTGAGACGCCGCGGCCGCTATGATCGTCGCGCGCCGAGGTAGCTCAATGGCAGAGCATCGGTTTTGTAAACCGACGGTTGTGGGTTCGACTCCCACCCTCGGCTCCAGCACAGCGTTCCTTCGGCCACCGCCTCATCTCAGCCCAAGGGGCTCGTTCCCCCGGATAGGACTATCGGGTCCTACCCCCACACCCGCAACGGACTGGATACTTCGGCCGGCCAATGCTGGGTGAAGGGAGAATTCTCGTGTGGGTGCCAGGCAGTCTCGTGGGTCGCGGGGTCCGTGACAGGTTGATGTCCAATGTGGTCGGGGCTATGAGCGCCGCGTCATTCGTCCTCCTCTCCCTCATCCTGCCGATCGAGCCGATGTACCGGTACGCTCTTGCGCTGCTGGGGGCCTGGATCCTCTTCGCCTCCCTGATTCGCTATGCTGCGATGCGGGCCAACCCTTCGCCCCATGGGAAGCGCTGGATCCCACTCCGCTTCACCGGCGAGCTCGGCAGATTCCGGCTGCGCCCTCGCGGGGACGGCCGTCGAGTCGAGGTACGGGCCGGCGTGGAGGTCGTGGCTGAGGCGATCGCGTCAGATGACGGCGACGAGCTAGTGGTGGACTTTGAAGCCGTCGCCGACTCCGAGCTGGAGGAATTTGGTACGGCCATCGGCAAGGCGATCGAGATGGCGGCTGCCGCTGACGAGGACCGCCCCGCAGAGCGTCACGTCGCTGGGCCAGCCAGCTGGCGGAAGAGCCTGAATGCAGATTCGCGATCCGAGGTTCGGTGAGAACCCCTGGCCGTCGTCCACCTTTACGGGAGCCCGGTCTCATCGGCTGATTCCGGTGCGTGCATGCGCATTCGCGATTGCCACAGCACCGCACTTAACCGATACTGACCGCCATGTACCGTGCCCACTGCGGTCCGCCGACCGCAGCCGTGATGTGCTCCTTTCGGAGCGTGTTACCGAGGCGATCCTCCACCGATGAGCGGCGAGGGGGGAGCGCATCGGAGCACGCCGCGCCACCGGCGATTGGGCACGCCTCTGGCGCTCATCCTGCTCCTCACCTCCATCGGCCAGGGGCTGGCCGTCGGCGCGACGCAGGTCGGACACCGAGGACACTCCTTCGACGGGTTTGGGGCCGGCGCGGAGATCACCGGTCAGAAGCCCGAGTCGAAGGTCTGGTACCACGCAAATTCGTGGTGGGCCGCAATGCTCAGTCCGGCGCTCGCCGGCGCGCATACCATCCACCGCCTCGACGGCACGGTCTGGATCGACACCGGGACGGTGATCGATCCCAGGCCGGCTACAAGAGAAGATGTGCTGTCGAACGGCTCGACCCTGTACGTCCTCTCTCGCTCGCCCGCTACGGCTGGGGCGAACGCCCTGCGACGGTTCACCGCTACGCCGAGTGGATACACGCTCGATGCTGGGTTTCCGGTCGACGTGCCCGGCAGCGGTTCGGAGTCGACAACCATCGCCCGGGACAGCACGGGCACCCTCTGGCTGACATACGAGGATCAACTCAAGGTCTTCGTTGCGCGCACGACCGGCGACGACCGCACGTGGGGAGCACCCTATGTCCTTCCCTTCGCCGCCGCGCAGAACCTGAATAGCGATGACATCAGCTCCGTCGTTTCGTTCACCGACTCGACGGGCCCGGCCGTCGGCGTCATGTGGTCACACCAGAACGATTCGAATCAGTACTTCGCCGTGCACCGGGATGGTGGCGGTGATACCGCCGGCGCGTGGACGCTCGAGACGGCGCTGTCAGGCCCGAATGAGGCGGACGACCACATCAATCTGAAGACCTTCGAGGGCCGCGTGTACGCCGTCGTCAAGACGAGCGCAACCGAATCCGCGCAGCCTCTGATCCGCCTACTCGAACGCTCGGCGACAGGAACATGGACCAAACACCCCGTGGCGAGGGTGGACGAGAACAACACGCGTCCGGTCACACTTCTCTCAATTGATCCGGTGAACCGCCAGATCTACGTCTTCATGACGATGGGAGTTGGGGCCGGAGCCCGCGGGATCGCCTACAAGGCTTCGCCCATGAACGGAATTGGTTTTCCGGCGCAGGCGACGACATTCATCCAGGGCCCGAATCTCGAGGCGATTGACAACGCCACGACCACGAAGCAGAACGTCGACTCGACCTCCGGACTGGTCATCCTCGCATCCGACCCGACCCAGTACTGGCATAACAAGCTGGGCGGCGACGGCGGACCGGTCGTCACGCCGTCCCCGACGCCGGTTGTCACCCCCTCGCCACCCCCGGTGTCCGGTGCAGTCGCCTTCCGTTCCGCCAGCTATGCCGCCAACACGAGCACGAGTAGCCTCGTCATCCCGCGTCCCAACTCGGTGGCAGCCGGCGACCTGCTGCTCGCCTCGATCGACGTGCGCGGCAAGCCAGCCATCACCGCCCCAGCGGGCTGGAACCTCGTTCGCATGGACACCAATGCCAACGCGTTGCGGAAGGCGACGTATGCCCGGATCGCGGGGGCCGGCGAGCCCGCCGCCTCCACGTGGACCTTCTCGGCCGCCTTTGGCGCCGCGGGCGGTATTCATGCCTACAGCGGCGTGGACATCGCAGCCCCGATTGCCGTGCACGGAGGCCGAACGAACGCCAAGGCGACCGCGATCACGGCGCCGTCGGTGATCGCTCCCGAGGCGAATGGGCTGCTTGTCGGATTCTTCGCGACCGCCGCTGCGACCGGTGTTGCTCCGCCGACCCAGTTCGTCGAGCGCGGCGAAGCGAGCTCCACGAGTGGCCCTTACATGATCACCAGCGAGGGCGCTGATCGAACCCTCACGTCTGCAGGCGCCACCGGAACCGTGACGGCGACCGCCGGGATCAGTGCGGCGAACATCGCGCACGTCATCGTCGTCCGACCCGCCGGCGCGGGAACGGCCCCGTCGCCGACCCCCGTCGTCACCCCGTCGCCGACCCCGCCGACGGGTGCGGCAATCACCTTCCGCGCAGCCAGCTACGCTTCGAACGCCAGCACGAGCAGCCTGATCGTCCCGCGTCCCGACCCGGTGGCAGCCGGCGACGTGCTGCTCGCCTCGGTCGACGTCCGCGGCAGTCGCACGATCGCAACCCCAGCCGGCTGGAACGCCGTCCGCGTCGACGCCAATGGAACGGCGATGCGGAAGGGGACCTACTACCGCGTTGCGACGGCCGACGAACCCAGCGGCTACCTGTGGACCTTCTCAGGGTCGTCGGCCGCCAGTGGCGGGATCCACGCGTACAGCGGTGTCGACCCAACGGCTCCGATCGATGTCCACAGTGGCCAGGCGAACACGAGCACCACGTTGATCACTGCGCCGTCTGTGACTCCGTCCGTTGCGAACGGGATGCTCGTCGGCCTCTTCGGCATCGCAACGGTGACGACGATCGCCCCACCGGCCACGTTCACCGAGCGGGGTGAGGCCAGCGGCACAGTCGGTCAGTACACGATCACCGGCGAGGGCGCGGACAGGCTGCTCGACACGGAGAATCCAACAGGGCCTCGCTGGGCCTCGGCCGGCTCCAACTGGCCAAGCATCGGCCAGCTCGTCGTCCTGAGACCAGGGAGCGTTCAAGCTGGCCCGGGCGCATCACCCGGACAGGCCTCGTTCGCGCCCTTCGGGACCAGAACGCTCGCGCCGAATTGGGACCTCGATGGCGCAGGGACCAACGTCGATTCCATTGCATTCTGGGAAGCGCCCAATCCCGCCGATTCGCTCATGCTCGTGACCGCGAAGGGCAACCAGTTGGTGGAGGTTTGGCGCTATCCATTTGGCGGAAGCGAACTCCCGCCACTTACCCACCCCTCATTCGCGTCGGACAGCCAGGTCAACGGGATCGTTGTCGACCAGCAGAACGACCGGCTGTACGTGGCGGTCGGAAGTCCGAAGTCGATTGTTGTCGTCTTTTCACTTCCGTCGCTGACGTACGTCGACGAGTACATCCGCGGGTCGGTGGATTTGAGCTCCGAACCCAACCTCGCTCTCCTACCGTCCTCGTCGGGAGGCACGCTGTACGTGACCGCATCGACCCGCGTGCACCTGCACAATGCGGCCACCGGCGGGCCAATGGGAACGTTTGCCCCTGCGAAGGGCCTGGAAACGATAGCGGCCGATGCCTACTACCAAGCGCTGTACATCCCGGATGAGAATGGGGCGACAGGCGTCTATGCGTACACGCCCGATGGCAATCCCGACGTGCGGACAGGTGACAGCGTGTTTGGTGGAACCGCCTTCGGATCCGATGCCGAGGGCATCGTGATCTACACGTGTCCGGCGACGGGGGGTAGCGACGACGGTCGCGGACTGATCGTGGTCAGCGATCAGCTTCCAGACCTGACCGAGTTCGAGGTGTTTGATCGGCAGACGAGGGCGCATCTCGGCAACCTGCGCTTGGCCGGCGTCAGCAATACCGACGGCGTAGGTTCGACCCAACGGCCGCTGCCGGGATATCCCCTGGGAGTATTCGCCGCGGTGAACGACGATCGGAGCGTCGCTGGCATCGGGTGGGATTCAGTCCTGACAGCTACGGGGATCAGCTGCGGCGGCTGAGATGTCCCGCGGTTGAGGGGAAGCCGCCCTTCCGATATACTCCGCCACCGTCGGCGAGCACCACGCGCCGGCCAGATCCGTGGGTAGGTTGAGCAGGTGGTGAGCTCCGCTGACTGTAGATCAGCCGTCTTCGACTGTGGGGGTTCGATTCCCTCCCTGCCCACCATCGCTTTCCATCCGAAGACGTCTCCCAAGGAGCCGGTGATCCTCGCTCAAAGGCATAGATTTGCCAAGGTTGACCGATGGTTGCCGAGAATCGGTCCATCCTGCGACACTGCGGGAACCGCGAGGCGACGGCCGTGCGCCCACGTAGCTCAGCTGGCAGAGCACTTCCTTGGTAAGGAAGAGGTCTCCGGTTCGAACCCGGACGTGGGCTCCACTCACCGTCGCCGCACCGCGCAACGAGTGACCGATCACAGCGGAGGCGTCGTCAGCCCGTGGACCCCAACGTCCTGCTTCCATTCGGCAGCAGCGCGCTCTCGTTCCTCTTCGCGGCGCTCGTCGCCGACCAGTGGTGGCGCCGTCGGCAGCCCTACCAGCTGGTCTGGACGCTCGGACTGCTGTGGTACGGCATCGGCGCGGGCACCGAGTTCCTGGGCGGGGCCTTCGGCTGGAACGAGGCGCTCTATCGGACGTGGTACGCGTTCGGCGCGTTCGGCGTGGCGGCCTACCTGGGCCTTGGCACGATCTTCCTGCTGAACAGGACGCGGTTCGGATACTTCGTGGCGCTCTCGTTCGCCCTCGCCGCCCTGTTCAGCTTCCTCGCGGCGAGCCGATACGCCCGGGAGGGGAGTCCCGCGGCGGATGCGATCGTGCTTGCCGTCGTGGGGATCGCGCTCGTGGCGGCCGTGGCCGTGGCGGTGGCGACGCGCGTGCGCCGGCAGTCGATGGCGCCGGTCGCCGCCGGCTTTCTGATTCCCGGATCCGTCGTCGCGGCCGTCCTGGCCTTCGTCGTGCCGCTCGATGCCCCCGGATTCGCCCTGGACGCGCTGAACGGCGCGCCGATCGGCGCGGCATTCCCCGCGGGCCTTCGGATCGTCACGCCACCGTTCAACATCGTCGGTGCGTTTGCGCTCATCTTCGGCGCCGCCTACTCGGCCTACATCTTCATGCCGAAGCGACGCATCCTGCGCGCCGACACTCGCGGCGGGCTCGCCGCTGGACCGCTGCGCGGCATCGCCGTGGTGGTGAACGCGTTCGGCTCGCTGCCATCCGCCTGGCGTGCCTTCCGGGCGGGCGAGCTGAACTCGCGTGTCCCCGCTACCCTCCTCATCGCCCTCGGCGGGTTCTTCCCCAGCATCGCCGACGGCCTGACCCGCTTCGGCGTGACGTGGGGCCTCTTCCTGGGACAGTTCATCGGCGTCCTGCTCATCTTCCTCGGCTTCCTCGTCAGCATCGAGGTCTTCAGCGACGTCCGCCTGCCCTTCACGCGGATCGTGCTGCGCCGTCGAGACGGAGGCGGCCAGGCCGCCGGCTGAGCGCGCCATTGCTCGATCTATCGAGCGTTCTTCACCGCAAGGCGCCGCCGTGCTGCATTTGCTCGATGTATCGAGCACGGGCGTGCAGGAGATGCCCGCGGGGGTGCCGCTCACGCTCCGCAACGCTCGATCTATCGCGCAAACCGCACGCGGCACGGTCCTCCCGTGAGATTCGCTCGACCTATCGAGCATCGGCGTGCGCTGCCAGGCGGTGTCCGCTCGTTGACACCCCACGAGGATCGAGCGTAGAATCGACGGGCTTTCCCCCGGTGACCCCGCCCTAGTTCAGCGTGGCCGCCGACCGTCGGCGACGGGGGCGGACGACGAAGGAACGAGAACCACGTGGCAAAGGCTGAGAATCGTCCCGTGATCGCCCTGGCGTGCACCGTCTGCAAGGAGCGCACGTACAGCACACGGAAGAACAAGAGAAACGATCCCGGGCGCATGGAGCTCAACAAGTTCTGTCCGCGCTGCCGGCAGCACCAGCTGCACCGGGAAACGAAATAGGGCAGCGTCCGGAGGGGTGTAGCTCAATGGTAGAGCACTGGTCTCCAAAACCAGCGGTTGCAGGTTCAAGTCCTGTCGCCCCTGCCACCCCCGGCACGCAGCCACTCCCCACGACCCCGTAGCAGGAAGAACGAACCGATCGTGTTGACCGGCATCCGCCGATACTTCTTCGAGAGCTGGGCCGAGCTCAAGAAGGTTGCCTGGCCCTCGCGCCAGACGGTGATCCGCCTGACCATCCTGGTCGTCGCCGTGTCAGTGGCCGTGGGTATCTACATCTTCGTGCTCGACCGCATCTTCAACACCCTCGTGGACCAGGTGATCTGACATGGCTGATGAGACGACGACCTCGAATACGGTGAACGAGGCACGCGAGGCAGCCCGCCTCTCTCGCGAGGCGCCCCGCCCTGGTGACATGCCGGAGGAGGATCGCGCCAAGAAGCAGTGGTACGTCATCCACACCTACTCCGGCTACGAGAACAAGGTGAAGACGAACCTCGAGCACCGCATCGAGTCGATGGGCGTGGAGGACCAGATCTTCCAGGTCCTGGTGCCGATGGAGGAGGAGATCGAGATCCGCAACGGCCAGCGCCAGACCGTGAACCGCAAGGTGTTCCCGGGCTACGTCCTGGTCGAGATGGCGATGAGCGACGAGAGTTGGTACGTCGTGCGCAACACGCCGGGAGTGACGAGCTTCGTGGGCTCAGGCAACCGACCACTGGCGCTCGACGAGACCGAGGTCAAGAAGATCCTCAAGCAGATGGGGGTCGAGACGCCGAAGTTCAAGGTCCAGTACAGCAAGGGCCAGAGCGTGCGCGTCAAGGACGGCCCGTTCGCCGAGTTCATCGGCACCGTCGACGAGGTCAACCCGGAGCGCAACAAGGTCAAGGTGCTCGTCAGCATCTTCGGCCGCGAGACGCCGGTGGAGCTCGACTTCCTCCAGATCGAGAAGCTCTAGGACACCGGACCGATGGCGGCCCGGTTCCGATTGAACGGGGCGCCGCCGCAAGCACGAGGGAGGGGCGCATCGGCCCCGATAGGACCTCGAGAGGAGCGACATGGCAAAGAAGATCAGGGCGATGCTCAAGGTGCAGGCGCCCGCCGGAGCCGCCACGGCGGCGCCCCCCATCGGGCCGGCCCTCGGCCAGCACGGCATCAATATCATGGAGTTCATCAAGGCCTTCAACGAGCGCACCGCCGACCTGCGCGGCTACGTCGTCCCGGCCGAGATCACCGTGTTCGAGGACCGCAGCTTCACCTTCGTCACGAAGGCGCCGTTGGCCGCGGCGCTTCTCAAGCGCGCGGCGGGCGTCGAGTCCGGCTCGGCCATCCCGAACAAGGACAAGGTCGGCCGTGTGACGCGCGCACAGGTGCGCGAGATCGCGGAGATGAAGATGCCGGACCTCAACGCGAACACGGTCGAGCAGGCAATGAAGATCATCGAGGGCACCGCACGCTCGATGGGAATCGAGGTGGCCTGATGGCGAAGCACGGCAAGAAGTACGTCGAGGCCGCCAAGCTCGTCGAGGCCCAGCGCCGCTACGAGATCGCCGACGCGGCCGAGCTGCTCCCGAAGCTCTCGATCAGCAAGTTCGATGGCACCGTCGAGGCGCACCTCCGCCTCGGCGTCGACCCACGACACGCCGACCAGCTCGTGCGGGGCACGGTCGTCCTGCCGCACGGCACGGGCAAGACGAGCCGCGTCATCGTGTTCGCCCAGGGCGAGAAGGCGCAGGAGGCGCTCCGCGCCGGAGCCGATGACGTCGGCAGCGATGACCTCGTCAAGAAGATCGACGACGGCTGGTTCGAATTCGACGTGGCCATCGCCACGCCGGACATGATGGGCACCGTCGGCCGGCTCGGCCGCAAGCTCGGCCCGCGCGGCCTGATGCCAAACCCAAAGTCGGGCACGGTCACCTTCGACATCGAACGCGCCGTGAGCGAGATCAAGTCCGGCCGCATCGAATTCAAGGTGGATCGCGCCGGGATCGTCCACGCGCCGGTCGGCCGGGCGAGCTTCACGCCCGAGCACCTTGCCGCCAACGTGGCGACCCTCGTCGACGCGGTGCAGCGCGCGAAGCCGTCGGGCGCCAAGGGCACCTACATGCGGACGCTGACGCTGGCCCCGACCATGGGCCCGGGCGTGCGCGTCGACATCCCCTCGGCCCTGGCTCTGGCGAACGCCTAGGCAGGCTCGGGGACGAATCGGTGCGTATCGGGTAGGATGCCCTCTCAATCGAAGACCAGCCGAAGACCGCGATGCGTACCGGGTGAGAGCCCCGGACCAATCGTCGGCGCTCAGACGCCGCGGCACGCGCAGGCACGAAGACGAACTCGCCCGATGACGGCGGTTCTCGTGTCGCGCATGCACGCAGAGCCGCCGTTGTTGCATGTCACGGAGGAGTGGAACACAGACCGATGCCGACCGACACGAAGCGCCAGGCCGTCGCCGAGCTCGCGGAGCTGCTCCGCTCCAGCTCGGCCATGGCCGTGGCCGACTACCGTGGCCTGAAGGTCTCGGACATGCAATCGGTTCGGAGAACGCTACGCGACAGTGGGGTCCAGCTGACCATCGCCAAGAACCGCCTGCTGAAGATCGCCGCCGACGAGGCGGACCGCGCCGAGCTGAAGCCCCTCCTCGAGGGTCCGACCGCGCTGGCCACGATCGACGGCGACGAGGCGGCCATGGCGAAGGCACTGGCTGACGCCTTCCGACCCTATTCGCGCGTCGGGATCACGATCCGCGGCGGGATGCTCGGCAACCGCGCGATCGACGCGTCGCAGCTGACCACCCTCGCCACGCTGCCGTCGCGGGACGTCCTGCTGAGCAAGATCGCCGGCGGGATGGCCGCGCCGATGACGGGGATGGCGGGCGTGCTGGGCGGGGTCCTGCGGAACTTCGCGAACGTGCTGAACGCGGTGGCCGAGAAGAAGCGAGAGACCGAGCCCGCGGCCTGAGGCCGCTGGGGACAACGAGAACAGGAGACCGATACCGATGGCGACCAAGACCCTGGACAAGGACCAGATCCTCGAGGCGATCGACACGATGACCGTCCTCGAGCTGAGCGAGCTGGTCAAGGCCTTCGAGGAGCGATATGGCGTCACCGCCGCCGCCCCGGCGGCCGCCGCGGCTGCACCATCCGCGGGTGGCGACGGTGCAGCCCCCGCCGCGGTGGAGGAGCAGACCGAGTTCGACGCCGTCCTCACCGAGGTCGGCCCGAACAAGATCCTCGTCATCAAGGCCGTGCGCGAGCTGACCGGCCTCGGCCTCAAGGAGGCCAAGGACCTCGTCGACGCCGCACCCAAGGCCGTCAAGGAGGGCGTCACCAAGGAGGAGGCGGAGGCCGCCAAGGAGAAGCTCTCCGAGGCCGGCGCCACCACCGAGGTCAAGTAGCCCGAGCCCTCGAATCACCGACGAGCCGGTCCCACCGCGGGGCCGGCTCTTCTCTTTCGCCTGGAGGCATCCCTTGGCAGTTCGACAGATGCGCCTCGTGGTTACCGCCGACGACTACGACGCCGCGCTCACCTTCTACCGTGACGTGCTCGGGCTGGCTGAGCTCGGCGCCTTCACCGCGGAGGGCGGCCGAGTCACGATCCTCGACGCCGGCCGCGCCACCCTCGAGCTGACGGATCCGCTTCACGCCGCCTACATCGACCGCGTCGAGGTCGGGGAGCGTGTCGCCGGCCACATCCGCGTCGCCTTCGAGGTCGAGGACACGAGGTCAGCGACCGAGCGCCTGACCGATGCCGGCGCCCGCCTGATCGCGCCCCCGGTCGTCACACCCTGGAACTCACTGAACTCGAGGCTCGACGCTCTTGCCGGGCTCCAGCTCACGCTCTTCGAGGAGCTCGGCGACCGCTAGCGCCTCACGGCTCGATCTCTTCCGGGTCATCGCACCCGGTCGGGTCGAACAGGATCGCTCCCGTCAGCTCGTCGTCGTCGGCACGCTGCTCGAGGCCGGTGCATCTCATCAGCTGCCATGGTCGCGCGCCGAGGTCGTGCGACCAATCGACGATGAATTCAATCTCGCCAGTGTCGAGAACGCGGTAGATCTCACGCACGACTGTTCCTTCCACGGACATGCTGGTGCTGATCATCTCGGCCTCGTCGCCGGCCTCATACGCCTCCCACAGGCACGAGCGCGCGTCGGCGTCGAACGTCTGGCCCTCGGGCGTCAGCTCGACGAGCTCCCAACCGCATGACGGATCCGGCCCAGGCTCCAACACCTGCGCCGGGGTCGGGCTGATGACGAGCCGTCGCGTCATCTCGTCCAGGACCGCCTTGTCGCGCTCGTAGTCATCCGACGCATCGCTTCGGACGGTGAGGACGAGCTTCCGGCCGTCGTCCGGCGTGTCGTCGAGCTCGACGACGTACTGGTACGTGCGCGTGTCCGGCGGCGGGTCGCCGAGGCCGGGGGTGAGCTCCCAGCGCCGGGCCGCATGGCGGTCCACGACCAGCGTCTCGAAGCCGAGGATCTCCTCGATCGTCCCGATGGCGCCGGTGGTGACCTCAAGGGTCATGGGTACCCCGTCGGGCACCGCCCCCTCGTCGCCGATCTCGAAGCGGCCCGGCGCGAAATAGGTGCACGGCTGGAGGTCGCCGAACGGGGTGTTCGTCCACCAGTCGTCGGGCAGGATCACGTTGACACCGCGCTCGAGATCGGAGCAAACATCGGCATCGGCGAACAGCTCTTCGACAGCCGCCACGGCGTCCGGATCGGTGGGCAGTGGGTCGGAGATGGCCAGGCGCCCGATGACCGAATCGAGCGCGTCGGCCGCGAACCCGTCGGACTCGCGGCTGCCCAGGTGGAGGAATGACGGAGCGTCACCGACCGTCGAGCGCAGGGCCACCACGTAGACGAGCCACGCCTCGCCGTCGCGCTCGACGATCCAGCGATCGGCGAGGGCGTCCGCGTCTCCGTCGCCCGTGTGCTCGACGACCGTGCCGGTGGGCATCGGTTCGACGGAGGTTGCCAGCCGGATGGGTGCGTCGAAGTCGGGATCGGTGCCGGCGGCCAGCGGATCGAACGGCTCGGGCGCCAGGAAGGCGCAGGCCATCAGGTCGCCCTGGCGAAGGCTGGCATACCAGCCGTCGGGGACGACGATCGAGAAGCCGGCCTCGCCGTCAGCGCACGGCGCGCCGCCCGTCGCCAGTGGAGTCGGCCGGGCGCTCACCGCGGGCTCCGGCGTGGGCGCGGCAGAGGGCGACGCCTCCACCGCCCCCGACTCAGATGGTCGCGTGGACCGCTCGGCAACGCCGGACGGTGACGGCGTCGTATCGGCGCCGGTCGGCGGCCGAACCTGGCCCAGCCCGTAGCCGATGACGATCCCGATCAGCCCCGCGGCCGCGACGACCGACAGGGGTCGAGCCCAGCGTGACCGGGGAGCGCCGAGCGGCTCGAGGTCGGCGTCGGGAATCGGCTCGGAGGCCAGGCCGGCGGCCGCGACCCGCAGCTGCTCGTCCAGCCGGCCCACGTCGGCGACGGCACGCTGGCAGGCCGCGCACGTCGCGACGTGGCGGCGCTCGTCGGCGGTCAGCCCGGCGCCACCGGCCAGTCGGGCGTGGAGCTGATCGGCGTGGCGATCCCTCGTCATCGGTCGGCCTGGCGCAGCTGCTCGGCAAGGCGCCGGCGCGCCCGGAACAGGATCGTCCGTGCGTTGGAGGGGGAAGTTCCGACCTTCGCCGCGATCTCATCGGTCTGGTAGCCGTGGCCGTAGTGGAGGACCACGACCGTCCGCTCGCGAGGCGGGAGGCGCTCGATCAGCTCACGCAGCCCGACGTCACGGTCGGCGGCCGCGGGCCGCGCGGCCACGAGGCGCGGGAGGCGATCGCGCAGGCGGCGCCCGGATCGGTGCGTGTTGTAGCAGAGGTTGACGGCCGTGCGCGCGACCCAGGCATCGAAGCGCAGGGGATCGCGCAGCTGCCCGATGCGCGAACGGGAGCGCACGTACGTGTCCTGGATGACGTCCTCGGCGTGATCGGCTCCGACGAGGCCGGTGCAGATGCGGAGCAGGCGCGGCCGAAGGTCGGCGAACTGCCGATCGAACGACGCGAGATCGGCGGCGGAGGTGGGCGAACGCTCCGTCACGAGGTCTCCAATGGCGATCACGGTACGCCTATGACACGCCAGGGTGGCATGTTGTGGCAGCCACGACCACGACCGGTAGTGTCTCAGTTTGAATCGTAGGGTTCCGCATCCTCTGCGACCGCCTTGAGGTCGCGGCCGGTGTCACTGGCGACCAGTTCAGCGACGGATGGTCGGGCCTCAACGGGCCTTGGCTCGGGCAACGGCGCATCCGTCTGGAACAGACCAGTCTCGGGCGTGATGAGATCGGCCTTTCCTTCTAGAAGGTCGGACACCTTGAGCAGTTGGATGGTCAATCCTTCGGCGCTCTTGGCGCGGGCCACTTCTTCGTGGGCACCCTTGCCGAATGAGAAGGCGATGATGTAGCCCTTGTCCTTCCTACCGCGCTTCAGGGCGGTCTCAAAGAGATCCACTACCTCTCGGCCGATGCGCTCTGATTGCTTCACCTGGATCGGCTCATGGAGCATGAAGCTGAAGCCGTCGATACCCATGTCGCCGGTCTTGTGCGGCGAGTGAGTGCCATTCATCCGGTTGATTACCCAGTTCTGGAACTCAAACGGCTTGAGGGCGTGGAGCTGGGCCTCGGTCACCGGCATCCCGACCAGCTTGATATCGGTCGCGCCGACCTTCTGAAGTCGGCGCTTCATCAGCTCCACGGCGGTCGGGCTGATATCAATGCCGATCCATTGCCGGCCTAGCTTCTGAGCCGCCACCAGGGTCGTACCGCACCCGCAGAACGGATCGAGCACCACATCGCCCGCATCGCTACTGGCCGTGATGATCTTCTCTAGCAGCGCCTCGGGCTTCTGGGTCGGATAGCCCAGTCGCTCCTTAGATCGGGTCGCGAAGGTGATATCCCACACGTCATCATCGAACTTGCCAGCCGGGTCGATGTAGTACCGCTTATCCCGCTTGTTCTGGGCGTGGTAGATGCGTCCCTCATCGTCGGTCTGCCACTTCTTCAGTGTCTCTTCAGGCCACGGTTGGAGAGGATGGTTCCAAGTGACCGTGGACGGTCGGCGCGCGGCATAGCGAAGGATCGTGTCGTGGTTCTTGTGCAGCCACTTCTTGGGCTTCCCGCTGGCGCTCTGGTAGTGCCAGATGATCTCGTTCAGGAAGTTCCGACGCCCGAACACGTCATCCATCATCACCTTGAGGTAGTGAGAGGCGTGCTCTCCAACCGTCACTATGAAGTGATATGGGGCGATGAGGCTGAAGTCCGCTCGTTTGAGGACCGGTGGCAGGGCGGCATCCACGTCTATGTGGAATGGATGCGCGAGCGGGTGATCGAGCTAATGGGCCTTCGTGCATGCCAAGGCCCGTAACGTGCCCGAGGCGCACGCGGGCGAGTTCGGCTATGGCGACGTGTGGACGTGGATGGCGATTGATCCCGATACGAAGCTGATCCCGACGTGGCTGGTCGCAACTCGCGATGAGTTCGCAGCCCATCAGTTCATCCGCGACCTGGGCAGCCGACTCGCGAACCGCGTCCAGATCACCACGGACGGCTTTCGGCCATACCTCGCAGCTATCGAAGCCGAGTTCGGTGAGAAGGTGGACTACGCGCAGATGATCAAGACCTACGGGCGTGACGGTGGCGAGGGCCGCGAAGTCTCGCAGGCCCGCAAGTACAGCCCTAGCAAGGTAACCAGCCAAGAGGTCCACGTCATCGCTGGCGATCCCGATCCGGCACTTGTCTCGACCAGCTACGTCGAGCGCCACAACCTCACCATGCGGATGGGCATCCGGCGCTTCACGCGGCTGACCAATGCCTTCTCAAAGAAGGTCCGCAATCATGCGGCAGCCGTCGCGCTGGACACGCTGTACTACAATTTCGCGCGACCGCACCGGAGCCTGAACGATCCGTATCCCCGGACCCCTGCGATGGCGGCTGGCGTGGCCGATCACATCTGGACCTGCGAGGAAATCGCGGCGCTACTAGACTAAGGCTCATGCCTGACGACGAAGGTCCACGAATCCGGATCGCGTCGGCGTCTGATTTGCCGCTCGTCTTGGCAACCGACCACCCGCGAGCCGATCCAGAACGGCGAGACTTCCTTCGGACGGCCATAGAGCAGCAGCATTGCTGGCTGGCAGAGGCAGAGGGACGAGCCGCCGGATACGTTGTGGCTGACGAATCATTCTTCGGCTACCCGTTCATTGCGTTAGTCATGGTCGCGCCCACCTTCCGCCGTGGCGGAGTGGCAACCGCGTTGATGAGGCACGTCGAGGCTCTGTTCTCCGGTCAGAAGCTGTTTACGTCCACCAACGAATCCAACGTGCCTATGCAGGCGCTGCTTAGCCGCTTGGGCTACACCCGCAGCGGTACCATCGACAATCTAGACGCGGATGACCCGGAGCTCGTCTACTTCAAGTCAAACTGATGCACTACCCCACGACCGCTTCGGTTGACGAAGCGGTCGGCGTTGATATAGACTCCTCGTTCGCGTGTCCGCGCCCCACCATGCCTTCTTCCAGGAGTCCTGAATGGCTTTGGCCGAGTCCGCCAGCCGATTTGAGCTGGCTCCGATTCGTGAAAACTTCTCGCATATTCCCGAGGTCCTCCCGCTTCCGAACCTGATCCAGACGCAGACCGATTCGTTCGAATGGTTCGTCACCACCGGCCTGCGTGAGCTACTCGACGAAATCACCCCGATCACCGACTTCACCGGCAAGAACCTGGAGCTCCACTTCCGCGAGTTCTACTTCGAAGAGCCGAAGTTCAACGAGGAAGACTGCCGCACTCGTGACCTTACCTTCGCGCGCCCGCTGAAGGTCGAGGTCGATCTCGTCATCAAGGAGACCGACGAGGTCAAGCACCAGACCGTGTTCATGGGCGACTTCCCGTGGATGACGGAGCAGGGCACCTTCATCATCAACGGCGCCGAGCGCGTCGTCGTGAGCCAGCTCGTCCGCTCCCCGGGCGTGTACTACACCGCCGCTGAGGACCCGGCGACGGGCCGGCTGCTGCATGCCGCGAAGGTCATCCCGAACCGCGGCGCCTGGCTGGAGTTCGAGACGTCCAACAAGGACCTGCTCAGCGTCAAGGTCGACCGCAAGCGCAAGATCCCGGTCACCACGCTGCTTCGCGCCGTTGGCCTGGAGACGTCCGAGATCGAGCGGATCTTCACGCCGTCCGACGACAATCCTGAGCACCCCTACGTCGCGCTGACCCTCGAGAAGGACCCGGCGCAGGATCAGGATCAGGCCCTGATCGAGGTCTACAAGAAGCTGCGTCCCGGCGATCCGCCGACCGTCGACAACGCCCGCGCGCTCGTCACCAGCCTCTTCTTCAACTTCCGCCGCTACGACCTCGGTCGCGTCGGCCGCTACAAGCTGAACAAGGCGCTGGTGGACGTTGCCACCAAGCTCAAGTTCGAGCTGCCGCCCGAGGAGGGCGCCAACCCGCGTGCCAGCCGCGTCATCAGCCGCGACGACATCGTGGCCATCATCGGCAAGCTGATCGAGCTGAACAACGGTCGCGGCGAGCCCGATGACATCGACCACCTCGGCAACCGCCGCATCCGCGCCAACGGCGAGCTGATCCAGAACCAGTTCCGGATCGGGCTGCTCCGCATGGAGCGTGTCGTCAAGGAGCGGATGACGATCACCGACGCCGACCAGGCCACGCCGAACACGCTCATCAACATCCGGCCCGTCGTGGCCGCCATGAAGGAGTTCTTCGGCGGGAGCCAGCTCAGCCAGTTCATGGACCAGACGAACCCGCTGGCGGAGCTGACCAACAAGCGACGCCTGTCCGCCCTCGGTCCGGGTGGGCTGTCGCGCGAGCGTGCCGGCTTCGACGTCCGCGACGTGCACCCGTCCCACTACGGCCGGATGTGCCCTATCGAGACGCCGGAAGGCCCGAACATCGGGTTGATCGGCTCGCTGGCGACATACGGCAAGATCAACAGGCACGGCTTCATCGAGACGCCGTACCGCAAGGTGCGCCGATACGTCGGCAGCCGGGACAAGCAGGCCGATGCGCTCGACCAGATCCTGGCCGAGGACCTCGTCCTGTCCGATGGCGGCAAGGCCGTCGCCAAGGCCGGTGCGGTGATCGACGCCAAGGTCTGGAGCCAGATCAAGGACGCCAAGGTGGCCCAGGTCCGGATCCGGCCAATCGTGACCGAGGAGATCGTCTACCTCGATGCGTCCGAGGAGGAGAAGTTCCACATCGCGCAGGCCAACGCCGCGCTCGATGAGAACAACCGCTTCGCCGAGGACCGAGTGCTCGTCCGCTGGAAGGACAAGTTCCTGGAGGAGACGGTCGACGTCATCGACTACATGGACGTCAGCCCGAAGCAGATCGTGAGCGTCGCCACCGCCATGATCCCGTTCCTCGAGCATGACGATGCGAACCGGGCGCTGATGGGCTCGAACATGATGCGCCAGTCGGTGCCGCTGCTCCAGCCGGAGTCGCCGGTGGTCGGCACGGGCGTCGAGTACCGCGCAGCCTTCGACTCGCAGGGCGTGCTCGTCGCGAAGCACGCCGGGACGGTGGTCAGCGTGACCGCCGACCACATCGCGGTCGAGCGCGACGCCGGCGACGAGCGAGACGACTATCGGCTCAAGAAGTTCCTGCGCTCGAACCAGGGCACCTGCATCAACCAGCGTCCGGTCGTCGACGTCGGCGACCGCGTGGCAGCCGGGCAGCTCCTGGCCGACGGCAGCAGCACCGATGCGGGCGAGATGGCGCTGGGTCAGAACATCCTGGTCGCCTTCCTCCCATGGGAGGGCGGCAACTACGAGGACGCCATCGTGCTCAGCGAGCGCCTCGTCAAGGATGACCTGTTCACCTCGATCCACATCGAGAAGTTCGAGATCGAGGCCCGCGACACGAAGCTCGGCCCCGAAGAGATCACGCGCGACATCCCGAACGTGGGCGAGGAGAGCCTGCGCAACCTCGACGAGGACGGGATCATCTACGAGGGCGCGGAGGTGACCCCCGGCGACATCCTCGTCGGCAAGATCACGCCAAAGGGCGAGACTGAGCTGACCGCGGAGGAACGCCTCCTGCGCGCGATCTTCGGAGAAAAGGCGCGTGAGGTGCGCGATTCGTCCCTCCGCCTGCCGAGCGGCACGCGGGGCATCGTCGTCGACGTCCGGCAGTTCAGTCGCGACAACGGGGACGAGCTGCTCCCCGGCGTCAATCGTCTCGTGCGGGTCAGCGTGGCCCAGAAGCGCAAGATCAGCGTCGGCGACAAGATGGCCGGACGGCACGGCAACAAGGGCGTGATCGCCAAGATCCTGCCGGTCGAGGACATGCCGTTCATGCCGGACGGCACGCCGGTCGACATCGTGCTCAACCCGCTCGGCGTGCCGAGCCGCATGAACATCGGCCAGATCCTCGAGACACACCTGGGCTGGGCGATGCAGGCACTGGGGCTCAAGGCAGCGACGCCGGTCTTCGACGGCGCCACTGAGGAGCACATCGCCGATGCGCTGAAGCGGGCCGGCCTGCCGCGCGACGGCAAGACGGAGCTCTTCGACGGGCGCACCGGCGAGCCGTTCGATCATCGCGTGACGGTGGGATACATCTACATGCTCAAGCTCCACCACCTGGTGGAGGACAAGATCCACGCGCGCAGCACCGGACCCTACAGCCTCATCACCCAGCAGCCGCTGGGCGGCAAGGCGCAGTTCGGTGGCCAGCGCTTCGGCGAGATGGAGGTCTGGGCGCTCGAGGCGTACGGCGCCGCCAACATCCTCCAGGAGCTCCTCACCGTGAAGAGCGACGACGTCATGGGTCGCGTGCAGACCTACGAGGCGATCGTGAAGGGCGAGGAGATCCAGCCGCCGGGCGTGCCCGAGTCGTTCAAGGTGCTCATCAAGGAGCTCCAGGCGCTCGGCCTGTCGGTGGAGATCCTGAACGAGAACGAAGAGGAGATCCGCTTCATCGAGGACACCGGCAGCTACCCGCTGCCGGACCTCGGCGGGATCAATCTCCAGGGCTTTGAGGAATAGCCACGGCAGCGCGGTGACGGGGACGTTGCCGCGCGTGCTCACCCATCGGTCCATCCTGAGCCGGGGCCTGGTCCGCCCCGGCAACGAGCGCAATGGCGGCGTACAGCCGCAGGAGTCTTAGCCGCTCATGCTGGAAGTCAACAATTTCGACGCGATCCGGATCAGCTTGGCATCGCCCGATCAGATCAAGGGCTGGTCGTCGGGCGAGGTCACCAAGCCGGAGACGATCAACTACCGCACGCTCAAGCCGGAGAAGGACGGCCTCTTCGACGAGCGCATCTTCGGTCCGACCAAGGACTGGGAGTGCTACTGCGGCAAGTACAAGCGCATCCGCTACAAGGGCATCATCTGCGACAAGTGCGGCGTCGAGGTCACGCGCTCGAAGGTCCGCCGCGAGCGGATGGGGCACATCAAGCTGGCCAGCCCGGTCAGCCACATCTGGTACTTCAAGGGCACGCCGAGCCGGCTCGGAATCCTGCTCGACATCAGCCCGCGCAACCTCGAGCGCATCCTCTACTTCGCTCTCTACGTCGTCACTCGCGTCGACGAGGGCCAGCGCGAGAAGGCCGCCCAGCGCATCGACGAGGAGGCGGAGGAGCGGATCGCGCGCGCCCAGGCCATCGTCGACGAGAAGACCGCCGAGCTCGAGGGCGCCGTTGCCGACAAGCGGACCGAGGTCGAGGCCGCCCACGAGTCCGAGAAGAAGCGCGTCACCGAGCAGCAGGCCGCCCGCACCGAGGAGCTGATGACGGCCGCCCAGGCGGTCGAGGCATCGATCAAGGAGGGCGGCAAGACGCTCGCCGAGGACGTCGTCTTCGCCGCCACCGGCGAAGTGATCGGCCGCGGCGGCGAGACGTCCAAGGACGCACTGGCCCAGCTGCGCTCGGTCGTCAAGTCCGAGGTCGAGTCCGTCGACCGCGATGGCCGAGAGGCGTTGGCCACGGCCGAGGAGAAGTACCAGGCCGCCGTCGCCGACCTGACCTCCGGGATCCAGGAAGCGACGGCCTCCGAGCGGGAGGAGGTCGCGCGCGAAACGGATGATGCCAAGCTCTGGGCGCGCACCGAGCGCGGCCGGCTGGCCGACATCAAGGTCATGCAGATCCTGACCGAGGGCGAGTACCGGCACCTGACGGAGATGCACGGCCGCATGTTCGACGCCGGCATGGGCGCCGAGGCGGTCAAGAAGATCATCGAGGCGATCGATCTCCACGAGCTGAGCCAGACGCTCCACGTGGAGATGCGCCAGACGTCGGGCCAGCGCCGCAAGAAGGCGATCAAGCGCCTGCGCCTGATCGAGGCGTTCCGTAAGTCAGGGGCGCGCCCGGAGTGGATGATCCTCTCCACGCTGCCGGTCATTCCGCCCGACCTGCGCCCGATGGTGCAGCTCGACGGCGGCCGATTCGCGACGTCCGACCTCAACGACCTCTATCGCCGCGTGATCAACCGCAACAACCGCCTCAGCCGGCTCCTCGACCTCGAGGCGCCGGAGATCATCATCCGCAACGAGAAGCGGATGCTGCAGGAGGCGTGCGACGCGCTGATCGACAACGGCCGCCGCGGGCGCGCGATCGCCGGCACCGGCAACCATCGGCTCAAGAGCCTGTCCGACATGCTCAAGGGCAAGCAGGGCCGGTTCCGGCAGAACCTGCTCGGCAAGCGAGTCGACTACTCCGGCCGGTCCGTCATCGTCGTCGGCCCCGAGCTGAAGCTGCACCAGTGCGGGCTGCCGAAGAAGATGGCGCTCGAGCTGTTCAAGCCGTTCGTCATGCGGCAGCTGGTCGAGAAGGGCTTCGCACACAATATCAAGAGCGCCAAGCGCATCGTCGAGCGGGTCCGGCCCGAGGTGTGGGACGTGCTCGAGGAGGTCATCAGCGACCACCCGGTCCTGCTGAACCGCGCGCCCACGCTCCATCGGCTCGGGATCCAGGCGTTCATGCCGGTCCTGGTCGAAGGGTCGGCCATCCAGATCCACCCGCTCGTCTGCTTCGCGTTCAACGCGGACTTCGACGGCGACCAGATGGCGGTGCACGTGCCGCTGAGCACCGCGGCGCAGCGCGAGGCGAAGGAGCTGATGCTCTCGACCCGCAACCTGCTCTCCGCGGCCGATGGGTCGCCGGTCGTCAGCCCGACCCACGACATGGTGCTCGGCTGCTACTACCTGACCGTCCAGGTCGACGGGGAGAAGGGCGCCGGGCGCGCCTTCTCGAGCGACGACGAGGTGGTCATGGCCGCGCAGCTGGGACAGGTGCACGTCCAGGCCCCGGTCAAGGTCGAGCTCGACCTGTACGACGGGACGGACGAGGACGGCACCATCCGCAGCCACCACGAGGTGGTCGACACCACGGCCGGCCGCGTGATCTTCAACGCGGTCCTGCCGCGCGAGCTCGGCTTCGCGAATCGCGTGATGGACCGCAAGGCTCTCAAGGAGATCATCGCCCGCTGCTACCGCGACCTGGGCCCCGCCGCGACGGCGACCCTCGTGGACGGCATCAAGGGCGTCGGCTTCCGGTACGCCACCGCGGCCGGCATCACGATCGGTGTGGAGGACCTGGTCGTCCCGAAGCAGAAGGCCAAGCTCCTGCACGACGGGGAGGCCAGGGTCGCCGGCATCGACCGGGAGTTCCGTCGCGGCTTCATCACCGAGGATGAGCGCTACACCCAGACCGTCGAGGTCTGGCGCGAGACGACCGACGAGGTCACGCAGTCGATGCTCAAGGGGCTCGACGAGCGCGGCTCGATCATGCTCATCACCAACTCGGGCGCGCGTGGGTCGGTGACCCAGATCCATCAGCTGGCCGGGATGCGTGGCCTGATGGCAGACCCGTCCGGCCGGATCATCGACCTGCCCATTCGCTCGAACCTGCGCGAGGGGATGAGCGTGCTCGAGTACTTCATCTCGAGCCACGGCGCCCGCAAGGGCCTCGCCGACACCGCCCTGCGGACCGCGGACTCCGGGTACCTGACCCGGCGCCTGGTGGACGTGGCGCAGGACGTCATCACCCGCGAGGACGACTGCGGCGCCGACATCGGCACCTGGATCACGTCCGAGGAGTCGGAGCAGATCCCGGAGCCGTTCCTCGATCGGCTGATCGGTCGCATGGCCGCGCTCGAGATCACCGACGAGAAGTCCGGCGAGGTGCTCGTGGAGCGCAACGCCGAGATCGACGAGGCGGCGCTGCTCCGCATCGAAGCGGCCGGCATCGACCGTGTCAGCGTCCGCTCGCCGCTCACCTGCGCTGCGCGCCACGGCGTGTGCCGCATGTGCTACGGACGCAACCTGGCGACCGGCACGCTCGTGGACCTAGGCCAGGCGGTCGGGATCATCGCTGCCCAGTCGATCGGCGAGCCGGGAACGCAGCTCACGATGCGAACCTTCCACACCGGCGGCGTCGCCGGCGAGGACATCACCCAGGGCCTGCCGCGCGTCGAGGAGCTGTTCGAGGCGCGCATCCCGAAGGGCCAGGCGACCATGACCGAGATCGACGGTGTCGTCGAGGTGCCGCCGGCAACGGGCGACCAGCCGATCCTGGTGCGGGTCACCCACACCGAGGCATACGACACCACCTTCAAGCTCACGCGGCAGCACGAGATCCTGGTCGCCGATGGCGACGAGGTGACCGATGGCCAGCTGCTGGCCCGCATCGGCGACGATGACGAGCTGATCGAGGTCAAGGCCCCGACCGGTGGGCGCGTCACGAAGAAGGGCAATACGCTCACGCTCCACACCGAAGAGGTGGACGTGCGCGAGTACCCGGTGCCGCACTCGGCGCGCCTGCGCGTCGCCGACGGCGACGTGGTGTCGGCCGGCGATGCGCTGACCGAGGGCTCGATGAACCCGAAGGACCTGCTCCAGATCAAGGGCGTGGACACCGTCCAGCGCTTCCTGGTCGGCGAGGTCCAGAAGGTGTATCGCTCCCAGGGCGTCACCATCAGCGACAAGCACATCGAGATCATCGTGCGCCAGATGCTGCGCAAGGTGACGGTCGACAACGCCGGCGACACCGAGCTGCTTCCCTCGGAGCTGATCGACCGCTTCGAGTTCGAGGAGACGAACAACCGGATCCTGGCCGAGGGCGGCGAGCCGGCGACCGCGCAGACCGTGCTGCTCGGTGTGACAAAGGCGTCCCTCAACACGAGCTCGTTCCTGGCGGCGGCAAGCTTCCAGGAGACGACCCGGGTGCTGACCGAGGCCGCCATCAACGGCGCCAAGGACCACCTCATCGGCCTCAAGGAGAACGTCATCATCGGCAAGCTGATCCCGGCCGGGACCGGCG
>Ga0136623_10000065_pt1 | contig 23414 bp, 20 predicted proteins | sample AntDrymUQ4492106_2_FD_104656 | JGI IMG/M metagenome (GOLD analysis project Ga0136623, IMG submission 104656) | Polar desert sand microbial communities from Dry Valleys, Antarctica - metaG UQ449 (21.06) | ecosystem: Environmental > Terrestrial > Soil > Desert | place: Antarctica: Dry Valley...
CCACGCCGTTTGCACATTGCGCCACGCCGTTTGCACATTGCGCCACGCCGTTTGCACATTGCGCCACGCCGTTTGCACATAAAGCCTCCCGACGCGATTTTCTTTCCCTCGCCGGCAAAGGCCTCGGTCTCGCTGCGCTCTCTTCATCGGTGGTCGCTTCCCTGATTAAGGAGATTCACGCGGCCAGCAAAAGCATCGCGCACTTGACGCCGCAACAGGCGGCAATGGACGAAGACTACTGGGCGGTTATTCAGAATTCTTTCTCCGTTACCCGCGGCATCATCAATCTTAACAACGGCGGCGTTTCTCCTTCCCCGCGCCTAGTCACCGAAGCGCTGGTTCGCTATATCTGGCAACAAGAGGATGCTACCGCCTATACGATGTGGCAGATTCTCGAGCCCCAATCTGAGACGATTCGTACTGGACTTGCCGAAGTGTTTGGCTGCGACCGCGAAGAGATTGCCATCACGCGCAACGCCTCGGAATCTCTTGAAGTTCTGCTCATGGGCATGGACTTCAAACCGGGCGATGAAATTCTGACAACCACACAGGATTATCCTCGCATGCTGACCACCCTGCGCCAGCGCGAAAAGCGTGAAGGCCTGGCGCTGAAGTTAATCAAGATTCCCATCCCACCGAAGAATCTCTCTGAGATAACTGCAGCGTTTGAACGCGGAATCACAAACCGCACACGGCTTATTCTGATCTCGCACCAGGTCAATATCACGGGACAGATCACGCCGGTTAAGGCCATCTGCGATATGGCGCGCGCGAAAGGAATCCAGACGATCGTCGACGGCGCGCACTCGTTTGCGCAGTTTCATTTCCAGCAGAAGGACCTCGGCTGTGATTACTTTGGCAGCAGCCTGCACAAGTGGCTCTACGCGCCGAAGGGGACAGGTCTGCTTTACGTTAAGCGCGACAAGATTCCCACGATTTGGCCGTTGATGGCTGCCGAGTCAAAACAGGCTGGCGACATTCGTAAGTTTGAAGAGATCGGCACGCATTCAGCGGCACCAAAGCTCGCCATCGGCGAAGCGCTGCTTTTCCACAACGGCATTGGCGGCAAACGCAAGGAAGCAAGGCTGCGCTACCTCTCACGCTACTGGATGAACCGTCTTAAGGATATTCCAAAGATTCGCTTCAACACCTCCTTTGACGAGAATCAATCGTGCGCCATCGCTAACGTGCAAATTGAAGGTACAAATCCCACGGCAGTTGGAAGCTATCTATTCGCTAACCACCATATCTTCACGACGCCCATCATCCATGACGAGTTCCAGGGAATTCGTATAACGCCTAACGTCTATACAACATTGGGTGAACTCGATCGCTTTTGCGGCGTGATGGAAACAATTGCACGCAAAGGTCTGCCGGCATGAATACGTTCCATTGATACGATATTGAGCGTGACTAACCGTCTACATTCGGTAAAACATAAGATGGAGGAACTAATATGAGTAGTCCGGGTAAACTGCAACCATCACCACAACTTTTCTTCCAAACGATCAACGCCTACCAGCGAACGGAAGGTCTGAAGGCGGCAATAGAACTGGAAGTATTCACAGCTGTTGGCGAAGGAAAGTCGACTGCCGCTGAAATTGCGCAGCGTTGCGGTGCTTCAGAGCGTGGAATTCGAATCCTCTGCGACTTCCTGTGCATCATGGGCTTCCTCACGAAAGACGGCCAGCATTACAAGCTGACTGCCGATTCAGCAATGTTTCTGGACAAAGGATCGCCTGCATACCTGGGCGAGGCCAGGGAGTTTTTACTGTCACCGATGCTGACCGATGGGTTCAAGGATTTTGCAGGGGCTGTACGCAAGGGCGGCACGATGGTCTCCGATGAAGGTACGATCGCGCCGCAGCATCCCATCTGGGTGAAGTTTGCTCGCGCAATGGCGCCAATGATGGCCCTGCCCGCTCAATTAATGGCGAAACTCGTCGATCCGCAGGCCGATCGAAAACTGAAGATTCTCGATATCGCCGCTGGACATGGTTTGTATGGAATTGAATTTGCGAAAAGAAACCCAGGGGCTGAGGTGGTTGCACTCGATTGGACCAATGTGCTCACGATTGCCAATGAGAACGCTCGCGACGCCGGCGTGGATGATCGATTCACTACCCTCGAAGGAAGTGCCTTTGACGTCGACTACGGAACGGGCTATGACCTGGTGTTGTTGACAAATTTCCTGCACCACTTCGATCAACCGACCTGCGAAAAGCTGCTGCGAAAGGTGCACGCCGCGCTGAGCGAGGGAGGACGAGCTGTGACCCTCGAGTTTGTACCTAACGAAGATCGGATTTCACCGCCGGACGCTGCTGCTTTCAGCATTATGATGCTGGGCGGAACACCGGGCGGTGATGCCTATACGTTCTCCGAACTGGAGCGAATGTTTAAGTCAGCCGGATTTGTTCGGAGTGAGATTCACCCCCTGCTACCTTCGATCGAGCACGTCGTGATCTCTTTTAAGGAATCGTGATTGCCCTGCTCCATTCTGCCAGGCCCTGGTTAGCTGGATCAAATAGATCTGGTGACGGTCGCGAAAGCCTAGCCTCTGCTGCTATACTCGGATGCGGTCACAATGGGAAACGCGGTGGCTTCAACTCGGGAGCGCCGGCATTATGGCAATGTTATTAGGCTAAATGGGAAACACGTATGAGGAAGTTGTAAGCGCCGCGCTGTCCCTTTCGCCGGAGGCGCGTGCTGTCTTGGCAGAGCAATTACTTGCCAGCTTGGAGACATCCCAGGAAGAAGTTGATGCGGCTTGGCGAGTGGAAATCGAGCGACGTATCAAAGAAATCGAGGAAGGTAGAGTCCGGTTGATTCCCGGTGAGCAAGTAATGAGCGAATTACGAGCTCAACTCAAGCGGTGAATTACAGCTATCATCCCGATGCACAACGGGAGGTCGCCGCCGCCGTCGCTTACTACGTAACCATCGGGCCGCAGCTTGGCAATAACTTTCTTACCGAATTAGAAAAGAGTATTAACCGGATCTTGAGCATGCCCGAAGCTTGGGCCATACACATCGGCGACACAAGACGCTGCCTGCTCCACCGCTTTCCTTATGGCGTGGTTTATTTGATGGTACCCCAAGGCATTGAGATTGTTGCCGTGACGCATCTTCATCGCAAGCCAGACTATTGGCGGGATCGGGTTACCGCGTAATTGAGGCTGGCGTTGACAACTTGGGCCCGCTGGAGAAGCGGAAGCAACGGAGGAACCAAACTGTGGTCAGTGCGCAACTGGAAGAAAGCTTACGCCGTGAGATCGAGACTTATATCGAAGGACGCTTGAGCGGCGTCAAACAGGAAATGGGCGAACTTCAGAGCCGGATCAACGAATTCCTTACCCGGCTTATGGAACGCCAGAGCGAAGGGCAAGTGGATGGGGGCATCACCGCCACCATTTTGGAACACCTTCGGGCCGCACAAGAGCAGGGAATCGATCTTGCGGCCTCCGAGTCGTCTCGGACAAAAGCCTCGAGCGATATGGCCATCGTCAAAGCCGCAATAGCGGAGATGGGCGAGCAGGGTTCACAAGCAGACGTTCTGAAAACCCTGGTCAATCGGGCGGCATCGTTTGCGCCCCGGGTCGCGTTCTTCGCTATTAAAGGCGAGCAGGCTGTAGGCTGGCGCGCGCGCGGCTTTGAAGGCACGGTCGGCGACCACGCAATTCAAAAGATCTCGGTTCCGGTTTCTAACGACAGCATAATCGGCGATGTGGCCAGGTCACGAGCAACCTGGAGTGGCGGACCGCATTCTCATTCCGAAGACCATCTAATCCTCAACAAACTCGGCGACGAACCACCGCAGAGAATTGTTGCAGTCCCCCTAGCTGTTCGCGGGCGTACAGTCGCAGTGTTATATGCTGACTCAGCGGGCCTTGATTCCGAAGCAATCAATTTGGAAGCGCTGGAAACGATCGTACGAGTTTCAGCAATGGCAGTGGACCTGCTCGCCGGACGAGCGGCGACGAAGGCGCCCGCGGAGGAATCCGCTGCGGCCCCTGAACCACCTGCTCAGGAAGCTGCGCCGACTTATGAGCCGCAGCAACAAACTTACGAACCGCAGCGAGAATATGAGGATAAGACCGCCACTGTTGTATTAGAGGCGAGCGCGCCGCAGTTTTACGAAGTTGAGGCGGAGCCAGAGGCAACTGTCGCATCCCCTCAGCCCGCCCCTCAACTCATAGAAGCGCAGCCCGAACCTGTTCAAGCGCCACCGCCAAGCCCCGTTGCTGTTGAACCACCGCCAAGTCCGGTCGCCGAACCGCAGGCCGCACCGACCGGCCCAAAACGACGTTATGGAACGGATCTGGAATTGCCGGTTGCCGTCGAGACCGATGAAGAACGGCGCTTGCATAACGACGCGCGGCGCTTTGCCCGACTGCTTGTCTCCGAGATTAAGCTTTACAATGAGCAGAAGGTTACTGACGGCCGAGCGCAAAACGATCTGTACGACCGCTTGCGCGAGTATATAGATCGCTCTCGAGATATGTATGATAAGCGCGTGAAACCTGAAGTAGCGCAAAAATATGACTACTTCCATCATGAGTTGGTCAACGCGCTGGCGGAAGGCGACGTCGCTAAACTGGGGAATGCTTATCCCGGAGCAACCGTTTCGGCCTGAGCCGGACTAACTCCCCGCTTCGAAGCTTTAACCGGTCCTCCCCCCGACACGAAATTTAGAACCTCAAACTGTGGGGGAGGACCAGACGTTGATTAGGAAGTTCAACAAGCATCAGCTGATCTTAATTTTGATTGGCGTATCCGTTCTTATCGGAGCCTCATTCTCGTCTTTCATGATCGCAAGCTGTCTGACACGACAGCAAACTCCCGGAGAAGTAAAAGCTCTTGAAACTCTGCGCGCGATGACGCGTGGGGGTGTCCTGCCCGCGGATGCCGCCGTGGCACGGATCGAGTCTGACTTTCCCAAAACCAAAGCTGCCGGCCTGGCGATACTCGTGCGCGCGCGGATCAAAATCCATGCGAACGACTATGCGGCGGCGGCCACCCTGCTAGATACAGGTATTATTAAGGATTACACCTCGCTTGGTGATCACGCGCTCTTCATGCGCGCAAATGCGCTCGAGCAAACAGGCCGGCTCTCTGAGGCTCGCGTCGCCTACGAAGAGCTGATAAGAGACTATCCGGCGTCGATTCGCACTCGCGAGGCAACGCTTCGTGTTGCGAATTTGCTGGCCCGCTCTGGAGCATCGGCGGCGGTTCCGCTTCTCCTCAAAGACCTGGCCGCAAAGGACGATGCTACCGCACTCTTATTGGTCGCCAAGGCCCACGAGCAGACTCCGGATCCCAATCGCGCGCTTGCTGCCTACCGGCGCATTTATTTCTACGCGCCAGCTGCTCCGGAAAGCGCTCAGGCTTCACTGGCAATCACAAGGGTCGGTTCGACAAACTCGCCCGCAACGGCTGAGGAAGCGATAGCCCGCGCCGATAAGCTTTACGAGGCGAAAAGCTACAGCGAGGCCTTGCGGGCATACAACGACGCATTCGCGAGATTCCCCGCTCTAGCAAAAGCGGAGAATCAACTAAAGCGCGGAATTTCCGCTTCGAACGCGAGAATGACGACTGAAGCAGCGGCAGCGTTCAACAGTATCCCTTCGTCTGGCGAAGAAATGCGCGCCGAGGCCCTTTACTATCTAGCCCAGACTTACGCGCGCTCCAGGCAATGGGAGCAGGCTCGAACAACGGTCGAAGAGCTGCGTCGTGTTTTTCCTAAGAGCGGTTTTACGCCACGCGCACTTGCCAGCGTGGGCCAGATCGCGCAGGACGCAAAGAATAGCGGCGACGCCCCCTATTTCCTACGGGCTGCGGTAAGCGCGGCGCCTGGTTCAGCCGAAGTAGCGCAAGCGCAGTTCGATCTTGCCTGGCTGGCCCACGAAGCCAAAAACTATCAGGAATCCTCGCGGCTCTTGACGGAGCATCTAGCCTTCTACGTTGACAAGAACAACGACAATCGCGGTCGCGCTGGATACTGGGCTGCGCGTGACTCTGAAAGGGCGGGAAAGCTCGACGAAGCACGCGCGCTTTATCAGGCGGTGCTGGGACGTTATGACGCCAACTGGTACGGCTATCTTGCGAAGCAGCGGTTGGATGCGATGGGTCGCAGCGCCTCGCGCAAAACGTTCGAGGCGGATTCAGTTGTAGGACGCGCCGTCGCCAATTTGCAGACAGTAACCGTGGCGGAAGAGACGGCAGGTTCAGCTGAAGAGATGCGGATTGAGAAAGCGGATCAACTTAATAACGTAGGTATTGACGAGTGGGCACTTGAAGAACTAGGCGAGGCAACGGATACAGCTCCCAACAGCCCTAAAGTCAATCTGGCAATCGCCCAGGTCTATCGTTCCCAGGAAGATAACGTGCGCGCGCTTAACGTGCTCAGAAAGAGCTTTCCTGATTATTCGCAAATGAAACCGGGAGAGATGACACCAGAAGAGTGGGATGTATTTTATCCACTCGCTTACTGGGAAATTATTGTTCAGGAATCTCGCGCAAAGAAACTCGATCCGTATCAGGTAGCCGGGCTGATACGCCAGGAGACGGTATTCATTACCAAGGCGCGTTCCTCGGCGAAAGCCTACGGGTTAATGCAGGTGCTGGTACCAACCGCTACGTTGACGGCTAAGAAATACGGAGTGTCTCGGACGATCACAGCCGAATCGCTTTTTGAGCCTCGTTTGAACATTCAGATCGGCACTGCTTACCTGCGCGATCAGATAGATAGGTTTGGACGGATTGAATACGTTGCGGCCGCCTACAACGCTGGTCCGCTTAGAGCTGTGCAGTGGCGCGCTGCGCTGCCCGCCGAGATTGATGAATGGGCAGAGGCGGTTCCCTTCAAAGAGACCCGCGGCTACATTCAAGGCGTAGTGCGCAATCGGCTGCAGTATGAGCGGTTGTACGACGCGACTGGCAAATTTCGCCCTGAGGTCGGGACGCGTGCCGTCTCACGTCAGGGGGTTGCCACGCCGAACACAAGTCCAGCTGTCGAACCCGCAAATTCAACGGTGCGGAGACGAAGAGTTATTGGCAATGAAGAAGATGAATAGAAAGGTAGACATCCCGGAAAGGGATGCTAGTGACCATCGCTGCCGATTGCTTCAACCGGACAACAGGTAAGCGCTTCTTCACAGGCCGCTCGTTCCTCGTCAGTTTCCGGTTGCTTAAAGACGAAGGAATAGTTGTTTTCATCTGAGCGCATAAAGTTTTCGGGCGCGGTATCGCGGCAAACGTCACAGTCGATGCAGGATGAGTCCACGTAGTAGAGTCCGCCAACATTCTCTTTCACACGATCGTTTCGATCTGCCATAAGTTAATTTTTGATTTTTGATTGTCGATTTGGAAATTGCTCGATCATCACTACCGATAGATTGCAGACTAATGACAGCCGATCGCAAATCAAAAATCAAAAATCACAAATCTTCTCACGGGTGGGTCATCTCCTCCGGTTTTACGTACCGGTCAAACTCCTCGCCAGTCAAGAATCCCAAATCGACAGCTGACTCGCGCAAGCTGAGCCCCTTTGTGTGGGCGTGCTTGGCAATCTTTGCCGCCTTGTCATAACCGATATGCGGATTCAACGCAGTCACCAGCATCAGGGAGTTCTGGAGATATTCGTCAATCTGTTCGCGGTTAAGCTCGATACCCGAGATGCAATAGTCGACAAAACCGTGGCACGCATCGTGGATTAGTCTGATCGAATGCAACAGGTTGTGAATCATCACGGGCTTGAAAACGTTCAACTCAAAATTACCCTGCGACCCCGCGAAGGTCACGGCCGCATCGTTACCAAAAACCTGCACTGAAACCATTGTCATCGCTTCACTCTGCGTTGGATTTACTTTGCCCGGCATGATTGATGATCCGGGTTCATTTTCGGGCAGAATTAGTTCACCAAGACCACATCGCGGTCCGGAAGCCAGCCAGCGAATGTCGTTGGCAATCTTCATGAGCGAAACAGCGAGTGTTTTCAAGGCGCCACTCGCAAAGACAATTTCATCGTGAGCTGAGAGTGCGGCAAACTTGTTCGGATGCGACTTGAAAGGCAAACCCGTCAGTTCGGCAATCTTCTTTGCTGCTCGCTCACCGAATTCCGGATGGGAGTTGAGCCCCGTTCCAACCGCTGTGCCTCCGATTGCAAGATCAAGCAAACCCGGCATAGCCATTCGTAGCCGCTCAGTGTCGCGCGCCAACAAGCTTTCCCAGCCCGACATCTCCTGGCCAACGGTCACCGGAGTGGCATCCTGAAGATGAGTACGGCCAATCTTCACCACGTCTTTGAATTCTTCGGCCTTCGCGGCAATCGCATCGTGAACCCTCTGGACCTCCGGGATCAACTTGTTCAGCTGCTCGGCGCCCGCAATGTACATAGCCGTGGGGAAAGTGTCGTTTGACGACTGCGACATGTTGACATCGTCGTTGGGGTGTATTGGCTTCTTGCTGCCCATCACGCCACCGGCAATCTCAATCGCCCGGTTTGAAATCACTTCATTGGCGTTCATATTGGTCTGCGTGCCACTTCCCGTCTGCCAAATGCGCAAGGGAAAGTGCTCGTCCAGCTTTCCCTCGACTACTTCATCTGCGGCTTGCACGATCAGTCTTGCTTTCTCAGGCGGAAGCTTCCCGAGTTCTTCATTAACTAACGCAGCAGCCTTCTTGAGAATACCGAGGGCGCGGATCATTTCACGCGGCATGCGATCATCCCCAATATTGAAATGAATCAGGCTACGCTGCGTCTGTGCGCCCCAATATTTATCAGCAGGCACTTCGATCTCGCCCATTGAGTCGGTCTCGACGCGAGTGTTTGACTTCTGTTCAGTGGCCTCTTGGGACATTCCTATTCGCCCTTCGCTATTTGATGCCTACGACGATTCCAGAGTTAATAGTAACACCTTGTGTGTAGTCTCCGCGTCACTCGCGGTGTCCGCCGGGTGCACAAGGCGTGCCTACAGGCGAGGCCCAGTCTTGTGTCGGATTAGCAGATTGTTATAGAGTTCTCGGAAAGTTCAATCATTTTCCAATTAGAGCATCGGTCCCCCCCTTAATTGCCCTATGTCGTCCCCGAGCTCAGAGGCTTCGTCTCTCCCGACTGCTTCCGGCCTTTCGAAAGCCGGGTTGCGCGCGCTGATACTGGTCGTAGAGCGCAACCCCATCGTGCAACGCCTTGAAAGGTTTTTCCTTGAACAGGCTGGCTTCCAGGTAGAGTTTGTCGGGGACGGTCTCTTCGCGCTTGAACGCGTGCGGGAGTTGAAACCAGAGATCTTAGTTACTGAAATCCTGGTGCCTAAGCTCGACGGGCTCAGTCTGTGTCGTATTCTGAAATCGGACCATGACACGCGCGAGATTCGTGTGTTGGTCTTTAGTCACCTTCACGCGGAGGACCGGGCTCGGGAGGCCAGGGCCGACGCTTTCCTTCTTAAGCCCCTAAACGAAGATCTGCTGATCAAAACAGTAAAAAATCTGATCGCTTTGCGGCAGAAGTCCGCCGGGGGTGACTCGTGAGTGGTGAAAAGATAACAACCGGATGTAAAGGTCTGGACCAGGTGCTCCATGGAGGAATTCCGGTTAACACTATTACTGTCTTAATGGGCGCCCCTGGGACCGGCAAAACTATACTCGCGGAACAGTTTGCCTTCGCCAATGCTACTCCAGAATCTCCGGTACTCTATCTCACCACGCTTTCGGAGCCGCTGGAGAAGTTTATTGTCCACGGCCAGAACTACGGCTTCTTCGATGTAGCTAAAGTTGGCACATCGGTCTTTTACGAAGATCTCGGGTTGATCCTGCGGAACCAGGGGATAGAGAAGCTAACCGACGCGGTGACCGACCTATTTGTAAGTCACAAGCCGAAGTTTCTCTTCATCGATTCATTCAAAGCCTTAAACGAACTTTTCGTTACGCCTGTTGAGCGTCGCACCGTCGTCTTTGATTTAGCCTGTGTACTCTCAGCGTACCAGTGCACGAGCTTTCTCGTGGGGGAGTATTCGCAAGAGATGATGACGGATCTGCCGGAGTTTGCTATTGCCGACGTAGTGCTTCAGATGATCAAGTACTCAACCAACGTGAATGAACAGCGGTTTTTGAGGGTCGAAAAGTTGCGTGGTTCCGCTTCCATTCCTGGCATGCACGCATTTTCGATCACCAGGGATGGAATTGAGGTCTATCCGCGATTATTGACCCCCACAATTGCCCCCACTTACGCGGCGCGTGTGGAACGAGTCAGCACTGGAATTACAGGTCTGGATGAAATGATTGCCGATGGCTTTTGGCGTGGCAGCACGACTTTGGTTGCCGGGCCTACTGGCTCAGGCAAAACGACTATCGGTCTTCAGTTTATCCGCGAAGGCGTGCTTAAAGGTGAGCAGGGACTTTATGTCGGATTGCAGGAGAATCCCACTCAGCTCGCGCGAACTATGCAGAACCTCGGCTGGCACTCTGAGGAACTGTTGAATAACGACGGCTTCGAACTGATGTATAGATCTCCCGTCGAGGTGCAGCTCGACAGCGTTACCTCGGAACTGTTTCAGCGCGTCCGCGAGGGAAGGGTTAAGCGCGTGGTGATCGATGCGCTGGGTGACTTAGAGCGTAGCAGTATAGATCGGCAGCGTTTCGCGGATTTCATTTACGCGCTTACACAATGGTTTGCCGCTAATAACGTGACTTGTCTGATGACTTATGAGCTTAGCAATCTGTTTGAAGTCCACTCGCTGAGTGATCAGGAGGTATCAAACATGAGCGACAATATCATCTTGCTTCGCTTCACGTCCGAAACGGAAATGGGCCGCACAATTCGCGTTCTCAAAACGCGCGGCACCGCGCATGACAACCGGGAACACCGGGTGGAAATTACGAACAAGGGCGTTGTAATAGAGAGACTCTAAGAAATGAATCAGGTGGTTATATGATCGTGCCAGGGACGGAAAAGAAAGAACCTTACAAGCGATTGGCGGAAATCAACCGCGCTATCACCACATCGCTTAACTTCGACGAGGTACTCGACCTCATTGTGGAGAATGCGACCCAGTTGGTAGGCGCGAGGATTACTGCGCTGCTCCTCGTCGATCAGAATGGATTGCTGCGGATCAGAGCGGCTCGCGGCTTGGACTCCAGTCTGGTCAACTCGTTCTCCGGCGTCATGGAGGAAGACGTAATTGAGCAGTTGCGCAGATCGCTGGCGGCCCCGAGGAAGGAGACACTTGTCGCGGTTCCCATTATCGCTAAAAATTCCTTGAACGGTCTGCTGGTCATCGTACGCGATCGTCCTTTCGACGAAGAAGAAAAATGGCAGGTATCAGCGTTTGCAGATCAAGCCGCCATCGCCCTAAGTAATGCACGTCTCTTCGACCTCGAATTGGCGGAATTAATTCGTGCGCGTGATGCGTCGGAGCATGCCCGACGCCGTTTGGCAGCGATAGTCGAATCGTCAAACGACGCGATCATCAGCAAGGATCTTGACGGAATTATCAATAGTTGGAACCAGGGCGCGCAAAGAGTCTTTGGTTATACTGCAGAGGAAATGATTGGTCAGCCTGTGACAATGCTCATACCTCAAGATCGAACTGACGAAGAGTCGACGATCCTCAAACGTCTTCGCGCTGGGCAACGGATCGAACACTTTGAGACGGTGAGGATGCGCAAGGATGGCAGCTTAATCAATGTCTCGCTCACCATTTCTCCGGTTAAAGACGAACAGGGGAGGATAGTTGGCGCCTCAAAGATCGCTCGCGATATTAGCGCGAGCAAGCTCGCAGAAGAGCAACTCAGTCGCGCGCTAAAGTTTGATGAAGCGGTGATGTTAGGCATGGGCGAAGGGCTTTTCACAGTTGATGCCGAAGGGCTGGTTACCTTCATGAACCCGGCCGCCCAAAAACTTTTTGGCTGGACTCTTGAAGAGTTGCGTGGCAAAAAGATGCACGAGGAAACTCACTACCTTCATCCCGACGGCACGCCGTTCCCCCCTGAGGAATGCCCCGGGCTGCTAATGCTAACTAAAGGCAAGACCCTAAGCGATTACGAAGATGTCTTTATCAGGAAGGATGGCACTTACTTTCCGGTAATTTTCAGTTCATCGCCGCTACGCGAGGGCGAGAAGATTACAGGCCTCGTGGTGGTGTTTCGTGATGTTTCTGAACGGAAGAAGGCCGAACAGTCCTTAGCTGACCGAGCCCGGCTGCTCGACTTGAGCAACGATGCCATCATTGTCCGGGATATCAACGATCGCATTATGTATTGGAATCGGGGTGCAGAAGAAACGTACGGCTGGACTGCCGAAGAAGCACTGGGCCAAATGGCGCACGAACTCCGACGTACAGAGCATCCTGAACCGCTGAGCAAAATCTTAGAGCAGTTTTATCGCGATAATCGGTGGACTGGCGAGATTGCCCATGTGCGGCGCGATGGCATGAGTATAACTACAGCCTCACGATGGGCACTCCAGCGCGATGACCTCGGACGACCCGCGTATATTCTCGAAACAAATAACGACATCACGGATCGCAAATTGGCGGAAGTTGAGCGCGAAGAAATCCTAAGACGTGAGCATGAAGCACGGCAAAGTGCTGAACAAGCTAACAAGCTCAAGGATGAATTTTTGGCAACTCTCTCGCATGAGCTACGCAACCCACTGAATGTAATACTCGGGTATTCCGAGGTTTTGTTGCGAAATGACGAAGTCCAGCAGTCGGCTTTCTTGAAACGGGCTGTCGAGATTTTGAGACGAAACGCCGAAGCCCAATCGCAACTTGTCAGCGATCTGCTCGATCTTTCCAGACTCCACACGGGCAAACTCTCACTTAACCGCGAAGCAGTATCGCTGACTACAATCGTCCACAACGCAGTCGAAACCGTGCGCACTGAAGCCGCTGCGAAGAACCTCCAGATCAGCGTTAACGCGCAAGATGAAGTCTTGTTTGTCAATGCTGACCCGCTGCGGCTCGGACAAGTGATCTGGAACCTCCTGAACAACGCAGTCAAATTTACGCCGACCGGCGGCAGGGTAGTAGTCGACTTGTCGCGCGATGAAGACGAAGCGTTGGTGATTGTCAAAGATACCGGAGAGGGAATCGATCCGAAATTTGCGCCATATCTTTTCGAGATGTTCCGGCAAGCTGACGCGACCAGCAGCAGACGGCATAGCGGCATGGGTATTGGGTTGGCGTTGGTGCAGCAGTTGGTTGCGCTACATAACGGTTCGGTCGCCATGGAATCAGCCGGTCTTGGTCGTGGCGCAAAGTTCACTATTAGACTACCGCTGAGTCGTGAAACCAGAGAGGGAGGCGTGCCCAAAGGGGTGGTTGACGTTGGTGCGTTGGACCAAATGCGAATCCTTGTTGTCGACGACTCCGCAGACACGGTCGAGATGCTGCGCCGCCTATTCGAAATGGACGGAGCGACGGTCAGCACAGCAGGTGGGGGAGCGGAAGCGCTTGAGATCATTCGAGAGAAGGATTTTGAGGTTGTTCTTTCCGATATCTCAATGCCTGAAATGGACGGGTTTGAGTTTTTACGCCGGCTGCGCGAGATACCGGTGAAAAGAGATGTGCCGGTGTTGGCGCTCACAGGATTTGGTCGAGCTGAAGACGTGGAACGCGCAAAAGCCGAAGGCTTCTTTACTCACGTCACAAAACCGATTGATGTAAACAAGTTGGTCGGTCTACTGCGGACCCTGCCCGTCAGAGAGCGGAGCGGCAAGACCGGCGCGCAGGACTGAGATTTCGAGAAACACTGCCGCAGTCAATTACGCCGAAGGCGTTTGCTAATTGCAGCCCAGGGTTGCTTCAACCCGGGCTTTAGGGAATCGAAAGGTGTAACGCCGCAGGTGTTGGCGAATTGTTGTGCGAAGAACTTTACAAACTCTTTCAGACTTTAGCTGCTCATTAAGAATCTGAGTCCAGGGTTGAAACATCTCTGGGCTCTGAAGTTTAGACATTCCGAATTCTGCGCCTCGAACTCCGTTAGGAGTTTCATGTTTATAGCATGCGACTGGTGAGACGTAAGAACTCCGTTAGGAGTTCAATGTGTCGTCTGGCCGCGAGACACATTTCACTCCTAAAGGAGTGAGTATCGGTGGCAGCCCGTTAGCTATAAACATGCGACCACTACGTGGTTGGAAGCAGCCCAGGGTTGAAACAACCCTCGGCTCAATTAGCGAACGCCTTCAACGTAAATCTCTCGACACGCATTTTCATGCGAATCATCCATGAGGCTTACCGGCGGACCGCAGCCCCCAATAAAAGAGGCTTCCTAATCGGCAGCTGTCGGGGCTCCAGAGTCTTTCCAGGCTTTCCAGCCACCGGCCATTGAATAGACGTTTGTATAGCCCATCTGCTGAAGCGTGTCCGCGGCGAGAGCCGAGCGATAACCGCCGCCGCAATATAGAATTAGTTCGGTGGATTTGTCGGGAACTTGAGCTTCAATGTCGCGCTCGATGATGCCTTTGCCGAGATGCTCGGCTCCGAGAGCGTGGCCTGCCTCCCACTCTTTGTCTTCGCGCACGTCTATCAATCGCACATCTGGTCCGGCGCCCACTCTTTTTCTGGTCTCTTCAACGGAAACCTCGCGAATCCTGCTCTTGGCATCATTAACCAGCTGTAGAAATCCCTCAGAATGTTTCATGTTGTGCCTAACGCGGCAATTGGATGAAAGACCGGCAAATGATTATAATGCCCGTCTTTCAGGAAAGCACTAACGACGATCACAGGTTACAGGGTGGCAAGTGAAAACTTGTCACCGGTGCCTGTCACTTGTAACGAGAGGAAAAGCAAAAATTGCCTACCGAACAATTTGACGTAGTGATCATCGGCAGCGGGCCGGGTGGCTATGTGGCCGCCATTCGCGCGGCCCAATTAGGATTGAAGACGGCAATCGTCGAAAAGGATAAACGACTCGGCGGCACCTGCACGCTGCGCGGATGCATACCTACGAAACAACTACTGATGTCGGCGCACATCTACGAACAGATGCAGCACGCGGCCGACTTTGGTGTGGAGGCCTCGGGGATCCAACTTGCCTTCGCGAACGTGCAAAAACGCAAGGAAAAGGTCGTGATGAAGAATTCAAAGGGTATCGAATACCTGATGAAGAAAAACAAGATCACTTCCTTCAACGGCACCGGCAAGCTGGTGTTGCCGGGTAAGATCGAGGTCACATCCGCAGACGGCAAGAAAGAAATGATTGACTCAAAGCACATCATCCTCGCCACAGGTTCCGTGGTGCGGCCAATCCCCGGATTTGAAACAGATGGGCAGCGTGTCGTCAGTAGCGACCACATCCTCGAACTCAAAGAGGTTCCGAAGTCGTTGATTGTCATGGGGGCGGGAGCGGTCGGAGTCGAGTTTGCTTCTGTCTATTCGCGCTTTGGCGCCGCGACAACAATCGTGGAGTTGCTGCCGCGACTCGTGCCGCTGGAGGATGAAGAAGTTTCGAAAGAGTTGGAGAAGTCACTTCGCAAACGTGGCGTCAAGTCTCAGGTCGACACGAAGCTGGAGACATTGGAGCGAAGTGAGACGGGCGTTGTAGTAACGGGTAAAACGTCGAAGGGTGAAGCGGTAAAACTCGAAGCGGAAATGCTACTGGTCGCCGTGGGTCGCATGCCCTACACCGATGGGCTCGCGCTCGAAGGTACGAAGATCAAGGTTGAGAGAGGCTTCATTCAGATCGACCAGTACCAGCAGACTGGCGAAAAGGGAGTTTACGCTATCGGCGATGTTGTGCCGACGCCGTTGCTCGCACACCTTGCTTCGAAGGAAGGGATCGTCGCGGTCGAGCACATCGCCGGGCACAAAGACGTGCGCCCGATTAACCTTCGGCTGGTTCCCAACTGCACATACTGCGATCCGGAAGTTGCGTCAGTGGGTCTGACCGAAGCAAAAGCGCGCGAGCTCGGTTATGACGTAAAGCTCGGAAAGTTTCCCTTTTCTGCCTCAGGTAAGGCACGCATTCTCGGCGAAGAAGAGGGGTTTGTGAAGATCGTTAGCGAATCGAAGTACGACGAGATTCTGGGTGTGCACATCATTGGCCCACACGCCACCGAACTGATCGCGGAAGCATGCGTTGCGATGCAGCTTGAATCGACTGCGGAAGAACTGGGCCGCACGATGCATGCGCATCCCACCGTAGCGGAAGCGGTAATGGAGGCTGCTGAAGGCGTGCACGGTTTGGCAATACACATTTAATGGACGCAGTACCCAACGAAGAAAAGAAACAGGTGTCCGGAAAGGATCCGCGTCGCCGACGCCGGCCACGTCATCCGCCGCGTCATGAGCCGCGCGTCTTCACGAAATACGCCCCGCGCAAACCTCTTGACGGCAAACCATTGAGCTGCACAACCGAGACGACCCTGAAGCCAGATCAGTTGCTCGATTTGTATCGTTATCTCCAGCTTACGAGGTTGGTTGAAGAGCGCCTGGTAAATCTATACCGACAAACCAAAGTTGTTGGCGGTGTTTTTCGCTCGCTCGGACAGGAAGCAACGGCGGTTGGGACTGCCTATGCGCTGAAGCCGCAGGATTTTATTACGCCACTAATCCGCGATCTCGGCGCGGTGCTGGTGAAAGGGATTCGACCGCGCGACATCTTTGCACAGTACATGGCAAAGTCCGGAGGACCCTCGGGGGGCCGCGATCTCAATATACACTTCGGTGATATGGAGAAGGGCTTCATTGGCCCGATATCGCACCTGGGTGACATGATTCCGGTGATGACTGGTGTGCTTCTTGCGGCTCGCATACAGAAGAAACAGATTGTCGCGATCGCTTATATTGGTGACGGCGGCATGAGCACGGGCGCGTTTCATGAAGGACTAAACTTCGCTGCGGTCCAACGCTTACCCTTGATTGTCGTCGCTGAGTACAACCATTACGCCTACTCCACTCCCACCTCCATGCAAACAGCAGTTAAAGACCTGGCTGAAAAGGCCGCCGGGTATGGCATCCCCGGACACATCGTTGACGGCAATGACGTTGTTGCCTGCTACGAAGTTACGAAGCAGGCGGCTGAATTTGCGCGACGCGGCGGCGGTGCAGTCTTAATCGAAGCCAAGACCTACCGTCGCAAGGGCCACGCGGAGCACGATGATCAGCGCTACGTTCCGGCCGGCGAGATTGAGTGGTGGGAGAAGCATAACGACCCGCTAGACCGCTACGAACGCTATCTAACAGAATCGGGTTTGGCAGATAAAGCCAAGTTGGACGAGATCAACGCCAACGTCGTGCGCGAAATTGAAGAAGATTGCGCCTGGGCTGAATCCTCACCCATGCCGGAGCCGGAAAACGCCGCGCATAGAGTGTTCGACAACAGCATTGTAGAACCGGCATTTCGGCCGCAAGTTCTGAAGAGCTAATTATGCTTTTACCCGAAAACAAAACACGGTCTGAAGAAGTTCCTAAGGTAGCCTCACCCACCGGAGGATCGAAAATGGGTCTTATTTATGCCGAAATTGAACTAACAAGTACTGAAGATCTCATGCTGCATCGTCGGGGATCTTTGTCGGAGGACAAAATCAAACGAATGCGGATAAGGGCAATGGTGGATAGTGGCGCTTACATGTTGGTCATCACCGACCATATCAGGCACCAACTAGACTTGCCTCTAATACAGGAACAAGTATTTCGTCTGGCTGACGATAGCGAGATTAGAGGTGAGGTTGTCGGACCGGTCGAGGTGCGCTTCGAAAACCGCTCGACTACCGTGAGAGCTGTGGTCCTGCCAGGCGCCGAGGAGCCTTTGCTTGGTTCAATACCATTGGAGGATTTGGACGTGGTGATAGATCCGAAACAGCAGCGGCTGATCGTGAATCCCAAGAGCCCGGACATCGCTACGAAGTACATGAAGTAAACGCACATGTCAACGGCAATAAAGAAAGAGCACAAGTCAGCGCGTCCCGAGCGCGGCGGCGTAGTTACACTTGTCGAAGCTATCCGGCAGGGTATCTGGGAAGAGATGGAACGCGATCCGACCGTGTTCGTTATAGGCGAAGACGTTGGGGCGTACGGCGGGGCATTCAAAGTAACCGACGGGCTGATTGATGAATTTGGCAAGGGGCGAGTGGTTGACACGCCGATTTCGGAAGGCGCAATTGTCGGCGCGGCCTGCGGTGCTGCCCTGATGGGAATGCGGCCCGTTGCGGAGTTCCAGTTCATCGACTTTATCTCCGCGGGGTTTGACCTGCTGACGAATTACGCAGCGAAGTCGCGCTATCGCTGGGGAGGTAATATCCCAGCGGTTTTCCGTGGGCCTTGCGGCTCGGGCTTGCGTACGGGTCCTTTTCACTCGCTCAATCCGGAGTCGTTTTTTCTCAACACGGCTGGTTTGAAAATGGTCGAGCCGGCCACCGCTTATGACGCGAAGGGTTTGATCAAGGCTGCGATTCGCGATCCGGATCCCGTTCTCTACTTCGAACATAAGAAGCTTTATCGACTGCCGCGTCTGCGCGAAGAGATTCCGGCTGATGATTACATTGTCGAAATTGGCAAGGCACGAATCGCGCGCGAAGGCCGCGATCTTACGATTATTACTTTTGGCGCGATGGTTCTTACGGCGCTCGATGCCGCCGAAGAGCTCGAGAAAGAAGGGCTCGACGTTGAGGTCATCGACCTGCGCACACTCGCCCCTCTCGACAAGCCGGCGATCCTGGCGAGCGTGAAGAAGACGAGCCGTGTCCTGGTGTTACATGAAGCGTCACGCACGGGTGGCATTGGCGGAGAGATTGCCGCCTTAATCGGTGAGGAGGCTTTTGAATGGCTTGATGCACCCGTGGTGCGGCTGGCCTCGATCGACACACCTGTTCCGTATGCGCCGCCGCTGGAAGACTATTACCTACCGCAGATCAAAGACGTGCTGGATGCGGCTCGCAAGCTCGCGGCCTATTAACAGATTTTAGATTTGCGATTACCGATTTGAGAGAAGCAACCGAAAGGGTCTTGAAAGTAACGCGAGCGGTAATGTTATAAACTGAGAATGATTAGAGGAGGAAGATCATGCCGAAATACGTAATTGAGCGGGAAATTCCCGGCGCCGGCAGTTTATCAGGGCAAGAGTTGCAGGGAATTTCTCAAACGTCATGTGGAGTTCTGCAAAAGATGGGACCGCAGATTCAATGGGTGCAAAGTTACGTCACTGGAGACAAAATCTATTGTGTTTACATAGCACCCAATGAGGAAATGATCCGAGAGCACGCCAGGCAGGGCGGGTTTCCGGCAAATAGCGTTTCAGAAATCAAGTCGATAATTGATCCAACAACTGCAGAAGCGGTAGCAGGCAAAAACTCTACAGCAGAAGCCGGTTGATTACATAGCATGGAGAATAGATGAGCACAGAAGTGGTAATGCCGCAGATGGGAGAATCCATCGCGGAGGGAACGATTACAAAGTGGCTGAAGCAGGTGGGTGAGCGCGTCGAACGCGATGAGCCTCTGTTTGAGATTTCCACGGATAAAGTTGATGCGGAGATCCCTTCACCTGCAGCCGGAACCTTGACCGAGGTGAGATTCAAGGAGGGCGAGACAGTTGAAGTGAACATTGTCGTGGCGGTGCTTGACGGCGCCGGCGCAGAGGCTAATGCCGCGTCTTCCCAGCCTGCAGTCGCTGAAGAACCAAAGAAAGAAGAGTCTGCTAAACCCGAGCTTGCGCCGCCGGCCCCTCCACCGCCCCCGCCTCAAGCGCCGCAGCCGGCCCAGCCTGCGACCAAACCGATCGAGCCATCAGACAAACCACAGCCGCCGGCGAAGTCTGCCGCTGCTGCTCAAAGCCCTCCTCCCCCGGCTAAACCTGCCGCGCAACCAGAGCAACCACCGGGTAACGGAAGCGGCACTGCAACAGAAGAAGAGCTACGTCGCACTAAATCGAGCCCTCTTGTTCGGAAGATTGCAAAAGAGCACGGCGTGGACATCGCAAGCCTTGAAGGAACCGGCTTGAGCGGCCGCGTCACCAAGAACGACATCCTGAGTTTTATTGAATCAGGAACGCCGGGTGCGCCTGTCGAACAAAAAGCCGCGCCCGCGTCTGAGCCAGCCTCGGGCGCGCCTGCGGTTGCACGAGATATTCCGCCTGCCTCTGCCACGAAACCTGCTGAAGGCGACCGGGTCGAGCAGATGACCGTGATGAGGAAAAAGATTGCAGAGCACATGGTGCTTTCGCGACGCACTTCTGCTCACGTAACGACCGTCTACGAAATCGATATGACGGCAATAGCCAAACTGCGCGAGCAACACAAGCAATCGTTTCTGGAGCGGACCGGCACAAAGCTCAGCTACATGCCGTTCATATTCCAGGCTGTGAACACCGCGTTGCGAAAATTCCCGATTTTCAACGGTCAGGTAAGTGGCGATCAGATCATCTTTAAGCGCGATATCAATTTAGGCATAGCCGTGGCGCTCGACTGGGGTCTGATCGTACCAGTGATCAAGCGGGCGGATGATCTCTCTATCTCCGGGTTGGCGCGGGCCGCTAACGACCTGGCAGATCGTGCGCGCACCAAACAGTTGAAGCCGGATGAAGTTGCCGGGGGCACATTCACAATCACCAATCCAGGGGTTTTCGGCGGCTTATTTGGCACACCTATAATCAATCAGCCTCAACTCGCTATTCTCGGCGTTGGAAAGATTGAGAAACGGACCAGGGTTATGACAAGCGCCGAGGGTGACGATTACATCGCCATTCGCTGGATGGCATATTTCGCTCTTAGCTTCGACCATCGGGTAATTGATGGGGCAGACGCAGAGCGTTTCCTTGCGTTTATTAAGGAGCAATTAGAGGCAGGGGAATTCTCGCTCTAGTCGTTATGACTCCATCGCAGTGTGGCCCATAAGTGGGCCAACAATGTTGAGAATTGTCTTTGTTTTTTCGCAATCGGGCCGAGATATTGCGATCCAGTAGCGATTGGATGATGAATGTCAGGAGTTCTGCCAAAGGTCTTGACTAGCCTTTCTTTTGAGATTAGAAAGGTCACGCAGCAACCCCCCTACGGACAACGGACGGCAGAAACTCGTCGTCAGAACTAGACGACTCGCGGCTGGGCTTCTAAGTGCGGCCACCATTTATAGTAAAAGGAGATACCATGTCATTCCCGAAATTTAGAATGTTTTCCTCGCTGACGCTAGCGATCGGCTTGTTGGTTTTCTCAGCGCCCGCGGCGCTGGCGCAGGACACCACAGCGACCGTCGGCTCGCGTACGGTTGTGAGCGGACAAAAGATGAAGATCAAGGGCGTCGTAACAAGACGCGATTCCGATACCTTCACCGTTCGCGACAATAACGGCGTGGATACGATTGTGCGGTTGGACGACAGAACGTCGGTTAAAGCAAAGGGCGGGTTCCTTCGTAGCGGGGCCAATTACGCCCAGACCCAGATCCTGCGGGGTCTCAACATGGAAGTAGAAGGGCGCGGCAATCAATCAGGCGAACTTATTGCCGATAAAATTAGATTCAATGAGTCGGATCTGAGGGTTGCGCGCGCGGTTGAATCTCGCGCTGCACCACTGGAAGACCGCGCATCAACAACAGAGTCAAAGCTGAGCCAGGTTGAACAGAATGCACAGCGTCTCTCAGGCCAACTCGACGAACTCGCAGCGGTGGCCAACACAGCCAAGGGCGGCGCCAGGGCGGCGCAGCAAACGGCAGACTCTGCAGTGGCTGGTGTGAATCTGACTAACGAGCGCATCTCAGCCCTTGACGATTATGAGCCGCAGACAGTTGCTGCGGTGAATTTTAGAACCGGCAGCGCAGTGCTTTCAGCCGATTCGAAAGCGAAGCTGGATGAAGTCGCGACCAAGGCGCTTAACTCGAAAGGCTATGTGATCGAGGTCTCAGGGTATGCGGACACGACAGGAAGCATTGAGAGGAATCGCGCTCTAAGCCAGCGCCGGGCGGATAATGTGATTCGCTACCTGGTCGAGAACCACAGTATTCCTCTGCGCCGGATCGTGACTCCCTATGGTTATGGCGAGTCGAACGCACTCGCCGAAAACACTTCTCGTGAGGGACGTGCGCAAAACCGGCGCGTTGAAGTAAAGTTGCTCGTTAACAAGGGTCTCATGCAACAGGCCCCAGCAATGAATAGTCCGGGGTTCTAGTGGGTTACTGCGATAGGTGAGAAATCTACCCTGTGAGATGTGTCAATTGCCATGCATCATGCCGCCGGAATAGTAGTGTAGTATAGACATGTTTGGGCCAGCACGCCGGCGGCATGAGGTAATGGTTTATGTCTGTGAACAGAATTTGGGGGAAACGTTTTGGGCCAGCGCTGCTCCTGGGAGTGCTGGCTCTTTTTTTCAGCGCGGGCTCGACGACAGGTCAAACGCTTAAGGATTTACCACCGCCACCGCCACCGCCGACGCCCAGGCCGACACCGACGCCAGCTCCACCTAAGGACGAAGACTTCGAGGTCATTCGCGTCAGCTCAAATCTGGTAATGGTCCCTGTCTCGGTTGTTGACCCAAACGGCCAGGCAGTGCGGGGACTCCAGATGGGCGACTTTCGCATTTCAGAGCAAGGGCGCGATCAGCAGATTACCGACCTTGGCAATCCAGATCAGGTTCCCCTGGACATTGTTCTGCTGTTTGATATTTCCAGCAGCGTTAGCCAGAAGGGTTTTTTCCTATTTCAGCAACAGGCAGCGGCCAGCTTCTTAAAACAAGTACTGAAGCCCACCGACCGCGCTGCGGTTTTTACCATAGCTGACGAACCGCGTCTCATAACGCCGCTCGCCCCCGCCGATGTGGCGGCGGCGAGATTGCAGAAAGTCCCACCGGCCACGTCTCCTGTTCCCACAGCGTTTTATGACACCGTCACGGCGGCGGCAAAATATCTAATAGAAAGCTCGACCGACCGCCATCGCCGGGTGATTGTCGTCATCTCCGATGGCGATGACAATTTCAGTAATCTCGTTCGAGACCTTACCATCGCCGAAGTGCGTGCCAGCCAGAGCGGTGAGGTTACGCCCGCGGCCGCTCGGACGAATCTTAATGCGCGGCGCCAACGAGCCGTGGCCGAAGTGCAAAGAGCCGTCCAACAGGCCGATGCGGCCTTCTACTCCATCAATCCAGGAGGACCGTCTGTTCGATTGAACCAAATCAGCACGCGGGCACAAAATGCGATGCAGTCGATCGCCGAGTCGACTGGTGGCAATGCCTATGTACCGGATTCCGATAAGGATCTCGAGCGGGTGTTTGGTGAGGTCGCGGCGGAACTTCGCGGACAATACCTTTTGCAGTATTACTCCAACTCACAAGCGGCCGCAGGACAGTTTCGTAGCATCAAAGTCGCCGTGCCGACACATTCGGAATTTCGTGTCCGCGCCAGGCAGGGTTACTATCCCAAGGCGAAGTGATAATAAGTCTAAAACCGAGTGTTGAGTACTGAGTGCCGAGGCCTGAGCCCACCACGGAGTACTAGCAATC
>Ga0136623_10000066_pt1 | contig 23193 bp, 19 predicted proteins | sample AntDrymUQ4492106_2_FD_104656 | JGI IMG/M metagenome (GOLD analysis project Ga0136623, IMG submission 104656) | Polar desert sand microbial communities from Dry Valleys, Antarctica - metaG UQ449 (21.06) | ecosystem: Environmental > Terrestrial > Soil > Desert | place: Antarctica: Dry Valley...
CACCATGCCGAGCCCGCCGCGGATGGGCCCCAGCGCCGCGCCCGACAGCAGCACGGTGAATGTCTGGAGGCTGATCGGCACCGGCGTGAACGGGAGCGGGATCGAGACCTGCGCGGCCAGGCCGGTGAGAACGGCGGCCCCGAGCACGAGCGCAAGGTCGCGCACGAGGCTGCCCGGGATCAGGTCGGCCAGCACGCGGGGCCGATCGACAAGGGGCCGATCAGCGACGTCCATCGTTATCGTCATCGCGCGCAGCCTAGCATGCGTCTGAGATCGCTAAGCGGGTCAGCCGCCGATCGACGCGAGGGCGGCCAGGGCCGACCCACGGGCGCCGGCCATGTCCAGGTCTGGGACCAATTCGAAGGTGGCGACCGCCGCCTGCTCCTCACGCAGGCTCGTGCTCGCCCGGACCCGGTCGAGAAACCATGCGCCGAAGTGCGGGGCGGCTTCCACGACGCCCCCGCCGACGAAGTACGCGGACGGATCCGTGAAGTTGGCGGCGATGGTGAACAGGCGCCCCAGCGCGCCCGCCTGCTGCTCGAAGAGCCTCAGGGCGAGCTCGTCGCCCCTTACGCCGTAAGTTCGGACGTCCTTCGCGGCCTGGTCGATCGGCATGGTCGCCAGCGGATGGTCGGGATAGCGGGACAGCCAATACGGGAGCAGGTTCCGGACGATCCCGGTCAGGGAGGCGAAGCTCTCGACGTCGCCGGGATTGCCGCAGGCGCAGGTCGGCATCGGCTGGTCATCGGCCAGGAGGCCGCCGGTGAAGATCTGGACATGCCCGAGCTCTCCGGCCTGGCCGGACGCCCCGCGGATGACCGCTCCCGCCTCGATCACCCCGCCACCGAGCCCGGTGCCGACGATGGCCGAGACGCTGGAGCGCATCGGCGCATCGGCTCCGAAATGAACGTGGTGGGCATAGAGGGCAGCGGCGTTGCCATCGTTGTTGTAGACCACCGGCAGGCCGACGTGCGCCTCCAGCGCGCCGCGCACGTCGTATCCCCACCACGCCGGTTGCGCGAAGTTGGTCGCGCCCTTGAGGCTGATGACCCCGTCGGCGCTGGCGGGGCCCGGCGTGTCGAGGCCGACCGCCACAACCCGCTCCGGACCGATGCCGGTCAGCGCCAACGCCCGGTGCATCGCGTCGGCCATGGCGGCGATCGCCGCTTCCGGCCCGTCGCCGACACGGCTCGGGATCTCGAAGCGCAGATCGCGATCGATCAGGAACCGGCCAGATGTGTCGAGCACGGTGGCCGTGTTCTTGGTCGCCCCGTTGTCGATCCCGACCACGACGTCGCTCGCATGCATCGGCGCATCGTACCGTCGCGCTGGCGCGTGTGGTCACTCCGGCACGATCCGGTGCGCGGCTTGACGGTGCACCGGTCGCCCCTCGCCCGCGCGTTGATGCCGGTCCCGATCAGTCATCTCGGGTCGGCGCCAATTGCTTCCCGCGCTCTGCGAGAATGTGTCGCATGGCGGTACCGATCCCCACCATCCACGTGGCGCGCGACCAGAACCACCTGGCCTGGGATCCCGCAATTCCGCCCGTGGCGAGCGTCGCGTCAGGGGAAGTGGTGGAGTTCGACTGCCTCGACGCCTCGAATGGCCAGCTGACAGCCGAGTCCACGACGGAGTCACTGGCCGACCTGGACTTCGCCCGCGTGGACCAGGTCAGCGGACCCATCGAGGTCGACGGCGCGGAGCCCGGCGATACGCTCCAGATCGACCTCCTCGAGTTCGAGCCGGCCGGCTGGGGCTGGACCGCGTCGATCGCCGGTTTCGGGCTGTTGGCCGAGGACTTTCCAGACGGCTTCTACAAGGTCACGCGGTTCGACCCATCGAGTGGGAGCGCGGAGTTTTGGCCGGGCATCATCCTGCCGCTTGCGCCGTTCTGCGGCGAGCTGGGGGTCGCACCGGCCACCGGGCCGCTGTCGACCATCCCGCCGGATCTCCATGGCGGCAACATGGACACGCGCCACCTGGTCGCCGGGTCGACGCTCTTTCTCCCGGTCTTCCACGCGGGCGCGCGGTTCTCGGTCGGCGACGGGCATGCGACCCAGGGCGACGGCGAGGTGTCCGGGACCGCCATCGAGACGCCGATGCGGGCGCGAATCCGCCTCACCGTGCGCAAGGACGTGCACGTCACCGGCCCGGAGTTCCTGGCGGCGGCGGATCCGCATGCAGCGATGCGCAATGGCGCGCGGTACGCCACCGACGGGATCGGGCCCGACCTGATGCAGGCGGCCCGCGACGCCGTGCGCCGCATGATCGAGTGGCTCGGGCGCGAGCACGGGCTGGATCCGATGCAGGCCTACCTGCTTTGCAGCGTTGCGATCGACCTGCGCATCAGCGAGATCGTCGACGTTCCGAACTTCGTCGTCACCGCCTATTGCCCGCTCGGCCTCTTTGCGTAGTCGGCGAGTTTGACGGAGGGCCGGCGTGGCCGCCGGCCCTCGCATCGGTCAATACCTTGGTGGCTCCGATGCAGCAACGGGGGCATCCGGAGTGGTTGCATCGCCACCGTAGACCTTCCCGACGCGATCCAGCGCTTCGGGATCGCGAGCCCGCAGCACGAAGTAGACGATGACGCCAAGCAGCATCCAGATCCCGACGATTGGAGCCGTCCATTGCAGCGCGGTCTCGTAGGGAGGGAGCTCGATGTCGAGGATCGGGATCGTCACCCCGCCGATCACGGCGAGGGCGGCCGGGATCATGGCGATGACCCCCAGGACCGGCACGACCACGTGCTTGAGGACGTTGAACTCGTCGCGCCGCTCGCGCCAGAAGTAGCCGATGCAGGCAATGTTCACCGCGATGTAGATCCCGGCGAAGATCAGCCCGAGCATCGTGCCGAGGAAGACGTAGACGTTGAGCCCGCCGAAGCTCCCGGCTCCCTCGGGGGTCGGGAACGGGTCGTTGGCGAGCACGAAGCCGAGCACGACCGCAATGATCAGGGCCGTCACGGCCTGGAAATGCACGGCGTTGACGGGGGCGCGCGTCTCGGGGTGGACCGCGGCGAAGAAGCGCGGCAGCAGTGAGGCGCGGCCCATCGCGAAGAGCGACCGGGTAGCCGCCGTCGCACCTGCGTTGGCATTCGCCAGCGAGCTGTTGAGGATCGCAAATACGATCAGAAGCCCACCGATCCCGGGCAGTACCTGCTCCGCCATGAAGCCCCATGGATCGCCGTCGTGCGAGGTGTAGAAGCCGAGCATCTCGTCGGGCCCGAAGAAGACCGTGGCCGCGTAGTAATTGAAGATGTAGAAGAGACCGACCAGGATTGCGGACCAGATCACCGCGCGCGGGATGGTCCTGCGCGGCTCCCGCGTCTCCTCTCCCAGCGGAGCCGCGGCCTCGAAGCCGATGAACGCCAGCAGGCAGAAGATCATCCCCTGGAATGCCGGCTTCACCCCCTCGTCGCCCGGGATGAACACGTTCAACGTGTTCTCGTCGGCGTTGACGATGAGGAGCGTCGAGATGAGCATGAAGATCGCAACCTCGATTACGCCCAGCACGACGCCGGCGCGCGTGGAGAGCGCGATTCCCCGGTAGGTCAGCCACCAGACGGCCAGCCCGCACAGGATTGCCAGCGCGACCCAGGCGTACTCGAAATTGACGCCCAGGTACGAGGACAGGAAGATGGCCCCGTAGAAGCCGAAACCCCCCAGCAGCAGCGGCATCACCAGCGGCTCGGCCAGGGCAAAGCCCCAGGCCACCAGCCATCCGACGAATGAGCCGAGCCCACGCCCCACGTAGGTGTACATCCCGCCGGCCGACGGAAGGTGCCGGGCCAGCTCGGCCATCGAGAATGCGGTGAACAGGACGGCGATCATCGCAAAGAGCACGGCGAGCGGCGTGATGCCGCCTGCGAAGGATGTGGCGGCGCCGATGGACAGGGCGGTCGCAACCGCCGGCGCCATGTGGGTGATCGACTGGAAGAGCACCTCGGTCATGCCGATGGCGTTTCGTTCCAGCGACGGTGACCCCCCTGATACGTGCGCGGTCGAGGTCACGGGAATGTCCTCCTCCGATGCCTCCCCTTGAGCGTTACCCGCCGTGCCTTGGCGGGCGGCACGCGGAGCATACGCCCCGACCGATGCCCCGCAGGATCGCCGGCTCGTGCCGTCAGCCTATCGGCTCAGCCTCCGATACCGCCGCACCGAGAGGGGCAGGAACAGCGCGATGATCAGCACCGGCCAGACGAACGCCATGAGGGTCGCGTTCTGCGCCACCCATGACCCGCCACCGACTCCGGGATTTCCGAACAGGTCGCGCGTCGCGTAGATCGTGGCCGACAGCGGGTTCCACTCCGCGATGAAGCCCAGCCAGGCGGGCATCGTCTCCGGGGGTGCGAAGGCCGCGGTGACCATCGTGAGCGGGAAGAGGACGGTCCACACCGCGTTCACGGCAGATGGGCCGGGGATGATCAGCCCGAGGAAGATCCCGATCCACAGCATCGCGAACCGCAGCAGCAGGAGGAGGCCGAACGCCGCCGCGGTCTCGCCGATTCCGCCATGCCACCGCCAGCCGAGCACCAGGCCGGCGGCGATCATCACGACCAGTCCCACCGTCGAGTAGAGCATGTCGGTGAAGCTGCGGCCGAGGACCACCGCCGAGGAGGCCATCGGCATCGACCGGAACCGGTCGGTCACGCCCCGCTCGGCGTCGACCGAGATCGACGACATCGTCTCGCCGATCCCGAAGGCCATCGTCATCACGAACATGCCCGGCAGGAGGAACTCCATGTAGCTGCCGCCGTCGGGTACCTGCATTGCGCCGCCGAACAGCAGCCCGTACAGCGCGACGAGCATGATCATGAACGCCCAGCCAGCGACGACCTGGAGCGGCTGGCGGAACCAGTAGTTGATCCCGCGCAGGGTCAGGGTCCAGGCGTCGACGAATGTCCAGCGCAGCTGGTCGATGAGGGAGTTCGGAGCGTCGGGGACCGCGATCGCGGTCCGAGTGGTGGTCGTCATGCTGCCTCCTCGGTGGTCGTGTCGGGGGCGGGCTCGGCCGGCCGCCCGGTGAGCTCCATGAAGACCTCGTCGAGCGTGGGACGTCGCACGGCCAGGTCCTCGGCCGACAGGTTCGCCGCGCCGAGGGCCGCGAAGATCTCGCTCATCACCCGCATGCGGTCCTGGACGGGAGCGCTGACGCGACGGTTGTCCGGGTCGATATCGGCCGGTGCGCCGGCTGCCCGCTCCACGATCGCCGCGGCGGCGGGAAGGTCGGCCGCATCGTGCAGCACGACGTCGACCCGGTCGCCGCCGATGCGCGACTTCAGCTCGTCCGGCGTCCCGTTCGCGATCACCCGCCCGGTGTCGATGACGCAGATCTGGTCGGCCAGCTGGTCCGCCTCGTCGAGGTACTGGGTGGTGAGCACGACCGTCGTGCCGTCGGCCACGAGCGCGCGGATGGAGGCCCAGACCTCGTTTCGGCCGCGGGGATCCAGGCCGGTGGTCGGCTCGTCGAGGAACAGGACCTCGGGAGCCAGGATCAGGCTGGCCGCGAGGTCGAGCCGTCGCCGCATGCCGCCCGAGTATTGCTTCACCGCCTTCCTGCCGGTATCGGCGAGGTCGAAGTGCTCGAGGAGCTCGTCGGCCCGCAGCTCCGCCCGCCGCCTGCCAAGGTGGAACAGGCGGCCGAACATCACCAGGTTCTGGCGCCCGCTGAGCACTTCGTCGACGGCCGCACTCTGACCCACCAGGCCGATGCGCTGGCGCACGCGACCCGCCTCGCGCACGACGTCGAAGCCGGCCACCTCCGCCCGGCCTCCGTCGGGCCGGAGCAGCGTGGCGAGGATCCGCACCGCCGTCGTCTTGCCCGCCCCGTTCGGCCCCAGCAGCCCACACACGCTGCCCCGCCTGACGACGAGATCGAATCCGTCGAGCGCCCTGGTCGAGCCGTACCGCTTATCCAGCCCCTCGGCGACGACCGTGCTGTTTCGTTCTCCCATGCGCGCCCTCCCTTAAACTCTATACGCCGTACGAAGTAGATCGGCATGATACCGTACGCCATACGGAGATTGTCAAGGGGAAGGTGATGTCGCCCGAGTACAGCGGTCGCGGAGACGCCGTTCGCAGCATGGAGCTGCTCTGGGGCCGGGCGGCGCCCGGATCGCGCGGGCCGAAGCAGGGGACCGACCTCGAGGCCGTCGTGCGGGCGGCGATCGATCTTGCCGACGCCGAAGGGCTCGAAGCAGTCTCGATGCGCCGGGTCGCGGAGCGCCTCGGCCTGGGCACGATGTCGCTCTACACCTACGTGCCCGGAAAGGGTGAGATGCTCGACCTCATGCTCGACACCGTCCACGGCGAGCGAGCGGACGAGCCGATCCCGGCCGTGGGGTCGCCGCGGAAGCAGCTCGAGAGCGTGGCCCGCAGCCAATGGACGTTCCACCAGCGCCATCCGTGGACGCTGTACATCGCCTCGGGTCGTGCCGTGCTCGGCCCGAACGAGCTCGACGTCTACGAGGCGGCGCTGGCGGTTGCCTCCGGCCTCGGCGTGAGCGCACGGGATGCCGTGGCGATCGTCGACTCGATCGGGCTGTTCGTGCGTGGCGTGGCGAGAGACGCGGCGGAGGCAGAGGGCGCGGAACGTGTGACCGGGCAGTCCGAACTCGAGTGGTGGACCGAGCGCGACCGCATCCTGACCGCGAAGATGACGGACGAGCGATACCCGACGCTTGGCCGCCTCGACGCGGAGGGCGGCTTCGCCGTCCCGGACGACACGCCGAACTACAACCTGAAATTCATCCTCGATGACTTCGAGTTCGGCCTCCAGCGCCTCCTCGACGGGATAGAGGCGTATGTCAAGGGCGCGGGGAAACGGCGGACCTCGCAGCCCGGGCGCCGCCCGCCCCGCTGAACCGCCGGGCCGTCCGCAGTGGCCCGTTTGCCCGCTGATGCACGCATTCGGCCGAGCGTGGCCGAATGTGCCGGGACCCCTGACGACCGGCCAGGCAGAACAGCCGCTGTCGGCTGGTCCCGTCGGGCGCCGACAGCGCGAGTCACTCGATGGCCGATGCTTCCACCCGCGACCAAGCGCGGCGGCGAGTCCTTCGTTGCGGTTCGGTTCCGAATGATTGCGCCCCGAGCGAGCCCGAGTCATAACCGTCCTGAGCCTGACATCCGCGCGCGCCGCTCCTAGCGTGGAGAGACCGCGCAGAGGCGAGCTCGACCGATGACCGTTGCCGCACTTCAGGCGATCGACGCGCCACTCTACAACCCTCGGCGCGAGCACGACGCCTGTGGCGTCGGCTTCATTGCAGACCTGGACGGTCGCCACGCGCGAAGCACGGTTCCGATGGCGCTCGAGGCGCTCGCCGCGCTGGCGCACCGCGGGGCTCGCGCCGCGGACGACCGCACTGGCGACGGTGCCGGCGTCTCCATCCCCATCTCGCACCGATTCGGAGCGCGGCTCATGGCCGAGGCGGGGCTGGCCTCCCGTCCGCGCGGCCGGGTGGCGGTGGCGATGTGCTTCCTTCCCATCACCGATGCCGCCGCGGCCGTCCCGACGTTCGAGGCTCGCGCCAACGACGAGGGCCTGGCGGTCGCCGGCTGGCGTCGGGTGCCCGTCGACGAGGCACTGGTGGCCGACCGGACAGTGGGGGAGACGCCGCTCATTCGGCAGGCGATCGTGACGGGCCCGTCGCGGCTGACGCCCCTCGCCTTTGCCAGGAAGCTCGCCATCCTGCGCCGGGTCGTGGAGCGCGACACATCGGTCTGCGTCGCGTCCCTCAGCTCACGGCAGGTCGTCTACAAGGGACTCTTCGTCGGCGACGAGCTCGGTCGCTTCTACGACGACCTTCGCGCCGACGACCTCGACGCGCGCTACGCCGTCTTCCACCAACGCTACTCCACGAACACCTTCCCGTCGTGGCGGCTGGCGCAGCCGTTCGGGTACCTCGCGCACAACGGTGAGATCAACACGGTCCGCTCGAACCGCGAGGCGATGCGCGGCCGACGACACGCGCTCGGCGGAGGTCGGTGGGCGAAGCGCCTGGCCGAGGTCGGTCCGCTCGTGACGGAGGTCGGCTCGGACTCGCAATCCCTCGATGATGCGCTGGAGCTCCTCATGCTGGGTGGCGCGCGGATCGACCAGGCAATCGGTTCCCTGGTCCCCGCGGCCGAGGGCCTCGGCGGCCCGGCGCTCGACCCGGCACTCGCCCGATCCGAGCCATGGGACGGGCCCGCGGCCCTCGTGTTCGGCGACGGACGGCGGGTGGGCGCGCTCCTCGATCGCAACGGGCTGCGGCCGCTGGCGCTCACCGCAACGGGCGACGGGCTCGTGGTCGTCTCGTCGGAGGCGGGCAGCGTCGATCTGCGGGCCGAGCGGGTGACGCATCGGCGCCGGCTGGGCCCGGGCGAGATGGTGCTGGTCGATGTCGCCGGCGGCCGGATGATCGGGCCGACGGTCGAGCGACACGAATCGCCCCCGCGCAGCATCCCGCGGCGGCTGGTGGCGGGCATCGCGCCCGACGTTGAGCCGGCCGACGATCGGCTCAGGATCGCGCTCGGGCTGGACGCCGAAGTGGTCAGGCAGGTCGTTCGCCCCATGGCGACCGAGTCCCACGAGGCAATCTGGAGCATGGGCGACGACACCCCGATCGCGCCGCTGGCGCGCCGCCCTCGCCGCGTGTCCGCATTCCTGCGCCAGGCGTTCGCACAGGTGACGAACCCGCCGATCGACCCGGAGCGCGAGCGCGCGGTGATGTCGCTCGCCATGGCGATCGGCCGCCAGCCGGATCTGCTTGCTCCGGCCTCGGACGTTACTGACGCGATCGTCATCGACTCACCGATCCTCGACCACGAACGATGGTCTCAGCTGCTCGGCTCCATGAGCCGAGTGGCGGTGCTCGACGCCACCTGGCCGACCTCGCGCGGGGCGCGCGGGCTCGCGTTCGGGCTGGCGCGGCTTGGCCGGCAGGCGCGGACGGCGTCACGACGTGGCCTCCAGCTCGTCGTGGTGTCGGACCGCGCCGCCGGTCCGCGCCGAATGGCGATCCCTTCCATCCTGGCCGCAGGCCGCGTGCACCAGGAGCTCGTCGCGGTCGGTCGACGCTCGCGGACGGACGTTGGGGTCGAGTCGGGCGATACCTTCGACGTCCATGACCTCGCGATGCTCATCGCGGCCGGCGCATCGGCCGTGCATCCGTGGCTGCTGCTCGAGCTCGCCGGCGACCAGGCCGGCGAGCGCGGGTCGGAGGATCTCGAGCCCGACGAAGCCCGGACCAACGCCATCGCCGCGCTGGAGCAGGGCCTGCGCAAGGTCCTGGCGCGAATGGGAACCAGCGCGCTGGCGTCGTATCGCGGCGGGCAGATCTTCGACGTCATCGGCCTCGATGAAGGGCTGACACGTCGGTGCTTCCCGGCGGCCAGCCATTGGCCGGGAGGCGTCGGGACGCTCCAGCTGGGCGAGATGATCGCGTCTCGTCACCGGCGCGCCTTCGTGGAGCCGAAGCCTGCACTCGAGGACCCTGGGTTCGTCCGCTTCCGCGGCACGGGCGAGACGCATGCCTACGCTCCCAAGGTCGTCAAGGCCCTCCAGGGCGCGGTGCAGACCGATGGCGAGCTGGCCACCTACCGTGAGCTGCTCGCCGACCTGGGTCCGCGGCAGCCACGCGATCTCATGAAGCTGCGACTGGCAGCGTCGCCGGTGCCGATCGATGAGGTCGAGCCGGCCGGCCGAATCGTGCGCCGATTCGTCAGCTCGGCCATGAGCCTCGGTGCGCTGTCGCCGGAGGCGCACCAGGCGATCAGCATCGGGATGGCGCGGCTCGGCGCCAGCGCGAACTCGGGCGAAGGCGGCGAGGATCCGGCCTGGTATGCGTCGTCAGCCGACGGCGACCGTCGCGACGCGGCCATCAAGCAGGTTGCGTCGGCCCGCTTCGGCGTCACCGCCGAATACCTGGCGCGAGCGGAGCAGCTCGAGATCAAGATCGCCCAGGGCTCCAAGCCGGGCGAGGGCGGACAGCTGCCGGGCAAGAAGGTCACCGCGTTCATCGCCGGCCTGCGGCGCGGGCAGCCCGGCATGACGATGATCAGCCCGCCGCCGCACCACGACATCTACTCGATCGAGGATCTCGCCCAGCTGATCAGCGACCTGCGGGCAGTGAATCCGGCGGCCCGGATCGGCGTCAAGCTGGTGGCCGGAGCGGGGATTGGGACCATCGCGGCCGGCGTGGCCAAGGCGCATGCCGACTACATCATGGTCAGCGGGCATGCGGGCGGCACCGGCGCGTCCCCGCTGAGCTCGATCAAGCACGCGGGCCTGCCGTGGGAGCTCGGGCTGGCCGAGACGCACCAGGTGCTCGTCCGCAATCGCCTTCGGGACAGGGTTGCGCTGCGCACCGACGGTGGCCTGCAGACGGGCCGGGACGTGGTGGTCGCGGCCACGCTCGGCGCCGAGGAGTTCGGCTGCGGGACCGCCGCGCTGGTGGCCATCGGCTGCGACATGGCTCGCCAGTGCCATCTCGACACCTGCCCGACCGGGATCGCAACGCAGCGCGAGGATCTGCGGGCCAAGTTCACCGGGACCCCGGGGCAGGTGGTCGCGTTCTTCACGGCGCTCGCCGAGGACGTGCGGCGCGAGCTGGCCGCGATCGGGCTGCGCTCGCTGGGCGAGGCGGTCGGCCGCGTGGACCTGCTGGCCGCCGAGGCCGATGCCGTTCTCGATCTGGCGCCGATCCTCGCCGCGCCGGCCTGGTCGCCCGCGGCCGACGAGCCGCCGAAGGATCGCCCGCTGTGGTCGGACCGGCCGGCGGACGCCAGCTTCGAGGCGGAGGCTCTCGAGGACCTGACGCGGCGCGTGACGGCGGGCGAGCCCGTCCTCGTTCGGGCGCACGTCACGACGCGCGACCGGTCGATCGGCGCCCGGCTGGCGGGTGCGCTGCAGCGACGATCGGAGCCGCGCCAGATCCCCCGGGTGCGGTACGAGCTGGACGGCTCGGCCGGGCAGAGCCTGGGCGCCTTCGCCGTGGCCGGCATGCGGATCGAGGTCAGCGGCGAGGCGAACGACTACGTCGGCAAGGGGCTGTCGGGCGCCACCGTCGTGGTGAGGCCGGTCGGGGAGCGCCAGGACCAGTCCGTCGCCGGCAACGTCTGCCTGTTCGGCGCGACCGGCGGCGCCCTCCACCTGGTTGGCCGTGCCGGAATGCGCTTCGCAGTCCGCAACTCAGGCGCCCGGGCGGTGGTCGAGGGCGTCGGCGCCCACGGCTGCGAGTACATGACCGGCGGCACGGTCGTGGTGATCGGGTCGATCGGTCCGAACTTCGGCGCCGGCATGACGGGCGGGCGGGCCTACCTGCTCGATGCCGAGCCGTACCGGCTCAGCGCGGGCGTGATCGCACGTCCCGTCGACGACGACGACCGGATCCTGCTCGAGCTCCTGGCCGCGCATTCCGCTGAGGGCAGCCGCAAGGCCGCCACGATCCTGCAGGACTGGCCCGAGTGGCGCGGCCGCTTTACGGTGATCGAGCCGAAGGTCAGCGAGACGCCGGCGTCGGTCGAGCCGCTGGCCCTTGCTCGATGAGCCGATAGCCGAGGGCGCGGACCGGGGTCGGGACGGCCGCATCGGCGGCCCGCAGCTTGGACCGCAGGCGGGCGAGGTGTGGCTTGATCCAGAGGGGATCGGGATCGGGCTCCCCGCGCCATCCAGCGCGCAGCAGCTCCTGGTGGGTGACGAGGTCGCCGCGCGCGGCGACGAGCGCTTCGAGCAGCGCGAACTCGATCGGCGTCAGCGGCAGCAATCGATCGCCGGCCCAGGCCTCGTGACGGCGCTGGTCGATCCGCACGGATCCGGAGGTCGCGCCGGCCGGGGCCGGCCGTCGACGCGTCACGGCTCGAATGCGGGCGAGCAGCTCGTCCTTCCCGAACGGCTTCGTGACGTAATCGTCGGCGCCCGCATCGAGCGCGTCGACCTTGGCCGCCTCCTCGGCTTCGCCGGAGAGAATGATGATCGGCGTCGGCCCGCGGCGGCGGATCTCGCGGCACACCGCGACGCCGTCGAGGCCCGGCATCGCGAGGTCCAGGATCACCAGGTCCGGGCTCTCCGCGTCGTAGCGGCGCAGGGCCTCGTGGCCGTCGTAGGCTGCGCTGACTCGGTGGCCGTCCCCTCCCACCAGCGCCGCCACGGCGCCGATCATGGCCGGCTCGTCGTCGATGACCAGGATGCGCAGGCTCATCGGCCCGATGCCTCCGGCAGGGCGGTCACGAATTGGCTCCCCCCGGCCGGCTTGTCCTCGATCCAGAGCCGCCCGCCCATGGCCGCCACCAGCCGGCGGGCCGCGAAGAGGCCCACGCCGGTTCCGGGCTTGTCCGTGCCGGCCTCGAGGCGCACGAATGGCTCGAACACGCTCTCGCGCATCGCCGGAGGGACGCCGGGGCCGTCGTCCCCGACAGCGACATGGACCTGGCCGTCGGCGCTCCAGTCCGCCACCATGATCTCCGCACCAGCCGGCGCGTACTTGGCCGCGTTCTCCAGCAGCAGCTCGAGCACCTGGGCCAGGCGGGCGGGATCCCCCAACGCCGGTCGGCTGTCGCGCGCATAGCGCTCGAGCCGATGACGCCGCAGCAGTGGCGCCAGCCGGGTCAGCACCTCGTCGATCACGCCGCCCACTTCGAAGCGCCGCTGCTCGACCGTCAGGAGCCGATCGGCGCGGACGGTGTCGAGGATGGTGTCGACGAGGTCGTTGAGGCGCAGCAGCTGGCCGGTCGCGGCACCGTGCCACTGCGTCGCGTCCGCGGCGCGCGCCGGCTCTGCCGTCTCCGCCAGGAGGTCGAGATAGGCGCGCACCACGGCCAGCGGCGTGCGCAGCTGATGCGTCACGACCGCGATGAGCTCGGCGCGGGCCTGGTCGACGCTGCGCAGGCCGTCGAGCTGGGCCTCCGTTTCCAGGTGCAGCCGACGCCGCTCGACGACCCCCGCCAGGAGCGCCGCGATGGTCGACAGGCGGCGGATCTGGGTCGGGTCGAAGTCGCGACGCTCCTCCGTCTTCACGTTCAGAACGCCGACGACGTGGTCGCCCACCTCGAGTGGCACGGCCAGGATCGACCGGAAGCGCTCGTGGTCGACCCCGCGAATCCACGCGCAACGCGGGTCGTTTGCGAGGTCGGTGCTGACGACGGGGCCGCGCGTGCTTGCCGCCAGGCCGGTGATGCCCTGGCCGATATCGAGCCGCGCCACGCCGATGTGCTCGCGGTCCACGCCGTTCGTGGCCGCCAGTGTCAGGCCCGCACCGTCCCGATCGACGAGGTAGAGCGAGCAGACCTCTGCATCCATCGCCACGGTGCTGCGGTCGACGATGAGCTGCATGAGCTCATCCCATGTCTGCGCGCCGGCCGCCAGTTGCACGATCTCCCGGAGGGCGCCGAGCTCCGCGGCGTCGGTCGTGCCAGGTTCGGACGGTGCGCGAGCGTATTGCACCCTCGCAGCATGAACGATCTCGCACGTCCGGGCGACCCGCCGCACGAGTCAACGCGCGTCGGAGCACGAGCTCGGTCGTCATCCACCGACATGCGGGCATTCCGCGGCTGAGGTGCCGTCTCTCCGCCGTTCGTGCCACCGTTCACCCCCGGACGGGCCTCAGACGCCGGTGACGGTGACCTCGTCGAGCACTTCCTCGACGCCCACCACGTCGCCCACGATGCCGAGGATCTCGTCCAGCACGTCGACCGACTCGACCTCGCCCCGCACGTGCACGCGGGCGCCGGTCACGGCGATCCGGATCCGATCGCCGGCGAGCACGTCGGACGAGCGAAGCGCCTCGATGACGTCGGCCTGCAGCTCGTCGTCGCGCGGGAGCCCCCCTTCGTCGGGCTGGATGTCGTCCTCGCGCTCCAGCTCCCCGGCATCGGTCTCGTCGACGCCCGCGTAATCGACGCCCTCGGCACCACGCGCCTCGCTCATCACGCGATCCGTCGGTGGGACGTACGGCAGGCCCTCCTCGCGCGCAACGAGATAGTCATCGGTCACCCCCGCGGCCGGTTCGTCGAACAGGTCGCCGGTATCCTCGGAGGGCAGGGGCTGCCGCTCCGGTCGGTCATCCATCATCCGTTCTCCTCCAGTGTCCGCTCGTGCGCAAGCGGCGTGCCGCTAGGATGCGCCGATGAGCTCCGACGCGCTCCTGGCCTCGCTGCGCGCTATCGTGGGCGAGCGGCACTGCCTAGCTGAGCCCGGGCTGCGCGCATCGTACGAGACGGACTGGACGCGCCGCTTCCACGGCGAGGCCCGCGCAGTCGTGCGGCCGTCCTCGACCTCCGACGTGGCCGCAATCCTCGAGGCCTGCGCTGCGGCGGGGGTGGGGGTGGTGCCGCAGGGCGGCAACACCGGGCTGGTCGGCGGATCGGTGCCGCGCGGCGGCGAGGTCGTGCTCAGCCTGCTGCGGCTGAACGAGATCGAGGGGGTCGACGCAGGCGCGGGCGAGGTGACCGTCGGCGCGGGCGCTAGTCTCGCCGCGGTGCAGAACGCGGCACGTGCCGCCGGCTGGGAGGTCGGGGTGGACCTCGGGGCCCGGGATTCGGCGACGATCGGGGGCATGGTCGCCACGAACGCCGGCGGGGTGAACGTCGTCCGCCATGGACCGATGCGTTCGCAGCTCCTCGGCTACGAGGCCGTGCTTGCCAACGGCAGCGTCATCAGCCGTCTCCCCGGCATGCCGAAGGACAACACCGGCTACGACCTCGGCGGGCTCCTCGCCGGCAGTGAGGGCACGCTCGCCGTCATCACGCGCATCCGCCTGCGCCTGGTCTCGCGGCTGCGGCACCGCGCCCTCTGTGTCATCGGCTTCGCGAATGCGGCAGAGGCCGTCCGTGCGGCGGGGACGCTGCGGCGCCGCCTCGCATCGGTCCTTGCGCTCGAGCTCTTCACCGATGCAGGGCTCGAGCTCGTCATGGATCATGGTTCGGTCGCCCCGCCATTCGCGCCGCGGACGCCCGTCTACCTGCTGGTCGAGGTCGCCTCGGACGAGTCCGACCCGTCTGACGAGCTCTTCGCGGCGCTCGGTGAGCTGGCCGTCGACGAGGGCGCCGTCGCGGTCGCAACCGATGCCGATGGGCGCGAGCGGCTGTGGCAGCTGCGCGAGCGCCACACCGAGGCCATCAGCGCCGAGGGCGTGCCGCACAAGCTCGACGTCTCCGTCCCGCTGCCGCGCTTCGCCGAGCTGGTCGAGCGGGTGCCCGGCGCCGTGGCGGCCGTGGCTCCGGACGCCAGGACGATCGTGTACGGCCACGTCGGGGACGGCAATCTGCATGTCAACGTCCTGGGTCCCGCGCCGGACGACAGCGCAGTCGACGATGCGGTGCTCGGCCTCGTCGTGGGCCTCGGCGGGAGCGTGAGTGCGGAGCACGGCATCGGCGTCGCCAAGGTTGGATGGCTGGTCCGTGACCGTGGAGAGGCGACCGTTCGCGCCATGCGCGATCTCAAGGCCGCCTGGGACCCGGACGGGATCCTCAATCCGGGCGTCCTGTTCAGCCGCTCAGTGGCAGTGCTGCCGCAGAGGTGACATCGGCTGGCAGGAACCGGGCATACGATGCGCCGATGACGAACGAGCAGAGCACAATCACGACTAACGAGAGCGGCACGCTGGAGACGAACGGCGCCAGGATCTACTACGAGGTGGAGGGCAGCGGCCCTCCGGTGGTCCTCATTCACGCCGGCGTTGCCAATCTGCGCATGTGGGACGACCAGGTGCCCGTCCTCCGCGATGCCTACCGGGTGATCCGGTACGACACCCGGGGCTTCGGACGAACGGAGACCGACGCGGTCGAGTTCTCGAACAGGGCCGACATCGCGGCGCTCCTCGACCACCAGGGCGAGGATTCGGCCCACGTGGTCGGCTTCTCGCGCGCAGGCCAGATCGCGCTGGACTTTGCGATCGAGTATCCGGCCCGCGTGCGTTCGCTCGTGGTAGGGGCCGGCGGGATCAGTGGATACGAATCGCCCGACGACGCGCCAGCGGAGGAATTCGAGGCCGCGGAGAAGATGGAGGAGGCGAAGGACTGGGCCGGGCTGGCCGAGTGGGAAGCCGCGTACTGGGCCGATGGTCCGGGCCAACCCGCGGACCGCGTCCCCATCGTCCACGCCAGGGTCCACGACTGGGTCCTGGACAACTACCTGGCCGAGAAGCAGGAGGGGAAGCCGCAGGTGCTCGATCCGCCCGCGGCAGGGCGCCTCGGCGAGCTGAACGTCCCGCTTCTCGTCCTCATCGGTACATTGGACGAACCGGGAACGCAGGAATCGATGCGTCACCTGGCCGATGCGGTTCCGGGAGCGCGGTTGGAGGTGTTCGAGGGCGTCGCGCACATGATCAACCTCGAGCAGCCCGAGCGCTTCAATGCGCTGCTCCGAGAGTTCCTCGATGGAGCGAGCGCCGGAGCGCGGCCCGGGTCCTGAAGCCGTGACCCCGCTAGAGTCGCAGGGTGAGCGAGCTCGACACCATTCTCGACGCCGCGGCCGGCGTGACCGCGCGAGGTGAGCGCTTCGCGCTGGCGACCGTCGTATCGGTGCGCGGCTCGTCGTACCGGCGACCCGGGGCCCGACTGCTCGTGCCCGAGCACGGCGCCCCGGTCGGCCTCATCTCCGGCGGCTGCCTCGAGGCGGAGGCCGCGCGGCTTGCCCGGGAGGCGTTGAAGCTGGACGCGCCCGTGCTCGTGACCGTCGACCACTCGGCGGAAGGTGACGAGCTGTGGGGCATTGGACTTGGCTGCCGTGGCGTGATCGATCTGCTGGCCGAGCCGCCCGGGATGGCGGCCGAAACGCTGGATGCCCTCGCAGCCGCTCGGGACGGCCGAGCCACCTACCTGCTCACCGGCCTCGATGGCGAGCGCCGGCGGCTCACGACGATCGAGGCTGATGCGCTCGGCGAGCGCGCCGTCCTGGCCGTCGCTCATGGACGGCCGACAGTGCTGGGGGACTCCGTCCTGGACCCGATCCTGCCGCCGCTGCACCTGGTCGTCTGCGGGGCCGGGCCGGACGCCCCGCCGCTGGTCGGCGCCGGCCTGCGGATGGGATGGCGAGTGAGCGTCGTCGACCCCCGCCGCTCACTCCTGCGCTCCGAACGCTTTCCCGGCGCGACCCTCCACGGCGTGGAGCCAGCCTCGGCGGCGGATGCGGTCGATGCCGGCGAATGGACCGCGGTCGTGATCATGAGTCACGACTATCTGCGCGACGCGGCGTTCCTCGGCGGCTTCATCGGCTGCGGCATGCCCTACCTGGGCATCCTCGGGCCGCGCGACCGGACCGATCGGCTGCTCGCGGAGCTCGGGGTGGCCCCGTCGGAGGCCGACCTGGCTGCGCTGCACGCGCCGGCCGGGCTCGATATCGGCGCCGACGGAGCCGAGGAGGTCGCGACGGCGATCATCGGCGAGATCCTCGCCGTGCTTCGCGGGCGCGGTGGGTCACCGCTCCGCAAGCGCCAGGGGCCCATCCACGGATAGGTCGCCGTCAGTCATGCCACCGGTGTGCAGTCGTGCAGTCGTGCCCTCGTGCTGCACAGACCTGGGCTGACAGCGTCGCGGACGGCCGAGCCTCAGCCGGCGTACTCCTCGGGATGATCGCCCCGGTCCTGCTCCGACGTGCGGGCGATCGTCTCCAACGCCTGGTCGACGGTCGTGCCGTTCGCATCGGCGGCGCGCTTGACGTCCTCGTAGGTGATGTTGATTCCAGGCTTGCCCATGTCGTCGTGGGCGCGCATGCAGCCGCAATTCAGACACACGATGGTTGGCTCCTTTCCAGGTGGGTGCGACCGGTCTACCGCATCGCCGGTGCCACATTGGTCGTCCGGTGGGACTACCGGCCACTGAGTGGCTGATTTTCCCAGCAGCGAACCGCGAACAGCCAAGCGCAGCCGCCGTGCTTGGCCGTTCGTCCCAGGCGTGAGCTAATTCAGCTCGTGCCTAGCCGATACGCACACCTGCGAACCAACGGCTACGAGGCGCGCAGTCCTAGCCGCCGATGAAGCTCATCTCCACCTTCGGCTGCTCCACCGTCTCGAGCGTTCGCAGCTCCGAGTAGCGGTCCGAGCGGCCGGTCCAGATCGCCCGCAGCGCCTCGGCGAGGTCGACGTCCGTGGCGCCCGACCGGACGACGGCCCGCACGTCATGTCCCGAGGTGGCGAACAGGCAGGTGAAGAGCCGGCCGTCGGCCGACAGGCGGGCCCGCGTGCAGTCTCCGCAGAACGGCTGCGTGACGCTGCTGATGACGCCGATCTCACCCCCGCCATCCCGGTACCGATAGCGCCGCGCCACCTCGCCTCGGTACTCGGCATCGACCGGCTCGAGCGGCCACCGAGCGTCGACGGCGGCGACGATCTCCGCGGCCGGGACGACGTCGTCGAGCCGCCAGCCGTTCGAGTGTCCGACATCCATGTATTCGATGAATCGCACCGTGGTCTCGGTCCCGCGGAAATGCTCGGCCAGGGCGAGCACGGCGTGCTCGTTCATGCCGCGCCGGATGACGGTGTTGACCTTGACCGGACCGAGACCCGCCGCCTCGGCGGCGGCGATTCCCTCGAGGACGCGAGCGACGGGAAAGCCGACGTCGTTCATGCGCTGGAAGGTGGCGTCGTCCAAGGCGTCGAGGCTGATCGTGACCCGATGCAGGCCGGCAGCGGCCAGGGCGCTGGCCCGGGGCGCCAGCAACGACGCATTCGTGGTGAGCGTCAGGTCTTCGACCCCATCGACCGCGGCCAGCATGCCCACGAGTGCGTCGAGGTTGCGCCGGATGAGCGGCTCGCCGCCGGTCAACCGGACCTTGCGGACGCCGAGAGCCACGGAGGCGCGCACGATCCGCTCGATCTCCTCGAAGTCCAGGATCTCAGCCCGCGGCAGGAAGGCGTGGTCGCGACCGAAGACCTCCTTCGGCATGCAGTACACGCACCGGAAGTTGCACCGGTCGGTGACGCTGATGCGCAGGTCGTGCATCGGGCGGCCAAGGAGGTCGAGGGGAGCGGCGGTCATCACGGCACGCCGATCGTGGCAGCCATCGCGGATGTGCGCAACGCATCATCAGCGTTGGCCGTCATGCTGCCGCTCGGGGGAGGAGTGGCCATGGGCGTGGTGGCAGGTGGCCGGGAGGTGCTCGCGGTCACCGATCAGTTCGTCGGGAGCGGAACGACCGTTCGTATCTGGCTGGGGTCGCGGACTGACGTGTCCCTGCTCAGCCGACCAGCTTCGTCAGGCCGATGAGTATGCCGAGCGCCACGGCGACCGTTCCGCCGCTGGTGAGCGCGATCCGCGACGCGACCGCCTCGCAGCGTGGCAACCGTGCTCCGCCCAGTCCCAGCCCGAGTCCGAGCGCGCCGCCGAGCAGGAGCAGGCCCGCCACGCCCGCGGCCGGATCGAGGAGCGAGGCGACCTGGCCCTCCTCGATCCCGTCGTCGTCGAGCGCAAAGGCGAAGCGCTGGCGCCAGATCTCGACGCCATCGGCGTTGACGACGCGAACGCTGGCGTCCCAGGTGCTGTCCGGCGGCAGGCCAACCGCGTTCGCCGTCCATTCGAGCGTGCCGTCCCCGTCCCCGGACCCATGGCTCATGCCGATGCCGCCGTCGGTGTGGTCCATCCCCGACATGCCCTCGAGCTCGAGCGGCAAGACGGTGGTGGTGCCGGCCTCGGTGTTGTCGAGACCGAGCTGGAGCGCCGTCCGGCCGGCCATGGCCTCGATCGTGGTGACCACGATCCGGTTGACGCCGGGACGGCCAGGAAAGACCTCCATCGTCACGTCCGGCGCCACCTCTCCGAATGCATCGGGGATGGGCTCGATCGGCACGCCGGCCGCTTCCTCCACCGGTGGGGTGATCGCCAGGGAGGCAGTCAGGACGAGGACGATCGCGGCCAACATCACCTCGATCGTAATTCGACTGCGGAACCCGTCCAGCCAGCCCATCATCCGGCCGCCGTCGAGGTAGTTGAGCCCTCCCACTGCCAGCGCACCGGTGGCGAACGCGGCCTTCATGAGCAGTGTGCGCCCGTACTCGGTGCCGATCGGCACGAGCACGCCGGTCTGGGTCCAGGCAGCATGTACGCCGGTCAGCCCCACCAGGCCGATCGAGACGAGCGCCAGCGCCGAGAAGCGGGGCACCAGCACGATGAGCTCCGGCGGACGACGATTAGGCCCGGCCACCAGGCCCGGCCACCGGACGATCGCGAGCAGCCCGGCGATCCCGCCGATCCAGACGGAGGCTGCCGCAACGTGCACGACCTGGCCGATGAGCGACGCGACGCCCGGCACGGCAGCGCTGTGGCCCGCCGCCACCAGCAGGATGATGCCGACGAAACCAGTCGCCGCGGCCACGACACCGGCGGCGCGAGGCGCCACGAAGAGCAAGGCTGCTCCGCCCGCCGCCGAGACCACGGCACGCGCCAGCTGGAGCCCTCCGACGCGGGTCCCGAACAGGTAGTCCACGACCGAGCCGGCTTCGAGCGCGTCGAGGGTCGCCGCCACCAGCGTCGCGGCGGTGCTCACGAGGAGGCCGGCGGCCAGCAGGCGGACGAGCGCCGCCGGCATCGGCCCTTCACGAATCACCACCCGATGGAAGGCCGCCATCCCGAGTGCCAGAAGCAGCCCGATGTAGGTGAGCCACCGTCCGATGACGCCGGCGGGGTCGGTGTCGCTGTGGGTCACGCCCTGCGGCCCGCCCGCAAGGGATCCCGGCACGTCGCCGATGCCGAAGTTGAAGAAGCCCTCCGCCGTGTGGCCGTCGGCGGCGGAGAGGGTTCGCCAGGTGAGCCGGTACACGCCGTCGGGCAGCTGCGGATCGGTCAGGACCAGCGCGTAGGGGTCGGTCGGGTCGACCTCGCCGACGCGCGTCAGGACGGGAGCCCCGTTGAGGTCCACGATATCGACGGAGGTGACCTGCGACTCGAGCGGCTCGCTGAAGATGAGGCGGATCTCGTCGGGCGACTCAGCCACGATGCCTCCCGCTCCCGGCGAGCTCGCGACGAGCTGCGCGTGGGCCAGCACGCGCCCGCCCGCAGCCCCCGGCAGCGCCGGGGCGATGAGCAGGGCGACCATGGCCAGGGCACCGGCATGGCGCCAGCGGCGGGATGGCCGCATCAGGTCACACGCGTCGGCGGGCAAGCACGAGGCCGAGGGCCACGAGGCCGGCGACCAGGCCCGCGCCACCGAGGACGAGCGCGATGGTGGAGGTGGTCGCGGCGTCCGCGCCGGCCTCCGCGTCGCGCACGATGTCCCCGGTCGGCGGGAACTGGACCGGGAACTGGCCGCCGGTCACGTCCTGCACCTCGCTGAACGTGTCCGCTCCGGAGGTGAAGGACTCGTCGAAGGGCTCACCCTCAATCTCACCGAAGATGCGGAACGTGTATGGTCCCGCCGCGGTGGGAAAGAAGATGGACTGATACCAGCCCGGCTCGCCGAATCGTGGCTCGATCTCGAGGTCACGCGTCTGATCGCCATAGGTGACCGTGGCGGCGAGCGTCTCCTCGAGTCCCTCCACCGGCTCCTCGCCGTGCGAGACGCTGAACTCGAGACCGCTCTTCTGACCGGTGAAGACCGGCTCGCCGACGAATCCAACCACGAACGAGTGCTCGCCGACGTCGCGTGACTCGTGGGCGAGGACGGTGGCGGTGCCGGCGATCGTGGTGAGCGCGGCAGCCAGGACGGCAATCCGCCCGATGTGCAGATACCTCTCGACGCGGGACGAGCGATCAGCCCCGGGTTCGCCAGTTGCCATGCCGCTCAGCCTAGCAGCGTGCACCTCCGCCGTGGCCGGATGACTTAGGGAACCTCCGCCTCCGGGATTGCGGTGGGGTCAGGCCACGGGCCGCAGCCCCGCCAACGTGACCCTCACCAGCCGGCGGATCGCGGGTCTGGACGGCAGGTGGCCGGCCGCCGCGAGGGCGGAGAGGCAGTAGCTCGCGAGCTCATCCGTCGCGACGTCATCACGAACATCGCCGGCCGTCGCGGCTTCGGTCAGCAGGTCCCGGATCATGGCGCGGAGCTGACGCTCCGCACGAGCGACCTGCTCGTCTCGATGCAGGTACGCTGTGAGCTCTGCGTCGTGATGCCCGCGTGACTCGTGGGAGATGAGCGCGTATGCCTGTAGCACCGCCTCGAGCCGCGCGCGAGCATCGCCCGCCTGGTCGCGGACCGCGGCGAGATGCTCGAGATGACCGGTGATCTCGCGCTCATGCCACGCACGCAGGATCGCCTGGATGTCCGGGAAATACTTGTAGAGCGTCGCCCGTCCGATGCCGGTCGCCTCGGCAATCTGCGACATCGTCACCGACCTCAGCCCGTGTTCGGTAACCAGGGCCGCCGTGGCTTCCAGCGTCGCCTCGCGGACGGCCTGGCGGTGCGCCTCGATCGTGTCGTTCCACAGCTTCGGCACCTGCGGAGTATACGCGATGGCGCTATCGTGACATGATGGCTTGACGTCGACGCTATGTCTCGATCAGCATGTAACCTCGAACTGCTTGGCGACCTTAGGAGGCGCACATGACCGACCGATCTTCGGACTCCAACCCGCAGGGGGACCACGACCGTGAAGCCGGCACCCCTCGCTGGGTGAAGGTGTTCGGGATCATCGCCATCGTCGCAGTTCTGCTGATCGGCTTCGTCGTGTTCACCGGCCTCGGAGGCGCGCACGGCCCTCAGCGACACTCGCCTTCCGGTGGTGCGCACGGCGCGATCATCGGCACCTGATGCGGGCTTCTGCCGACAAATGCCACCAGCGATGACCATGACGCCTGCCCTTCGCAAGCTCGCACTCGCCACGCATCTCAGCGTCTCGGTCTCGGCTGGGTCGGCGCAGTCCTTGCCTATCTGGCGCTCGATGTGACGGTGACGACCAGTCGAGACCAGCAGATGCTGCGGGCGGCCTGGATCGCGATGGGCCTCGTCGTCTCGTGGGCAATCGTCCCGCTCGCGGTCGCCGCGCTGCTGACAGGGCTCATCATGTCCCTGGGCACCCGGTGGGGCCTGTTTCGGCACTGGTGGGTCCTGATCTCATTCATCCTCACCGTCGTTGCCACGCTTGTGCTCCTGTCGGAGACGCGGGTCATCGGCGCAAGCGCGGCCATCGCGGCGGATCCGGCTGCCTCGATTGACGAACTGCGCGCGATCCCGAACACGCTGCCCCACTCGGCCGGCGGATTGCTCGTGTTGCTCGTGATCCAGGTGCTGAACGTTTACAAGCCCCAGGGCATGACCCGATACGGGTGGCGAAAGCAACGTGAACATCGC
>Ga0136623_10000067_pt1 | contig 23056 bp, 37 predicted proteins | sample AntDrymUQ4492106_2_FD_104656 | JGI IMG/M metagenome (GOLD analysis project Ga0136623, IMG submission 104656) | Polar desert sand microbial communities from Dry Valleys, Antarctica - metaG UQ449 (21.06) | ecosystem: Environmental > Terrestrial > Soil > Desert | place: Antarctica: Dry Valley...
GGCCGGAGGGATCGACCCGGCCGCGCAGGCACTCCTGGATAGCGTGGGGCTGCTCGTAGATCTCCTTGAGGGTGAAGTGCGCGAACCCGCCCTTCTCCGCGGCGTCCATGGTCCAGTGGATCTCGGTGACGTCGCGCAATACCTCCGTTCCGTCGAGCGTCACGATGCGGGTCCCATCCGGCGTCACATCCGCGATGTCACCCTCCTGCAGGATGACGACGTTCTTCGTGTGCTCCAGGATGGCCGGCACGTCGCTGGCCAGGAAGCCCTCCCCGGAGCCGAGTCCCACGATGAGCGGCACGTTCATGCGCGCGCCGACGATCCGGTCCGGATGCTCCGTGTGCATGACCCCGATGGCGTACGCCCCGCGGACTTCGTTCAGCGCCGCGCGGACCGCCTCGACCAGGTCACCCGCGTATCTCGTCTCGATCAGGTGCGCCAGCACCTCCGTATCGGTCTCGGAGGTGAACCGATGGCCGCCCGCGATGAGCCGGACCTTGAGCTCGGCGTAGTTCTCGATGATGCCGTTGTGGATGAGCGCCAGCTTGCCGCTGCAATCGGTGTGCGGGTGGGCGTTCGCGTCGTTGGGCAGGCCGTGCGTCGCCCAGCGGGTATGGCCAATGCCCGGATGTCCGGCCGGCGCGTCACCGTTGAGGTGGTCGGTCAGGTTCGTGAGCTTGCCGGCCTTCTTCTCGATGAAGACGTCGCCGCCGCCGGTCAGGATGGCGATGCCAGCCGAGTCGTAGCCGCGGTACTCGAGGCGTCTCAGCCCCTCGAGCAGGATTGGGGCGGCGTTACGCGGCCCGACGTATCCGACGATGCCGCACATGTGATCTCCTCAGTTCAGTCGTGCCGCGGCGAGCGTTGCGAGCTCGCGGGCGATCCGTTCGATCTCGGCGGCCTCGTCGCCCTCGACCATGATTCTGATCTTGGGCTCGGTGCCAGACGGACGAACCAGGATGCGTCCGCGGTCCCCCAGCTCGGTCGTGGCACGCTCGATGGCCGTGCTGAGCTCAGGGTCTGCCTGCCATTCGTCCCGGCGGCTGACGACCGAGTTTATCACCACCTGTGGCAGCCTCGGAATCCGGCCGGCGAGCTCCGAAAGGGGCCGGCCCGACGAACGGAGCGCGCGGACGAGCTCGATGCCGGTCACAAGCCCGTCGCCGGTGGTCGCGCGGTCGCGAAAGATGATATGTCCGGATTGCTCGCCGCCCAGGACCGCGTCGTCACGCTCCATCGCCTCGAAGACGTGCCGATCGCCGACCGGGGTCCGGACCATCCTGCCTCCAGCTGCACGCACGGCCCGCTCGAGGCCGCCGTTGCTCATGACGGTAACCACCAGCAGGTTGTTGCGGAGCGTGCCGTCTGCCAGCCGGGCGAGCGCGCAGATCCCCATCACCGCGTCGCCGTCCACCAGCCCGCCGCGCTCGTCGACCGCGATCAGCCTGTCGGCGTCCCCGTCGAAGGCGAGGCCGAGGTCGAGCCCGGCGGCCAATACCGTCTCGGCCAGCCGTTCCGGGTGGGTCGATCCGCAGCCACGATTGATATTCGTGCCGTCGGGCGCGTCGAACAGAACGGTGACCTCGGCGCCGAGGGCCCGGAACAGCTCCGGCGCGACATGGCTGGCCGACCCGTTCGCGCAGTCGATCCCGAGCCGGAGCCCCTCGAATGCATCGCCCGCGACCTCTGCCAGGTGGCGCTGATACGAGGCGACCGCTCCCTGATCCGAGCGGACCCGTCCCAGCTCCGCGTTCGGGCGGTGGCCGATCGGCGACGGATCGTCGAGGAGCCGCTCGAGCTCATCCTCCTCGGCCGCGACGGCCTTGCGCCCGTCGATCACGACCTTGAGCCCGTTGTCGGGCGCGGCATTGTGCGACGCCGAGACCATGATGGCCGGCGATCCCTCCTCGCCCGAGGCATGCACCAGGCACGGCGTGGTCACGACGCCGAGGTCGACCACGTCCACGCCGGTGGCCGTGATCCCCACGCTCAACGCCGCGCTCAGCATCTCCCCCGAGCGCCGCGTGTCGCGCCCGATGAGCACGCTCGATCCGGGCTCGCCGAACCGATGGGCGACCGCTCGGCCGAGGTCGAGAGCGAGGGCGGCCGTGATCTCCGATCCGACCACGCCGCGAATCCCGTCCGTGCCGAAGCGTCTCCCCATCTACGGCGCTGGGGTGGGTGTGGGCGTGGCCGGCGCGCTGATCGTCACAGACACGCTTCCCGGCGTGATGTTGAGGAGCTCGACGCCGCCGGGCAATGCGCCGATCGACGGCGTCAGGTCGTACGTCCCGGGCTCGAGCCCGCTCGCGTCGACGCTCGGCGTCAGGGCTCCAGGGCTCAGGGCCGAGAGGGCGCCGCCCGGTCCGCTCAGCGTGATGGTGAGCTGGTCGATGGCCGGAGTGCACTCGTTCGCACCCGCTCCGGCACAGATGATCCCGACCACGAACGTTCGGCTCGAGACTGACGGCACGATGGTGGCGGTGACGGTCACAATCGGCTCGTCGCTCGCTTCCTCGAGGCGCGTGCCGTCCGGCAGCACGAGCGCGACGTCGAAGGTCTGGTTGGTCGACACACCGTCGATGCTGAGCGGCTCTGTCAGCACCTCGCTGACTCCCGCGAGCGCGTCGGGTAGACCGCGCAGCGTCACGAGCGAGGGCTCGATGCTGAGCGTCTCGAGCGCGAAGCCGGCTGCGGGTGTCCCGGAGATGTCCGGACGAACCGGGACCGTCTGGGTCGTCTCGGTGAACCGCACGTCAACCTGGACCGATACGGTCTCCGGCTCGACGTCGATCCGGCCGACGTCGACCGGCTGGCCCTCGATGTCGACCGCTACCAGGTTCACGGGCTCATTGAAGTCGATCCCGGACGACTGAATCGCGATCGGCGCCAGCGCGTGGTCGACGCGATCCACCACGGACGCCGGGCCGCGCACCTCGACCTCGTCGTGGCTCACCACAGGGTCATCGATCTCGATGCCATCCGGGATGGTGCCGGGATCCACCTCGACCGGAACCGTCTTCGCCTCGACGCGATCGAGCTCCACGCGCACTGATGACGGTTCGACGTCGATCACCTCGATGCCCTCGGCCACGGGATCCACGTCGATCTCGAGGGCCTGCGGCTCGGTGGCCCGCTCCATCTCGTACGCGGAAAGGTCGACTCGCGCGACGAACGCCTCGGCCACGACGGACGCTGCGAGCTCGGTCGATGTGCGGTAGGTGACCTCGACAAAGCCCAGGTCGCCGCTGAGCACGAATGAGTTGGCCGGCGCATTGATCTGCTCGACGCGAACCTGGATCGTCTGCTCCTCGAACTGGCCGGAGAAGACGAGCCCCGTGTAGAGGACGGTGGCGAGCAGGACCGCCGACAGCTTGAGGTGCCAGTTGCGCAGCAGGATCCTCATCTCAGGAGCTCATCGCCGCGGCGCTCGCGCTTCGGCCGCGCCGGTCACCACGCGCGCCTCGGGGTCGATCGGCGCGTCCGGCTGGTCGCGCCGCTCGCCAACCTGCCAGCGCCCGTCGATCGAGCGCCGCATGAAGGGGATCGCCCGGCGCGGGGCCTGCGGACGGATCAGGCTGAAGATGCGACGTCGCAGCTGCTCCTCGGTCAGGTTGCGCTCGATCCGTCCACGCACGACCAGGCTGATCGACCCGGTCTCCTCGCTGACGACGACGACGACGGCATCGGTCTGCTCGCTGATGCCGATGGCCGCTCGGTGGCGCGTGCCATATCGTTCAGAGTCGAGCACGTTCTGACTCAGCGGCAGGAGGACGCCGGCGGACGTGATCTGCTCACCCGAGATGACGACCGCCCCGTCATGCAGGGCCGTGCCGCGGTAGAAGATCGTGACGAGCAGCTCGGCACGCAGGTCCGCGTGGACCGGCACGCCCGACTCGGCGGCGAGGTCCTGGAGCCCCGTCTCGCGCTCGAGCGCGATGAGCGCGCCGTGCCGTGAGCCGGCGAGGATGCGCGCGGCCCGGCTGATCTCGCGTGCCACCCGCTCGGCGGCCGCGACCTCGGTGCTGACGAAGAACCGGTTGACCGAACCGATGCGACCGATCTGCTCGAGTGCCCGGCGCAGCTCCGGCTGGAAGACGACGACGACGGCGAAGAGGCCCACCACGGCGGCGGTCTCCATCAGGCTCCGCAGCAGGTTCAGGTCGAACAGGATGGCGCCCAGGTAGACGAGGTACAGGATCGACAGGCCGATGACGATCCGCACCGCCCGCGTGCCGCGGATGAGGATGAAGAGCCAGTAGATGACGAACGCCACCAGCCCGATGTCGATGATCGACGTCCAGCTGCCACCGAAATAGGTACCGAGGAATTCGCGGATCGCGTCGATCACGATGGATTGGTGCCTGCGTCTGTGCGGCGAAGGGCCTCGATGATACCAAAGAGCCCCGGCGGTCCCGCCGGGGCTCCTGGGTCTGGGCGGGCTCCGATCGAGCTAGCGCTTCGTGTACTGCGGGGCCTTTCGGGCTCGCTTGAGGCCGTACTTCTTGCGCTCCTTGGCCCGCGGGTCGCGGGTCAGGAGGCCAGCCTCGCGCAGCGCGGCCCGAGCATTGGGGTGCGCGCTGAGCAGCGCCCGAGCGATGCCGTGGCGGATGGCCCCGGCCTGGCCGGACACGCCGCCGCCGGCGACGAGCACGCTGGCCGAATAGCGGCCCTCGGTGTCGGTCACGCGGAACGGGAGCAGGATCGCGCCCTCCGGCGACGCGCCACCGAAATACTCGGTGGCCGGCTTGCCGTTGACGACGATGCTGCCATCGCCGGGAAGCAGGCGGACACGCGCGACCGCGGTCTTGCGCCGGCCGGTGCCATAAACGTAGTTCGTGCTCACGGATCGTCCTCTCTTCTACAGCTCGACAGCCGTTGGCTGCTGAGCCTGGTGCGGATGATCCGCGCCGCTGTAGACCTTCAGCTTCTTGAACATGGCCCGGCCGAGCCGGTTGCGGGGCAGCATGCCCTTGACGGCGCGCTCGATCACGAGCTCCGGCTTGCGCTCGAGGAGCGTGCCGAGGCTCTCCTCGCGCAGGCCGCCGGGATAGTTCGAGTGGCGGAAGTAGCTCTTCTGCCGCAGCTTGTCCCCGGTGACCCTGATCTTGCTCGCGTTGAGGACGACGACGTGGTCGCCGGTATCGAGGTGCGGCGAGTAGATCGGCTTGTGCTTGCCCTCCAGCAGGGTGGCGATTCGGGTCGCCAGCCGGCCGAGGGTCTGGCCCGTCGCGTCGACGACCCACCAGCTGCGCTCGATCTCGCTCGCCTTGACGGCGTAGGTCTTCACGTTTATGAGCTCTCCGGCTTGCCTTGGTTGCGGTTGCTGCGCGCCACCCTCGTTGGTGACGCGCCTGGTTCGTTCGTGTTCGATTTCTTGGCTGATGCGTAGATCACTCGCTCGAGCGTCAATCCCCGCGCCGGTGCGGACCGCCCGTGGAGCGCACGCGCGCCCACGTCCAGAATCCCGTCGACTGCGTCGGGGGCCAGCCTGCCGCGTCCGACCTCCATCAGGAGGGCGACCACGCTGCGCACCATGCGCCGCAGGAAGGCGTTCGCCGTCAGCCGGACCTCGACGAGCTCGCCACGGCGGGTGATGCGCACCTCGGCGAGATGCCGGACGGTGCGCCCGCGCGCATCTGCGCCCAGTGCGCCGAAGTCGCGCTCCCCCAGCATGCGTGCCGCGGCGGCTCGCATCGCCTCGATGTCGAGCGACTCGTCGATCTCGAGTGTCCGATGGCGCTCCATCGGTCTCCGCGCACCGCTCATGAGGACCCGGTAGCGGTACACGCGCCAGCGCGCATCCCGCCGCGGATCGAAGTCGCGGCTCGCGGGCCGGAGCGAGCGTACGGCCAGGTCCGGCGGCAGCGCGGCGTTCAGCCTGCGCAGCAGCTCCGGCAGGCTGCGGGTACGACGCGCGCCGCGCCGCCAGCAGAATGCCACTACCTGGCCGGTGGCATGCACCCCGGCGTCGGTTCGCCCAGCGAGGCGGACTCGCGTCTCCTCGCCGATCAGCCTGTTAAGCGCCTCCTCCAGCTCTCCCTGCACAGTCCGAGCATTCGGCTGGACCTGGGAGCCGGCGAAGGCCGTCCCGTCGTACTCGATCACCGCCCGTGCGCAGCGTTGCGCGCCGGCAGCCATCGAATCGGTTCGGTGTGTTGTTCGCTCGTCTCGACTCAGACGAGCTCGATCTGGACCATCGAGGCCGCGTCACCTGGACGCAGCCCCAGCTTGACGATCCGCGTGAATCCCGACGCGCGCTCGGCGTACTTCGGCGCCAGCTCGCCCATCAGCTTCTCGACGATGAGTGGCTCGTGCGGCATCCTGCTGACGAGCTGCCTGCGAGCGTGCAGGTCCCCGCGCTTGGCCAGCGTGATCATGCCGTCGATGAGGCCCCGAACCTCCTTGGCCTTGGCCTCGGTCGTCTTCACCTTCTCGTAGCGAATCACCGCCACGGCCAGGTTGCCGAGCATCGACATCCGATGCGCATGCGCGCGGCTGAGCTTTCGTCCGGCGACGCGATGCGGCATCCGGCCTAGGCCTCCCGGTCGAGCTCTGCCGCGGCCGCCTCGTCGAGCTCGGCCGATGCCGGTAGGTCCGACTCGTCGGTGCTCATGGAGGTTGCCTCGGGCGCAATGAAGCCACGGAGCGCCAGGCGCTCCTTGAGCTCGTCCAGGCTCTTCTGCCCGAAGTTCCGCATGCGCAGGAACTCGTCGTCGGAGAGCGAGAGCACCTGGCCGATCTTCGTGATGCTGTTGCGCTTCAGCGAGTTGTAGGCCCGCATCGGCAGGTCGAGCTCCTCGATCGGCGCGTCGAGCAGGTTGGCGCTGGGCGGGACCGCCCCAGCATCGCCTCCGACGGCGGCCGGACGCCCGACCTCCGCGAAGCGGCCGAACTCTCGGACGAGGATGTCGGCCGCCTGGCTCAGCGCCGCCTGCGCGGTCGTGGTGCCGTCTGTCTCGATCTCGAGGGTCAGCTTGTCGTAGTTCGTCATCTGGCCGACGCGGGTCTTTTCGACCTGGTAGTTGACGCGACGCACCGGGGAGAAGATCGCGTCCACCGGGACGACGCCGATGGGCATCTCCTCGGTGTGCTCGGCCGGCTGGTAGCCCATGCCGTTCTCGACGGTCAGGTCCATCTCGATCGCACCCGAGTCGGAGTCGAGCGTGAGCAGGACGAGATCGGGGTTGACGATCTCGACGTCGGCCGACTCGGCGATGTCGGCCGCGGTGACGGTGCCGGCTCCGCGCTTGACCAGCTTCAGCGTGACGGCATGGCGCGCGAACGAGCGGAGACGCAGCTTCTTGACGTTCAGGACGATCTGGGTGACGTCCTCCTTGACGTTCGGGATCGTGCTGAACTCGTGGTAGACGCCGTGGATCTGGATGCCGGTGACGGCGGCTCCCTCCAGCGAGCTGAGCAGGACGCGACGCAGGCCGTTGCCGAGCGTCATGCCGTACCCCTCCTGGAGTGGGGTCACCTCGAATCGGCTCAGGTTGCCCTCGGCGTGCACCTCCTCGATGTGCGGATCGGGTGCGGCCGGGGGCAGAGCGGTTTCAAGTTCGATCATGGAAAGGTCTGGCTCCTAGCGCGAGTAGTACTCGACGACGAGCTGCTCGTTGAACTCGAGCGGCATCTGCTCGCGCGCCGGTTCGGCGAGGACGGTGCCCGACAGCTTGGTCGGGTCGACGCTCACCCATTCGGGGATCTGAGCCGCCTTCATCGTCTCGGAGGCGACCTTGAAGTATTCGCGGCTGCGGCGGCTGTCGCGGACATCGATCCGGTCGTTGACCTTGACGCCGAAGCTCGGGACGTTGGTCGGCCGGCCGTTGACCGCGAAGTGGCCATGGCTGACGAGCTGTCGGGCCTGGGCGCGGCTCGACGCGAAGCCCATCCGGTAGACGACGTTGTCGAGGCGCATCTCGAGCATGCGCAGCAGGTTCTCGCCCGTCATGCCCGTGCGCTGCTCCGCCTTCTCGAAGTAGTTGCGGAACTGTCGCTCGAGGACAGAGTAGCTCTTGCGCACCTTCTGCTTCTCGCGCAGCTGGAGCCCGTACTCGCTGACCTTGCGGCGGCGCATGGTGTTCATGCCCGGCGGTGTGCTGCGACGCTCGAAGGCGCATTTGCGGGAGTAGCAGCGGCTGCCCTTCAGGAAGAGCTTGAGCCCCTCGCGGCGGCAGATGCGGCAGACGGCGTCCGTGTAGCGTGCCATGTGGACTCCCCTCTCAGACCCGGCGCCGCTTGGGCGGGCGGCAGCCGTTGTGCGGGATGGGGGTCACGTCGGTGATGGCGGTCACCTCGAGGCCGGCTCCCTGGAGGGAGCGGATGGCCTGCTCACGACCGCCGCCGGGGCCCTTCACGAAGACCTCGACCTGGCGCATGCCGTTCTCCATCGCGCGTCGCGCGGCGAGCTCCGCCGTCTGCGCGGCAGCGTAGGGCGTGCTCTTGCGGGAGCCCTTGAACCCAACCAGGCCCGCGCTGCCCCAGCTGACGACATTGCCGGTCGTGTCGGTGATCGTCACGATCGTGTTGTTGAACGTCGACTGGATGTGAGCGTGCCCCACCGGCACGTTCTTCTTCTCGCGCTTCTTGCCTTTGGCGCGCTTACGCTCTGCCATGGAACTCCCGTTACTTCTTGCGGCGGATGCCGACGGTCTTCTTCACGCCGCGGCGCTGCCGAGCATTCGTCTTTGTTCGCTGTCCCCGGACGGGGAGATTGCGCCGGTGGCGGAGGCCGCGGTAGGACCCGATCTCCATCAGACGCTTCACGTTCATGCTGACCTCGCGGCGGAGGTCACCCTCGGTCTTGAACTGGCGATCGACCACCTCTCGCAGGCGGTTGACCTCCTCATCGGTCAGGTCGCGGACGCGCGTGTGCGGCGACACGTTCGCAGCGCCGATGACCTTGCCCGCCGAGGTCGGACCGATGCCGTGGATGTAGGTGAGGCTGATGATCACCCGCTTCTCGCGGGGGATGTCGACGCCGGCGATACGAGCCACGTTCCTCCTACCCCTGCCGCTGCTTGTGCTTGGGGACGACGCAGATGACCATCACCACGCCGGAGCGCTTGATGACCTTGCAGCGCTCGCAGCGGGGCTTCACGGACGCAGAAACCTTCATCTCATCCTGTACGTGATGCGACCCCGGGTGAGGTCATAGGGGGAAAGCTCGACGCGGACGGTGTCACCGGGCAGGATGCGGATGAAGTTCTGGCGCAGCTTCCCGGAGATGTGCGCGAGCACCTCGTGCCCGTTCTCCAGTCGCACTTTGAACATCGCGTTCGGCAGGGGGAGAACGACCTCACCCTCGACCTCGATCGCATCCTTCTTCGCCAAACGACACGCACCCTCGGTTCAAGCTTCTTGGCAATTCAGTGGAATGAACACGCGGGAAGGCCGCCGCACAGGGCGACCCGCGAACGAGGAGTATACATCCGGCGGCCGGCCTCACGCAACCGTCAGCCCGGCTCGGCGGTGAGCAGCCGGGGACCCGCATCGGTCACCGCGATCGTGTTCTCAAAATGCGCCGAGAGGCCGCCGTCAACCGTCCGCACGGTCCAGTTGTCGTCTGCCACGAAGACGTCGTCACCGCCCAGGGTGAACATCGGCTCGATGGCGAAGCACATGCCGGCCTCGATGCGCATGCCGGTGCCCTGGCGCCCGTAGTTCGGCACCTGCGGCGCCTCGTGCATGGACTGGCCGATGCCATGGCCGACGAACGGTCGAACGATCCCGTATCCGCCCGCGTGCGCGATCGTCTCGATGGCGTGGCCCACGTCCCCGAGCCGGTTCCCGGGCACGGCGGCCGCGATGCCCGCCTCCATCCCGCGCCGCGTCGCGTCGATCAGCTCGGTCACCGTGGCGGGGACCGGGCCGACGGCCCAGGTCCTGGCGCAGTCGGCGTGCCAGCCGTCGACGATGCAGCCGATGTCGATGCTCACCACGTCGCCGTCGGCCAGGCGGCGCTTGTGTGACGGGATGCCGTGAACGACCTCGTCGTTGATGCTGGCGCAGATCGATCCGGGGAACGGCGGGTTCGAGCCATAGCCCTTGAACGATGGAACGGCACCCGCCTCGCGGATCATGCGCTCGGCGATCACGTCGAGATCGCCGGTCGACACCCCGGGGCGCAGCTCGGCGCGGAGCACCTCGAGGATGCCGGCAAGGACCCTTCCGGCCGCGCGCATGCACTCGATCTCCGAGGCGCGTTTGATCGTGACCGCCCTTGTCGTGGGCATGACGGCCGCCCTCAACTCGCGGCGCGCGCGCCGATGCGGCCCAGGATCGCCTCGGTCACCGCCTCGATCGGCTTCGTGCCGTCCAGGCGGTCGACGATGCCGGCGCGCTCGTAGTGGTCGATGACCGCCAGCATCGGGGGCACCTGCTTGTCCAGGCGTGCCCGGACGACCTCCGGTCGGTCGTCGTCACGCTGGCGCAGCGCGACGCCGTCGCGATCGCATTGTCCGGCCACCTTCGGCGGGTCGGTGTCCTCGTGATACGGAGTGCTGCAGCGCGGGCAGATCCAACGGCCCGCGACGCGACGGATGAGGATCTCGGTCGGGACCTCGATGTACAGCACGCGCCGAATCCGTTCCCCCTTCGCGGCGAGGGTCTCGTCGAGCGCCGTCGCCTGCCCGACGGTGCGCGGGAAGCCATCGAGGATGGCGCCGGCAGCGGCGTGCGGGCGCGCCAGCTCTTCCATGAACATCGCGATGGTCAGCTCGTCGGGCACGAGCTCCCCCGCCTCCATGTAGCCGCGCGCCGCCTCGCCCAGCGGCGTGCCCTTGGCCAGCGCGGCCCGGAAGAGGTTCCCGGACGCGAGGTGCACGAGACCGAGCTCGCGCGACAGGATCGAGGCCTGGGTTCCCTTGCCGGCGCCAACGGCTCCCACGAGCAGCAGGATCAGACGCTCGGCACCAGGGTCGGACCCACGATCGGCCACGGGCTCGTCGGTCACCTGATGAATCCCTCGTAGTGGCGCATCATCATCTGCGCCTCGAGCTGCTTCATCGTCTCCACCACGACGCTGACCATGATCAGGATGCTGGTGCCGCCCAGCTGCAGGTTGCTCGTTCCAGGAATGAAGGCCGACACGATATACGGCAGCACGGCGATGAAGCCCAGGAAGAGCGCACCGCCCAGGGTGATGCGGTTCGTGACCCGCGACAGGAACTCCTCGGTCGGCTTGCCGGGCCGAATGCCGGGAATGAACCCACCGTTCTTGCGCAGGTAGTCGGCCGTCTGGTCGGGGCGGAACTGGAAGGCCGTGTAGAAGTAGGTGAAGAACACGACCAGCGCGAAGTACAGTGCTCCGTAGAGCGGGATGTTGTCCTGGCCGTTGAGGTTCTCGCTGATGAACACCGCGACGTCCCGCACCCACCCGATCTCGCTCGTCGTGAAGTAGGTCGCGATCTGTGCCGGGAAGAGCAGGATGCTGACGGCAAAGATGATCGGGATGACACCTGCCATCGTCACTTTGAGCGGAAGATACTGCGTCTGGGCCTGGGTCATCCGACGTCCGCGCTGCCGGCTGGCGTATTGCACCGGGATGCGCCGCTGGCCCTCGTTGATGAAGACGACGGCCGCGACGATCAGGATGGCCACGATGATGAACGGGATCAGTCGAGCCAGCGCGTCCGGCCCGCTCACGATCGGGCCGATCTGCTGCGGGATACTGCCGACGATGCCGGCGAAGATGATGAAGCTGATGCCGTTGCCCAGCCCCTTCTCGCTGATCAGCTCGCCCAGCCACATGAGCAGGATCGTGCCGGCGGTGAAGCTGAGCAGCAGGCTCAGGGTCTCGATGCTGAAAAGTGGGTTCGCCGGAATGACGCCGTTGGCGCTCAGGAGCACGCTGATGCCGTAGCCCTGCGCGAAGGCGAGCGGCACCGTCAGCATGCGGGTGTACTGGTTGAGCCGGTTTCGCCCGTACTCCCCTTCGCGGCTGAGCTCCTCCAGGGCAGGGATCACGCCGCGCATCAGCTGCATGATGATGCTGGCGTTGATGTACGGGTTCACCCCGAGGCCGATGATCGACGCGGCGGCCAGGCCGCCGCCGGAGAAGATGTTCAGGATCCCGAGGAGTGGGTTGTTCGTGAACAGGTCGGTCAGCGCCGCCGTGTTCACGTTCGGGACCGGGACGTTCGTCAGCGCCCGGAAGACCAGCAGGATCCCGAGCGTGAAGAGCAGCTTGCGCCGGATGTCCGGCGCGCGGAAGGCATCGAGGGCCGTCTCGATCAAGCCTCGGACCCGCCTTCGGTCTCGTCCGGCCCGGAGGTTTCCTCGGCTTCCGACGATGCGGCCGACGTATCGCCATCCGACTCGGCTTCGTCGTCGTCGGGTTCGGCCACGGCCGGCACCGCGGCACCCCCGGCCCGGGCCGCCGCCGCCCGGCGGCCCCTGGCCTTGCGGCCCTTCGTCCGAGCGGCGGCATCGGCCTCGGCCTTCGCCTCCGCCTCCGGGTCGACCGGCGCGTTGTCCGGCCAGGTGAGCTGCTGGACGCTGCTGCCCGCGGCGGCCAGCTTGTCCAGGGCGGAGCGGCTGAAGGCGTGGGCGTGGATGGTGATGCCCTTCGGCGCCTCGCCGACGCCGAGGATCTTGACCGGCATCGTCGTGTCGCGGATCAGGCCGTCATGTGCGAGCACGTCGGGCGTGACGAGCGTCCCCTTCTCGACCTCGCCGAGCTTGCCGAGGTTGAGGGGCGCGTACGCCACGCGACCGCGGTTGCGGAAGCCGTGGAGCTTCGGCGTGCGGATGTGGAGCGGGGTCTGGCCGCCCTCGAACCATGCGGGGAGGTTGCCACCGGCTCGCGACTTCTGTCCCTTCGTGCCGCGGCCGGCGGTCTTGCCGCGCCCGGAGCCGTGGCCGCGACCGACCCGTCGGGAGGGCGTGCGCGATCCCGGCGTGGGATGCAGGTCGTGGAGCTTCACTTCGTCTCCTCTCCTGTGGCGCCGCCCGGCTCCTCGACGTCGATGAGGAATGCGACGCGGCGCAGCATCCCGCGCGTGACGGGGTTGTCGGCCACCTCGACGGTCTGGTTGAGCCGATGGAGGCCGAGCGCTCGGATGGTGCCGTGCGCTGCGGCGCGGTGACCGATCGTGGAGCGGGACCACGTCACCTTCAGCATCGGTCCAGCCGTGTCCGGCTTGGTTCGCCTAGCGGCCACGTCCACCTCCCGACGGCATCTGCTCGCGCCGCTCCGGGATCACGTGGGGCTGGCGAGCGGCCTCGGCGCCGCGCTTGCCGAGCAGCTCCTCGGCCGTGCGGCCGCGCAGCGCTGCGATGACGTCGGCCGAGCGCACGGCCGTGAGGCACTCGATCGTCGCGCGCACGACGTTGATGGGGTTCGTCGACCCCTGGGCCTTGCTCAGGATGTCGCGGATGCCGGCCGCCTCGACGACCGAGCGTACCGAGCCACCGGCGATGACGCCGGTGCCGGGGCTGGCCGGCTTGAGCATGACGCGAGACGCGCCGAAGTGACGGTGAACCTCGTGCGGGATCGTGGAGCCGACCAGCGGCACCTTGATGAGACGCTTCTTGGCGTCCTCGACGCCCTTGCGAATCGCCTCGGGCACCTCGCCGGCCTTGCCGAGCCCGGCGCCGACGATGCCGTTGCCGTCTCCGACCACCACCACTGCGCTGAAGCTGAAGCGGCGGCCGCCCTGGACGACCTTCGCCACGCGGTTGATCTGGACGACCTTCTCTTCCAGGTTGAGCTTGGACGGATCGATCCGTGCCATATGCAGATCTCCTCGCTACAGGTTGAGGCCGCCCTCGCGGGCGCCCTCGGCGAGCGAGCGGACCCGCCCGTGATACTGATAACCGCCGCGATCCAGCACGACGGCGCTGACTCCTGCCGCCTTCGCCCGCTCGGCGAGGGCCTTGCCGACCGCCCGCGCCGTGTCGACCGGGGTCGACGCGCCGAGATTGGCCTCACGGCTCGACGCCGCAGCTAGGGTGCGCCCGTTGGAATCGTCGATCACCTGGGCATAGATGTACTTCGCGCTGCGAAAGACCGACAGGCGCGGCCGCTCCGCACTCCCGGTGATGCGCAGCCGGATGCGCTCGTGGCGCTTGCGACGCATGGCGCCGCGTGAACGGATCGTGGTCATCTCGTCTAGCCTCCGACCTTGCCGGCCTTGCCGGCCTTGCGGAGGATCTGCTCGCCCGCGTAGCGGATCCCCTTGCCCTTGTACGGCTCGGGCTTGCGCTGCGAGCGGATGTAGGCCGCGGTCTGGCCGACGAGCTCCTTGTCGGCGCCGAATACGCCCAGGCGCGTCGGGGTCTCGACCCTGAACTCGATGCCGGCCGGCGGATCGACCTCCACCGGATGTGAGTACCCGAGGGCGAGGACGAGCTTCGTGCCCTGGAGCGCGGCACGGTAGCCCACGCCGCTGATCTCCAGGTTCTTCGTGAAGCCCGTCGTGACTCCGGTGACCATGTTGTTGACCAGCGTGCGGGTCAGGCCGTGCAGCGCGCGGTGCCGCGGCTCGTCCGTGGGGCGCACGATGCGGAGGGTGCCATCCTCTCGCTCGAGAGTCATCTCGGCGTGCAGCTCACGCTCGAGCTGGCCGAGGGGACCCTTCACGACCAGGCGCCGCCCATCCTGGGTGACCTCCACGCCGTCGGGGAGCGGAATCGGCAGACGTCCGATGCGGGACATGCTTCGTTCGCTCCTTACCAGACGTACGCGAGGACCTCGCCACCGAGGTTCTGTTTCCGGGCATCGGTCCCGGTCATGATCCCGTGGGAGGTTGAGAGGATGGCAAGCCCGAGCCCGCCAAGGACGCGCGGGATCTCGGTCTTGCGCGCGTAGACTCGCAGTCCGGGCTTGCTGATGCGCTTGAGGCCGGTGACGACCGGCGTGCGGCCCTCGACGTACTTGAGGCGCAGGGTGAGCATCTCCTGGACGCCCTCCGCCTGCGTTTCGTACGTCTCGATGAAGCCCTCCTGCGCCAGGATTCGCGCGATCTCGCGCTTCACCCGCGACGAGGGCATGCTGAGGTCCTTGTGCCGTGCCTGGCTCGCGTTGCGGATGCGCGTCAGCATGTCGGCGATGGGATCGGTCACGTTCATAGCGGTGTTCGTTCGTCTCCTCGGCGGCGGTTCGCTCCGGGCACAGCCCGGCTGGCGCCTCCCGCTGATGGTGGCCGCCGTCGGGCGGCCATGAATATGGTGATGAGCCCTACCAGCTCGACTTGGTCACGCCCGGCAGCTGGCCCAGCAGGGCCCGCTCCCGAAAGCAGATGCGGCACATGGCGAATCGGCGCATGTAGCCGCGAGGCCGTCCGCAGACCTGGCAGCGGTTGTGCTCGCGGACGGGGAAGCGCGCGGGGCGCTTCGACCGGGCGATGCTCGACTTCTTTGCCACGGATGCTCCTTTAGTTCGCCTGGAACGGCATGCCGAGGAGCTCGAGGAGCTTGCGCCCCTCCTCGTCGGTCTTCGCCGTCGTCACGATGCTGATCTCGAGCCCGCGCAGCCGGTCGATCTTGTCGTAGTCGATCTCGGGATAGACGAGCTGCTCGCGCAGCCCGAGGCTGAAATTCCCACGTCCGTCGAAGGAGCGGGTCGGGATGCCCCGGAAGTCGCGGATGCGCGGCAGCGCCAGCGCGAGGGTGCGCTCGAGGAAGTCGTACATCCGCTGCCCCCGCAGCGTCACCTTGGCGCCTATCGGCATCCCGGTCCGCAGCCGGAACTGCGCGATGCTCCGCTTGGCCCGCGTCACGATCGGCTTCTGGCCGGTGATCGTGGTCAGGTCGCCCACGGCGGCGTCGAGCGCCTTGGCATTGGCGATGGCCTCGCCAAGGCCGATGTTCACGACGATCTTCTCGACGCGAGGGATCTGCATCGGATTGGCGTAGGTGAACTCCCGCTGCATGGCCGGCACGATCTCGGCGTGGTAGCGCTGTCGCAGCCCCGCGTACTCCGGCTTGCGGTACGCGCCGTTCGTCGATGGCCTCTGCGTCGCATTCGACGTCTCGCCAGCCGGGCCCTCGTCGGCGGCGGTCGACGTCTTGCCTGCCGACGCCCTGGGGGTGGCGCGCTTCGCACCCGCCGGCCTGGCGGCTGCGGGCTTGCTGGCTGCGGCCTTCGTCGCGGTCGAGGCGGCGCGGCTGCGGGGCGTCTTCTTCTCCTCGGGGCTCACTTCGTCGTCACCTCGATCTGCTCGCCGCAGCGCTTGCAGACACGGGTCCGCCGGCCGTGCTCCCCCTCGAGCTTGCCGTGGCCGACACGGGTCGGCCGGTCGCAGCGCGGGCAGATGACCTGCACGTTGCTGACGTGAAGCGGCACCGGCAGGTCGATGATGCCCGCCTGTTGGGTCCGCGACCGCGCGCGCGTGTGGCGCTTGGCCATGTTGATGCCCGGGATGACGACACCGAAGCCACGCTTCGTCTTCTCGACCCGATCGACGGTGCCCCGCTTGCCGCGGTCCTTGCCGGCCAGGACGAGGACGGTGTCACCCCTTCGCACGTTCATCTAGAGCACCTCCGGGGCGAGCGAAATGATCTTCATGTAGTTGCGCTCGCGCAGCTCGCGGGCCACCGGCCCGAAGATGCGCGTGCCACGCGGGCTGCCCTGCGCGTTGATCAGCACGGCCGCGTTCTCGTCGAAGCGAATGTGGCTGCCGTCGGGCCGGCCGAACTCCTTCGTGGTGCGGACCACGACCGCACGAACGACCTCGCCCTTCTTGACGGCGGCGTTCGGGAGTGCCTGCTTGACGGCGGCCACGATGACGTCGCCGACCTCGGCCGTATCGGCCGCCGAGCGGCCGATGACCGAGATGCACTCCACCACGCGCGCACCGGAGTTGTCCGCCACGCGCAGCCGGCTGTACTTCTGGATCACGCAGACTCCGTCCCGTCGATCAGCTCTTCATGCGAGCCGCGCGCCACGACCTCGACGACCGTCCATCGCTTCTCACGCGAGAGCGGGCGGCTCTCCTCGATGCGCACGGTGTCGCCGACGCGGGCGGAGTTCTCCGCGTCGTGTGCCTTGAACTTGCTGGAGAGACGCACCACCCGCTTGTAGACGGGGTGCCTCCGCAGCCGCTCGACGCTCACGACGACGGTCTTGTCCATCTTGTCGGACACGACGCGTCCGAGCTTGCTTCGTCGCTTCCCGATACCCTGCATCAGCTGGCCTTCTCTGCGACAGCCGCCGCGTCGGCGGCATGCTGGCGCTCAGTCATGACGGTCAGGATGCGGGCGATCCGCTTGCGGGTCGCCGGCAGCCTGCTGTAATTGCTCTCCTGTCGCGTGGCGAGGTCGAAGCGGATCTTCCACAGCTCCTGCTTCGCGTCGCGCAGCGCCCCCTCCAGGTCCTTGTCGGAGAGGGCCCGAACCTCACTGATGTCCATGCTCCTGGCCCTCCTTGATGACGAACTTCGTGCTGATCGGGAGCTTGTGACCCGCCAGGCGCATCGCCTCGCGGGCAATCGGCTCGGGGACGCCCGACATCTCGAACATGACCCGGCCCGGCTTCACCACCGCCACCCAGTGGTCCGGCGCGCCCTTGCCCGATCCCATCCGAACCTCGGCCGGCTTCTTGGTGACCGGCTTGTCCGGGAAGACCCGGATCCAGACACGGCCGCCGCGCTTGATGTGATGGGTCATTGCACGCCGCGCGGCCTCGATCTGGCGGCTCGTCAACCAGCAGACCTCCTCGGCCATCAGGCCGAAGTCGCCGAAGCTGACCGTCGTGCCACCCTTGGCCAGGCCGGCGCGACGGCCGCGCTGCACCTTACGGTGCTTGACCCGCTTTGGCATCAACATGCTCAGGACCCCTTCGCCTTCTTCTTCGGCTCGTCGGCCGACCCGTCCGTCCCCGGCTCCGCCGCCGGTGCCTCGGACCCGGGAGCTTCCACAGCGTCGTCCCCGGAGTCGGGCTCGGACGAAGTCGCGGCGACGTCCGCCTCCGCGACGGGCGTCTCCTCCACGGCCTGCGTGGTGGGCTCCGGGGCCTCCGGCGTCGTGGATTCCGCGGCCTCCGGCGTCGGGGTTGCGGTCACCTCCGGCTCTGGCGCGACCGTCCGCTGCGGCCTCGCGCGAGGCGGCGCCTCGGGCGCTTCCACCGTCGCCGTGGCGATGGCGCTGGCGCGAGCCCCGGCCGACGGGCTGCGTCCGCCCGCGGCGGGACGCGTTCGCGCGCCGGCCGCGCCACGACGTGGAGCGCGAGGCTCCGTGCGCGCGCTGCCCGGCCGCTCGCCGAGCTGCTCGCCGCGGTAGACCCACGCCTTGACGCCGATGCGCCCGTAGGTGGTGTGCGCATGCACGACGCCGTAGCTGATGTCGGCGCGCAGCGTGCCGAGCGGGATCCGGCCCTCCTTGTCCCACTCGGTGCGGCTCATCTCCGACCCGCCGAGGCGCCCGGAGACCTGGATCTTCACGCCCTTGGCGCCCGCCTTGATCGTGCGCTGGATGGACTGCTTGATCGCCTTGCGGAACGCGATGCGGCGCTCCAGCTGGCCGGCCACGTTCTGGGCCAGCAGCATCCCGTCGAGCTCGGGCTGGAGAATCTCCTTGATCTCCAGCTTGACCTTCTTGTTCGTCAGCTTGCCGACGTTCGTGCGCAGCGCCTCGACGTTCGCGCCGCCCTTCCCGATGACGATCCCCGGCTTCGCCGTGTGCACCGTGACGGTGACGTGGTTGATGCCGCGCTCGATCTCGACCTGGCTGACGCTCGCGTTCGACAGCTGCTTCGCGACCAGCTCCCGGATCCGCATGTCCTCCTGGAGCAGCGTCGCGTAGTCGCGGTCCGCGTACCACTTCGCCAGCCAGGGCTTGATGATGCCGATCCGGAAGCCGTACGGGTGAACCTTGTGACCCACTACGACTCCTCTCGATCAGCCACGGCGACGGTGATGTGGCTGGTGCGCTTCAAAATCCCGAACGTCCGGCCCTGTGCCCGCGGGCGCCAGCGCTTCAGGGTCGGGCCCTCGTTGGCCACCGCACTCACCACGCGCAGCTCATCGGCCGACAGGTTGTAGTTGTTCTCGGCGTTGGCAGTGGCGCTCTTCAGCACCTTCGCCACGTCCCGCGCAGCCGCGTTCGGCATGAAGCGCAGGATGGCCGCCGCTTCCTCGACCGGCTTGCCGGTGATGAGGTCGGTGACCAGCTTCGCCTTGCGCGCGCTGATCCGGATGTACTTTGCGGTTGCGGTCACTCGCATCGATGCACCTACTTCAGCGCCGTGGAGCGGTCGGTCGCCCGGCCGTGACCGCGATAGGTGCGCGTCGGCGCGAACTCGCCGAGCCGATGCCCGACCATGTTCTCGCTGACGAAGACGGGCACGTGGCGGCGCCCGTCGTGGACGGCGATCGTGTGCCCGATCATCTGCGGGAAGATCACGCTTGCCCGCGACCAGGTCTTCAGGACCTTGCGCTCGCTGCGCTTGTTCATGTCATCGATGCGGCCGAGCAGGCGCGCGTCGACGAATGGTCCCTTCTTGACGGAACGACTCATCTCGGCTCCTAACCCCGTCCGTACCGACGGCGGACGATCAGCTTGTTGCTCTTGTTCTTCTTGACGCGGGTCCGCAGGCCCATGGCCGGGCGACCCCACTTGGTCTTGGGCGGCATGCCGGTCGGCTGCTTGCCTTCTCCACCGCCATGCGGATGGTCACGCGGGTTCATCGCCGAACCCCGCACCTCGGGCCGCCGACCCATGTGGCGTGATCGGCCCGCCTTCCCGATCTTCTGGTTTTCGTGGTCCAGGTTGCTCACCTGGCCGATGGTGGCCATGCACTCGATGCGCACGCGGCGCACCTCGTCCGATGGCAGGCGGATGGTGGCGAAGTTGCCTTCCTTGGCGAGCAGCTGCGCGCTGCTGCCGGCGCTCCGCACGATCTGGCCGCCACGCCCGGCGACCAGCTCGATGTTGTGGATCTGGGTGCCGAGCGGGATGCGGCTCATCGGCAGCGCGTTGCCCACGCGCGCCTCCGCATCGGGTCCTGACGCGACCGGATCGCCGACCTTGAGGCCATGCGGCAGGAGCATGTAGCGCTTCTCGCCATCGGCGTAATGGAGCAGGCCGATGCGCGCCGACCGGTTCGGGTCGTACTCGACCGTCGCGATCCGCGCCGGCACGCCGTACTTGTCGCGCTTCCAGTCGATGACCCGGTAGAGCCGCTTGTGGCCGCTCCCCTGGTGCCGGACCGTCAGCTTGCCCTGGGAGTTGCGGCCGGCGCGGCGCACGAGCTTCTCGGTGAGCGGCTTGTGCGGGGACGCTGCGGTGATCTCCTCGAACGTGGACCGCGTCATCTGGCGCAGGCCCGGCGAGGTCGGTCGGTAATTGCGAAGTGGCATCGTCAAACGGCCTCGAACAGCTCGATCTTGTCGCCGGGCGCGATCAAGACGATCGCTTTCTTCCAGCCGGGCACCGTGCCCATCGTCTTGCGCCCGCGCCGCTTCTGCTTGGATCGAACGCTGACGATCCGCACATCGAGGACGGTGACCTTGAACTCGGACTCGACGGCCGCCTTGATGAGGAACTTGTTCGCGTCGCGCGCGACGGCGAACGTGTAGTTGTTGCGCTCGGCCTCGAGCGTGCTCTTCTCGCTGATGACGGGGCGCAGGAGCACGTCGTGCAGGCTCGAGGCGGTCACGCGTACACCTCCTGGGCACGGTCCAGGGCGGCCTGGGTGAAGACGACCGTGTCGGCCTCCAGCAGGTCGACCACGTTCAGGCTGTCGGCCAGGATGACGCGGACCTCGCGCAGGTTGCGGCAGGACCGCTCGACGACCTCGTCGCGGGTTGGCAGGACGAGGAGCACCTTGCCCTCCGCCTTCCATCCGCTCAGCCGGCCGAGCATGGCCTTCGTGCGACCGTCGTCGAGCTCAACCGCCTCGACCACTCGCAGCGCGCCATCGGCCTGCTTGGCCGACAGGACGCCACGGAGCGCGCTGCGGCGCATCTTCGACGGCATCTTCTGCTCGTAGCTCCGCGGGTGCGGGCCGAAGACCACGCCGCCGCCGGCCCACTGCGGTGCCGACTTGGTGCCCTGGCGCGCACGCCCGGTGCCCTTCTGGCGCCACGGCTTCTTACCGCCCCCACGCACCTCGCCACGCGTCAGCGTGTCGGCGGTGCCGATGCGCCGGCCGGCCAGCTGGCTGATCACCGCCTGGTGGATGAGGGACTCGTTGATCGGCGCGGCAAAGAGGGTGTCGGCAAGGTCCACCTTGCCCCCCTGCTTGCCGTCGGCCTTGAGCATCGTCGTCTGTGGCATCGTCCTACTTCGCCTTCTGCACGAGGAGCAGGCCGTTGCGCGCCCCTGGCACCGCACCCTTGACCAGGATGAGGTTGCGCTCCGGGTCGATCCGGACGACCGTGAGCTTCTTCACGGTCACCTGCTCGTTGCCCATGTGTCCGGCCATGCGAGTTCCCTTCCAGACGCGGCCGGGGTAGGTCCCCGCGCCGATCGAGCCGGGGGCGCGGTGATGATCCGAGCCGTGCGTCTTCGGCCCGCGCTTGAAGTTGTGCCGGGCAATGACGCCGGTGAAGCCCTGACCCTTGCTGACGCCGGTCACGTCCACGAGCTCTCCCGCCTCGAACAGGTCGACGGCAACCTGCTGCCCGACCTCGTACCCATCGGTCGCGTCGAGACGGACCTCGCGCACGTGCTTCGGGTGTTGGTGCTCCTTGTCGAGATGCTTGAACTGCCCGGCGACCGGCTTCGTCGAGCGGCGCGCGACGCCGGCGCCGAGCTGCACGGCCGCATAGCCGTCCTTCTCGACGTCACGAAGTCGCGTGACCGTGTTCGGGGTCGCCTCGATGACGCTCACCGGGACGACGCTGCCGTCCTCGGTGAAGATGCGCATCATCCCGAGCTTCCTCCCGATCAACCCTGCCGGCACTGTGGTGGTTCCCTCTCAACTGATGGCGGAAGTTCCTCTCGGTCGACCGATACGGCCGACCCGAGGCGCTTCACATCTTGATCTCGATATCGACGCCGGCCGCCAGCGACAGCCGCATCAGCGCATCGACCGTCTTGGTGGACGGGTCGATGATGTCGATGAGACGCTTGTGCGTCCGGATCTCGAACTGCTCACGGCCGTCCTTGTGCACGAATGGCCCACGGATGACGGTGTACTTCTCGATCCGGGTCGGCAGCGGGACCGGACCCGCGACGTCGGCGCCGGTCCGCTGCGCGGTCTCCACAATCTGCTCGGCCGACTGGTCGAGCAGCTTGTGGTCGTACGCCTTGAGTCGGATGCGGATGCGCTGCTTGGCCATGACGGCTAGCCGATGACCTCGGTGATCACGCCCGCACCGACCGTGTGCCCACCTTCGCGAATCGCGAAACGCTGGCCCTGCTCGATGGCGATCGGCGTGATGAGCTCCACGTCGATGTTGACGTTGTCACCGGGCATGATCATCTCGACCCCGGCCGGCATCGCGATCGCGCCGGTCACGTCGGTCGTGCGCAGGTAGAACTGTGGGCGGTATCCGGCGTAGAACGGCGTGTGGCGACCACCCTCCTCCTTGGAGAGCACGTACACCTCGGCCTTGAACTTCGTTCCCGGCTTCACGCTGCCCGCCTTGGCCAGGACCTGGCCGCGCTCGAGCTCCTCGCGCTCGATGCCGCGCAGGAGGAGGCCGACGTTGTCGCCGGCCATGCCCTGATCCAGCGTCTTCCTGAACATCTCGACGCCCGTCACGACCAGCGAGCGGCTCTTGGCGTGAATACCGACGAGCTCGATGCTCTCGCCGGTGTTCACGATCCCTCGCTCGATGCGGCCGGTGGCCACCGTACCGCGGCCCTTGATCCCGAACACGTCCTCGATCGGCATGAGGAACGGCTTCTCGGTCTCGCGCGCCGGGGTCGGGATGTAGTTATCGACCGCGTCCATCAGCTCCTTGATGGACGTGTACTCCTCTGCCTCGGGATCGGTGCTGCTCGACTCAAGCGCCTTGAGCGCCGAGCCGCGGATGACCGGGACGTCGTCGCCAGGGAACTCGTACTTGCTGAGAAGCTCGCGGACCTCCATCTCGACGAGGTCGATGAGCATCTCGTCGTCCACCATGTCGACCTTGTTGAGGTACACGACCAGGCTCGGCAC
>Ga0136623_10000070_pt1 | contig 22768 bp, 22 predicted proteins | sample AntDrymUQ4492106_2_FD_104656 | JGI IMG/M metagenome (GOLD analysis project Ga0136623, IMG submission 104656) | Polar desert sand microbial communities from Dry Valleys, Antarctica - metaG UQ449 (21.06) | ecosystem: Environmental > Terrestrial > Soil > Desert | place: Antarctica: Dry Valley...
CCACAAGCAGTCACGCGCGTCCTGCCGATATTCGGGTCCCGGTGCACCAAAGCGAGTGCCATCGCCGGATGGACACGTGAAGGGTGAAGCCGATGACGAAGCGGCGATGGTAGGAGTTGTCGACGCGCTCGATTGAGTCGCCTGCGGGGTCGGTGCCGATGCCGTGCAGCCGACTACTAGCAGGGCGATGGCAATGGTCAGAGCGTGGCGCCTCACTGGCATCTCACTCTAGAGACGTCGGAAGAGCACTAGTCGCGCAATTCCACCATGATCGGCTTCCCGCCCGCCGCCACGAAGACCGTCAACAGACGCGTCCCCTCAGTACCGGCGACAAACCTCACGACGTCAGGCTCCTGTATGAGGAGTACCTCACCCACGGCCAGCCGCGTGCGGGTCGTGCCGCGCACGACCTCCACCGCTCCGGTCAGGACGAACGCGACACTCAAGAAGGTCGGCCGCAGCAGGGGAGTCTGTGAGCCGGCGGCCATGGTCAGGAGCCGCAGGTCCGCGACGTGGCCCGAAGCAATCGCGCCTGGTGCGAGCGGCGGCGAGAGGTAGATGACCCCAGAGGTCGGGGGCAACGTCGGTGCGAGGGAACTCGTACCGACGAGCCGGATGCCGTACCAGCGCGCGACCGCGGCGGTCTCGTTGCGGTGCGCATGCGTGCCTTGGAACGGGCTATTCATGGCGCCCGTGCCCGACGCGATCGATAGCGGGGGCGCCCCGTTCGACGCGGCGAGGGTGGTCGTGCCCGTCAGGCCGTAGACGAGTTCGCTCTCGTGCAGGTGCGTCACGGTCGCACCCGGCAGTTGCTCCTGCTCGACGACGCTCAGCTGGAACGGTGCGGTCACGCTCGTCACTCCCTGGGCGTCCTGCGTCGGCCCGCCCATCAGCTTGTAGCTGGACAACTCGCGGCTCTCGACCCCGGGCCACGCGATTCCAGGGACTCCCACCACGTATTCCCTGACCACAGCGGCGCTCTGACTCGGCACGGAGCAGGCCAACGTGATCGTGAGCAAGATTAGGAGAGCGCGATGTGCCATGGTCACAATCTATCTACGTCCTGCGGCCATGATCGGTTCCCGGTCGAGGGAAACGCGCGGTTGTTCGCTCTGCGGCTCAGACCCACGGTCGATCTTCTTCTTCCGCCTGTCGAGCACGCGCACGCGGTCGTCACGAACAGGGACTCGGCGCGGGCGTCACCGCCGCTGGGGACGGCTGCGGGGTGATGGCCCGCAAGGTCGCCGCGATGTCGTCGAGCCGATGCGGCGCCGGTCACGTGCTCGGTGTAGCAGATACATCCGCCCGTTAACGGGGATGACGTACGCGGTCGTCTCCCCGGTCGGCACCGCGACGAGCTCCACCGCGTTCACTTGGGCTAGCGGCAGCGAACGGATGGCTGCGGCAACTGCATGAGAACAGTGATTCAGCATCGCTCGCACAAAGAGGACTCAACGCGGCGTAGGTCGCGGTGGGAAGGTCGGCGAGGGCTGACCAGGAGGGAGCAGCAGACGGTCTCTGTTAAACGCTCGCACCCCACAATTCATCGCGAAACGTCCTTTGCATTTCGACTGCTTCATCGTGGCGGTTCAAGCCCAGCAAGTTAGAGAGCTGCGCCAGTACCTCGGGGATCGCGTGCGAACTAGCGAGCAGTACCTCAGGAGGAAGATGGCCTTTGGGGCCGAACCCCGTTTTCCCTTCGAACGCCTCTTGAAGTTCGAGTTCGATGGCACCGATATTGACGTGAGTCTCATTGGACAACCACGCATAGTCGAGGTCGTAAATGTGAGGCATGCGCATCTTCTTGAATAGGTCAGCCTCTGTATTGAGCCCGTGCCAAGTTCGCGGCGACTTGCCCAAACGGCTGGCCTGCACTCCATGCTCATCAAATTGGGCCACCAGGGACGCCCGCGTTACGGTGAGCCTCTTCTTTTCTGCAGCAACTGCCTCGGCCGTCAAGAACTCATATGACAGGGCGCGATCGAGGAGGCGCTCCCTGTAGTCCCAGGCGTCAAGGATGAAGGTGCGCGCGCGCCCATCGGTCTCTCCATCCACGATGACAATCATGTGGATCATGCCAGTAAGCATCGAACGGGCGAGCGGAAAGGACTCGCGCCCGTACCCTCGTTCGAGTAGCTCCTGGAGCGCGCATCCAATCTGAATGACCCGTGCCGCGAGCGCGAACGCCACGACCTGCCCGGGCTTTCCTTCAACGGTGATCTCCACGCCGGCAAGGAACTCGGCTGCTCCCCGAAGGAGAGCATCATGGGCCTTCAGGATCCTCGCTCGGTCGGCTTCGGTGGGCGGAATTGTCGTCAAGTGGCGGTGGGGCCGGTGGCAGCTGGGCCGGCTTGGCGAACACGTACCGTTGCCCCAAGCCCTTCACGCAGCCCTTCACACTCGGAGTCCGTCGGTCGGATCTGCGGCAGGTCGGCCCTGAGAGCGTGAGCCGGTTCGATCTCGCCCAACGCGATGGCGAGTTCGGTGCGGACGGCGGGGGGCCGCACGGGCGCGCAGCAATCTGCGGTGGGACTCTTCCGCTGCACCACGATCAGAGGTGCAGGCTAAAGAGGATGCGGCCACAAGCCAAACGGGGCGTGGTGTCTGGTGTCGTGATGCCAGTGACACCATTACTAGATAGAGAGAGGCGCCTCGCGCTGCGCGGCATTCAGCGGTACCCGCGATGTAGCACTGACGTGCATCGCGCGGTATCGGTGATGGCATCAGGCAAGGCATCAAACGGGTTCCGCTAGAGTCCTCGATCGCACCTAAATGCCCGTGTCTATTGCCTCGGAGGGGTGGCAGAGCGGTCGAATGCCGGTCGATGGTCGGCCGTGAGCAAGGGAGAAACAGCGCCGATGACCGATCTGTACCCCGAAGTCGAACCGTACGAGCATGGCATTTTGGCTGTGGGCCACGGGGATCTCGTGTACTGGGAAGCTTGCGGCGATCGACGCGGCAAGCCAGCCGTCGTCTTTCACGGCGGCCCCGGTTCGGGGTGTTCGCCCTGGTTCCGCAGGCTGTTCGATCCAAGCGTCTATCGCGTCATCTTGTTCGACCAGCGCGGCTGCGGACGGAGCAGACCGCACGCGAGCCTGCCCGACACCGATCTCGCCTCCAACAACACGGCGAACCTCATCGCGGACGCGGAGTTCCTTCGCGAACACCTCGGAATCGGGCGCTGGCTCGTGCTCGGAGGCTCATGGGGCAGCACGCTGGCGCTCGCCTATGCGGAGACGCATCCCGATCGGGTCACGGAGCTGGTCCTGTTCGGCGTGACGACGGGGCGACACACAGAGTTCAATTGGACGTTCCGTGGTGGTCTGGCCCGCTTCTTCCCGGAGCAGTGGCAGCGTCTCTGCGCTGCTCTCCCGGTCAACGAACGAGACGGCGACACCGTCGGCGCGTACCAGCGATTGCTGAACGATCCCGACCCAACGGTCCGGCAGCGAGCGGCGGACGCTTGGTGCCTGTGGGAGTCCGCGACACCAGGCTGGCCTCCGACCATCGGACTCAGCAACAGATTCCGCGACCCCGCCTACGCAATGGCCTTCGCCCGCATCGTGACCCACTACGTACGGCACAACGCGTGGCTGGAAGACGGGATTCTGCTCCGCGGCACAGATGCGCTTGCCGACATTCCCGGGATCCTGGTGAACGGACGCTTCGACTTTCAAGCGCCGATCGCGAACGCGTGGGAGCTCCAGCGCGCTTGGCCTGGCGCGGAGCTGGTGATCGTCGACAATGCTGGTCACCACGCGGGCAACGCGAACATCACCCAAGAGCTGATCCGGGCCACCGAGCGCTTCAAGGTGCTCCCGTAGACGGCGCGCCATGCGCGGGCGATCTGTCGATCAGGTCGGGTCGCGAATACTGTGAGTGTGGGACGCACGGAATCAAGGTGCTCCGCGCGGGTGCGTTAACCGCAGAGCGCGCGCAAGGTCCAACCTCTCGGCGCGCACGCACACGCCCGCGATGTTCGTGGTGGGGTTCGGACCGTCGGTGTGCCGGACTACAACGACCATCAATTTCGCGCAGGCCGCGGGAGCCATGTCAGTGGCAGCGATCTGGAAGCGCGTCGAAGCCTGCCGGCCACGTGCCGGTCGAGGCGAATGCCTGGCCCATGCCCTCCGAGCGGTCGTTCGTCGCGGGAGTAAGGTACTCGATCCAAGCGGTCGGCGGCGGCGTCGCTGCGGGGCTCCCGCGGCCCTGTGGCAGATCGGGCCCAGAGACCGCGACGATCCACACGAGCTCTTCCCGTGACAACGTCGCCATTGCCCCGGTTGGGATGGCGATATGGTTGGTGGCATGACGCCGAACGAACAACGACCGGCCGCACTCTTGGTGCGGGTTGCGCTCGTCGCGGCACTGCTCGCGGCAAGTGGCTACGCCCTCGGATTCAAGACGGATTGGGCGTTCTCAGAACGACTGTGCCCTCCGGACCATGTAGAGCAGTACCTCGGACTGATGGGTGGTGTCTGGCGCTGCTTACCCGTCGGCGTGACCCCTGCGGCTGGTGACGATGCCTGGTGGAACAGCTTGCCGCAGGGGCATCGGACTCAGCGGATTGGTGTGTACCTCGCCAACCTCCAAGTTCGCGTCTTCACCTACGACGATGCGATAGGAGTGCACTTCATCGGAGTCAACGTGCCCGCGCCTTCGTACTAGGGGGAACGGGTCTGTCGCGCGCGACGGCCACCTAGAACCGCTATGACTGCAGGACTAGCCCGAGGGCAACGAGCACTAGACCAATGGCCTGCGTCCTGACGCCGCCAACCGCGATTTGCTGGCCGCGTTGTTCGTCGGCTACGCGTTCGTCTACCGCGGTCACCTTATCCACGAAGGCGAAGCCGATGGGGACGCCGGGCCGGGGTGGCGCGCCGTTCATGCGCTACCGCATCGGCGGTCGCGCGCCATCCATCACCTGCCGCATCCCATCCATCCCGCCCATCGCCGTCAGGCAACCGGACCACATGAGGATCCACGGGAGCACTGTCAGGACGGACAGGATGACCATTGCGGCGAGGAGCGCATTCGCCCACGCCGGCCAGGGCTCGCTGCTCCGGATCGTCCCCGTCTCGTTCATCTCGTCATCCTAGGCGGGCGGGAGCGGCGTGGTCGTCGACGGCCCTCTGTCGCCCCACTTCGCGTCCACGGCCGTTCGGATGGCGCGCAGCGTCATGCCCTTCTCGCGCATCTCGATCACGTCACGCGTGATCCCGGTGCAGATGTCTCAGCCGAAGCTCATCGTGTCGAGCCGGACGCGGCCGTCAGGCAGCACCTCGCGCACGTAGCAGTCGAAGTTCGACGACTGCCCGCCGTTCACGCAGCCGCAGGTGCAGGGCGTCCTAGCGGAGGACCTCGCGATTCGCAATGCTCCACTCGCGCGTGCGATCGAAGTCTTGAAGTACAAGCATCCCGAGCTCGTCCAGCGGGACGGCCACAATCTCCGGCCCCGTGAGGCCTTGAAAACCCGCTGCCTGTCTCAATATGGTGTGCTTCGCTTGGCCTTCCCTAGAAGCCACGTACCTGGCACGGTCCGCATTGCGCACGATGTCGCGATGACGCTAAAGCGCCAGGTGTCAGCGTTCACGGATATGACCCACCTCCACCAGTTTCGTTCACGGATATGGACCACCCCGTTCACGGATATGACCCACCCGGCGCCGTCCTGAATTAGGCCCTGCCAGCCTCCTCCGCGAGGAGGTGAGGCATGGGCCGCAGGAGGATGACCGTGGACGACGACGTCGAGATCTTGGTGCACTGGAGGGCGGGCAGAAAGATCCGCCAGATCGCGCGCAGCCTGGGCCGCTCACGCAGCACCGTGCGCGACCGCATCGCCCAGGCCGAGGCGGCGGGGTTCGGACAGCAGGGCCCGCCCTGGAGCGCATTCGAGTGGCGCGCGGCGCTCGGCGCAGCCGCGGCCGAGCGCGGCACGGAGGCCGGCCGCTTCGCGGTGCGGATGAGCCTGGCTCCGCTGCACGACGAGATCGCGGCAGCTCTTGCGGCGAGCACGATGACCACCGTCTGGCAGCGGCTGCGCGACGCCGACCGGACAGCGGCGAGCTTCCCGACCTTTCGCCGCTACGTGATCGACCACATCCGCGCCATCGACCCCGCGCGCCTGACGGTGCTCATGCCCGATCCCGCCTTCGGCGAGGCGATGGAGATCGACTATGGCCGGCTCGGCGCATGGGCCGATCCGATGGGCGGACGGCGCCGCGCGGTCTGGGCCTTCGTCGCCACGCCGCGCGCCAGTGGTCTGCACTTCGTGCGGCCGGTCCTTCAGATGGACCGACGGATGTGGCTCACTGCTCACCAGGAGGCGCTCGCCTTCTTCGACGGCAGCCCGCGCCTCTGGATCTGCGACAACCTGAAGACCGGCGTGCTCTCCGCGGACCTGTACGACCCCAAGCTCAACCGCGCGTACCACGATCTCGCCGAGCACCACGGCGCGCTCATCGACCCGGCCAGGGCGCTCCATCCCAAGGACAAGCCGCGTGTCGAGCGCGCTGTCCCGTACGTCCGCGACAGCTTCTGGTCGGGGCGCACCTTCCGGAGCTTCGAGGAGATCGTGCGCGAGGCGCTGATCTGGTCGCGCGACACCGCGCCGCGACGACGTCACCGTGTTCACGGGATCTCCGTCCGCGAGCTCTTCGAGCAGCACGAGCGGCCCGCGCTCCTGCCGCTGCCCGAGCGCCCCTTCGAGCTCGTCGAGTGGAAGGATGTGAAGGTTCACCCCGATTGCCACGTGGCCATCGACCGCACGCTGTACTCGGTGCCCTGGCAGCACGTCGGCAAGACGCTGGCGGCCAAGGTTTCTGCGTCGCTCGTCGAGCTCTTCGACGGCGACACCCTCGTCAAAACGCACGTCAAGGACGGCCGGCGGCGGATCACCGACGACGCCGACCTGCCGCCGGACAAGGTCGCGTTCCTCATGCGCACCCCGGCCTGGTGCCGCCGGCGCGCCGGCGAGGTCGGCGGCGCGACGGCCGCGCTCGTCGACGCACTCCTCGAGCAGGGCGGGCTCACCCGGCTGCGCGAGGTCCAGGCGCTGCTGCGCCTTCGCGACACGTACAGCGTCGCGCGCCTGGAAGCGGCCTGCGCCCTCGCTCTCACCGCGGACGGGCGGATGAAGACCGTGCGCAACATCCTCGCGGCCGGGCTCGATCAGCGCCAGCTCGAGCCGCTTCCCGCGACGTCGGCCGGCGCGTTCCTCCACGGCGCGGAGGCGATCGTCGGGGAGGTGGCGCGATGAACACGCTCCAGCTGCAGCCCCGTCTCAAGCGGCTCAAGCTTGGCGGGATGCTCCAGACCCTCGAGCTGAGATTGGACCAGGCGCACCAGGAGCAGCTCGGGCACCTGGGGTTCCTGGAGCTCATGCTCGAGGACGAGATCCAGCGACGTCAGAACAAATCCCTCGCCCGCCGTCTCGAGCGCGCGCACTTCGAGGAGGCCCAGACCCTCGCGGACTTCGACTTCGCTTTCAACCCCAAGATCCCGGCGGCCCAGGTCCGCGACCTCGCCACCTGCGGTTTCATCGAGCGCAAGGAATCGGTGCTGCTCGCCGGTCCAGTCGGCGTCGGCAAGACCCATGTCGCGCAGGCCATCGGCCACGCCGCCTGTCGCCAGGGACGCAGCGTGCTGTTCGACAAGACCGCGCGCGTGCTCGCCGACCTCGGCGCGGGTCACCTCGACGGCACGTGGGAGCGGCGGCTGCGCCGCTATCTCGCTCCCGACCTTGTGATCCTGGACGACTTCGGACTGCGCGCCTTCACTGAGCGCCAGGGCGAGGACCTGTACGAGTTCATCAGCGAGCGCGTCCGGCGCGGCTCGACGATCGTCACGAGCAATCGGCCGCCCGCGGAGTGGTACGCGCTCTTCCCCAACCCCGTGCTCGCCGAAGGCGCGCTCGACCGGCTCATCAACGCCGCGCACCACGTCACGCTCGAGGGCAAGAGCTATCGCCCGCGGCAGCGGCCCGACGTCAAAGAGCGCTCAGAAGGCGTGATCACAGGTGACCTCGCCGAGAACGAGGCGCTACGAAGCCCCAGGACACCCGCGACGGAGCGGGCGAGGGTCGTGACACTCGGGACGAAGGGGGTGAAGACGAAGACGAACTAGAGTGGACGCGACGACGCCGGGTGGGTCATATCGGTGAACGGGGCCCGGGTCATATGCGTGAACGCCGACACGCCAGGTTTCGCACCTCGGCAATCCGTCGGCGCGTGACCTTGCGGGGTGCATGACTAGAGACGATTCTCCTCAGCCTGCGGTTGGGCACGCAACAGATCGCGGCACTCGTCACAACACGCAACCAGCGCTCGAGTGGCCGACGCCCGGAGGTTCTCACGCTCGACGGGGCTCAGGCTATCGATGTCCACTCTCGTTAGGGTATGCGTGTCGGTTCAGTTTCCACAGATCGCCGGTTCGACCGGGGTTGAACCCGCCAGTGTTTGCCTGGGACATTCAAAGTGGAGGGGTTGCACGAGTTGGCTTCGATAGTCGGATCTGGGGCCACTAGCGCTTGAAAGCTCGCGGATAGGCCTTCAGCAGCCGGTTCGAGTCGTCACCGTCGATTACGCCGAAGTGGACGACCGTGCCCTCGACGGCGGACTTTGCTTTGGCGAACTCCTCCATCTGCTCCGTCACAGACTCGGCGACCTGACCCCAGTACTGAACGATGAACAGGCTCGCTGGGGTCTTGAATAGCCGTTGAATCTGATCCCCATTCTTGCCCATTCGGCCCGGAGTCAAAATGCCCTTCGTTCCGGGACCCTTGAAGGCGAAAGCACCGATAACACGGTGACCCGCAAGCACCACCCGGCTGGTGTACAAGTCATTCCGCTCGCCACCCCAGTCCTGGAAGCGCCCTCGCTCGCCGAGTATTTTCGCGACGCCCGCTTTGAAGCGAGCCTCGGGAATCGGCGTGTAGTCGTCGTCTGGTGCGATCTTGACCGTACGCACGCGCGCGAAGGATTCGATGTCCTCCACGCAGAGGTACCTTGCGCTGATGCGGCGGCGCGGCATCCGAATCGTGACGCTCGCTGGCGCGGCGCGCGGCCTTGACTTAGTCGGGAAGCTGGCAAACGCCACGGGATCGCGGACGAGCCGCAGGATCTTGTTCCGTTGCGCTGCGTAGAAGGGGTCCTTTTCGTACGCAGTCATGCCGGCCGCGCCGATTTGGCGAACGATCTGGTTGTCTGCTAGTCGCCTGCCCTCTTGAAGTACCCGAATTCGGTCGAGACCGGTCGTGGATGCAATGTCATTGACCGACTTCGCGCGCCGCTTCCCGCGATACACGGCCTTGAACACGGCGATCCGTTGCTTCGCGCGGCCGAGAACCTCAACGGCGTGCGCGACCTGGTCGGCGGGGTTCGACCGCGGGTCCGAAACGCTGACGGGCAATGCGCTATTTCGCCGCCGACCGTCGCTAGTGCTCTGACTACGTATCGCCGATTGAGCTACGGACGGCGAGTGCCGGCTCATTACCGAGCACCAGCACGTCGTCGGCTGGTCTACATGGGGCGTCGGTAGTCGCGCTTGGGGCGATTGTTTTTGTTGGGTGCACAGTCCTTGCGTTGCGTCGCGGGCAGGGACTTAGCCGACAGTTGGAAGTTGACGGCTGGCGCCGACCATGATGCGGCAGGGAGGTCAGGTCGCGGGTCGCGTCACAAGCATTCCGACGGTGAGCACTACCAACAGCGGCAATCCGAGCAGGTACACCGTCCAGACCGGACCCGCGACCACCGCGGCCGCGAGGGCAAATGCCGGCCACGCCAGCATCGCACCGCGCCATGCCCAGCCGCTCCCAGCGGCGCGGTTGGATCGGGCAATAAGGAGAGCCGACACGGCGACCAGAAGTGCGGCGACCAGAAACACGACATTGAGGTCTGTCCTCAATAGCCAATGGGCCCAGGGGTGCTGCGCACCGGACTCAGCCAGCACCTTTACGGCGCCACCGCACAACACACCCAGCATCGTTGCGGGCGCGACCCTACGTGCGAGTGCGGTGAACATCGGTTGAGCGTATGACCGGCGCGACTGCGGTCCACGGCGTGGCGACGTAGGTCAGCCCGGGCGACGGCGACGGCGCAGCCGCGGAAACAGAGGACAGAGGGACGCTCGGTCCCGCGTTCGTGCATGCGGCCCAAACGACGAGCATCGGCAGGGCAAGGCGCAAGCGCACAGACACATTCTGTAGCGCCGCTGCCGCTCGGAAGACCCCAGACGCCAGCTAGCGGCCAAGGCGGTGGACCGATCCGACCCTAAACCGAGGACTACATGGCTAGATCATCTACCTAGGAGCCTGCGCAAGAACGGTGCTGCTGTTGTGCTCGTGATAATGCACAGGATCGGCAGAAGGGATGTTCGAATGAGAAGCACGTTGGGGCTACTCGTCATCGCGCTCCTGCTGGCAAGCGGTCCAGCCGCAGCCGCCACTCCAATTCACGTCTGCGGCAAGGTGACGGCGTACTTCGTCAGCGACATCGCGTCCGGGGGGCGGATCGAACTTGACGGTAAGAACTACCCCATCGCGTCGAGTGCCTCGTTTCAGCGCACGCGCCCGTTGCCTACGGTGCAGGTCGGCACGAGCGTGTGCGTTGACGGAACGGTTGACGACTCGGGCCTGCTGCTCGACTTCACTGTGACGGCCGCAGCCAGCCCGAGCGCCGCGGCGCCGAGCACGCTGCCGTCAACGACGAGCGCGACGCTTCCCGAAGCTCAGCAGTCGTCCTTGACGACCACGTTGCTGATCGGGATCGCGGCACTCTTGGTCGCCGTGATCGCGCTGCTTGCGATCGCGCGCCGCGCCCGGCTGTAGGAAACGTCCGCACGCCGCCGCGCGGGAGCACTGAAAGAGAGCCACAGGCGCCAAGAGAATGAGGCCGCGACGCGCGAGCCGCGCCCGCAGCGGGTCGTGTGCCAGCCAGACCGTCGCGCTCTGCTGCGGCTGGAGGACCGCCGGCAGCCTCACACTGCCGGTCGTCAGCAGCGGCTCGATCACCGGGATGTAGCGACCGTCAGACAGGTTGAGGCCGAGGCTGCTGACGCCGATCGGCCTCGAGCCGGTGTTCACAGCTGTGACCCTGGACGATGTGGTCTGTACCCATCCTCAGTTCCGCCCCACCCACCGGGATGCCGGAAGAGATGAGCAACGTTAGGTCGGCCGGGAGCGTCCCGCGAGGTGAGCTGCGCGGCGGGTGTTTCGAGCGCGGCCGCGACCGCTAGCTCGATCCCGCTCGGGCCGAACTTCATGTGCCGCAGCTGCTGCCGGAAGAGGCCGAACGCGATCAGCGCCAGTCCGGTGCCCCAGACCCACCACTCCGAGGGGCGGTCGCGCGCCGCCTGGACGACCCCGAGCGCGAGGACGAACAGACCGGCGGCCAGCACCAAGACCTCGGCCCAAACTCTCAAGCCACCATCCTCGCGTGAGCCTACGAGTCAACCGCTCTCCGCGGCCCGACATAGGCTGTCGGAGTCCGCACGTGGCACGCGGGTGGTTTTTTAAGGTTGCCAGCCTGTTTGCGTCGACCCTAGGTGTGGCGTCAGTTCCCGGTACGCGCCAAAGTCCGTCGGTGGTCGCCGTTAGTTTCGACCGACACTAAATGGCAGCGGTGACCGGGAGTTGCTGTCACCCTCCTGAAGGCAGATTCGAGGAAACTCCGCGAGTTTGCGGAGTCCGGCTGGCACCGACTGCCGCCACAAACTGCCGGTCGGCCCTCGACAAGGCGACCCGGGTTTCAGTTGGACGGGAGATTAAGAGTGCGCCGGGCCCCGGCGACCGTGGCATTGCGCGGCCAACGTTAGACAACCCTCCGACGAGTCGGTGCCACCGCGGGCGGCTGCGGACGCCCACGATCGCGGCGGCTATTACTTGGCCGGGTCCTCAACAGGCAGCGACCGCGCGGGGCCGATTGATCGGAAGCCGGCTGTCCCGTCGGCAGAGACGGTGACGACGAGCCTTTCGAAGCGAAGTTGGACCGCGGTCGTGGCGTCGACCGGAGCGGGGCGCAGTCCGAACTTGTCGAAATTGCCGCCGTAATAGCAGACCGCGACACGTTCATTGACCGGACGCTGACGCCACTTTGAATTGACTATCTGGGGACCGCCGTCGGACGGTGCTCGCTCGTCCCAAGCCGCCATTCGCGCGGCCGGCACTTCGAAGCCCGCAAGCAATTGCGCGTCAAGACCGTAGGCACGTGCCATCTCCAGGCCTGCTCCTTGACAGGCCGCGTTCGCCGTGGGCCAACTGCTCGCGGACGCTCCAGCGCATGCAATCAGGCCCAAGGCGGCAAGGCCGATGAGTGGACGCAGCGACATTCGCGGGGCCCGGCGGATGCCCGCGGTCAGCATGGGCTGTTCTGAGAAGCGCTCCATCGGATCACCCCCGTAACCCAGCGCCCGCACATCGGCGGACTCTGGACGATTTTTAGATCTTGAGCGAACCAGTACTGTCGGCGTTCACGCATTCAGTGAAGTAGGCATTCAACCAGAAGTCGGTGTACTGGGTCAGACCGACGAAGTAGCCAGCGGCATTGACGTTCTCCTGGTTCCAGTTTGCGTTGACGTAGTAATTGGTCCAAGGCTGGATCAGGTTCATGTTGATTACGACGAACGATGCTTCTTCGAAGCCCTTCGATGAACTCTCGAAAACATCCGCGATATACAACTGTCCGATCGGCACATCGGTGCTGTAAGCGAAGCCCCACTGGTACCACGTATACGGATGGACCTGCATCTCAATCAAGATCTCAGCGCCCGGACGCGAGAGAGCGCTCAGAGGGCGTGATCACAGGTGACCTCGCCGAGAACGAGGCGCTACGAAGCCCCAGGACACCCGCGACGGAACGGGCGAGGGGCGTGACACTCCGGGGCGAGGGGGGTGAAGACGAAGACGGACTAAAGTGGACGCGACGACGCCGGGTGGGTCATATCGGTGAACGGGGCCCGGGTCATCGAAACCCTCGTTTTCTGGTCGTCTGAATCCGGAGAGGTCCGCACTGGACAACGGCTATCGCATGTACCTTGAGTCGATGGCGGCCGTTACGGATTAGCCGCGGCCGGCGATCGCGGACTCGGACCTCTCAAGATGGCATAACTCTCTGGTTCAAGCCACCGGCACAAGAGGTCGAATCCAGCCCAATCAGCTTCCGAATATGTGTCGTGGATGGACCAGCGGATCCGTCGTCCATCCGGGAAGTCGAGCACAAGCACGTAGCGCGCGCGACCCGACCGCGACTGTTCGACCACGCAGCAACAATCGACCGAGGCTTGCGCTACTTACGCCTCCAGCGCGGGCTCCGGCGATGCCGGTTCAAGCGCCCAGTCGGACGAGAGCAATTCGGCCTGCTTAAGCACGGTCTGGGTCGCCTGCTCCTGCTTGTCGGGCGGGTAGCCGTGGCGCCGGAGGATGCGGCGGACCGTAACCCGCAGTTTCGCCCGCACCGTTTCCTTCACGGTCCAGTCGATGGTGGTGTTGGCGCGGACGCTCTTCACCAACTCCCGCGCGATCGCCCGCAACGCATCGTCCCCGAGCACCGCGACCGCGCTGTCGTTGACCTCGAGTGCGTCGTAGAACGCGAGTTCGTCCTCGGTGAGGTGCAACTCCTCGCCACGGTTCCGTGCCGCACGGACCTGCTTCGCGAGGTCGATCAACTGCTCGATGACCTGCGCGGTCTCGACCGCTCGGTTCTGGTATGCGTGGAGTGACCGCTCCAGGATGTCGGAAAACGCGCGGGCCTGGACGAGGTTCTTGCGCATCCGGATCTTGATGTCTTCCCGCAGCAATCGCTCCAGTAGCTCGACCGCAAGGTTCTTCTGCGGCAGGTCCCGGATGTCACCGAGGAATGCGTCGGAGAGGATAGAGATGTCCGGTTTCGGTAGGCCGGCGGCGGCGAAGATGTCGATAACGCCCTCGCTTACGATCGCGCCAGACACGATCTGGCGGATGGCAAGCTCCATCTCATCCGGGCGCTTGCCGCCGTCGAGGGCCGTCGCCTTCGCGAGTGCGGCCCGTACGGATTGGTAGAACGCGACATCGTCGCGCAGCCGTAGCGCCTCCTCGTGCGGCACCGCGAGCGCGAACGCGCGGGAGAGCGCGCTCACGGACGTGAGGACCCGCTTCTTGCCGTCCGGCTGCGCGAGCACGTGCTCCAGTGCACCCTTGAGCACCGCGATCCGCCGAGTGGCCGGGGGCCGATGGAATGCGGAGGAGTCGAAGCCGTGGAAGATGGCGGCGACAATCTCGTGCTTCTCCTGCATCAGCGCGACAGCCTCCGCCTGATCGATGGCAGTCCGGCCTTTCCCGCCACTTTGCGTGTAGTTCGTCAGCGCTTCGCGCAGCTCGTTGGCGAGACCGAGGTAGTCGACGACCAAGCCACCCGGCTTGTCGGCGAATACGCGGTTCACCCGCGCGATGGCCTGCATCAGCCCGTGCCCGCGCATCGGCTTGTCCACGTACATCGTGTGCAGGCTCGGCGCATCGAAGCCGGTGAGCCACATGTCGCGCACGATCACGAGCTTCAGAGGATCGACGGGGTCCTTGAACCGGTCGGCCATCTTCTCGCGCCGAGGCTTATTCCGGATGTGCATCTGCCAGTCGACCGGATCGGATGCCGATCCGGTCATCACGACCTTCAGCGCGCCGAGCGAGTCGTCGTCGTTGTGCCACTCCGGTCGGAGCGTTCGGATGTGGGCGTACAACTCGACGGCGATCCGGCGGCTCATGCACACGACCATCCCCTTGCCGTCCATGGCTGCGCGCCGCTCTTCAAAGTGGGAGACAAGGTCGCGAGCGACGAGGTCCAGGCGCTTGTCGGTGCCGACCACGGCTTCGAGTGCGGCCCACTTCGTCTTGAGCCGCTCCTTCGCGGCGGACTCCTCGTCCTCGGTAACCTCCTCGAACTCCGCATCCAGACGCGGCTTCTCGCTCGCGTCGAGCTCGAGCTTGGCGAGTCGGCTCTCGTAGTAGATCGGCACGGTCGCGCCGTCGGCGACCGCCTGCTGGATGTCGTAGACGCTGATGTAGTCACCGAATACCGCCTTGGTGCTCTTGTCACCGAGCTCGATGGGCGTTCCGGTGAAGCCAATGAACGTCGCACCCGGCAGTGCGTCCCGAAGGTGGCGCGCGAACCCATCAACGAAGTCGTACTGGCTCCGGTGCGCCTCGTCGGCGATGACGACGACGTTCCGCCGGTCTGTGAGCATCGGCATCTTCCGCGTCGCGACGTCGGGCAGGAACTTCTGGACGGTGGTGAAGATCACTCCGCCTGATGGCACGGCGAGCAGGGTCCGCAGCTCGGACGAGCTCTCCGCCTGGCGGGGTGTCTGGCGAACCAGCTCCTGGCAGCGCGCGAACTGGCCGAACAACTGGTCGTCGAGGTCGTTGCGGTCAGTGAGGACGAGGATGGTCGGGTTGGCAAGTTCCGGGTGTAGGACGGCGCGCCCCGCGAAGAACGTCATCGTCAGGCTCTTGCCCGCTCCCTGGGTGTGCCAGACGACCCCCGCACGGTGATCACCCGACTGTGAAGCTGCTTGGAGGGTCGCTGCGATCGCGCGGTTGACCGCGTGGAACTGGTGGTACCCGGCGAGGATCTTTCGGACCTTGCCCCGGTCATCCTCGAACGTGATGAAGTGCCTGAGGTACAGCAGCAGTCGGCGGTGATCGAACAGCCCCCTGAGTACGGTCTCCAGTTCCGGCTGAAGGTTCGACGCGACATCCTCCCCTTTGATCGTGCGCCAGGGCAGGAACCACTCGCGGTTCGCGGTAAGCGAGCCGACCCGCGCCTCGATCCCGTCGGAGATGACGAGGACCTCATTGAAGTCGAACAGCGACGGGATCTCTGCCTTGTAGGTCTGGAGCTGGTTATGGGCGCTCCAGATAGTGGCCTGCTCGTCGGTCGCGTCCTTCAACTCAATTAGCGCGAATGGCAGGCCGTTGACGAAGAGGACGATGTCCGGGCGACGGTTGCGTCCAGCCTCGATGACGGTGAACTGGTTGAGCGCTACCCAGTCGTTCTCGGCGGGCTCGTTCCAGTCGATGAGCCGGACCAGTTCCCCGACGACGCGCCCGTCATCATTAAGGCGTTCTGCGGCAATGCCGTCGACGAGCATCCTGTGGTGGCTGCGGTTTCGCTCCACGACTGAGGGAAGTTCGATGGCGGTGAGCCGGGCGAACGCGTCCTCGAGCGCAGCGGCGGGAACCTTCGGGTTCAGCCGGACGAGCGCCGCGCGGAGCCGACCGTCCAGCACGACATCGCAATAGGTCTCACGCTCGGCCGCCGGCTCGCCGGGCGCCAGCTCGGGTCCGTGGAGGATCGTGTAGCCGAGGTCGCGGAGCCAATCGAGTGCGGCGTCCTCGACGGTGGACTCGGAGAACGACAAGCTACGCAACCTCGCGGTGCAGGTCCACCACGCGTAGGTCGCCAGACATCAACTGGGGAATCAAGGCATCCCGCGCGATGCGCAGCGCGGCGTTCTGACGGAGGTTGCTTACGATCTGGGAGTGAAACTGACCAGCGACATCCTCGAACCACCCGCGCACGTTGGCGGGCGGGACCAGGACGGGAAGTGGTCGGAACGCAGCCTTGCTCACTTCGAGGAAGGTCGTGCCGTTGGCCCGGCTGAGCACCAGATCCATGTGCGTCGCGAGCCAGTGGAGGAGGTACAGCTTTCCGAGCTCGCCGTCCGACCGCAGGGCGATGAACCCCTGGTTCACCGCGACCGGAACTTCGGTGATGGCGAGATAACCGATCGGCGCGCGGGACGAGAGCAACACCGTGCCCGTCGGCAGGAGTCCCGACGAGACTTCGCGCACGCCGACGTCCGTGATCCTACGCTCCGTGCTGAGCAGCACAGGCATCTCCAGCGGCGCCAGATCCTTCGGAGTCGCCCAATGGAAGACGCCGTTCCAGAACTCAGGGCGCCTCGTGCTTGGCGTCGCACCACCTACGATGCGGACCACCTCGCCGATGGGTTGCACTTCCCAACCAACGGGCACGCGCCGCCCCGCCTCCTCCCTGAAACCACCCGGGTAGAGATCGATCGGCGGGAACTCTGCGCCGATCGCCGGATCGAAGTCGATGAAGCACGCCCGGAACAATGATTGGCCCATCTCCAAGAGAGTCCGGTTCATCCGCTGGTTGATTGCCATCTTGTCGTCCAACACCGCAAGTGCATCGGCGATCTCACGCTGCTCGTCGAGCGCGGGCAGCGGCACCTCGAGACGTTGCAGCAACTCGGTGGGGAGCCGGCCCGTGCCGTGAGACGCGGAGTCCACGGACCGAAGCAGGGTGGCCTTCTGGCTGAGGAGCCAATACGCCAGGAAGCGAGAGTCCAAGCAATCGCGCGCACGGAGCGCCTTCACGTCCTGATTGAACGCGACGGCGGTCTTCGTCAGGCAGATCGGGACGTCATGGTGCAGCGTCATGCCTCGCACGAGCAGGAGGACCGTGTGCGGCGGTGCTATCCGCGCCGCCGCCCCACCCTTCTCCGTGAGGTGATCCTCGGAGTCGAACACGTAAAAGGTCTTCATGTCCTTCGCACTCACCCACGGGATGCTCCCGCCCCAGTTCGCGGCGTCTGCCTTCGACGGAGTGCTCCCGGACGAGAGCGCTACCACGGAGTCGAGGGGTCGGCTGTCCCAGCCCGTCACAGGAAGAACTTAAGACGCTCCCGGATGTCCGCCTGCAGGCGGTCGCTCTCATCGAACTGCTCGGCCAGAGCTCCCGCGAGTTGACTCATCCTCGACTCAAAGGGTTCGCCCTCCTCGATCACCTCCTCCGTGCCGACGTAGCGCGCGGGCGTCAGGACATGCTCGTTCTTGCGGATCTCTTCGATCGTCGCGCCCCGACAGAAGCCTGGCGCATCCGCGGGCCGCGCGGTACCCCGCCGCCACTCGCGGTAGACCGACGCGACCCGCTCGATATCCGCGTCGCTCAAGTCGCGATGCGTCCTATCGGTGAGGTGCCCCAACTTGCGCGCGTCGATGAAGAGGACCTCGCCGAGACGCGGCCGCGGGCCGCGGCGGTTCCGTGTTATGAACCACAGCGATACGGGGATTTGCGTCGAGTAGAAGAGCTGCGTAGGGAGCGACACGATGCAGTCAACGAGCTCCGCCTCGACGAGGTTCCGACGGATTACGTCCTCGCCAGACTGCGTACCGCTGAGGCTGCCGTTGGCCAGCACGAAGCCGGCGTACCCGTTAGGGGCGAGGTGGTAGATGAAGTGCTGGACCCACGCGAAGTTCGCGTTGCTGACCGGCGGGGTGCCGAGTTCCCAGCGCGCGTCCTTGCGCAGACGATCGCCGCCCCAGTCGCTGTCGTTGAAGTGCGGGTTCGCCAGAACGAAGTCCGCGCGCAGGTCCTTGTGCTGATCGTCGTGGAAGGTATCACCTCGTGCGATGTTCCCTTCGATGCCCCTGATCGCCAGGTTCATCTCGCAAAGCCGCCATGTCGTCGGGTTGGACTCCTGGCCGAAAATCGCGGCGGCGCCCCGGCGACCGCCGTGCGCCTCGATGAATCGCTCGCTTTGCACGAACATCCCGCCCGACCCGCAGCACGGGTCGTAGATCCGCGACCGCTCGTTCGGCTCCAGCATCTCGACCAGAAGCCGCACGACCACGCGCGGGGTGTAGAACTGCCCGCCGCGCTTGCCCTCCGCAGAAGCGAACCGCCCGAGGAAGTACTCGTACACGCGCCCCAGGACATCGTGCGACCGACTCTCTGCGCCACCGAGGCCGATAGTGCTAACGAGGTCGATGAGTTCACCGAGCCGGGTCTTGTCTAGCGTCGGCCGCGCGTAGTCCTTCGGGAGTACGCCCTTGAGTCGTGGGTTCGCGTCTTCGATGCTCTTCATCGCGTCATCGAGGGTCTTGCCGATGGTCGGCTGCTTCGCCTCGCCTTGGAGCTTGGGCCAGCGCGCATCGGTCGGCACCCAGAACACGTTGTCCGCGAGATACTCGTCGCGATCCTCAGGGTCGGCCTCCCGGTCCTTCCCGAGCTTGGCGCGCTTCTCCTCGAAAGCGTCAGAGATGTACTTGAGGAAGATGAGCCCAAGGACGACGTGTTTATAGTCGGCCGCGTCAAGGTTGCCTCGGAGCTTGTCGGCGGCTTGCCACAGTGTCGCCTCGAACCCGAGGTCTCCGCCGTGCTTTCGGGTTGACGACCTTGCCATCTGCTTGGCCCCTCCAACTTGACTCTCGAACGCCATGAGTATCTGGCAGCGACCGAATAACGGTCAGCGGTCCGGTAGTCCTAGCGACCCCGGCTACACGAATCGAACGTTTCGTGGTCGCCGTCCGGATGCCTCCCCATCAAACATTGACAACCAGTGCTGATGCAACGCCCGCCGGTACGGAACGTCGCTTTTGCGCTGCAGGCCGGTGCAAGAACCGCGCGCAAATGCGGCCCTGCGTATCCCGACGCAGGCACGGCGGGAAATTTCAAGGTCGCTGGTTCGTCTGGCCGACGGAGCCGCCGGTAGGGGCGAAGCACACCCCCTCGCGGACGAAACCCGCCTTCGAGATGACGATGCGCGAACCGCCGGGCAAGACGCAACAGGACATCACTGAGGGTAACGTTGACGTCGTCGCAACGGGGCTTGCGCCACGAAACCTTTCGGAGACCTGGCTCTCACTCCGTCGAGGAGGTGCCCGATGCGGGCGAAGACGCGAGCACCCAGGACCATTTCTCCAGACGCGCGCGGCCAGCTCATCTGGGCACTCATGAAGATGTACAGCGCCGACGCCGAGTTCCGCGCGGCGCTCGGCAAGCTCGGGATGCTCGCCGATACCGTCGATCGGATGCCGCTCGAGGAATGGCAGCTGCGCCAGCCGCCATTCGTCTCGCGCGACGCACCGGAGGCGCGCTACCGGGACGCGCTCGCCGACACAGCGCATGACTTCGGCCTCGACCGTCTCCCCTCGGTGGGCGGCGATCCCAGCGGGCAGGACCTTCTGCACAGGTGGGCCGCCAATCGCAGCCGCCGGCCCGCATCGACGCGCAAGCCGGAACGGTTCGCGCTCGCGGGAGGCTGGGGCGGCCCGGTCCCGACGGTGCGGTTCGTCAGTCCAGGCGACGAGCCAGAGCCGGACGGCGCCTCGCCGAGGATCGTCGTCGAGTGGGACATCGCGGACGAACCCCGCAAGGCCGTGTTCGACCGCATCCGCGAGCAGATGGACGAGGTTGAGGAGTGGTGGTCGAAGCGCGGCTACGCGATCGGCCGCGGCAAGGCGAAGAAGACGCTTGAGCGCGACACGCGTTCGCTGTTCGAGTGGATGCGGCACGGACGAAAGGGGACGGACGCAGCCGCCGCGCGGGGAGCGCGCCGGCTCGCGGATCTGCTCAGCATCGACTTGCGGGATGGCCAAAGGGCCGACTGACAAAAGCCTCGAGGGAGCACTTGTCCTAACTAACGTGACCTAGCCTGGCTAACGCCTTCTACTCGACTCCAGATGAGAGTCGAGAGCTTCGAGAGCGTTCCGGGCTCGGTCCTCGCCGAGAGGCGCTGCCGGCGAGGCGTCACGCAAGCCGCGCTCGGCCGGGCGATGGACTTGTCGCGGCAGCGCATCACGCTGATCGAAGCCACGGCCTGGGTGCCGCGGCGTACGGCGGCGAGGTTCTGTGCCGCGCTCGATGCCATCGCGCCCGAGCCCGGCGTTGAGCCGACGCCGTGACCGCCGCTCGGGAGCGCGTCGCGCCGTCGCGGGCTGCGCAAGCCCGTCCTCCCCGCACCGCTGACGACGTCGACGGAAGCGGTGGAGCGTGACCGTCACCGTCGCTCAGCGGTTCACGCGTACGACGCCGTGCCCGATCTGTGCCGGTTTCGACGGTGCGCGGCGTGGGCATGGCCAGCGGTGCTTCGGCTTCCTCTCGAGCGACGGTACCTATGCCCACTGCACCCGAGAAGAGCACGCCGGCACGCTGCCGATCGAAGGCGACGCCGCGACGTACGCTCATCGCCTCAGCGGACCCTGTCGCTGTGGCACCGCTCACAACCCCCCGGCGCCCGCCGTCTCGAACGTTCAAGCCGGTCCGACCACGCCCCAGCACATCGTCGCCACCTACGTGTATGAGACGCATGAGGGCGAGCCGATCGAGGTCGTCCGCTACGGGCCAGAGAAGACCTTCCGCCAGCGACGGCGCCACCCGACTCGACCCGGCGAGTACGTCTGGCACGTTCGCGCTCGGTGTGATCGGGCGGATTGCGCTTGTCAGCACCTCGAGCTGCCGGAGCTCACCCCGCGCCTCTACCGCGTCGATCGCCTCCTTGGGACGAGCAGCGAAGGCTCGGTCGTCATCGTCGAAGGCGAGCGCGACGTCGAGACCGCCGAAGGCATCGGGCTCACGGCGACCTGCAACCTCGGCGGCGCCGGCAAATGGAAGCCCGCGTACTCGGGGGAGCTCGTCGGGGCGAGCGTCGTCATCGTCGCCGATCACGATCCTGCCGGACGTCGTCACGCCCAGGAGATCGCTCGATCGCTGCATGCGACCGCCCGCTCGCTGAGGGTCCTGGAGTTGCCGGGCGCCGGGGTCAAGGACCTGACGGATTGGGTTGCCACTGCAGGAACGAAAGTTGACTTCAACCGGATCGCGGCCGGCACGCCCGAGTGGAGCGCAGAAGGACGTCCCGAGGAAGCGCTCTCCGCCGACTCTGGAGAGCCGAGCCAAGTAAGCGCGGTGATGGTCTCCTGGCGCGAGATCGAAGCCCTGGCGGCCGCCGATCCCCCCGATCAGCTTGTCGGCGAGATCCTCGCCGCGGGCGACACCGCGCTCATCCACGGCTTCACCGGTGCGCACAAGACGAACACCGCGCTCGAGATGGCGCTCTCGATCGACCGGGGTGTGCCGTTCCTCGGGCACTTTCCGACGCGCCAGGCCCACGTTGGCATCTTCGATGAGGAGAGCGAGATCCGCCGCCTCGGTGGCCGGCTGGCGCTCCTCGCGCGCGCCCACGACATCGGACCGGGAGACGACTGCCTGCCTGTCTTCGCCGTCGGCGGCGGCCTGCGGATCGACACCGACGAAGGCATCGAGCGCGCCTTCCAGATGGTGGGCGCCAATCACCTCGATGTGATCTTCATCGACACGTTGATCCGAGTCCATCGCCTCGACGAGAACGTCGCGGGCGACATGGCCCAGCTGTTCACGCGCCTGCGCGGCCTCAAGCGCCGCGTGCGCGACGAGCTCGGCCGAACGCTCACGATCGTGCTCGTCCACCACGCGCCGAAGCCGCGGATGTTCGGCAACGCCGCCGAGACGATGGCCAGAGGATCGGGCGACATCCTGGGACAAGCCGACGTCGGGCTGTACCTGACCAAGACCGGCTCAGGCCAGGTGCTCGTCACGTTCAGTAAGAACCGCTGGGGACCCGAAGGGACGAAGTTCCTGGTCAACGTCGAGGGCGGTAAGGACCGCCTGCGCCTGGTCTACGCCGGTGAGGCCGCTGACGCGCTGGGCAAGGCCGAGCAGGCGCACACCTACGTGATCGACGCGATCGGCGCCGCGCCGGACTGCGAGCTGACGCGCAAGGAGCTGCACGAGGGAGCGACTGCGGCGAAGGTCAGCAAGCGGACCCTAGACGACGCGCTCAAGGCAATGAAGGTCGCGGACGAAGTGACGACGCGGAAAGATGGCCGTGAGGCCGTCTACCGCCTCACCGAGACCGGGATGACGCAGTGAGCGACCTTTGCAATGGGCCTGCGGTGGTCTCGCAACGGTCAAGGAGCAACGGCGACCGTTGCAGACCCCCTAAGGTGGGGTCTGCA
>Ga0136623_10000071_pt1 | contig 22691 bp, 19 predicted proteins | sample AntDrymUQ4492106_2_FD_104656 | JGI IMG/M metagenome (GOLD analysis project Ga0136623, IMG submission 104656) | Polar desert sand microbial communities from Dry Valleys, Antarctica - metaG UQ449 (21.06) | ecosystem: Environmental > Terrestrial > Soil > Desert | place: Antarctica: Dry Valley...
CACCGAGGCCATCCAGTCGGACAGCTTCTCCTTCTCGTGGGTCAGCTCCCTGATGTCGTACTCGGCGTACTCGAACTCACGGCTCCAGAACAGAGCGTCGTAGGGGCAGACCTCGACACATATGCCGCAGTACATGCAGAGCGCGTAGTCGATCGCAAAGCGGTCGAGCACGTTTCTCTTCCGGGGGCGGCCCCCCTCGCGCTTGGGAGGAAGCTGCTCTTTGTGCGAGTCGATGTAGATGCACCAATCGGGGCATTCACGCGCGCACAGCATGCAAACCGTGCAGTTCTCCTCCTTGAGGGCTATCACCCCTCTGGTGCGCGGTGAGAGGTCCTGTTTCTCGTCCGGGTACTGGATCACGGTGTTGTGCTTGAAGAGATGCTTGAGCGTGACCCCCATACCCTTCAGGAGCCCAAGACCGAAACCGGGCTTGCGCGCCTTTTCTAGTCGTCGTTGATCTAGTGCCACTACACCCCTAAGCGATCAGACATACAGGACCCATGCACCGGTCGCAAGGATAAGCACCAGCCCCACCGGGATCAGGAACTTCCACGCGAACTTCTGCAGTTGATCTTCTCTCACTCGAGGAAACGTCGGTCGGATCCACAGGAACAGAAAGATCATGAACATCGTCTTGCCGAAGAACCAGAAGACACCCGGGATGTATTCGAGGATCCGTAAGGGGACGATGGGTTTGTAGCCCCCGAGAAAGAGAGTCGCCGCGATCCCCCCGAACGCGACCATGTGCCCCATCTCGGCAAACATGTGGCTGAAGATGTAGCGCATTCCCGAATACTCGGTGAACGGTCCCGTGATGATCTCGGACTCGGCCACCGGCATGTCGAACGGAACTCTGGTCATCTCCGCCACGGCTCCGACGGTGAACAACAGGAACGCAACGAGGCCGATGCCGGGGGGCCAGACGGCGAAGGGGAAATTCTGCGCCTCGACGATGTCGATCAAGGAAAGCGACCCCGCCAGCATTGCGACGACCGCAGCCGCGAAGACGATCGGCAATTCATATGCGATCAGTTGGGCGGCCGACCGAAGGGCGCCGATCAACGCGTACTTGTTGGCGCTCGACCATCCGGCCATGAGCAGCCCGATGGTGGACAAGGATCCGATTGCAAGAAGGTAGAAGAGTCCGACGTCCAGATCCTCGATCACCAGATTCCTGTCGATCGGAATCACCAGGTAGATCATGATGATCGGCACCATGATCGCCGCCGGCGCAAACGAAAAAACCTTGCGGTCGGCAGCCGCCGGGATGATGTCCTCCTTCAGGAGAAACTTGATTCCGTCGGCCAAGGTCGTCGCCCAGCCGTGCCAACCGCCGGGATACATGGGGCCGAGCCGGTGCTGAAGGTGAGCCATGACCTTGTGCTCGGCGTATCCGCCGACCAAGGCGCCGACAGGCACCACCGTCAGGATGACGAGCACCTTGATCACGAGTATCTGCCAGGTTGCGAGCGTGATGTCGAACATCAGCGGTCTATGTCCCCCAAGACGAAGAAGAAGGAGCCGAGGATCGCGATCATGTCGGACACATAGGTGTTCGCAAGTACGTGTGACAACGCAGACACGTTGCTGTACGAGGGCGTCCTGATCTTGAGGCGATAGGGCCTGCGGTCGCCGTCCGACACCAGATACATCCCCAGCTCCCCGAGCGGGTTCTCAGTGCGGACGTAGACCTCGCCCGCCGGCGCCTGGACCACACGCGGCACCTTGCCCATGATTGGACCCGGCGGCAGACCTTCGATCGCCTGCTCGACGATTCGGGCCGACTCGCCGACTTCGCGCACGAGCACCCAGAAACGGTCGAAGCAGTCGCCGTTGGGCGCTGAACAGACATCGAATTCGAACTGGTCGTAGACGAGATAGGGCTCGTCCTTGCGGACGTCCATGTCGATGCCGGACCCCCGCGCAATCGGCCCCGTCACGCCATAGGAGTAGGCCGCCTCCCTGTCGAGCACGCCGACATCGATCGTGCGCTGCTTGAAGATCTCGTTCCCGACCAGGAGATTCTCGTAGTCGGGCAGACGCTCGATGACCTGGCGGACCCCCTTCAGAGCCTCATCGACGAACCCTCTGGGGACGTCCTCCTTGAGCCCCCCGGGGCGAAAGAACCCGAAGTGCATGCGCCCGCCGGTCGTGGCCTCCATGACACGCTGGATGTCCTCGCGCTCACGGAAGGCATAGAACGTCGGCGTTATGGCCCCGAGCTCGGCGCCGAACGAGGCGAAGAACATCAGGTGATTGAGGATGCGATTCATCTCGCACAGGATCACGCGCAGGTACTGGGCCCGGGGCGGCACCTCGATCTCCATGAGCTGCTCGACGGCCAGGGCCAAAGGAAGCTCGTTGTTGATTCCCGACAACCAATCCATGCGGGACACGAGGTTGGTTATCTGGCGGTAGTCGCGCTGTTCGACGAGCTTCTCGTATCCCCGGTGCATGTACCCGATCACAGGTTCGGCGTTAATCAGAATCTCGCCGTCGATCGTGGCGAGCAGGCGAAAGACCCCGTGGGTCGCGGGGTGCTGCGGCCCGACGTTGAGGATCATCTCCTGGGTCTGGAGCCGCCCCTCGGCGCCTGCACCCCGGGAAGCCGGCTTGGGGCCCGTCGTCATCGCCATCTACCGGCCTCCTGCTGCGGCTTCTTCGGGGTCTTTGGCACCGGGCCACGCTTTGACCACGCGCGTCGGCAGCTTGAACGACCGGAGCATCGGGTGGCCCTCGAAGTCCTCGGGGAGGTAAAGGGTCGTCAGATGAGGATGGTCCGGGAACAGGATCCCGAACATCTCGTGCGTTTCGCGCTCGTGCCACAACGCGCCTTTGTAGATTCCGGAGATGCTCGGGCATTCCGGCGCTGCAGGATCGACGGGAACGTGAACGGTGACGTGGACGGCGTGCTCGGGCGAGTAAACGTGGATCAGAACTTCGAGCCCGCCGCCGCCTTCGCCCAGCTCCGATCGGTCGACTCCCGACAAGAAGGTGAAGAAGACACAACCGAGGTGCTCGGAGTCGCGCAGCGTTCTCATGACCCGCACGAGGTTCTCGGGCTTGCAGACGAGATCGACTGCGCCGAAGTTCAACTTGGGCTCCTCGATCCACGGCCCCAGGGTCTCTCCGACCCGGTCAAGTGCCTCCTGCGGGGTGATTGCGCCCGGTCTTGCCACGTTCAGGCGCCCCCCGCCAGACCGGGCTCGGGAATGTAGGGCACGCTCGTTTCGTGTCCCTTCCACTTCTCCGTCGGGTTCTCGTTCGAGATCTTCTCCTGCAGGCGGATCACTCCCTGCAGAAGCGCCTCGGGGCGGGGCGGGCAGCCGGGAACATAGACGTCCACAGGGATTATCTGGTCCACGCCCTTGGTCACCGCATACGAATCCCAGTAGGGCCCCCCGCAGTTGGCGCAGGAACCCATCGAGATGACGTATTTGGGCTCGGGCATCTGATCGTAGACGCGCTTGATCGGCGCCGCCATCTTGTCGGTCACGGTCCCGGCGACCACCAACAGGTCCGCTTGGCGGGGCGATGCCGGAAACGGGATCACCCCGAAGCGGATGATGTCGAACTTGCTTGCGATGGCCGCACCCATCTCGATCCCGCAACAAGCGAGGCCGAATTGCATCATCCACAACGAGTACTTGCGGCTCCAGTTGAGCAACCACGAAGCCGGACCGGGGAGCTTTACCTTTTCGATTACAGCCAATCGAGCACCTTCTTCTTGACGGCGTAGAGCAGAGCAAGAGCCAGGATGGCGATAAAGATCACCATCTCTACCAAGGCTTGAGTCCCCAATCTCTCGAAGACGATCGCCCATGGGAACAAGAACACCGCCTCGACGTCGAAGACGACGAACAGCAGGGCGAAAATGTAATAGCGCACGTTGGTCTGGGCCCAGCCCTGCCCGATCGGATCGATGCCGGATTCATAGGTCGTGTACTTCTCATAAGAGGGGACATTCGGTCTGAGCAGCCTGGCCAGTTGAAGGGTTCCCATGACGAGCCCAACGCTGACTACGAGAAAGAGGCCTATGGTCAGGTACTGGCTGAAATAACTACGGGCCACTTGTGCCTAACGCTCCCTGGTCGCGCCGAACAAATCCACCGGCTGGGATTGGACCCATCTGCCCCTGAGTCGGTCTCCCTCTGGCCACCCTGGGCAGCGTCCTAGGTACACGCCGAAAACTACCATGGACGTGCCCTGCACCGGCCTTTTTGCCCTCTCGTGAACGCTCCTTGGGAAAGCGTATGGCCGCGCGCCCAGCCACGTAGGCTTACCGTCATCGTCCTTGAGCCCGCTATGTCCGACAGCCCGCAGACAAGGAGGCAACCTGGTGCCCGACGACCTCGTTCCGGCCGATCACGTCATCACGATCTTCGGAGCGTGCGGCGACCTCGCCCGGCGAAGCCTCCTGCCGGCTCTCTGGCACCTCGGCCGGGAAGGGCTGCTCCCCGGCAGCTTCCGGGTGATCGGGAACTCGCTCGAAGACCTCACCACCGACGACTTCAGGGCCCTTGCGCGCCGGGCGGTCGAAGAGTTCTCCCCGGAAGACATATCGGAGGACGCCTGGAGCGAGTTCTCCGACAAGCTCAGCTACACGTCCGGGCAGTTCAAGCCGGATGACGCAGGGCCTGTGGCGGAGGCAATCCGCACCGCCGAAGCCGAGGTGGGGGGCTCACCCCGGAGGCTCTTCTATTTCGCCGTGCCGCCCTCTGCCTACTCCTCTTTGACGGAGGCGATAGGGGCGGGGGGCCTGAAGGAGCGGTCGAGGGTCATCTACGAGAAGCCCTTCGGCAGTGACCTGGACGCGACCTGCAAACTCAACGCCGAGGTTCACGAGGTCCTGGACGAGTCCCAGGTCTACCGAATCGATCATTTCCTCGGCAAGGAAACCGTCCAGAACATCCTGGCCTTGAGGTTCGCCAACGGAATGTTCGAGCCCGTGTGGGACGCACAACACATCGATCACGTTCAGATCGACATCCCGGAAACGCTTGGAATCGGCACCCGGGCGGGCTTCTACGAAACCATCGGGGCGATGAAGGACATGATCGTCACGCATCTCTTCCAGGTTCTGACCTTCGTGGCGATGGAGCCACCCGCCCGGTTGGCCGCCGACGACCTCATGGTGGAGAAGACAAAGTTGATGAGCTGCCTTCAGCCCCTTGGGCGAGACGACGTCGTGAGGGGACAGTACGTGGGTTACAGGGACGAAGCGGGGGTCGCCCCGGATTCGCAGACGGAGACGTTCTTTGCCGCCCGCCTGGCGATCGACAACTGGCGCTGGAGCGGCGTGCCGTTCTTCCTGCGCACGGGGAAGAGGCTGGCCGGAAAGCAGTGGTCGGTCACACTCGCTTTCAAGCAGCCGCCACGCACCATGTTCGGCGACCCTCCGGGGGACTTCAGCTACGACCACCTCACCCTGGAGCTCGCTCCCGCCGAGGGCATCTCGCTCGGCTTTCTGGCCAAGCGGCCCGGGCCGACGTTCTCATTGGCGCCGGCAAGCATGAACTTCGCTTATGACGGATCCTTCGGCTCCAAGCTCATAGGCGCCTACGAGAGGTTGATCCACGACGCCCTCATAGGCGACCGCACCCTGTTCACGAGCGCCGAGACCCTCGAGGCTGCGTGGCATGCCCTCGAGGCGATCACCAAGGACCCTCCTCCCGTGGAGCCCTACGATCAGGGATCGTGGGGGCCGGGGAAAGCGGAGGCGCTGATCGCTCCCCGGCGCTGGCGGCAACCAACCCAACCGTGACCGCTCAGGGCACCAAAAGGCACCGTGCACAGTCGGCGCGTCATCAACGGCCCACTGCATAGCCCTGCATTCCCCTTGGGTTCGCGGCGGCCTTCAACAACCCGGTGCGCTCGCGGCCTGCGGCGCTCAGGCGTCCCAGCGACCACCGCTCCGACACGATCACGTCGTGTCCTCGTGCCTTCAGCCCCTCGACCACGCCGGGGGCGAATCCCTCTTCGATCACCAACCGGTTCAGGTAGGCCGTGCGGGGATAGAACGAGCTCGGGAAGTGCTCGGTGTGCCAGGTGGGCGCGTCGATCGCCTCCTGCAGATTGAGACCCCGGAGCACGTGGCGGAGGAAGAACACGAGCGTCCACTGGTCCTGCTGATCGCCGCCCGGCGTTCCCCATGCGAGGTGAGGCTCTCCGTCGCGCAGCGCCAGCGACGGGGTAAGGGTGGTGCGGGGGCGTTTGCCGCCCTCGAGCGAGTTGGGGAGACCTTCGGCGAGCCAGAACATCTGCGCGCGCGTCCCGAGGGGGAAGCCGAGGCTCGGTATCACCGGCGAGCTCTGCAGCCAGCCCCCACTGGGAGTGGCCGACACGAGGTTCCCGTGACGATCGGCCACATCGAGATGACAGGTATCGCCCGGCAGGTCGGGAGGAGGGGCGATCGACGGCTCGGCCGAGGGGTCCGTTCGCTCTGCGCGCCACAGCTTCTCGGGAGGCAGCCGGGGTAGGCGGCCGTCTACCCTCCCGGGCCGTAGTTCCCGGGATGCCTCATCCCCCACCAGGGTCCGGCGCGCCGCGGCGTAGCCTGTGTCGAGCAAACCGGCGATGGGTACGTCTACGAATGCAGGATCCCCGTACCAGGCCTCGCGATCGCCGAACGCCAACTTGGCGCACTCGACCACGGTGTGGATCAGCTCGACATCGTCCATGGAAACGACATCGAACCCGTCCAGCAGCGAGAGCTGCTGCAGAAACACAGGCCCTTGCCCCCATGGCCCTGTCTTGCATACCGTGTAGCCGTGGTAATCGAACGTCAAGGGATCTTCGATGGAGGCCCTCCAGCGCGACATGTCGCCGCCGGTCAAGAGACCACCGTGGCGCTTTCCTGAAGTGTCCATCACCTCGTTGTCGGCGCAATAACTCTCGATGGCCTCGGCCACGAAACCGTCGTAGAAAGCGTCGCGCGCCGCTTCGATCTGCCCCTCACGTTCATTCGTTAGCGCCTGGGCTTCCGCGACGATGCGCGCATAGGTCGCAGCCAGGGTGGGGTTCTTGAACAACGTCCCCGGGCGCGGCGCGCCGTGAGGTGCGAGATAGAGCCCGGCCGAGTCGGCCCACTCGGTCTGGAAGAGATGCCGGACGTCTTCGACCGCCTCGGTGATGCCCGGGACCACGGGATAGCCGCCGGCGGCATACCCGATGGCGTACTTCATGACCTCGCCGAGCCGAAAGGTTCCGCCCTCCAGCAGGAGAGCCATCCATGCGTCGAAAGCTCCGGGCACGCACGCAGGGAGAAGGCCGGTTCCCGGCACCAGGTCGAGGCCGAGCTCGGAGAAATGGGCGATCGAAGCAGCCGCCGGAGCGGGTCCCTGTCCGTTCACCACCAACGGTGCACCGCGGTCGGCGGTGTAGGCGACGATGGGCACCTCCCCGCCGGGGCCGTTGAGGTGTGGTTCGACCACCTGCAACACGAAACCCGCCGCAACGGCGGCATCGAAGGCGTTGCCCCCTGCCTCTAGAACCGCCATTCCGGAGGCCGACGCCAGCCAGTGTGTAGACGCGACCATGCCGAGGGTTCCGCGCAGCTCCGGTCGGGTGGTGAACATGGTCTGCATTCCTCTCCGGCGTCCGCTGCTCTGAGGCGCGCGGCGAAGCAGCTAATACCTGGCTTTCTCCAACAATGCGTCGGCCAGCTCCACCAGCCGGTCCGTCCGGGCGATGTTGTCGAGCCAGCGGCCTGGGATTGCGCCCGCTCCCAGCCGCGCCCCCATCACGGCTCCTGCGATCGCTCCGTTCGTGTCGGTGTCGCCGCCCTCGCCCACCACCTCGGTGAGCACGGCCTCGAAGTCGGCGTCCGCCGACGTGGCGGCCCACAACCCCACCTGCATCCCCTTGATCGTGTAGCCCATGTCCATCGGGTCATCGAGCTCGAACCCCCGGAGCCCGCCGCGGCCGGCCGCGCGAATCGCCGTGGCAACCTCATCCGGCGCGCCGGTTGCGTCGATGTGAGCAGCGAGCCGATCCAGCTCCACCGGCGCGCCCGACAATAAGAGGGCGAGCGTCACACTCATCACAACGGTCGACCATTCGCACAAGGGGTCGTAGTGGGTCACCAACGCGCTCGTGCGCGCGTCCCTGACGAGATTGCGTCCCGATACTCTCCATCGAAGGGCGACCGGTGAGCAGCGCATGACCGCGCCGTTTCCCGCCGAGCTGAGTGGCCTGCGCTCCCAGACGATCCGGGCAGCGCTCGATGCCGATTCGCCGCCCGTCAGTTGGTCGAGAACCTCCGATGTCAGATGCCCGATCCCTCGGCCGTTGGTCTGTCCCCACGTCACGAAGCGGCGGGCAAGGTCGTCGAAATCGAGCTCACCCTCGGCCAGCGCCTCCGCGAGGACGGCCGTCTGGGCGAGGTCGTCGTCCCATGGTGCAGCCTGCTCGGACGGGTCCACCTCGGTGGGACCGCCGTGGAAGCTGCGCTCCACACTGCGGCGGGAATGTCCTTCGGCCGGAATACCGAGAGCGTTGCCTGCCGCCACTCCCAACAGAGTCCCCCGATACAGCTCCTCCAGGGACTCAGGCTCTCCGGCTCCCGCCGAGTCCACCCATTGCTCGAGCTCCTGAACGCTCATCTGTGACTGCTCAACCTCCTAGCGGTGCTTGTTCGGTTTCGGGCGCCGGCTGAAAGAAAATCGTTGCATCCTCGGCCGCCCGCAGGAGCGGCCCCGGCACGACGCCGAAACCGATTGTCGCCACCGCCGTGATGGCGATGACGCTCGTTGCCAGACGTCCGACGGGCAAGGGGGCCGGTTCGCCCTCACTTTCCTCCAGGTACATTCGCACCATGATCTTGAGATAGAAGAAGGCGGCGATAGCGCTGGTGATGACTCCTATCGCCACGACCCACGAGTAGCTGGCCTGAACGGCCGCGCCGAACACCACCAGCTTGCCAAAGAAACCGGCCGTTACGGGTACACCGGCCAGCGACAACAGGAACAGGGTGAGCGCCACGGCGAGCGCAGGGTGGTCGTAGAAAAGGCCCTTGTATCCCGTCAGGCGCACTCTTGCCTCACCCTGCCCGGATACAACCGACACCACCGCAAAAGCGCCCAATACCGCAAGCCCGTAGGTCGACAGATAGAACAGCGCCCCCGAGACACCGCGGTCGTTCGCGGCAATGACCGCGGTGAGGATGAAGCCCGCGTGGGCGATAGACGAATAGGCGAGTAGCCTCTTGACGTCGTCCTGCACCACCGCGAGCACCGAGCCGATGATCATGGTTGCCACGGCAATTGCAATCGCGAGGGGCCGCCACTCGGAGCGCAGGGAGAACAGCGTTGCGTCGAAGAGGCGGAGGATAGCCGCAAAGGCGGCGAACTTGGTCCCGGCCGCCATGAATCCGGTGACCGGTGAAGGGGCGCCCTGATAGGCGTCGGGGGTCCACATATGAAAGGGGACCGCCGCGATCTTGAAGCCGAGACCGATGATCAGGAATCCGGTAGCCAGCACCAGAAGGCCGGTATTTGCAGCCGGGCTGGTCGACAAGAATGACGCTATTCCCGGCTCCGTTGCCGGGTCACTGCCGCCGTAGAGCGCAGTTGCCCCCACCGCGCCGTAGGTGAGGGCGATGCCCAGCAGAAAGAAAGCCGAGGAGAACGCGCCCAGCAGAAAGTACTTCATCGCCGATTCCTGGCTGGTCAGTGACCCGCTCTTGAACGCCACCAGGACGTAGAGCGCGATCGAGAACGTTTCGAGCGCCAGGAACATGACGATGAGATCGGCCGCGGCGGCCATCAGCATCATCCCGGAGACGGCCAGGAGGACCAGTGCGTAGAACTCAGAATCCTCGAGGCTGTCGCGCACGAGGTAGTCACGCCCAACCCAGACGGTGAGAAGTCCGAAAACGGCAAGGCTGATCTTCACAAACGATGCAAAGCCGTCGAGTGCAATGGCGCCCGAAAGCTGAAGCTCATTGTCGCCCCAGGTGGATGCGGCGAAGGCCCCCGCCACCACGAGGCCGGCCGTGGCCATAGCGGCCAGGAACCACCGGTTGCGGCGTTCGCCGATAAGCGTGTCGACAATGAGGAGAATCAGCGCAGTTGCAAGCAGGATGATCTCGGGAGCGACCCCTGAGAGCTGAACCTGGGGCTGTGTGAACTCAGGCATTGACCAGGTCCACTACGGCGCCTCCGCCAAACCACTCGTCTCCGGCACCACCGAAGCGTTGTTCAGCTGCCTCACGACCTTCTTGGCGGACGGCTCGATACGCTCCAGGAACGGCTTCGGGTACACGCCGATTGCGATGATGAGAGCAACCAGCGGGGCAAACATGACGTACTCGCGCATATGGAAGTCCTCTAAGTGGCGGTTGGCCTCTACCGAGATGGTTCCGTGAAATACGCGCTGGTAAGCCCATAGCAGGTAGATGGCGGCGAGCACGATACCGAACGTCGCCGGAATGACCCACCAGCCGTAGCTCTGGTACGTCGCCAGCAACACGAGGAACTCGCCGACGAATCCGTTGAGCCCCGGCAAGCCGAGCGATGACAAGACGACTATCAGGAAGATGCCCGCCAGGACCGGCACCGAGTGTGCAAGGCCCCCGAACTCCGCGATCTCCCTGGTGTGGCGGCGGTCGTAGAGCGACCCCACGAGCAGGAATAGAGCACCGGTCGAGAGGCCGTGATTGAGCATCTGGAGTATTCCGCCGCTCATTCCCTGAATCGTTCCGACGAACAGCCCCAATACCACGAAACCCAGATGCGCCACCGATGAGTACGCCACCAGGCGTTTCACGTCGTGCTGGACGATTGCGATCAGCGCCCCGTAGATGATCCCGACAATCGCAAGGGTGATGATCACCGGCGCCAGGAGGCGCGCCGCGTCCGGTAACAATGGAATTCCGAAGCGAATGAGCCCGTAGGCCCCCATCTTCAGAAGGACGGCAGCCAACATGACCGAGCCCGCAGTGGGAGCCTCCGTATGGGCATCGGGGAGCCATGTGTGCAGCGGCACCAACGGCACCTTGACTGCGAACGAGGCGAAGAATCCCAGAAACAACAGGATCTGGACCTCGAGTGACAACGGCGTCCCGACAAGGGAGCGGTAATCGAAGGTCGGCGCCGCAGCACTCCCCTGCGAGGCGAAGTAGAGGTAGAGGATCGAGAGCAGCATGAACAGCGAGCCTGCCAGCGTGAAGAGAAAGAACTTCATAGCGGCGTAGACGCGTTGTCCGTGACCCCACATGCCTATCAAGAAGTACATGGGCACCAGGACGGCCTCCCAGAAGACGTAGAACAAGAAGAGGTCGAGCGAGGAGAAGACTCCGAGCATGCCCGTTTCGAGCGTGAGCAGGAGGATGAAGTACGGCTTGACCTGTGTCTTGATCGTCCATGACGTCAGGATGCACAGCGGCATGAGGAAGGTCGTCAGCATGATCATCCACAGGCTGACTCCGTCTACAGCGGTTATGTAGCCAATCCCCCATTCGGGAATCCAGCTCAACTCCGTGCCCTGCTGGAAGCCAGGCGTACCGGTGTCGAAAGAGACCAATACCCCCAAAGAGACAATGAATGTCGCAGTCGTGACCGAGAGCGCCGCAAGTCGCAGCACAGCTTCCAGACGCTTGGGGATGAGCACCATGAGGAGCGCGCCGGCAAGCGGCAGAAACAGCGTGATATCCAGGAAAGGCAGATCGTTCATCCGGCGACCACCCGCAGGATCAGAAAGGAAAACACTGCGACGACACCAAACAGGAACGTCGCCGCGTAGTTGCGTACGTAGCCTGTTTGGATGTGGCGCAGCCCCTGAGACGTTCGGCCGATCACCGTAGCGGTTCCGTTCACGATGCCGTCGATCCCCTTACGGTCGAGCACCTCGGCGCAGAACAGCGCGAACCTCTTACCGGGAAGGACGATCAGGCGCCCGTAGAGCTCGTCGATGTAGAACTTGCGGCGGGCGCCGTTGACCAGCGGCGCCATGGGGCGAACGAGACGCGCCCGGCGCGCCTCGGCGCCGGACGTCATGTAGACGGAACGAGCCAGCATGATTCCGACCACCGCAACCACCAGAGCGATGCCGGAAAGAATGAACGCAAGCGCTCCTTCCGGAACTTGCGATTCTCCCACCACCGGCTCCAGAAAATGCTCGAGCGTCAGCAGGACGGGCAGATTGATCACGCCGCCGACCACCGAAAGCACGGCGAGCGGCACCAGTGCAACCGCCATCGTGCGGGGCGCATCATGGGCATGGGTTCCCTCGGGCGTCCGCAAGGGGCCCTCGAACACCCGGAGGTACAACCTCGACATATAAAAGGCGGTAAGCAGGGCAGTGAATACGCCCACCCCCCACAGCACGTAGTTGCCCTCGACCCATGCAGCAGCAAGGATTGCATCCTTGGACCAGAAGCCCGCGAAAGGGATCACGCCCGAGATGGCCAGCCACCCGGCCAGGAAGGTATAGCCCACAACCGGCATTGCGCGGCGCAACCCGCCCATGTGGCGCATGTCGGTGTTCCCATCCAGAGCGTGCATGACCGCCCCGGCCCCCAGGAACATGAGGCCCTTGAAGAACGCATGGGTTACGAGGTGGAAGATGGCGATTGAATAGGCGCCCACACCCAGCGCCAGGAACATGTAGCCGAGTTGCGAGATTGTCGAGTAGGCAAGGACGCGCTTGATGTCGTACTCGGTGCAGGCCATCAACGCCGCCCACAAGGCGGTCGCTGCGCCGATCACACCCACCACCGTCAACGCAGCGCCCCCGGACGCTTCGAAGACCGGGCTGAACCGCGCCACCATGTAGACGCCGGCGGTGACCATCGTGGCGGCATGTATGAAAGCAGAGACCGGCGTCGGCCCCTCCATCGCATCGGGAAGCCATATGTACAAGGGGATCTGTGCGCTCTTACCCGTTGCCCCGGCGAACAACAAAAGGGCCGCCGTCGTGGCGACTCCGGCGCTCAGGGCACCGGCGGAGGCGTTGATCTGCCCGACCGTCACGCTCCCCACCGCGCCGAAGAGAACGAACATGCCGATCAGAAAGGCGAAGTCCCCGATGCGGTTGACCAGGAAAGCCTTCTTCGCCGCGGCCGCCGCCGAGGGCCGGTCGAACCAGAAGCCGATCAGCAGATATGAGCAGAGACCAACCCCCTCCCACCCGACATAAAGCAGCAAGAGGTTGTCGGCGAGGACCAGCAGCAGCATGAACGAAGCGAACAGGTTGAGGTATGCGAAGAAACGGGGATAGCGAGGGTCTCCGTGCATGTAGCCGATCGAGTAGATGTGGATGAGCGCGCCAACGCCGGTCACCACCATGACCATCACCAGCGACAGCGGATCGAGCAGCAGGTCCACACCCGTCTGCAATCTGCCCACGGAGACGAAGTCGAAGACATGCTGCGTAGCGGTCCTGGACTCTTCCGGCGCGCCGAGCAATGCAATGAAGTTGAGCAGTCCGATTACCGCAGCCAAACCTATGGTCCCGCAAGCAAGCACGCCGGAGAGACGCCCGATGCGCCTGCCGAAGAGCAGCAGAATCACGGCGCCGGCCAGAGGGAGGCCGATGATCAAAGGCGCCAACACCGGATCGAAGCCGGCAACTACCTGCTCCTGAGCGATCACCACCTGAGAAGGCTCACGTCGTCGACGTTGGCGGATGCCCTGCGGCGCACGATCACGAGGATGATGGCCAATCCGACCACGGCCTCGGCCGCGGCAACAACCAGCACGAAGAAGACAAGAATCTGACCGTCGACGCTTCCCCGTATGCGGGAGAAGGTCACGAACATCAGATTGACGGCGTTCAACATCAGCTCGATGAACATGAAGATCACAATCGCGTTGCGCCGAACGAGGGCCCCGATCACTCCGATCGAGAACATCAAGCCGGCGAGGGCGAGATAGTAGCCGGGCGCCACCTCGGTCATGCGACCTCACGCTCCTCCGAAGAGGGAGTCGACGCGCTCAGGGCCGTGACCGAGTCGACGCGCCGCGCCAGGACCATCACGCCCACGATGGCTGTTACGAGCAGGACCGAGGTCGCTTCGAACCCCAGCAGGTAACGGCTGAACAGGGTCCTGGCAACCGCCAGAACGTTGCCGGGGTCCCGGTTTATGGCCGCCAGAGCCTGAGTCCGGTCGGCTCCGATGAGGTCGACGCTCGTCAGTGCAATGTAGGTGATGCCGGCGGCCAACAGGGCCCCCAGCCCAAGAGCGACCTGCCGTTGCGCCGGCAGCGGCTCGACGAGAACCTCGGAGCGGTCGACGCCCAGGAGCATCACGACGAACAGGAATAGCACCATGATGGCGCCTGCGTAGATGATGATCTGCACAGCCGCCACAAAATGAGCGCCCTGAAGCAAAAAGGCTACGGCGAGCGCGACTTGACTCCCCACCAGGAACAGTGCGGTGTGCACTGCATTCTTGGCGAACAGCATGGCGATCGAGCACCCGAGGGCGAAGACGAACACGGCGCCGAAGACGATCAGCGCAATCATCCCTCGGCCCCCTTCCCGGACTGGCTCGACCCTGTGCCACTGGCGGCCCGGGAGTGCTCATCGGCGACGTTTGACTCCTCGTTCGCCTGATAGCCCGCCTTGGCCATCTCTGCAAGAACGTTGTAATCGGGAGGAAGCTCTTTGGTGGTCGGCCAGTGACGCCGAATGGGCTCATCGACGATCAGCTGCTCTTTGGTCAGGATGGCTTCGGCGCGCGAGTAGCTGGACAGCTCGAATTCGGTTGTCATCAGCAGAGCCTCGGTCGGACACGCCTCGACGCACAGGCCGCAGAATATGCAGCGCAGATAGTTGATCTGGTAGATCTGTGCGTAACGCTCCCCCGGGGAGAAGCGCTCTCCGGGCGAGTTCTCGGCCCCCACGACGTAAATGGCGTCGGCGGGGCAAACGCCTGCGCACAGCTCGCAGCCGATGCACTTCTCGAGGCCATCGGGATGGCGGTCGAGAATGTGCCGCCCCTTGAAGCGCGGATAGGGCCTGCGGCGCACCTCCGGGTAGGCGATCGTGTCCTTGCGCTTGAACACGTTCTTGACCACGACCCTCATGCCGCCCAGGATCTCAGGCAGCGCCACTGGAAACCCTCCTCTGCGGACTCACCGCGGTCTTCTGCCGGGGGTCGCCCCGGACCACAAACCCCAGGACGAGAAGGAACAGCGCGCCGAACACTGCCAGACGGACGCCCCGGTCGATGCCGGCCGTGTTGACCACCGCGGTCACCATGATCCAGAGGAGCGCCCCGGGTATCAAGCGCTTCCATCCGAGCCACATGAGGCGGTCATAGCGGAGCCGCGGCATGGTCGCCCGCAGCCACACGAACAGATAGACGAACGCGATCGTCTTGAGCGTGAACCAGATGAGCGGCCACAGCCACGACAGGAACGGGAAGATCGGCCCATCCCATCCGCCGAAGAACAAGGTGACGGCCATTGCGGAGATGACCACGACGTGCACGTACTCGCCCAGGAAGAACAGCGCGAAACGGATGCCGGAATACTCCGTGTGGTAACCGGCGACGAGCTCGCTCTCCGCCTCAGGCAGGTCGAAGGGGGCACGGTTCGTCTCTGCGATCCCGGAGATGAAAAAGATCGCGAACGCGGGCCACTGCGACCAGATGAACCAATTGGGGATGAACCTGAAGAGCGAGCTGACCTGCTCGAGGACGGGAATGCCGTCGAAGAAAGTGACGTTGCCGACCGTTCCGGCCTGGGCTTGCACGATCTGGACCGTGGAGAGGCTTCCGGCGACGAGGGCAATGGGCACGAGCGACAGCCCTAAGGAGGTCTCGTAGGAGATGAGCTGAGCGGTCGACCGGATGCCTCCGAGCAGGGGGTACTTCGAACCGGACGCCCAACCGGCGAGAACGATGCCGTAGACGTTGATCGATCCCATCGCGAGGAAGTAGAGAATGCCCACGTTGAGATCGCTCCCGACCAGACCCACCCTGGTGTCTCCAAAGCCGAGCACACCGCCCACCGGCACAACTGCGAACCCAAGGATGGCGGGCACCATGGCGAGCACGGGGGCGAGCGCATAGGCCCACTTGTCGGCGCCCTGGGGGCGGAAGTCCTCTTTGAAGAACAGCTTGATGCCGTCGGCGAGAGTCTGCATGAGGCCCCACGGCCCCCAGCGGCTGGGGCCCACCCGCGATTGCATGTCGGCTATGACCTTGCGCTCGAACCACACCACCAGGATGGTCGTGAGCAACAGCGCCGCAAAGACGACGATTGCCTTTACGAGCGCAACTATGAACTCGACGCCGATGAAATCCAAGATTGCACTCATGGCTTGCGCAACGCCACCGTCGGAGAGGCGCCGCGTATCAGCCGGTTGGCGCGCAGTCCCTCCTGGTCGTAGGGGACGAATACCGCCCCTTTCGCGATATCCGACACGATTATCCTGAGCTCGGCCGCGCCGCCGTCGGACTCGACCACCACGGAGTCGCCGTCCGACAACTCGAGCTCTCTTACGTCGTCGGGGTGCATCTCGACGAACGGCTTCTTCTGGATCTCCCTGAGCGCGGTTGTGCGCGACACCATCGTGCCCTCGTCGTAGATGAGACGCCCCGAGTACAGCGCAAAGCGCCCCGGCGCCCGGGCCGCGGCGGAGGGAGGCGAGGTTCCGCGCACATGCGGGGACCCGTTGCCGTTGTGCGCCGGGACCGACGGTATGAGCCCGGGGCGTTGTTTTGCTTCGAAGGCGCGCAGCTCCCACGACAGGGGCCAGTTCTGGCCGGTCTGAAACGGTGACCCGGCCCGGTGACCGTGGGGATACTGTCCGCCGGGGCCCGCAACGATCGTGCCGCTCGAGGTCTCGCCCTCGAAGCCCGACTCGTAGTAGGGGGCCGGGGTGACCGGCTGGTTCCGAAGGTGATCGGCCCGGAGGCCGGAGTGCGACGGGACGTCCGCGTTGATCGCCCTCCACACGTCGTCGAAGTCGGGCAGCCCCCAGTTGTCCCCCATCGCAGCCGCAAGCCGGGCGCAGATCTTCCACGGCTCGATCGCGGAGCCCGGGGGCGGCAGGACGGGTTGGAGCTTCTGCAGGCGACGTTCGAGGTTGGTGAAGGTTCCCTCGCGCTCCGCGTAGGCCGCGCTCGGGAGCACGACGTCGGCATAGGCCACGCTCTCGGTCGGAAGAATCTCGACGGCCACGACGAAAACGCCGCCTGCAAGCGCCTGGGTTGCGAGCTCGGAGTCGGGGAAGTCGGCAATCGGGTCGGCGCCCACCAGCAGGAGCGTTTCCAGCTCGCCCTCGGTCGCCGCCTGGAGAATCCCGCGCGTATCGAGCCCCGGCGTGGGCGCCGGGTTGTAGCCGGCGTCGAGCGTCGGATGCACGCCCATGTCGATGAGCCCCTGGGACCCTGCGTGTGGCGGGCACATCAGAAGCTTGGCGTCCTTCGCCTTCACCAGCTCGATCACTGCGTGGAATATGCCCGTCTCGTCACGCCCCGGAGAGCTCGGGCCCCAGCACACAACCGTGGGGTCTCCGACATCGCTCGCCGCCGGAAGCTCGGATCCGTCCATGAGGCCCTGCAGGGCGAGTGCTTCACCGCCGGGATCGCAACGAACGACGTGCGTCGCGAATCCGTCGAGTGAGATCCGGCGCGCCGAGATCACGATCAGCTTCGTGTTGTGGTCCCCCCACGCCTGTCTCAGCCTCAGATAGAGCACCGGGAGAGTCTCTTTGGGGTCCGGCCCGACCCACACGATCGTGCGCGCCGACTCGAGGTCGTTGATCGTGGCCGTCGACCCTGCGGCATCGCCTACCTCGAGCGCGAGCTCATAGGGCGCGCCCGCATCCTGGAGCCGCGAGTCGACGTGCGGCGTGCCGATCGTCCTCTTCGCGAGGCGCGCCACTCCGTAGGCGTCTTCGGTCGTGAGATGGCCGCCCGCGATGACCCCGACCCGCCGGCCCCGGGACAGGGGGCCGGTTGCCGCGCCGACGGCCTCCCCCCAACTGACCGGTTCGAACTCCTGCCTCTGATTGCGGATCAGCGGCGTCGTGAGCCGGTCCTCCGACGAGACGTAGTGGTAGCCGAAGCGTCCCTTGTCGCAGGTCCAGAAGTCGTTGACGTTTTCGTTGGGAAGCGCCTGGGTCCGGACGAGCTGGCCGCCGCGCACGTCGTTGGTGAGCGGACATCCAACCGAGCAGTAGGCACAGATGCTCGGCGCCGAGACCAGGTCCCACGGGCGCGACACGAACCGGTACGGCTTGCTCGTAAGCGCCCCGACGGGACAGATCTGAATCGTGTTGCCCGAGAAGTAGCTGTCGAACGGCTCATCGTTGAAAGTGAGGATCTGGGTGCCGGGGCCGCGGTCGACGAGTTGGATGAACTGATCGCCCGCTATCTCGTCGGAGAAGCGGACACAGCGCCAGCACAGCACGCAACGCTCGCGGTCGAGCACGACGAGGTCGGAGATCTCGAGTGCCTTCTCAAACGTGCGCTTGGGCTCGACGTACCGGCTCGAGCCCGGCCCGTGGGCATAGGTCTGATCCTGCAGGGGGCACTCGCCGCCCCGGTCGCAGATGGGGCAATCGAGTGGATGATTGATGAGCAGGAATTCGAGCATTCCCTTCTGCGCATCAACGGCCTGCTCGTCCACCGTGTTGACCTCCATGTCGGCGGCCACGGGTGTCGCGCAGGCGGGCACGAGCTTGGGCATCCCCTCGACGGCGACCAGGCACATGCGGCAGACGGCCACGGATTTCATCCCGGGGTGGTAGCAGAAGCGGGGAATGAAGATCCCAATCTCCTCGGCAACGTCGATCAGGAGACGCCCGGGCTCGGCCTCGACGGTCTGCCCGTTGATGGTCACCTTCGCGCCGCCGTTTGTGCTCATGACTGCGTATCCGCGTCCGAGGGCACACCGGCAGCGGGCTGGGGCATGACGCCTGCTTCCCCTGCGCCGCCGCCCTGGTGGGCGCCGACGAGAACCTTGTCCTCGTCCTCGAACGGACAGCGCCCGAGGGATACGTGCTCTTCGAACTCCTCGCGAAACAACTTCACGTTGGAGCGAAGCGCCCATGCGGCCGCGTCCCCGAGCGGACAGAAAGCTCGTCCGTCGATGCCGTCGCAGATATCGAGCAGCAGGTCCATGTCCTCCGGGCGCCCGTCACCTTCTTCGATGCGCTCCAGGACCTTCACGCCCCACCACGTGCCCTCGCGGCACGGAGTGCACTTCCCGCACGACTCGTGCTCGAAGAACTCGGTCGTTACGAGCGCGTTGCGGACCATGCAGGTGGTTTCGTCCATGAACACCACCGCGCCCGATCCGAGCATCGACCCTGCGTCCTTGAGCGACTCGAAGTCCATGGCTATGTCGGTTGAGGTGAGGAGCGGCGCGCTGGCCCCACCGGGGATGATCGCCTTCAAGGTGTGGCCCTCGCGCATCCCGCCGGCCAGCTCGAGGACGTCTGCGAGTGAGGTCCCCATCGAGACCTCGTAGTTGGCGGGCCGGTTGACATGGCCCGAGACCGACAGCACCTTGGTGCCGGGTGACTTCTCGGTGCCCCATTGCCTGAACCAGTCGGCGCCTTTCAGGACGATGTCGGGCAGGTTGCCGAGCGTCTCGGTGTTGTTGACGATCGTCGGCTGGCCGTAGAGCCCTTTGACCGCAGGAAAGGGGGGCCGCAGCCGCGGCTGCCCCCGGAAGCCCTCGAGCGAGTCGAGGAGTGCGGACTCCTCGCCGCAGATGTAAGCGCCCGCGCCCCGATGCAAAATGATCTCGAGGTCGAAGTCCGACCCGTAGATCCCCTCGCCGAGGAAGCCGCGCTCGTACGCGGCCGAGATTGCCTTGTCGAGACGGCGAGACCCCAGCGCGAACTCACCGCGACAGTAGATGAACGCCCTGGCCGCCTGAACCGCCCAGGCGGCGATGATTATGCCTTCGATGAGTTGGTGCGGATCGTTCTCGCCGAGCTCTCGATCCTTGAACGTTCCGGGCTCCCCCTCGTCGTGGTTGACGACGATGAACTTCGGAAAGACGTCCTTGGGGGCGAAGCTCCACTTGACGCCCGTGGGGAAGCCCGCCCCGCCGCGCCCGCGCAATCCGGAGGCTTTGACGAGATCGATGACCTCGTCGGGCTGCATCGTCGTGACGGCCTTCTTGGCGCCTTCATAGGCACCGTCATCGACGGCGCGCTCGATCGTCCAGGAGTCGTCCGGGTACTCGTGGATGCGCCGCTTGACGATCCTGGTTTCTTCTGCGGTCCCGCCGAGCCGGCCCCGCTTCTCTTCTGCGGTCCCGCCGAGCCGGCCCCGCGCTTCCTCAGCCACCCGACACCCGCCCTTCCCCTGCGCCTTCGTCCTCGACTGCTCCGGGCTCACGGGGGCGGAAGCCGGGCGCCATGTCCGGTGGCAGCACCTCTCCCCCGGTGGTGCGGGTCTGCATGTCGTCGCCCATCTTCTTGTAGATGCCCACGACGGCCGTTTCGTAGGCGATCTCCTTGGCCGTTCTCACCGGCTCGTCGCGTTTGCTCTTTACCTCTTGGCCGGACTCGAGCCGGTCGACGGCCTCGATCAGTGTTTCCGGCGTGACGTTGTAGAAGTCCTCGTAGTTGATCTGTATCGTCGGCGCTCCGTCACAGGTCGCCAGACATTCGGCGGTCTCGAGCGTGAACTTGCCGTCGGCCGTCGTCTCGCCGTCGGCGATCCCCAGCCGCTCCTCGACGACACCCACAAGCTTCCTGCCACCCATGTGCGTGCACGAGATATTTCTGCAGACCGAGATGAGATAGTCGCCCTGGGGAACCTTCTTGATCATGGAGTAGAAACTGCCGGCGGCCAGGACCGAGGCCGGTGTCTGCCCCAGAATCTCGGCGACCTCACGCATCCCCGCTTCGGTCACGTAGCCGTCGACCGATTGGGCCAGAAAGAGCAGCGGCAACACGGCCGAGCGAGGATTCGGATACTTCGCGACGATCTCTGCCGCCTTTGACCGCAGCTCGTCGTCGAAGACCCGCTCGGTCTCGTCCCGGGGGGCGCGCCCCTGTTGCTCGCGCTGTATTCGGTTCTGTTCGTACGGGTTCGGTGCGCGGGTAGTCACCGGTCGACGCCTCCCATGACGGGATCCACCGAGGCAATCACTGCGATCAGATCCGCAACAAGTCCACCTTTGGCCATCGACGCAAGCGATTGCAGGTTGATGAAAGACGGATCACGGACGTGACACCGGTACGGAGCCGTGCCGCCGTCGGATACGACGTAGGCGCCGAGCTCGCCGCGCGGCGATTCGACTGCCGCGTAAGCGTCACCCGCAGGCACCGTGTAGCCCTGGGTAACGAGCTTGAAGTGGTGGATGACGGCCTCCATCGAACGGTTCAACTCGGAGCGGGGCGGCGGCATGATCTTCGGGTCCATGTTCTTGTAATCGCCCTCGGGCATCTTCTCCATCACCTGGCCCACGAGCTTGACCGATTCCCGCATCTCGGCCATCCGCACCTGATAGCGCGCGTAGACGTCGCCTTCGGAGGCCACGGGCACCTCGAACGACAGTTCTCCGTAGGCTTCGTAGGGCATGTCCCGCCGGAGGTCCCAGTCCAATCCGGCCGCCCGGCCAATCGGACCTGTTGCGCCGAACCTCACCGCGTCCTCGATGCTCATGATGCCCACGCCCTTGGTTCTCTCCAGCCAGATGGGGTTCTCGGTGAGAAGGGACTCGTAGTCGTCGATCCTGCCCGGCATGATCGACACGATGTTGCCGCACACCTCTTCCCATCCCTCGGGCAGGTCCTGCCACACACCGCCCGGGATGTTGTAGCCGTGGTTCATTCGGAGCCCGGTGACCATCTCGTAGAAGTCGAGGAACAGCTCGCGTTCACGGAACCCGTAGAACATGGCCGACATCGCCCCCATGTCGAGCCCTGACGTTCCGAACCACACGAGGTGGGACGACAACCGGCCCAACTCGGACATAAGGGTGCGGATGTACTTGCCCCTCGGTGGAACCTCGAGGTCCAGCAGCTTCTCGACTGCCAGTGAGAAGGCCTGCTCGTTATGGAACGGGGCCAGGTAGTCCATGCGGGTCACCGCCGTCACCGCGCCCCGCCAGGTCTGGTCCTCGCATTCCTTCTCGATCCCGGTGTGCAGATAGCCGATCACCGGTCTGCAGTCGAGCACGGTCTCGCCCGACAGCTCGAGCACGAGACGGAGGACCCCATGAGTCGACGGATGAACCGGGCCCAGGTTGATGACCATGTTCTCTTCGGCGGGGTCATAGGACTCGACGAAGGCGCCTGCACCCTTGTCCTCGATCGTCCGGACGACCGATTCCGCAATGCTCACGGACGAGTCTCCTCTTTCGGTGTGGGCGTCAGAGGAGAAACGGAGGCCGCATCTTCTCCGGCCTCGGCCTGAGCGGCGCGGGCGAAGGGGGCCCGTCTCATGGCCGCTTCGTGATCCCCCATTTCATCTTCCTCGGGCTGGCCCAGCCGGTCGACGTCGGCGTCCGATTCATGCGGCTTGGGAGACTGACCGGCGCTCTGAATCTGCAGCATCGGCTGGGGAATGAACTCGATGGCCACCTTGCCGACGCCGTAGGACTTGCGAAGAGGATAACCCTCCCATTCATCCGGCATCAGGATGCGCACGAGATTGGGGTGACCCTCGAAACGGATACCGAACATGTCGTAGGCCTCTCGCTCCGGAAAGTCCGCAACCGGCCAGACGTCCGCTACCGAGGGCACCGTCGGAGGCTCGCCGGGGGCCGGAA
>Ga0136623_10000073_pt1 | contig 22572 bp, 22 predicted proteins | sample AntDrymUQ4492106_2_FD_104656 | JGI IMG/M metagenome (GOLD analysis project Ga0136623, IMG submission 104656) | Polar desert sand microbial communities from Dry Valleys, Antarctica - metaG UQ449 (21.06) | ecosystem: Environmental > Terrestrial > Soil > Desert | place: Antarctica: Dry Valley...
CCGGATCTCGCGATCGTGAACGGATCGCAGCACGCGCCGGACTCTACGATGGGCGCCATGGCGCGCCGGAGAGCTCACGTGGCGGCGATCGGCCTGCTTGCGCTCACCGCCTGTGGCTCGTCGGACCCCGAGCCGCTGCCACAGGCGTGCCTCGCCGAGCCCGCCGCGATCGTGCGGGCGCTCGATCAGGCGCCTGCGCCGGTCACGCTCACGGACGGCACCCGGCTGTCGCGCTGCGTGAGCCTCGCGCGCGAGGGCGAGCTCGAGTCGCTGGGGGTGTCGCTGACGCAGGTCGCCGACGACCTGCGCTCACGCGCCGGTGAGGACCCGGCGCAGGCGCTGCGCCTCGGCTACCTCGTCGGGGCCGTGCGCCGGGGAGCGGCCCTGACGCCGGGGCTCGCCGCCCAGCTCGCGCGCCGCGTCGAGCAGTCGGCGAATCCCGAGATCGAGGCGCGGCGCCCGCGCGCAGAGCTCGCGCGCGGGATCGGCCTCGGCCAGGCCGGCGGATGAAGCTGCGCCTCTATCACCACCGCGACGGCGCGCGGATCGCCTATCGCGAGGCGGGCGTCGGACCCGCGCTGTGCCTCGTGCACAGCGCCGCGCTGTCGCATCGCGAGTTCGCGCCGATCGTCGAGCACCTGACCGACCGCTTCCGGCTCGTGCTGCCCGACCTGCCGCTGCACGGCGACTCCGAGGACCGCCCGCGCCATCCCTACACGATCGACTGGCTGGCCGAGGTCATGTCGGCGTTCTGCCGCGAGACGTGCGGTCCCCACCCACTGGTCGGCGGCCATGGCGCGGGCGCCGAGATCCTGTTGCGCGCGGCCGTCACCGGGCAGCTCGCGCCGTCTCGGCTCGTGCTGATGGGCAACCGGCTGCACCGTCCGCCCGAGCGCGCGCGGCTGCCGACGGCGGTGCGCGCGCTGGCGCCGGCCGCGTCGCTGCCGGGCCTGGACCGCGCCGCGACCCGCGCCGTGCGCCTCGCCTACCGCCCCGACCACGGCATGAGGCTGACGGCCCGCGGCAACCCCGCGGCGCGCGACCTGGTGCGCCACGCGACCGCCGACGTAGGCGGCAACGGCAACCTCGCGCGTTCGTGGTCGCGCTGGCTGCGGCGCTGGCCGGCCGGCGCCCAGACGGATCTGCTCGAGGCCTATCCGCGCCTGCAGTCGAGCGTCCTGCTGCTGTGGGCCGACCGTGATCGCCACCACCCGCTGGTCGGCGCGGAGGAGGCGCGCGACCTCCTGCCCCAAGCGCTGCTGCGCGTCCTGCCCGGCACGGGCTTTCTGATCGCCTACGACGACCCCGTCGGCGTCGCCCGCGAGCTCACCGCGTTCTGCGGCTGAGGATCATGGCGCGCCGATGCGGCTCAGCGGCCAGTAGGTCGCCACGGCCTTGCCGATGATCCATGCGCGCGGCACCGGCCCCCAGAAGCGGCTGTCGTTGGAGTCGTCGCGGTTGTCGCCCATGAGGAAGTAGGAGTCGCGGGGGACGACGATCTCGTCGAGGTTGCAGACCTGCCCGCCGCAGGCGGCCGCGAACGGCTCGTCGGATTGCCGGCCGTTGCGGATGACGTGCCCGTCGCGGACCTCGATGTGGTCGCCCGGCAGCCCGACGACGCGCTTGATGAACGTCGTCTCCCCGCGCGCCCCGGTCGGGCGCGAGCAGGACTGCGTCGCGAGCGGACCGTCGAGGTAGGACGGGCCTTCGCCCGCGGCCCCGCACTGGCCTTCTCCGTGACGGGCCTCGGCGCCGCTGGGCGGATGGAAGACCGTGATGTCGCCGTGTTCGGGTCGCGATCCGATCCGCTGTGAGAAGCGATCGACGAGCACGCGCTGGCCCTCGATGAGCGTGGGCAGCATCGACGGCGTCGGGATCAGGTAGGGCTTGACGGCAAACGCCTGGATCGCCATCGCGAAGAACAGCGCGGCCGCGACCAGCAGCACGAGCTCGAGCTTGGAGCCGATGCGGCGCCGTGCGACCCGCGTGCGGTGCGTCGAGCGCCGGTGAGCGGGCACGCAGCGAGAGTACCGAGCGTGCCCGGGCGGCTCGCCGCGGCGCCGGACAGATACCGTGGGCGTACACGGGCAGCGACGAGACAGAAGGACGTGTGCGATGAGCGTGGCCGAGGGGCAGCTGTGGGGCGGCGAGACGGCCAAGGCGATCGCGAACTTCCCCGTCTCCGGAGAGCGCGTGCCGGTCAGCGTCGTGCGCTGGCTGGCCGCGATCAAGGGCGCCGCCGCGCGCGTGAACGCGCAGCTCGGCAAGCTCGACTCCGAGCTGGCGGAGCGCATCGCGACGGCCGCCGACGCGGTCGCGACAGGCGAGCACGACGAGCAGTTTCCGATCGACGTCTTTCAGACCGGATCGGGCACCTCGACGAACATGAACGCCAACGAGGTGATCGCGAACCTCGCAGGCGAGGGGGTGCACCCCAACGACCACGTCAACATGGGCCAGTCCTCCAACGACGTGTTCCCGAGCGCCGTGCACCTCGCCGCGCTCGACGAGGCGACCAACCGCCTGCTGCCGGCGCTCGAGCGCCTGGAGCAGGCGTTCGCCGCGAAGGCGCAGGAGTTCGAGGACGTCGTCAAGGCCGGTCGCACGCATCTCATGGACGCCGTGCCGGTGACGCTCGGCCAGGAGTTCGCCGGCTACGCCGCGCAGCTGCGCCTCGGCGGGCGCCGCGTGCGCAACGCCCTGCCGCAGGTCGCGCAGATCCCGCTCGGCGGAACGGCCGTCGGTAACGGGCTCAACACGCACCCCGAGTTCGCCGAGCGCATCCGGGCGCTGCTGTGCGAGGCCAGCGGCCTGGAGATCTCCGCGCCTGAGGATCCGTTCGAGGCGCAGGCCAATCGCGACGCGCTCGTCGAGCTGTCGGGCGCGCTGAAGGTCATCGCGGTCTCGCTGACGAAGATCGCCGGCGACCTCGCGCTGATGGGCTCGGGCCCGCGCGCCGGCATCGGCGAGATCCTCCTGCCCGAGCTGCAGAAGGGCTCGTCGATCATGCCCGGCAAGGTGCATCCGGTCATGGCGCGGGCAGTCCTGCGGGGCGGCGCGCAGGTCATCGGCAACGACACCGCGATCACGATCGGCGGCCTGCAGGGCAACTTCGAGCTCAACGTGCGGATCCCGCTGATCGCGCGCAACCTGCTCGGGTCGATCGCACTACTGGCGACGACGAGCGAGCTGTTCGCCGCCCGCTGCGTCGAGGGGATCGAGGCCAACGCCGAGGGCTGCCGGCGCTCCGCCGAGTCGACGCTCGCCGCCGCGACGGCGCTGAACCCCTACATCGGATACGACAAGGGCGCCGCGATCGTGAAGGAGGCGGCGGCATCCGGCCGTATGCTGCGCGACGTCGCGCTCGAGCAGGGCGTCGACGCAGACACCTACGACGAGGCGATGGATCTGCGCAAGATGGCGCGCGGTTCGTCAGCCTGAGGAGCCGTGTCGATGACCGCTCGCATTCGTTCGAAGTCCCTCACCGTCGCGGCGCTCGTCGCCGCGCTGGCGCTCGCCGGCTGCGGCGGCAGCGACTCGTCATCGGACAACGGCGGTGGTGCCGACAAGCCGGCCGCTGGCGACAAGGCCCAGGACCGCAAGGACATCGCGCGGCTCATCAAGCAGGGCTTCGGTCGCAACGAGAAGGCGCGCTCGGGCAAGCTCAACGGGACGATCGACCTCGAGGTGAAGGGCGTACCGCGCTACAAGGGGCCGATCGAGGCCACCGCGAGCGGCGGCTTCGAGCTGCGCGACGGCGCCGACGTGCCGGATCTGAACATCGACGTCGGGCTCGTGCTGAACGACAGCGCGATCGGCGGGACGCTCGTGGTCGCCGACAGCAAGGCCTACGTCGCGCTGGGCACGACCGGCTACAGGATCCCCGACGCGATCAGCGCGAAGATCGTCGCCCCCGCGCGGACGCTGGACAACGGGCTGGCGAAGTCGGCGGGGATGTTCTACATCCGTCCAGACCGCTGGCAGCGCAACGGGCGGATCGTCGGTGACGAGACCGTCGACGGCGTCGTGACCGAGCACGCGACGGCGGAGATCGACGCCAAGGCCTTCTTCGAGGACGCCAGCCGCCTGACCCGGCTGCTGACCCTGCTGCGTGTGACCGAGGCCGTCGGCCTGCCCCAGGCGATCGGCCCGCAGGCGCGGGCAGCACTGGTTCGCTCCGTGAAGTCGGCGAAGGGCGACGTCTACATCGGCAAGGAGGACCACGTGCTGCGCAAGGCGCACCTGGAGGGCGAGCTCGTCGTCGCCAAGAAGGACCGCGCCATCCTCGGCGGCATGACGAGCGCGACGCTCTCGGCCGACGTGAACATCACCGACATCGGCGCGCCGCAGAAGATCGGCGCGCCCGAGCAGCTGGGCTCCTACGACGACCTGCAGCTCTCGCTGGACGCGCTCGGCGAGGGGATCCGCAACTCGCAGCGCGGCAAGTAGCGGTGACGAACGCGCAATCCCCGGCGCTCGACGCGCCGGTGCTCGTCGTGGAGCGGGTCGGCAAGCGCTTCGGCGATCGCGAGGCGGTGCGCGACGTGAGCTTCGAGGTCGCGCGCGGCGAGCTGCTGGCGATCATCGGCCCCAACGGCGCCGGCAAGACGACGCTGCTGTCGATCCTCGCCGGCATCCGCCAGCCCGACAGCGGCACGGTGGCGCAGCGGGGCCCGAACTCCGAGAAGCGGATCGGCTGGGTGCCCCAGCAGACGGCGGTCTACTCGAAGCTCACCGTCGCGCAGAACCTGCGCTTGTTCGCCCGCCTCGAGAAGGTCGACGATCTCGACGCCACCGTCGAGCGGATGCTCGAGCAGACCGCGCTGAAGGAGCGCGCCGACGACGAGCTCGGCAGCTTGTCGGGTGGCAACCGCCAGCGCGTGAACATCGCCGTCGGCCTGCTGGCCGATCCGCCCGTGCTGCTGCTCGACGAGCCCTCGGGCGCGCTGGACCCGCGCCAGCGCCAGCGCCTGTGGAACTTCATCACGGCGCTGACCGAGCGCGGGACGAGCGTGATCTTCGCGACGCACGACATCGCTGAGGCCGAGCGCCACGCCGACCGCGTGCTCGTGCTGGCCGACGGCGAGCTGCTGTTCGGCGGCACGCCGCGCGAGCTGCACTCGACCTCGGGCGCGGGCGAGCACGAGGACATGGAGCAGGCGTTCGTGGCGTTCCTGCAGACGAAGGGTCACTGAGTGCGCTGGCTGCTGCTCAAGGACCTGCAGATCCTGTGGCGCTCGAAGCTGCTGCTCGGTCTGCTGATCGTCTACCCGATCGCGATCGCGACGCTCATGGGCCTCGCGCTGTCAAGCGGCCCGGAGAAGCCGCGCGTCGCCTACCTCAACCAGGTCCCCGACAACCGCAGCACGATCCGCCTGGGCAGCGAGAAGATCGACATCAAGAAGTACACCGACGAGCTGTTCACGGCGATCGAGCGGGTGCCCGCGCAGAGTCGCGACGACGCCGTGGCCAAGGTCCGCTCCGGCGCCGTGCTGGCGGCCCTGATCATTCCGGCGGACTTCACCCAGAAGCTCTCCAACAGCGGCTTCTCGGCGGCCAGCATCGAGGTCATCTACAACGGCGACGCGCTGAAGCAGTCCTTCGTGCGCTCGACGATCTCCTCGAAGCTCGCGCTCGCCGACGCCGCCCTCTCCAAGCAGGTCAACCGCCTGGCATCCGGCTACGTCGACGTGCTGCTCAAGGGCGGCGAGCTCGACGTCCTCGGCACGCAGTTCAAGATCCTCGGGCTGGAGAAGTCCAAGCGCGCGATCGACGAGGTGATGGCCGCGTCGCCGTCGCGCGCGACCTCGCGCCGCCTCGGCCCCGTGCAGGAGTTCGCCGAGCTCGCGGTGGCGAACGCCGGCCGCGCCAAGGACGTCCTCAACACGATCGAGCGTCCCGTCGAGGTGGAGGAGACCACGCTCAGCGGGCGCCGCACGCCGCTGGACGCGTTCGCCGTCGCGGTCGCGGTGACGATCTCGCTGATGTTCGTCTGCGTCCTGCTGGCCTCCGGCCTGCTCGCACTCGAGCGCGAGGAGAACACGTTCTCGCGGCTGGCCCGCGGGCTCGTTCCGGGCGGCCACCTGATCGCCGAGAAGATCATCCTGTCGGCCGCCTGCGCGTTCGCCGTCTCGCTGGTGATGCTGATCGGCATCAGCCTGTTCGTGCCGCTGGACTGGGGCAGAGCCGGCTTGTGGGTGCTCGCGCTCGGTGCCGGCGCGCTGGCGTTCGCGGCGCTCGGGGTCGCGATCGGCAGCCTCGCACGCGAGGTGCGCGCGGCGTCGCTGCTGGCGTTCCTGCTGTCGCTGCCGCTGGCGTTCCTCGCGCTCGTGCCCAGCGGCGGGGTCTCGCCGCTGCTCTACGACGTGATCCGGGTGATCTCCGCGGTGTTTCCCTTCAAGCCGGCGCTGGCCGCGCTGGATGCGGCGGTCAACGGCTCGTCGCCGGGCCTCGGGCAGTCGCTTGCGCACCTGGCCGTGCTGATCGCCGTCTTCGGCGTGGCAGCCCGCGCCGGGCTGCGGCGCTTCGCCTGACCGGGCTAGCGCTCGGCGGCGGCCTGGACGCCGAAGCTCTTGTTGACGATCGACACCGACGGCTTGGCCTTGTTGCGGACGTCGAACAGGCCCTTCTGGTTGAGGCCGCGGACGAGCTTGATGCTCGGCGCCTGCTTGCGGATCGAGCCGCCGTAGAACGTCGGGTTGACGGCGAAGTCGCGCAGGTTCCAGATCAGCGCGCCGGACAGGTTGGGGATGCTCGCGTACGTCGCCAGGTGCAGGTTGAGCAGGTGCGACTGAAACGCGTAGCCGCCGGGCACGGTCGTGGAGTTGCGGCCGTTGGCCTCGGCGCCGAACTCCGTCACGGCGATGACCTTGTCGGGAAAGACGTTGCGCAGAGCGCCCAGGCGGGTCTTGATGAGCCTGCGCAGCTCGCCCGAGCTCGAGTGCGTCGCCTCGTACCAGCCGATGTAGTTCGTCCAGCCGATCATGTCGATGTTGCGGTAGATCCGCGAGGTCTCGCGCGGCGGATGCGCGCCCCAGATGTCCAGGGCCACGGGGCGGCTGGGGTCGACGCGGTGCAGCTCGGCGGCCATGCTGTCGATGTACGGGATCTGGCCCTTGGGATGACCGCCGCCGGCGACCTCGTTGGCGAGGTTCCACGTGATGATCGAGGGGTGCATCCGGCCCTGGCGCACGCTCGTGCGAGCGCGGCGCTTGGCGGCTCGCACGCGGTGCGCGCCGCGCGAGGTCCATGCGCCGGGGGCATCCGTCGGCCCGATTCCCTGCCAGATCATGATGCCGGCGGCGTCGAGGCGCTCGAGCAGGCCCGGGTCCAGCGGATGCTGGGCGCGCGTCGCGTTGGCGTCGATCGCCTTGAGTTGGCTGACGAGTCGGTCCTGGTCGACGGGCCGCAGGCCGTCCCCGCGGCCGAAGACGTCCTCGTGGATCGACGCCCCGCGCAGGCGGATCGTGCGGCCGTTGAGCTTCAGGGCGTTGCCCTCGGCGCGGACCTCGCGCAGCCCGACGCGGGCGCGGTAGGTCGACTCGCCGGGTACCGCGAGCTCGAGCTCCCAGAGGTTCGGCGAGGACGGCGACCACAGCTCGGGGTCCTCGATGCGCACCCGCGCCTGCAGCGTCTCCGTGGCGCCCTGCGCGACCGGCTCGGGTGAGAAGACGAAGTCGGCGCGCCGCCCGCCGCGGACCAGCGTGCCGCGGGCGCCGATCGCGCGCGCGGCGGCGTTGTTGCTCAGGCGCAGCGTCATGTCGACGGTCGCTGCGCCGCCGGCGAGCGTCGTGTTGAGCTCGGGGTCGGCGATCTCGCTGTCGCCGACGCGGCGGATGCTGACGCCGCGGTTGATGCCGCCGAAGTTGAACCACAAGCGGTGCCAGCCGTCGCGCTTCATCGCGGTCGGGCCGCGCCAGTCGGCGCGCACGACGAGCGGGTGGCGCACGCCGGCCTTCAGGAACTTGCGGACCTCGAAGGGCAGGTACTCGCCCTTGTGCTGGCCCACCTTCTTGCCGTCGATGAAGACCCGCGCGAGGTGGTTGACCGATTCGAAGCGGATCACGTACGTCCCGTCGACGGGCACGTCGATCTTCGTGCGGTACCAGCCCACGGTGCCGCGGAACGTGGGGATGCCCTTGCGGCCGCTGATCTTCGTCGCGTCCGGGACATAGGGCATGCGCACGAGGTCGCCCTCAAACTTCCCGCCCTGGTAGTTGCGGTCGAAGCCGCGGTTGTTCGGGTCCTTCTTGAAGCGCCACAGGCCGTTGAACTGCACGCGGTCGCCGGGGCCGGCGTAGATCGTGGGCGCAGCGCCGTGCGGGGCGAGCACGATCGCGTTCTGGGCGGGATCGGGCGCGGCGGATGAGACGCCGACGAACCACGCCACCGCCACAAGCCCGATCGTTGCCAGGAGCCCGGCCAGCGCCCCGATCAGCCCCTTGCTCACTCGTCCCCGTTCTGTTTCTTCACGATTGCGGCACCGCGGTCTCGTGTGTCGCAGGCGACTGCGCGGCACGACTCCATCGCCGCGTAAACGCGGTCGCTCGGAGAATGTAGCGTTCCAGTTCGATGCGCAGGCCATATGACCACCGGGGCATGGCGCAGCGCCGCTGGCCATGAGCCGGATCTACGACGAGATCGACGAGCGGCTGGCCGGCTGGATCGCCGCGCAGCCGCTGTTCTTCGTCGGCAGCGCCCCGCTTGCGGGCGATGGCCACGTCAACATCTCGCCGAAGGGTCCGATCGGGTCGCTGCGCGTGCTCGGGCCGACGACCGTCGCCTACCTGGACATCGTCGGCAGCGGCGCCGAGACGATCGGCCACGTGCGCGAGAACGGCCGCATCGTCGTGATGTTCTGCGCCTTCGAGGGTCCTCCGAAGATCCTGCGCCTGCACGGGCACGGCGAGGTGCTGCTGCCCGGCGACGAGCGCTACGACGCGCTGCTGCACGAGGCCGACTTCGAGGATGCGTCGCTGGCCGAGGCGCGGCGCGCGATCGTGCGCGTGGAGGTCACGCGAATCGCGGATGCGTGCGGCTACGGCGTGCCGCTGATGTCGCTGGATGGCCATCGCCCGCACGCGCCGCTGTGGGCGGCCAAGAAGCTGCGCACCGGCGGGGTCGAGGCGATCGAGGCGTACGTCGAGCGCAAGAACGAGTTCAGCATCGACGGGCTGCCGGCGATGGACGTGCCCACCCGGCCGCTTCCCTAGACGCGATGGCCAAGCGCGACAACGCGAGGGTCGTCTGGTCCAGCGGCGACGGCGACCTGCGCAAGGCGCGCGACCCGCAGCCCTCGCGCCCGCCCGCCGCGGGCGGGCGAGTGAAGGTCCGGCGCGAGACCGCGGGGCGTCGCGGCAAGGCCGTGACCACGGTGTCGGGCGTGGAGCTCGACGACGCCGCGCTGCGCGACCTCGCGGGGCGCCTGAAGAAGCGCTGCGGTGTCGGCGGATCGGCGAAGGACGGCGTGATCGAGCTGCAGGGCGACCACCGCGACGTCGTCGTCGAGCTGCTGCGCGCGGACGGCTACGACGTCGTGCTAGCGGGCGGCTGACCTTTGGCACCGTGGCGGTCACAGCGCCCCATCGTCCGTGTCGAATAGTGGGCGCTATACGTCCAAGGGTCGACACAGACGAGGACTCCGCGTCCGCGTGCCAAACCCAGAACTACGCCGTCACAGCGCCAGTGCCACGTACTTGGTTTCGAGGTACTCCTCGATGCCCTCGGGCCCGCCCTCGCGCCCGAACCCCGAGTGCTTGATGCCGCCGAACGGCGCGCCGGCGTTCGAGACCAGGCCCTGGTTGAGACCGACCATGCCGGTTTCCAGGCGCTCGCTCACGCGCACGGCTCGCGCGAGGTTCGAGGTGTAGAGGTAGGCGACGAGGCCGAACTGGGTGTCGTTGGCTTCCGCGACTGCCTGCTCTTCGGTGGCGAACGCCCGCACCGGGGCGACCGGGCCGAAGATCTCCTCGCGCAGCAGGCGGGCATCGGCGGGCACGTCGGCGAGCACCGTCGGCTTGTAGAAATGGCCGGGGCCGTCCACGCGCTCGCCGCCGCACAGCACGCGCGCCCCCCGGCTCACGGCGTCGTCGACGAGCTCCTGGACCTTCGCGAGCTGGCCCTCGTCGATCAGCGGTCCGACCTCGACGCCCTCCTGCGTGCCGCGGCCGATCGTCATCGCACCCAGCCGTTCGGCCAGCCCGGCGGCGAACGCGGGCGCCAGGGACTCGTGCACTACAAAGCGGTTGGCGGCCGTGCAGGCCTCACCGATGTTGCGCATCTTCGCGATCATCGCGCCGTCCAGCGCGTCGTCGAGGTCGGCGTCCTCGAAGACGACGAACGGCGCGTTGCCGCCGAGCTCCATCGACAGGCGCAGCAGCCCTTCCGACGCCTGCTCCATGAGCTTGCGCCCCACCTCCGTCGATCCGGTGAACGACAGCTTGCGCGTGCGCGGGTCACGGATCACGGGCTCCATGACGCGTCCCGACGACGACGACGTGACGACGTTCAGCACGCCGGCGGGCAGCCCCACCTCCTCGAAGACCTGCGCGAGCGCGAGCATCGACAGCGGCGTGAGCTTCGCCGGCTTGACGACCATCGTGCAGCCCGCCGCGATCGCGGGCCCGATCTTGCGCGTGCCCATCGCCAGCGGGAAGTTCCACGGCGTGATGAAGACGCACGGGCCGACGGGCTGCTTCATCGTCAGTAGGCGACCGCCGCCGGCCTGATGGGTCGTGTAGCGGCCTTCGATGCGCACCGCCTCCTCCGAGTACCAGCGCAGGAACTCCGCAGCGTAGGTCACCTCGGCGCGGGACTCCGCCAGCGGCTTTCCCATCTCGAGCGTCATCAGCAGTGCGAGCTCGTCCGCGCGCTCGGTGAGCGCCTCGAATGCGCGCCGCAGGATCTCGCCGCGCTCGCGCGGCGGCGTCTCGCGCCACATTCCGAACGTGTCGTGGGCGGCGCCAAGCGCGTCGAGCGCGTCCTGTGCGGTTGCGTCGGCGACGTTCGCGATCGTCTCGCCCGTCGCCGGGTCCTCGACCGCCAGCGTCGCGCGCTGCGCGCCGTCGCGCCACTGCCCCGCGATGTAGAGCCGCTTGGCGACGGCGTCGAGCACCTCCTGCTCGCCGGCTGCGCTCATCTGGGCATCACTCATGCTCCCCACGCCGACCAGGCGGGCTCGTAGGCTGAGACGGCACATGGGCGAGCTACCCACCACAGCCGGCGGCGCAACTCCCGCAGCGGCGGCGTGTCCCCGCAGGCAAATGCGACGCCTGCTCTTGACCTCGCTCGCGGTCCTCCTGACGCTCGCCGCGACGGCGGCGTCGGCGCAGGGAGCGTCGCGTGTGATCGTGCGCGGCGCCGGCTTTGGCCACGGCATCGGGATGAGCCAGTACGGCGCTCTTGGATTCGCCGAGCGCGGGCGCGACCACGCCTTCATCCTCGGCCACTACTACCGGGGCACGCAGCTCGGCAGGCTCGCGGGATCAAGCGACGTGCGCGTGCTCATGCGCAGCGCCGCGCGCATCACGTTCAGTGGCGCGAGCGCCGTCGCGGGCGGACGCTCGCTGGATCCGGCGCGCACCTACGGCGCGACGCGCGCGCTCGGCGCCAACGTCGTGCTGCGGTCCGCAAGCGGCCGCGATCTCGGCACCTACGCGGCGCCGCTGCGCGTCACGGGCACGCCGGCAGGCGTGCTGCTGGGCGGACGCGCCGAGAACTCCGTCACGGACGGGCGCTACCGCGGCGACCTCGAGCTTCGCCCCGGCGGGCTCGGGATGTCGGCGATCAACGTGCTGAGCATGGAGGACTACGTGCGCGGCGTCGTCGCCGGCGAGGTGCCCACGAGCTGGCCGCAGGAGGCCCTGCGCGCGCAGGCCGTCGCCGCGCGCACGTACGCGATCGCGACGAGCAAGAACGGCGACGGCTTCGACCAGTACGCCGACACGCGCTCGCAGATGTACATCGGCATCGCGGGCGAGGTGGCGAGCACGAACGCGGCCGTGGCCGCGACGGCCGGCGAGGTCGTCGTCTACGCCGGCAAGCCGATCGTGACGTACTACTTCTCGACGTCCGGCGGGCGCACCGAGAACATCGAGAACTCGTTCCTCGGCGCGCAGCCGCAGCCCTGGCTGACGTCGGTCGAGGACCCCTTCGACACCGGCTCGCCGCGACACCGCTGGACCAGGCGCATGACGCTGCGCCAGGCGGACGCGCGCCTCGGCGACCTCGTCAAGGGCTCCCTGCTCCAGATCCGCGTGCTGCAGCGCGGCCGCTCGCCGCGCGTCGTGCGCGCCCAGATCATCGGCACGCGCGGGCGCACCGCGGTCACCGGGCCGCAGCTGCGCTCGCGGCTGGACCTCTACGACACATGGGCGCGCTTCACGGTGATCACGGCGAACGCCACCCGCGGGGACGGCGACGCTCCGCGCGCTCCGGCACCCGCTCCAGCTCCCGCGGGACCCGATACCGGCGGCGCCATACCGACCGCGCGCGCCGCGGCCGTGCTGTCGATCGCCGGCGCGCGAGGCGAGCAGGGCACCGTGCCGGCGGCCGGCGCGATCGCGGGGCGCGTGACGCCGGCGATCGCCGGGCGCGCGATCGTCGTGCAGCGCTTCACGCAGGGCCGCTGGGTCGCGCAGCTAAAGACCCGGACGCGGGCCGCCGGGCGCTATCGCGCGAACGTCGGGCTACCGGGCCTCTACCGCGTCCGCTACGCCGGCGAGCCGGGCCCGCCCGTGCGCGTGCGCTGAAGCTCAGCCCGTGTAGACCCGCGTCAGCGACTCGGCGATGCAGACGGGCTTGAGCGCGCCCTCGCCTTCGAATGTGAGCTTCAGCGTGATCTGCGCGCCGCCGAGCACGTCGTCGACGGCGACGAGCCCAAGGCGCATGCGGACGCGATTGCCGACCGGCAGCGGGGCGGGGAAGCGGACCTTGTTGAGGCCGTAGTTCACGGCGAAGGAGAAGCCCGCGAAGCTGATCAGCTGCGCGGAGAGCTTCGGGTGCAGCGCCAGCGTGTAGTAGCCGTGGGCGATCGTGCCGCCGAACGGCGTCTGCGTCGCGCGCTGCGGATCGACGTGAATCCATTGGTCGTCGCCGGTGACGCGGGCGAAATCGTCGACCGCCTCCTGCGTCACGTCGTGCCATTCGCTGACGCCGAGCTCGTCGCCGATCCTCTCGCGCAGCTCGTCGACATCGGTGATCGTGATCATGGCCGGCAGTCTAGGCGCCGTCACCTCGCCAACCCTGACACGCCCGATCCGTAGGCTCCAGGCCGTGCCCGGCCCGCTGCTCGCCGTCGACGCCCCGTCGCTGCTGTACCGCGCGTTCTTCGCGCTGCCGCAGAGCATCACCGACGACGACGGGCAGCCGGTGAACGCGCTGCTGGGGATGGCCAACCTGATCCTGTTCGTCGTCGAGCGCCATGCCCCGCGCGCGGTGGTGCTGTGCTTCGGCGCCGAGAAGGCGGCCTACCGCGCCGAGCTGTACGCGCCCTACCACGCCGACCGTCCGCCGATGCCCGCCGAGCTCGAGCGCCAGTGGACGGATGCGCCCACCTTCTTCGGCGCGTTCGGCTGGCTGAGCCTCTCCGATCCAGAGCTCGAGGCGGACGACCTGCTCGGCTCGCTGGCGACGCTCGAGCAGGCCGCCGGCGGCGAGACGCTGCTGTTCACCGGCGACCGCGACATGTTCCAGTGCGTGAGCGACCGGGTGACGGTCCTGTTTGCGCGCGGTGGCAAGGACGGCCCCGAGGTCGTCGGCCCGGCCGAGGTGCGCGAGCGCTACGGCATCGAGCCCGAGCAGGTGCCGGACTTCATCGCGCTGCGCGGCGACCCGTCCGACGGGCTTCCCGGCGCCAAGGGAATCGGTGCGAAGGGCGCGCGCGACCTGCTGCGCGCGCACGGCACGCTCGAAGGCGCGATCACGGCCGGCGCCAAGCCCGGGGCGATGACGCCGCGGATGGCGGGCGCGCTGACGAGCGATCCGCAGTTGCTGCGCGCCTTCAAGGACGTCGCCACGCTGCGCGACGCCGCCATCGCGCTACCGCGCGACGCCCCGACGGACGGCTCGACCGCCGCCGCGGCCGCCCGCGCGCGCGGGATGAACCGGCTCGCCGAGCGGCTCGAGAAGCTGGCCGCCGGGGACGCTCGCGCCTGACGGGGGCTCATCCCGGCAGTCCACCGCGCCACCGCAACCAGGAGGGTGGCAGCGGTTTGCAGGACCATCGCGCCCGACCGCCGCCAGTCAGACATCGAAACGGCCCTTTGCGCCATCATGTTCGCCCAGGTGCCCCGCGTCCTGCTCATCGTGCTCGCGATCGCCGTCGCGCTCGCGTGCCCTGCCGCCGCGTCCGCAGCCGATCCACCCACGCCCGTTGCGCTCGCGCAGGGCTGGCAGTTCGCACCCGATCGCGGCGACCAGGGCCTGGTCTCCAACTGGCAGAGCGGGCGCATCGGCACGAGCTGGGAGCCGACGACCGTGCCGCACGTCTTCGAGCCGGAACCGCTCGCGCAGCATTTCCGGGGGTCCGTCGGCTGGTATCGCATCGGCTTCAAGGGACCCGCGACGGCTGCGCGAGCGGGCTGGTGGCTGCGCTTCGAGCAGGTGCGCCGCTCGGCTCGCGTGTGGCTCAACGGTCGCGAGATCGGCAAGCATCGCGACCCGTACACGCCGTTCGAGCTGCCCGCCAAGGGCCTGCTCGAGGGACAGCCGAACATCCTCGTCGTGCGCGCCGACAACCGCCGCCCGGTCGGCACGCGCGAGGGCTGGTGGAACTGGGGCGGGATCACGCGCGCCGTCACGCTCGTGCCGCGCGGCCCGGTCGTCCTGCACGACGTCGGCGTGCTGCCGCGCAAGCGCTGCGGGGGATCGGCGTGTCGCTGGGAGACGATCGTCGACGGCTGGCTGGAGAATCGCAGCAGCCGCCCGCAGCGCCCGACGATCCGCCTGTCGCTGCGCGCGCCCGGCGGCGCGACCTCGGAGGGCTCGACGCAGGGCAGGATCCTGCGGCCCGGCGACCGCGTGCGCGTGCGCTTCAAGGTCGCCGTGCGCGGCAAGGCCAAGCTGTGGGCGCCGGAGAAGCCGCAGCTCTACGACGCGACCGTCAGCACGATCGTCGCCAAGCAGGTGTTCCAGAGCGACCGCCGGCGCGTCGGCCTGCGCACCGTGAAGGTCGTCGACGGCGCGCTGCGCCTCAACGACCGCGTGCTGGACCTGCGCGGCGCGTCGATCCAGGAGGACGTCCTCGGGCGCGGGTCGGCGCTGACCGACGGCGACATCGAGACGACGGTCAACGAGCTGAAGTCGCTGGGCGCGAACGTCACGCGCGCGCATTACCTGCTCGACGAGCGGCTGCTGCGCCGCTTCGACGAGGAGGGGATCCTCGTCTGGAGCCAGGCGCCGGTCTATCACCGCGACAGGATGCTCAGGACGCCGGGCCAGCGCTCCTACGAGCTGGCTGCGCTGCGCAACACGATCCTGGCGGCGCGCAACCACGCCTCGGTCATCACCCATTCGGTGGCCAACGAGCTCACGCCGCGACCCGACGAGGTCAAGACGACGCGCCTGTGGATGCTGCGAGCCGCCGACCTGTCGCGCGACCTGGACCCCACGCTGCCGGTCTCCATCGACGTGCTGTCCTATCCGCGCATCCCGCGCCAGAAGACCTACGAGGCGTTCGACATGCTCGGCATCAACTCGTACTACGGCTGGTACGCGGGCAAGCCCGAGCGCTCCACGAAGAACCTCGACGACCTCGCGCCGTACCTGCGCGCGATGCGCGCGAAGTACCGCAAGCATGCGCTCGTCATGACGGAGTTCGGCGCCGAGGCGACCGAGTCCGGGCCGGCCGACGTCAAGCAGACCTACGAGTTCCAGACGCGCTACCTGCAACGCAACCTCGACATCATCGACCGGCTCGGGTTCATGGGCGGCGCGATCTACTGGACGGCGCGCGAGTTCGCCGTCAAGCCGCACTGGGACGGTGGCGCGAAGCCGCCGCTGCCGCGCGACGGAATCCACAACAAGGCGCTGATCGCCTACGACGGCACGCCGAAGCCCGCCTTCGCGGTCGCGCGCGCCGCCTTCCGCGCCACGCCGCTGTATCGCAACGACCCCGCCGCGGTTGCGCGCGCCGAGCTCTCCGAGTCACCGGCGATCGTCCAGCGCGCGCTGCTCGTGATCGGCGTGCTCGGCTTCGTCGCCGGGCTGCTGGCGCTCGACTGGCTGTGCCTGCGCGACATCTGGCGCCACCGCCCGCAGGACGCCCAGGTGGTCGAGCTGCCGCGACGAAACGCGGCCTGACGGGTCAGGCGCGCTTGGATCGCGCACACGCGCACAGGCGGCCTGCTCATGCGGGCAGCGTACGACCCCGCGACGGCGCGGTCAGCCCACGTAGCGGCGCATCGCGGCGAGCGCGGACGCACCCCAGCCTCCGCCGAAGAGCGCGGCGTGCGCGAGCAGCGGCATGATCTGCCACAGCTGCACTCGCTCCTCGTGGCCGGCCGCGAGCGGTGCGACCTCGCGATAGGCGGCGAGAAAGCGCGGTCCGGGCGCACCGAAGAGCGCGAGCATCGCGAGGTCGACCTCGCGATGCCCGCCGTAGGCCGCGGGGTCGATCAGCCATGGCCGCCCATCGCTGCCGGTCAGCACGTTGCCGCTCCACAGATCGCCGTGCAGTCGTGCGGGTGGCTCGGCGGGGCCGCAGAGGTCGTCGAGCCGTCCCGTGAGCCGGTCGAGGACCTGCGGCGCCCCCGCGGGCAGCGCGCCGCGATCGGCGGCCAGGCGTGCGAGCGGCTCGAGCCGGCAGCTCGCGTAGAACTGCGGCCAGCCGGCGGCCGGCGTGTTGGGCAGCGTGAGCGGGCCGAGCACGAGATCGCGATCGCCACCGAAGGACGGGGCGCCCGCGGCGTGCAGCGCGGCCAGGCCGCGGCCCAGCAGCTCGTCGGTCTCGGCCGCCGGCGGGCCGCGCTCGATCCATTCGAGCGCGAGAAACCGCGGGCCCGGCGGCTCGTCGGCGCAGGCGAGCACCTTCGCCACCGCCAGCGCCCGCGGCTGCGCGAGCCAGCGCAGCCCCTGCGCCTCGCAGCCGAACGCCCCCGGCGCGGCGTCGGCGGCGGTCTTGACGAACACGCGGCCGCCGTCGTCGAGCTCGGCGGCGTAGGCGTCGTTCAGATCGCCGCCGGCGACCGGGAGCAGGCGGGCGACGCCCCGCCCGAGCGCTTGCGACAGCGCGTCACGCAGCGCCGACACGCTCGCGCAGGTCGTCGAGCAGGCCGCGGCAGGCCGCGTCGACGAGGTCGAGCACGCGACCGAAGCCGTCGTCGCCGCCGTAGTAGGGGTCGGGTACGTCGAGATCGCCGTCGGCGGCCGGATCGAACTCCCGCAACAGCCTGACCTTCGCCGCGGCCCGATCGTCGGGCGCGAGGCAGCGCAGGTCGCGTGCGTTGGCGCCGTCCAGCGCGACGATCAGGTCGAAGTCGTCGAAGTCCGCGAGCTGCACCTTGCGCGCCGCGCCCTCGACGCGGATGCCGCGCCGCAGGGCCGCTGCGACCGAGCGTGCGTCCGGCGGGGCGCCGACGTGCCAGCCGCCGGTGCCGGCGCTGTCGAGCATGATCCGCTCGCTCAGGCCGGCCTGAGCGACGAGGCCGCGCATGACGCTCTCAGCGGTCGGCGAACGGCAGATGTTGCCCATGCAGACGAAGAGGACGCGCGCCACGGGCATCGCTGGACCCTATGGCGTGAACTTCACGGTGATCACGTCACCGTCGCGCATCGCGTAGTCGCGTCCCTCCAGGCGCAGCGTCCCGCGATCGCGCGCGCCCGAATAGCCGCCGGCGTCGATCAGCTCGTCCCAGCCCACGACCTCGGCGCGCACGAACCCCTTCTGAATGTCCGAGTGGATCTGGCCGGCCGCGTGCCATGCCGTCAGGCCGCGGCGCAGGTGCCAGGACTGCGCCGGCTTGTCCTCGCCGGCGGTGAAGAACGCGATCAGCTGCAACAGGGCGAAGGCGCCGCCGACGACGCGCTGCAGCCCGGACTCCGAGACGCCGAGGTCCTCGCGCATCGCCATGGCGTCCTCGTCCTCGAGCTCGGCGAGCTCGGCCTCGATGCGGCTGGAGATCGCGACGGCCACCGCGCCCTGCGCGGCCGCATGCGCCGCGACCGCCTCCGGGACGTCCTCGTCACCCTCGTTGACGTTGGCCACGAACAGCACCGGCTTGGCGGTCAGCGGGCCGAGGTCGCGCAGCGCGTGCGGGGCGTCCCTCGGCGGCGGGACGGTCCGCGCCGGGCGGCCCTCGTGCAGCGCCGCGATCAGCTCGCGCAGCCACGCCTCCTCCGCCACGGCCGCGCGCTCGCCGCCGCGCGCGTCGCGGATGACGCGCCCATGGCGGCGCTCCGCCTGCTCGAGGTCGGCGAAGATCAGCTCGGTCTCGATCGTCTCGATGTCGGCCAGCGGGTCGACGCGGCCGTCGGGGTGGATGACGTTCGGATCGGTGTGGGCGCGCACGACGTGGACGAGGGCGTCCGTTTCCCTGATGTTCGCGAGAAAGCGGTTGCCGAGGCCCTCGCCGCTGTGCGCCCCCGCGACGAGCCCGGCGATGTCGTGGAAGTCGACCGTGTCCGGGACGATGTTCGACGCGCCCAGCAGCGACGCCACCTCGTCCAGGCGCTCGTCGTGGACGGCCACGACCGCGACGTTCGGCTCGATCGTCGTGAACGGGTAGTTCGCGGCCTCGACCCCGGCGTTCGTCAGCGCGTTGAAGAGCGAGGACTTGCCCGCGTTGGGCATCCCGACGATGCCGACCTTCATCGGGTCCTCCGGCCCGCCGCGCCGACGGCCGTGCCGAGCAGCGCGCCGACCGCGATGTCCGACGGGTAGTGCACGCCGAGGTAGACGCGCGACAGCGCCATCGCGGTCGCCGTCGCGTACAGCGGCGCGCCCGGGACCAGCGACGAGTAGGCACGCGCGGCGGCGAACGACGACGACGCGTGCGCCGACGGGAAGCTCAGCGAGGTCGGGGTCGAGATCAGTGCCGGCAGCGCCTCGAGGTGCGGGCGCTTGCGGCGCACGACGAGCTTCAGCAGCGTGTTGAGCACGTAGGCGAACACCACCGCGCCGATTGCGCGCAGCCAGCGCTCGCGGCGCCGCGCGTCGACGGCGGCGCCGGCGGCGCCGAGCACGAGCCACAGCCCGGCGTGCTCGCCGGTGCTCGAGAAGCGGCGGATCGGCACGCCGAGGCGCGCGCTCTGCGCGTCCTCGCGCAGCAGGCGGTAGAGGCGGATGTCGACACGGGCGATCGCCCGCGCGAGCGGCCCGCCGCGCAGCCGGGCGCGCAGCGAGCGCCGTGCCTCGGGATCGGCGACGGGCGGCGGGTCGGGGGCGGCGTTCACGCGCGGCACGATAGAGCGCGCGGCTCGCCCGTTGTCCGCATGCGGACCTCGGACCGCGTACAAGCGTCCTCGACCGTTTCCCGCGGGCGCCGATCAGGCAGGATCCGATCGTGCGCCTCGCCCTCGTCGCCAACCCACGCTCGGGGACGGCACCCGATCCACAGCGTCTGAAGATGCTGCTCGGCAGCGACCGCGCCCACGTCAGCATGACCCCGATCCAGGAGATCGCGAGCGACGCTCTGGAGGGGCTCGACGCGCACGAGACGGCCTCGGCGGTTGCCTCGCTGAGCAAGGACGGCACCCCCGACCGGATCGTCGTCGCGGGCGGCGACGGCTCGGTCGGCCTGGCCGCCCTGCTCGCGGCGGAGATGGGCATCGCGCTCGCGGTCGTTGCGGTCGGCACCGCCAACGACTTCGCGCGCGCCCTCGGCCTGCCGCTCGAGCTCGAGGCGGCGTGCGCGCTGGCACGCGATCCGCGCTCGCGCACGCGCCACGCCGAGCTCGCCCTCGCCGGCGAGCGGCCGTTCGTCAACGCCGCGTCGACCGGCCTGTCGGTGGTCGCCGCGCACGAGGCGCGACCGCACAAGACGCGCCTCGGCCCGCTCGCCTACGCGGTCGGCGCCGTCAAGGCCGCGAGCACCGCGTCGCCGCAGCGCTGCCGCGTGCGCTGCGACGGCGAGGAGCGCTTCGAGGGCCAGGCCTGGCAGGTCGTCGTCGGCGCGACGGGCGCCTTCGGCGGCGGCAGCGAGATCGGCGGCACGCGGCCCGACGACGGGATGCTGGACGTCGCGATCGTGCCCGCCGGCTCGCGCGCAGGGCTTGCGCGGCGGGCGTGGGGCATGAAGAGCGGGCGCCTGGTCAAGCAGGGCGACGTCGCGCACCACCGCGGCGCGTGGGTCGAGGTCGACGTCGAGGATCGCAAGGCGACGTTCAACATCGACGGCGAGATCTGCCCGTGCGATCCCGCGCACTTCTCGCTGCGCCCTGGCGGCTTCGAGATCGTCGTCGCATGAACAAGCGCTGGCCCGCCGCGCTCGCCGCCTTCGGCCTGGTCTGGTACGGCAGCGAGTCGCTGCGCCACCGCCGCGAGCAGGGCGACGGCTACGAGCTGCGCGGCGAGGATCTCGAGGCCGGCTCCGAGGCGTTCCAGCGCGCCACCGAGGCGATCACGAGCTCGCCGATTGCCCTCGGCAACAAGGCCGAGCTGCTGATCAACGGCGACAACATCTTCCCCGCCTTCGTGGAGACGATCGCATCGGCGAAGAAGTCGGTCAACCTGCTGTCCTACGTCTACTGGCACGGCGACATCGCGCGCGAGATCGCCGACGCGGTCTGCGAACGCGCCCAGGCGGGCATCGAGGTCAACGTCCTGTTCGACGCCGTCGGCAGCGTGAAGATGGGGCGCGAGCTGACCGGTCAGATGCGCGACGCGGGCGCGACCCTCGCGCTCTTTCGCCCGCCCAAGCCGTACGCGGTCCGGCGGATGAACAACCGCACGCATCGCAAGCTCATGATCGTCGACGGCACGGTCGGCCTGATCGGCGGCGTCGGCATCGCCGACGAGTGGACCGGCGACGGCCAAGACCCCGATCACTGGCGCGACACGCATGTGCGCGTCCGCGGGCCGGTCGTGCGCGGGCTGCAGGGCGCCTTCGCGGAGAACTGGCTCGAGGCGACCGGCGACGTGCTCGTCGGCCCTGACTACCTACCCGCGCTCGAGCCGCTGCCCGATGGCTACACGATGCAGCTCGTGCGCTCGTCGGCGGGCGTCGGCGACACGAACGTCGAGGCGCTGTACTTCCTCGCGATCGCCTGCGCGCGCAAGCACCTGAACCTCACGGCGGCCTACTTCGCCCCCCGCCCGGCGTTCATCGAGGCGCTGTGCGACTCGGCGCGGCGCGGCGTCGACGTGCGGCTGCTCGTGCCGGGGGAGCACATCGACAAGGGCTTCGTGCGCAAGGCGGGCCGCGGCACCTACGAGGAGCTGCTCGAGTGCGGCGTGCGCATCTGGGAGTACTGCCCGACGATGCTGCACGCCAAGACGCTGACGATCGACGGCCGCTGGACCTCGGTCGGATCGGTGAACTTCGACAATCGCTCGTTTCAGCTGCAGGACGAGGCGACGCTGTGCGTCTCATCGGAGTCCTTCACGGGCGAGCTCGACGACCAGTTCGCGCGCGACCTCGCGCTGTCGGAGGAGATCGACCTCGGGCGCTGGCGCCAGCGCTCGCTGGGAGCGAAGACGACGGAGCGCGTGCTCAAGCTCGCCCGGCGCGAGCTCTAGCTCGACCTACGCTCCCGCCCCGAACCCGACGCGGTGCTCGTCGAGGTTCGTGCGCACGTAGACGACCTGGCTGAGGTTCATGCGGACCGTGCCGTCGTCGACGGTCAGGTCGTGCCAGTCGCCGGCCGCCAGCGCCTCGAGCAGGTCGTTGAGGTCGGCCTCCTCGAGGCGGACGCCGAGAACCTGGGTGCCGGTGAAGGCGATCGTGACGCGCTGGAGAGCCATGGGGGTGTCAGTGTCCCTTCGCAGGTTGGACGATCTCGGTCAGTACGCCGCCGGATGACTTGGGGTGCAGGAAGGCGACCAGCGAGTCGCGGATGCCGCTACGCGGCTGCTCGTCGATGAGCCGCAGGCCCGCCTCGCGCAGCGACGCGAGCGCCGCCTCGATGTCGTCGACCTGGTAGGCGACGTGGTGCATCCCCGGGCCGCGCTTGGCGAGGAACTTGCCCACGGGGGTGTCGTCCGCCAACGGGGCCAGCAGCTCGACGTGGTTCTCGCCGACGTCGAGCAGCACCGCCTCGACGCCCTGCGCCTCGATGACCTCGCGATGCACGAGCGTCATCGCGTAGTCGCGCTCGTAGAGCGCCAGCGCCGCGTCGAGATCCTCGACTGCGACGCCGATGTGGTCGACGCGGGTGAACACGCGCCCATCGTAGTGGCGCGCTGGGGCGGGCGCTGCGAACGGCCGGTCAGACGCCGGGGGAACGCGGCGGCCTGGGCAGCCGGCGCCCCGGTGAGCGCGGCTCGCCGTCCTCGTGCGCGACGGCCGCCACGGCGCGCAGGCCGGCGACGCCCGGCCGGCGCTCCATGCGCGGGACGCCGAGCATGATCGTGTCGATCTGCTCGCGCTCGAGCACCTCGTGCTCGAGCAGCGCGAGGGCGAGCTCCTCGAGCTTCTC
>Ga0136623_10000074_pt1 | contig 22522 bp, 22 predicted proteins | sample AntDrymUQ4492106_2_FD_104656 | JGI IMG/M metagenome (GOLD analysis project Ga0136623, IMG submission 104656) | Polar desert sand microbial communities from Dry Valleys, Antarctica - metaG UQ449 (21.06) | ecosystem: Environmental > Terrestrial > Soil > Desert | place: Antarctica: Dry Valley...
AGCGCCGGCCGCGCGCGTCGCTAGCGAGCGCTCTTTGACTCGGCGGAGGCGGATGCGCCTGTCGTCGAACTCGTAGCTTTAGTGGGATCAGCGCCATCGAGGGAGCGTGTCGCAGTTCCGCCAAACCGCGACAGCAGCGATCGCCGATGCGACCCCTGCCCCGACGCTCGCCGATGCCTAATCTCGACCGGACGATGCCAATCCCGCTCCCGATCGAGACCGACTGATCACCTGACCAGCCCCGCGGGTTACCGCCGGAGCAGCTAGCGCCACCGCGAGGGAGGGTGTAGCGCCACGTCCGACAACTCCCGCTGCCGACGATGCGCCGCAGAGAGACAAAGAGTGGGCGGAACTTGGCAGTGCGCAAACCAGCTGCTCGTGGCGGCGAGGGCGATAGACGCGTGACTCGCGGCGTTCATCTCGGTGGCCTCGCGGGCTGCCAGCTCTGGGCGAGGTGCTCGGCGAGCTCCTCGCATGCGCCGGCGCGGATCTCGTCGTCGCGGATGATGCCTCGGACGCGCTCGACGTCAGACGGGTCATACACGTCGTACGCGCCGCGCCCGAGCGCCGTCACGTACGTCGCCATGCCGTCCGCCGAGAGGCCGGCGCGGAGGTTCGCTTGCGCGGTGAGCCGCTCCAGTTCGCGTGCGGCTCGGATGGCAGTCGCCGCGTCGGACGAGTTGGCGCGGCGGCTGAGCCGGTTGAACCGCTCCCGGTCGATCGCGGCACCACCGCGATGTAGGCCGTGGTTGTCGAGCACCCAGACTTTGAAGCCGGGCTTCGGGTCGGGATCGGGCTTCGGCTTCGCGCACCTCGCAGCCTGCTCGGCCTCGAATGCGGCGCGCTCCTCCTCCCGGGCGAGCGCAAGCGCCCTCGCTGTCCACGACTTCGAGCGGCCGATCTCCTCGGCGAGGGCTCGGACGGACGCCTTACCGGCGCGTTGGCGTAGGAGAAGCTCGGCCCGGTACTCGGCCGTGTCTTGCGTTGGGTTGCGGGTCTCGAAGGGCATCTCTACACGTGATTCTACGAGGTGAGCGTCCCGCGTTGTCCCGCGTCATCCCACATGGGTGTCCCGCACGCTCGAGCTCGGCCCGAGGGGTTTCTGCGCCCATGTGAGGGTTTCTACTGACGGCAGGCGCGTACACGTTTCCGCCTGCAAATGCAGGGCTTCAAGCAGTCATGAGACGGTGAGAGGGTAGAGACGGGTACCGCCTCATGGAACACGCGCCGACACGAGCCGTACACCGGCCCAGGCATCGGCGAACCAAGAGCATTGCCCTCGGTGCTTTCGCTCTCGCTCTCGCGGGCCTAGGACTCGCCGCGCTCCTCGGTTCGTCGCTCGATTCTGGTGACGGCGCGGAGCGAACGACCCCGCCTCCCGCCTCGACGACGACCCAGACGACACCACCGACGACGATCACCGAGACGACGACGGCGACCGAACCCGCACCTTCGACCACGACGGCCGCGGACGGAGTCGCGCTGAACGACCAGGGATTCGCGCTCATGCAGGACGGTGAGTACGCGGGCGCTCTCCCACTCCCCGAGCGCGCGGTAGATGCGCTCAGTGACTCGGGATCGCTCGCGGAGGCTTACGCGAGCTACAACCTCGCATTCACGCGCTTTACTCTGGGAAGCTGCGACGGCGTGCTTCCATTGCTCGATCGCTCCGAAGCCGTCCAGGGCGAGCGTAAGGAGATCGATGCGCTGCGCCGCGACTGGGAGGATCGCTGCGGGTCTGGCGAGGACGACGAGAAGGGGAAAGGTCGCGGAAAGGGCAACAACGACTGAGTCGTCAAGCGAGCTGCGCGACGATTTCGTCGTGCTCGGGGAAGCGGCCCTCGGCCTGCTTCGAGAAGATCATCTGCCCGTCCGTGACGACATCGAACTGTGACCTCTGACCAGGTGTCGCCTTTGCCTCGATTCCGGTCTTCGACGCGATCTCGGCCGCGAGACTCGCGGCGCGCTTGTCGTAGCCGTCTCAGGTCGGACAGTAGAAGATCTCGACCGCCACCAAGTCGAACACTATCCGTGGCCACTGTTGTCTTCGTGACCGCTGTCCTTCGAGGTCGAGCAAGCGGGCTGTGAGAGCTGTGCCATGGGGGTGCGGGCTCGACGGCGTCGCCCCCGTCGCCGAGATCACGATCGACGACGACGAAGTCCTGGCTACGGTCCGGTTCGGCCCGGACCCCCCGTTACGAGACAGGTGACGCCGGCCGTTCCTGCGTGGATCGCGAGGATCACGGCGGGCCGGGGACGTCCACGACGGCCTCCACGGGCTCGCCGGGCAACCCTCGGACCGGGTCCGAAAGAGGACCCGCGACGGGGACGCCGGACTGTTGGAGCATCCGCCGGGCGCTGTCGCGGAACACGTCGCGGACGTCGCGGGTGGGGGGGCGGCAACGGCTGGAGCCGAGCCCCACAAGCTCCATGCAGAGCTTGTCGAGATGGCCGTCTCCGCCCGTGTACGCCTCCATCTCGTGCCACAGGGCCATGAAGGGCATTGCCACGCGGACGAGCTCCCGCTGCGCCTCGACGTACTGCTCCGACTCGAGGAGCTCCCACATGCGGATGCCCCACTGGGGCCAGTAGTTGCACACGTGCACCTCGATGCCGCGTGCCCCGAGCATGTGGCTGGTCGCAAAGCGCAGCTGGTTGTCGATCACTGACAAGGATCCGGCGAAGCGCGCCACGACCTGCTCGAACTCCATGAACCCGGTGTCCGGCGTCGACCACTTGAGGCCGACAACGTTCGGGATGTGTGCCAGTCGCTCGATCAGCCCGAGCGACACCGGGGTGCTCGTCCAGAACGTGTTGTAGACGACGAGTCCCACGCGGCACTCCTCAGCAGCTGCAGCGATGTGCTCGAAGAAGTCCTCCTCCGTGTGGGCGAAGTAGTAGGGCGGGGACACTTGGACGTAGTCCGCGCCGATGCGATCCGCGGCCCGTACCAGCTCCACGAGCTCCAGCGTGCTTGTCGTCTGCGCGCCCATCACGACGGGAACGTCGCCGTTTGCCTCCTCGACCACCGCCTCCGTGACGAGCACCCGCTCGTCGAAGGTGAGCGTGGAGAAGTCGCCGGCGCCGCCCCCCGCGAGCAGCACCCCTGTGCCCATGCGGATCCCCGACTCGATCAGGTAGCGGACGTGCCGGCGAATCGCCGGCACGTCGAGCGAAAGGTCCTCGTCACGGAACATCGTCGGCAGAGTCACGTAGCACCCGCACAGTTGATCCCTCAGTTTTTCACTCTCCATGGCCTCTCTCAGTCGATCGTGAAGTACGTTCCCTGAATGCCCGTGACGCCGTCGGCGTCCTCGCCGTAGTAGACGGTGAAGAGCTCACCCGGCGCGTCTTCGATCACCGATGGGTAGCCGAGGTTGGCGTTCGGCAGGTCGTCGCGGATAACGAGCTCCGGCCCCCAGGTCGCCCCGCCGTCCTCGCTCACGGTGCCACGGATGCCGAACGGCTCGGTGCGCCGCCCGTACACGACGACGATCCGGCCGTCGCTGGTCCTCACGGCGTGCGCCGGATACCCCCAGTACGGAAGCCGCCGCGGCTCCGACCACGTCGTGCCGCCGTCCGACGACTCGCTGAGGTGCAGGTGTCCGGTGGTCTCCTCGCGAGAGAACACGAGGATCCCGTTGTCGGCGGTGACGACCGCCGCGGGCTCCGAGAACACGAGTCCGGCCACCCGCGCGACCTCCACGGGCGGGGCCCAGCTGCGGCCTCGATCTTCCGATTTGACGACGAAGGACGCCACCCCAGGGTCGTGGTCGTGGCTCCCGAGCGCGAGCACCAGCTCGCCGCCTCGAAGCTCCACGACGCCCTTGGGGCTGAACGCCCCATGGTACGGCGAGATGTCGACGGCCACGGTGGCCTCCCACGTGCGACCCTCGTCGGTGCTGATGTGGACGAAAGCGCCGCCGTCCTCGCGCGCGTACGGGAAGGCGCTTCGCTCCCAGTCGCCCGCGGTCTCAGCGGGTCGCCAGCGGTGTGCGTGCGGGTCAGCGACGGGATCCGAGACGAACAGCGTGCCCGCCCCCGCTTCCCAGAGACGTCTGCCCTCCTCCAGCGGATGCCAGCGAAACCGGAATTGGTTGAGTAGCACCTCGCCGGTCGAGATCTGGGCAACGCCGGGCGTCTCGATGCCGTACCAGTCGTAGCTCGGGGCGGCCCGCGGCAGCTCCCACGTTGCGCCCCGGTCACGCGAGCGGGTGAGCATGGTGAGGTAGCGCGGGTCGCTCGGGGGGTGCAGGTACGGGCTTCGCTGCACGCTCTCGCAGAACGCGACGAGCCAGTCGCCGCTCTCGAGCCGGACGATGCACGGATGCGAGCGGTAGACGTGCGGGGCCCGGGAGACGACGATCGTCCGCCTCACGCGCTCGTCACCTCCTCGCGGACGGGCGGCTCTTCCGGCCTGTTCCACGGGAAGGACTGCAGCTCGGCCAGCTCCGCGGCCGGGATGTGGCAGCGAAGGGCGTGCGCGCCCCCGGCCGACGACCAGGCAGGCAGCTCCTCGTCGCAGACGGTGCCGATGCGGCGGGGGCAAAGCGGTGCGAACGGGCAGCCCGCGTCGTGGTCGGCGAGGGGATCCACGGCCGTCTCCGCCTCCGTCCCGACGAAGGGCTCGACGCCAAGCTCGGGCACCGAGTGCAACAGCATCTCGGTGTACGGATGGACGGGCGGCGAGAACGTGTCCGCGGCGGTGCCCGCCTCCATCATGCGCCCGCGGTAGAGCACCACGACCCGGTGTGCGAGCCAGCGGACGACCGCCAGATCGTGCGCGATGAAGAGGAACGCCATCCGCCGCTTCTCCTGCAGCTCGCGCAGCAGGTCGAGGATCGCGGCCTGGACGGAGACGTCGAGCGCGGACACGATCTCGTCGCAGAGCATGAGCTTCGGCTCGGCGGCCAGCGCGCGGGCAATCGCCACGCGCTGGCGCTCGCCCCCGGAAAGCTGGGACGGGTAGCGTCGCATGTAGCCGAGATCGAGGTGGACGTCGTCGAGGAGCTCCGCGATGCGCCGGTCGCGCGCCTTGCCGGAGAGCCCGAAGAAGTACTCGAGCGGTCGCCCGATCGCGTACGCGATGCGCCGGTGCGGGTTGAGCGACGAGTCCGGGTTCTGAAACACGAACTGGATCTCGCGCAGCAGGTCGCGTGGACGGCGCTCGGCTGCCATGCCGATGTCGTGGCCCTCGAAGAGGATCTGCCCCGACCGGGGAACGAGCAGGCCGGCGATGCTGCGTGCGATCGTGGTCTTGCCGCTGCCCGACTCGCCGACGAGGGCCAAGGTCTCGCCGGCGGCGAGACAGAAGCTGACGTCGTGCACCACGCTACGGCCGGCGGGGCCGGCGGAGCGGCCACCGTACGCGCACTCCAGCCTTTGGAGCTCGAGCAGCGGCGCGGTCATCTCCGCGAACCCGTCTCGGCGGGGGTACGGCCGCGCGGCTCGCCGATGTCCTCCCAGCGCCGGCAGGCGACCTCGCCACCCGTGCCGGTGGCGGCGAGCACCTGGCGCTCCGTGAAGCAGGCCTCCTCGGCGAAGCCACAGCGGGGGGCAAAGCGGCAGCCCGGCGGCAGCTCCTCGCGGTGCAGCAGGCCGCGCAACCTCGCGCCCCCGCCGTTCTGCCCGCTGAGGCGAGGGACGGACGCGAGCAATCCCTGCGTATACGGGTGACGCGGCCGGCGGAAGAGCTCCTCTGTCGGAGCCACCTCGACCAGCTCGCCGGCGTACATCACGGCTACGCGGTCGCAGATCTGTGCCACCACGCCGAGGTTGTGCGTGACGTAGAGCATCGACATCCCCCGCTCGGCCTGCAGCCGGGCGAGCAGCCGGAGGATCCGAGACTGCGTGGTGACGTCGAGCGCCGTCGTAGGCTCGTCCAGGACGAGCAGCTTCGGGTCGCAGGCCAGCGCCATGGCGGTGATCACTCGCTGCTGCTGTCCGCCGGAGAGCTCGTGCGGATACCGCTCGACCATCGTCTGCGGGCGCGGCAACCCCACCTGCGCGAACAGCTCGACCGTCCGCTGCTCCGCGTCCCTGTGGCTCCCCGACACGCCGTGCTCCTCCATCGCCTCGACTATCTGCCTTCCGACGCGCATGGAGGGCGTCAGCGAGCCGGCCGGGTTCTGCGGCACGAGGCAGACGGCGCCGCCGCGGATCGCACGTAGCTCCCGCGCGCTCAGCCCGATCAGGTTGCGTCCCTCGAAGCGGACGGCACCGTCGCGGACGCGGCTCCCGGGGCGGGCGTACCCGAAGAGCGAGTACGCGGTCGTCGTCTTGCCGCAGCCCGACTCGCCCACGAGCCCGAGTGTCTCGCCGGCGAAGAGGGTGAACGAGACGTCGTTGACGACGTTGACCCAGTGATCCCGGTCGTAGAAGTCGACGGTCAGGCCGGCGACCTCGACGAGCGGCGCGGCGGCGACCGTCACGCCTTCGCCCTCCGGAAAGGGGAGAGCCCGAGGGCGTCGCTGATGCCGTCCGTGAACAGGCTCAGGGCGACGACGAGAGATGCGAGCGCGAGCGACGGCCCGAGCACGAGCCACGGCGAGGAGGAGATATAGGAGCGGCCTTCGTTGATCATCAGCCCCCAGTCGGGCGTGGGCGGCGCCGAGCCGAAGCCGAGGAAGCTGAGGCCGGCGATGAAGAGCACCGAATAGCCGGTGCGCAGCGAGAACTCCACGAGCATGCTCGAGGTCACGTTCGGGAGGAGCTCCCTCCGGGCGATCGAGGCCGCGGACTCGCCGCGGAGTCTGGCCGCCGTGACGAAATCCTCGGAGACCACGTCGAGCGCCGCCGCCCTGATCACGGTGGCCACACGGGCGGCGAAGAAGAAGGCGACGGTGGCGATGATCACGGGGTAGCTGGCGCCGACGCCCCCCAGGATGAGCAGCGAGAGGATCAGCGGCGGGATGGTCAGCACCACGTCGACGCCGCGCATAACCACCTCGTCCAGCCATCCGCGCACGTAGGCCATCAGCAGGCCGAGCGCCGACCCGGCGACCACCGCCAGCCCCGCGGCGGTGAGCGAGAGGCTGAGCACGGTTCGCTCGCCGTAGACGACGCGGCTGAAGACGTCCCGGCCGAAGTTGTCCGTGCCGAACAGATGCTCCCGGGACGGGCTCTTGAACGGGTCGCCAACCAGCAGCTCGTCGGGCGGGTACGGTGCCCAGACCGGCCCCGTGAGCGCGACGCCGACGTGCAGGAGCAGGATTCCCGCAGCGATCAGGAACGCGAGCCGCTGCCGGCGCAGCCAGCGAACGGCTCCGGCCGCGCGGGAGACTGTCCACCCTCGACCAATCTCGCCGCCGGCGGGGGTGCCTGCGGGTGCGAGGTCCATCAGCGGGCGGCGGCCCGCAGGCGGGGATTGAGGGCGCCCGTGGCGACGTCGGCTCCGAGGTTCAAGAGCACGTAGATGCCTGCGAGGATCAGCGCGATAGCCTCGATCACAGGCGTGTCGAGGATGCGGATGGAGTCGATGAACAACCGCCCGAGGCCTGGAAAGTTGAAGACGACCTCGACTGTAACGATGCCGCCGATGATGAAGGCGATGTTGAGCACCGTCACCCGCAACGCCGGCCCGAGCGCGTTCGGCAGTGCGTGCCGCAGCACGACGCGGCGGCGCGAGAGCCCCTTCAACGTCGCCATGCGAACGTAGTCGGACTCCAGCACCGACACCAGGCTCGCCTGCATCATCAGCACTGCGTACGCGGTGATCGCCACCGCCAGCGTGACGGCGGGCAGCGTCAGCGTCTGGAGCAGCTGCGGCAGGGTCTCGGCGTCGTCCACGAGCGCGAGCGGCGGGAACCAGGGCAGCCAGACGGCGAACACGAGCAGGAGCAGCAGCCCGACCACGAACTCCGGCAGTGCCGTGCCGGCGACGACCACGGCCGACAGGAAGGGCGCGATGCGGCTCTCACGCAGCAAGGCCAGGCCGATCCCCAGGATCAGGCTCAGCGGCACGTAGATGACGAGCGTCAGGCCCGCCAGCAGCAGCGTGTTCTCGAGCCGGGGCAGGACGACGTCGGTCACCGGGCGCTTCGAGACGAGCGACTCCCCCCAGTCGCCCTGTACGAACCCGGCGAGCCAGATGCCGTAGCGCTCCGGCGCCGACCGGTCGAGGTTGAGCTGCTCGCGCAGGTCCTGCACCCGCTCCGGTGTCGCCTCTCGTCCGAGGACACGGGTCGCAGTGTCTCCGGGCAGGAGCTCGACCGCCCAGAAGATCATCAGCGACACCGCCAGGAGGGTGCCGAGCGACAAGCCCAGACGGGGCAGGACCAGACGCGATATGTAACGCATCCCTAGATGGTTGATGCCACGATCTCGCGCGTCCGGATGCGCGATCTGGCGCGTCGGGGCCGCTTCCGCTCGGGGCAGAGCCGCTTCGCGGCCCCGCCCCGAGCGTGCGCTTCGCGACGGGAGAGCGACCCCGAGGCATCAGGCCTCGCCGTCGCTCTCCCGTCGCGCCCCCGAGCGGCCAGCTTGGGCCCCGGAGCGGGCGATCTCATGGCATCAACCATCTATGCGATATCGATCGTGGCGAAGTTCTCGAAGAACGTTCCCGACTGCCTCCAGCCCTTGACGTTACGCCGTGTGGCGCTGACCGTGTTGACCATGTATGCGACGAGATAGCCGCCCTCGTTCACGATCTCCTGCTGCAGCTGCCGGTACAGACCCGTGCGCGCCTTCACGTCGAGGGTCCGCCGCGCCTTGGCGAGCCTCGTGTCCCACGACGGCCGCTTCCAGTGCGTCTCGTTCCAGGCGGCGGTCGACGGGAAGATGAGGCCGAGCATGGAGTCCGTCGGACGGGCGATCCACGCGCTGACGAAGAGCGGGTCCTTGAGCCACACGTTGTCCCAGTAGGTATCCGCGGGGGTGACGTTCAGCTTCACGTCGATGCCGGCGGGCGACGCCATCGCCTTGTAGACGGTCGCCCATTCGACGAACCGTGCCTGCACGTCCGAGACCGACAGCGTCACCTCGAGACCGTCGCCGTATCCGGCCTGCTTGAGCAGTGCCTTGGCCTTCGCGATGTCGTGGGCTCGGGCCGGGCCGGGGAGCGCGTACTGCAGGAAGGACGCGATTGGGATGTCGTTGACGATCGTGCCCCTGCCCTGCGCCACGAGTCGAGCCATCCGCTGCCGGTCGAGCGCGTATTTCATCGCGTCCCGCACCCGGTTGTCGTCGAACGGCTCCTGGTCGATCTGCATCGCGACGAGCTCCATGTCGCCCTTGACCTGGACCACGACCCGCGTGTTCCCGCCTTGCAGACCGGGCACCTCGCTCCCGGGCGGGTTCTCGATGATGTCGACCTGCCCTCGCTTGAGGGCGGCGATTCGTGCCGCCGGCTCCGAGATGGAGACGAGCCGGAGGACGTCGGCGCGCGGCAGGCCGGCGCCCCAGTACCTCTTGTTGCGGACGAAGATCGTGGGATCGTCGCCGGGCTGGAACTCCTTGAGCATGAACGCGCCGGTGCCGTTCGCCTCGAGCTTCAGTTCGTCGGACGTGGCGCCGTCCTTGACGATGTAGCTCGACTTCGTGATCAGCGCCAGCGGGAAGTCGGCGATCGCCTGCTTGAGCTTGAAGCTGACCCGTCGGGCCCCGACCGCCTTGATGCCGGTCGGGTCGATGAAGGAGAGCAGGCCGGCCGACGGGGACTTCGTCTTCGGGTCGAGCAGCCGCCGGAACGAATAGACGACGTCCTTGGCGGTCAACGGGCTACCGTCGTGGAAGCGGACGCCGGACCGCAGCGTGAACGTCCACACGTCGCCCTTCTTGTTCGAATCCCACCGCTCGGCGAGCCACGGACGGGCCTGCAGCGACTCGTCGTAGCGTGTGAGCTGCTCGTAGACGGCCGTCATCAGCCGTCCGTCGTGCTGGGTGTTGCTGAAGGCCGGGTCGGCGAGGTCGGCCGGCGTGAGGCCGCCGCTCATCGCGTAGCGCACGGTCTTCAGCTTGGACGGTGCCAGCGTGCGCGCGAACGCGGGTCCGGCGGCGGAGAGAGCCCCAGTCGCCACCACCCCGACCGCCGCCGTCTTAGCGAGGAAGTCTCGCCTGTCCATGCCTTTGTCAGGGTCTTGCATCTTCGTTCCTCCTCTGTTGTGCGCTCTCGGCGAGCGCTGCGACGGGGTCGTTCCCTCCTTGATCGCTATCTGCCAGCACTCCCTTCTTCCGCACGGCCGTCGAGATGGACGGCGTGCTCGATCACGTCGACCGCCTTTCGTTCGATATGCGTGCGGACGGCACGGACGCACTCCTCCGTGTCCCGGCCCTTGAACGCGCGGAGCAACTCCTCGTGCCGGGACGAGAAGGCCACGCTCCGCTCCCTCGGCGAGAGGGGGTAGAGCTCTCGCTCCGGCGACCAGATGAGGAACGAGATGCCCGTGTTCTGCCAGGCTCTGGAGAGGTAGAGGTTGGACGCGGCCTCGACGACGAGCGTGTGCCAGCGCACGTCCAGCTCCGTTGCCGTAGCCACGTCGCTGCTGCCGACCGCGCGGCGCATCCCCTCGAGCAGCTCGCCGAGCGTGTCGCAGAGCGCATCCCACTCGGTCTCGGACAGCCGCTCCAGCGCCTGGCGGACGGCGAGCTCCTCGAGCGCCATGCGGAGCAGCAGGCCGTCGCGGGCGTTCTGCCAGTCGGGCGCCGCGATATACGTCCCGTTCTTGGGGCGCGTCTCGACGAGGCCCTGTTGCTCGAGGATGCGGATCGCCTCGCGGATCGGCGTGCGGCTGACGCCGAGCTGCTCGGCCAGCTCGGTCTCGGGCACCTTCTCGCCGGGCTTGAACTCTCCCTGGATGATCGCGTCGCGGATGGCTCCGACCACGACGTCCCTCAGCGAGCGCTGCTCGATCCGGGCCAGGCGGTGAGCCGTCCGCTTCTCGCGGCGCCGGCCTGGCTCGACGAGCGCGCTATCCACCTCCTGCACTACGGCACGTTGTATACATGACGCAACAGCCTTGGTCAATGGGTCCGCTTCGCGATGTCGCCCGGATCACCGGGTGCGTCGCGTCGGTCGCCGTGTCGACGGTTGACGCCGGCGGTTCGCGTTCTAACCTTACGAGGAAGCTGCCGCGAGGAGGCGCTCGACACGGGCGCATACCGCCTCGTCGGCAAGCCCGCGATGGAAGCATGTGGTCCGCCTGCGGAGAACGTCATCGGCGCTGCGCGCCCACTCGTGCGTCGCGGCATAGAGCACCTGCGCTGCGATGTCCGGGCCGTCGGAGTTCAACCGTTCGAGAAGAGAAGGGTTGTCCGCAGCCGGCGCGAGAACCTCCGGCGCCAGGCTTCCGTACTGGTGGAGGAGGTGCGTCCGGAGCTCGGGCTCGAGGTCCATCGGCAAGGAGACGTGTTGGAGTCCGGTGGCGCCGGGGAGCGGCCACGGCCGCCGGTCGAGCCGGTGCAGGCGGAGCTCGGACTGCAGGCGAGTGAGCGCCTCGAGGGCGATGCGGCGGTAGGTCGTGAGCTTGCCGCCGGCGACGTTGAGCATGCCTCCGGGGCTCCGCGTGAACACGATTTCCCGCCGCGCGCTGACGCTCTCCCCCTCGCCGGCTGGGAGCACGCGCAGGCCGGCGTAGGCCGCGCGCACACGGTCGGGTGCGACGAGTGACGAGTCGAGCGCGACCGCGGCCTCTGCCAGGATCTCCTCGACGTCGGCAGGCCCGACCGCGACGTCGGCCGGGTCGCCCTCGTGCGGGCTGTCGGTCGTACCGAGGAGGAGCATGCCGCTCCAGGGGACGGCGAAGGTGACGCGCACGTCGTCTTGGGGAATCGTCAGCGCAGCGGCCCAGTCGCCCTCCGCGGGAACGAGAACGTGCGCGCCTCTGCTCAGGCGAACGGAGGTACCGGCGCGGGGATCCTCGAGTCGTCGTACACGGTCGACCCATGGTCCCGCGGCGTTCACAACGAGTCGCGACTCGACCGTGACCTGCTCTCCGCCGACCTGTACCTCCGCGCCGGTGACGCGGCCCCGCACGGAACGGAGCGCCACCACCTCTGCTTCGTTGAGCACGCAGCCACCGGCGTCCGCGGCGGCTCGCACGTTCGCGAGGCAGAGACGCGCGTCGTTCGTCGTCGCGTCCGCATACAGCGCGCACGAGCGAAGTCCCTCAAGGCGCAGGGGCGGCACGAGCTCGCGGGCTCGCTCCCGACTGACGAGCCAGTTGAGGCGCGACAGCGCGAGCACGGAGTAGAGAACGATCCCGCTCTGCACGAAGGTAGGGCGGTAGGGCCCTTTCTGGTACAGAGGGAGCAGGAACTGGGTGCGGCGTACGAGGTGCGGGGCGACGATCTTCGTCAGCACGCGCCGCTCGTGATGCGCCTCCCGTACCAGGCGGACGTCGCCGAGGCGGAGATACCGCAGCCCGCCGTGGATGAGCTTCGAGGACGCGCTTGACGTTGCGCCGCCGAAGTCGCCCGCGTCCACGAGTGCGACGGCGAGACCGGCGCGTGCGGCGTGAGCCGCGATTCCGGCGCCGATGATCCCGCCTCCCACGACGAGGAGGTCGAAGCGCCGCTCCGCGAGCTCCTCGACGGCCCGAGTTCGCGCTAGACCGGGAGTGGGTTCGCCCATGCCTTCCTTCCCATTGCGTCCGTGACCTCGATACGGACGTGCCGCGCCGCCGCGGGCACGTCCAGACGGGCGTGCACAACGAGCCCGTCGCGGTCGCATTCCAGCTCGCGTCCGGCGTTTCGATAGCCGAGACGGCCGACGTTGACCGCCGCCCCCGTTGCTCGACCCGACACGAGCGTGACCGAGCGGCACGGGCTGCAGCGCACCTCGACACCATCGCCGTCGCGTTGCACGTCGAGAAGGCGCGGCCCCGTCGAGGAGTAGAACGTGCCTGTCGCGAGCGCGCCGAGAACCGCCTTGCGCGAACGCTCGGACGCCCGCACCCACGTCCACGCAAGATCCGAGTCGAAGCCCGGGTGGTGGGAATCGTCGGCGGCAATCGCCAGGCAGAGGCGCCCGGCCTCGAGCAGCTCGTCCCAATGGACGACCGAGAAGCCCCGTCCGGCCTCGAGCTCGCAGCCGGCGTTGAAGACCTCGATTCCCGAGACGTTCCCCGGGAGCTCGAGCGTCCCCGGAGTCACACCCGTCCAGTAGGGGTGTGCGAGATAGGCGACGCCGCCGCGTGCCTCGATCCAGTCGGCGGTCGTCTCCAGATTGGCGTGGTCGCTTGCTAATTCGCGCAGCTCGTCCTCGCGAGCGGAGAGACCGTAGGCGAGCACGTGCCCGTCACGGGCGCCTGGAAGGATGCAGTTGAGCTCGACGCCAGGGATGACGAGCAGACGCTCGTTCGAGGCGGCGTCCGTGATCCGCCAGTGGTCGGTGATTGCCAGGACGTCGTACCCAGCACGCTCGTAATGGCGAACCAGGTGGCGCGGTGCGAGCTCCCCGTCCGAGCGGGTCGTATGCGCATGTAGGGCGCAACGAAGCCAGGCGCCGTCAGTCTTCCAGGGGTCGGTCATCGGCTGCGAGAGCCTACGCCCGGGCGTCGCGATCGTGCCGGCCCGGTGCGCAGGCAACAGGCGATGTGGGATTCGCGCATTGCGCAGGTCACGCCGATTTCGTACGATCGCTCATTCACCACTCATTCACCAAGGGAGGTGTGATGGAGGACTATCAGGATCAGGAGTACGAGTTCCTGCGTCGTCTCGAGGAGGAGAAGATCGACCGGGGCAGGCTCCTGAAGCGCGGTATCGCTGCAGGGGCAGGTCTCACGATCTTCTCGCTCTCCGACCTCGCGCTTGCCACACAGCAGCGGGTGCTGGCAGACCCGCCGCTGCGCGGCCGGTCGGTGTCGGTCAAAGAGATGATCGCGGAGGCCCGCAAGGAAGGGCGCCTCAACGTCATCGCCCTTCCGCCGGACTGGGCGAACTACGGCGAGATCATCAGCACGTTCACGAAGAAGTACAAGATCCCGATCACGAGCGACAACCCTGACGGGTCCTCCGCGCAGGAGAACCAGGCGGTCCGTTCGCTGAAGGGTGACCCGAGGGCTCCGGACGTGCTCGACGTCGGCCCGTCGTTCGCGATCGACGGCGCCAACGAGGGCCTCTACGCGAAGCACTTCACGAGGAACTTCAGCAAGGTGCCGCGGGTCATGAAGGACGGGCGTGGCTTCTGGCTCGCCGACTACTATGGCGCCGTCTCGTTCGGCGTCAACTCGGCCGTCGTGAGCAACGTGCCTAGGTCGTTCGCCGATCTGCTCAAGCCCGAGTACAAGAACAGGATCGCGCTCAACGGCAGCCCGCTCTCCTCCGGTTCGGCGGTGGCGGGTGTGTTCGCGGCGGCACTCGCCAACGGCGGCTCGCTCAACGACATCGGGCCGGGCATCGACTTCTTCGCGAAGCTGAAGGACGTTGGAAACTTCATCCCGATCCAGGCGACGCCGCAGACGATCGCATCGGGCCAGACCCCGATCACGTTCGACTGGGACTACCTGAACCTCGCATACATCAAGGCGTTCCCGAGCGCGAGGATCAGGGTCGTCGCCCCCTCGGACGGGCTCTACGCCGCGTACTACTGCCAGGCGATCAACGCCACGGCGCCTCACCCGTGGGCGGCGCGGCTCTGGCAGGAGTTCCTCTACTCCGACCAGGGACAGCTGCTCTGGATCAAGGGCTACTCGCATACGGCGCTGTTCGACGCCCTGGTGAAGCGGAAGGCGATTCCGAAGGCCCTGCTCAACGCGCTTCCGCGGTATAGCAAGGCGCCGAAGTTCGCAAGCCGCGCTCAGCTCACCGCCGCGAGGGCGAAGATCGCGACAGACTGGCCGAAGAAGGTCGGCTGAGCACGACAGTGGAGACGGGCAACCTCCCTCGGCCGGCGGAAGCCGGCCGAGGGAGGAGGCTCTCGCTCGTGTGGCTGGGGACGCTGCCGTTCTTCGGCTACGCGCTGCTCTTCCTCTTCCTTCCCGCCGGCCAGGTGATGGTGGGCGCGTTCAGGGACGTCGAGGGCGGCTTCACGCTTGACAACCTGAGGACGCTCTTCGACGAGCCGTACCGGACGGGGTTCCGCAACAGCATCGAGGTCAGCCTCGTGACCGCGCTCGTCGGCGGTCTCCTCGGGTTCCTGATCGCCTACTCGGCGATCCGGGACAGGACGCCGCGGTTCATACGCTCGGCCCTCACCACGTTCTCCGCCGTGGCGGCGAACTTCGCCGGGATCCCGCTGGCGTTCGCCTTCATCGCCACGCTCGGGACGATCGGCGTGCTCACGCAGTTCATGGCCGACCTGGGCTTGAACCCGTACGACCACGGCTTCAGCCTCTTCTCGAAGACCGGAGTCGAGCTCGCGTATCTCTACTTCCAGATCCCGCTGATGGTCATCGTCATCTCGCCGGCGATCGACGGGCTGCGCCGCGAGTGGCGTGAGGCTGCCGCGAGCCTCGGCGCCAGCTCGTACCAGTTCTGGCGGCACGTCGGCGTGCCGATCCTCATGCCGTCCCTCCTCTCCGCGGTCATCCTCCTCTTCGGCAACTCGTTCGCCGCCTATGCGACCGCCTACGGCTTGACCGCCGGCGGCGTGAACCTGGTGCCGATTCAGATCGGCTTCTTCCTCTCCGGTGACGTCCTCGACAATCCGCACCTCGGGCAGGCGCTCGCCGTGGGCATGTTCGTCGTGCTCGCCGTGATGATGCTGATCTACCTCCCGCTTCAGCGGCGAGCCTCGCGGTGGGCGCGATGAGGCGCCGGATCGCACCGGGCGCGGTCCTTTGGTTGCTCGTCGGCGCGGCCTACTTGCTCCTCCCGCTCGTCGCCACTGCCATCTACAGCTTCAAGTCGAACCAGACGGGCACGTGCTGCACGCTCGCGAACTATGGCGAGATCATCCACGACCCCGCGTTCTGGAAGTCGATCAGGATCTCGTTCGTGCTCGCGCTCGAGACGATCGTGATCGCGCTCGTGCTGCTCGTCCCGACGGTGTACTGGGTCAACCTCAAGCTGCCCCGGCTGCGGCCCGTGATCGGGTTCCTCGCGCTGATCCCGTTCGTGGTGCCGCCGATCGTGTACGTCGTCGGCCTGCTCGACGTCTTCCGCGACACGCCGGACTGGTTCTACGCGAAGCCGTACGGCTTCCTCGTCGCCGCCTACGTCATCCTCGCCTTCCCGTACATCTACTTCGCGCTCGACGCCGGCTTTCGCGCCATCGACGTGCACACCCTGACCGAGGCCTCCCAGAGCCTGGGCGCGAGCTGGCGAACGACGTTCGGCCGAGTGATCCTCCCGAACATCCGCGGAGCGGCGCTTGCGGGCGCGCTGCTCACGCTGGCGATCGTGATGGGCGAGTACACGATCGCCGCCCTGGCCACGTTCGACACGTTCCCGGTCTACATCCAGTACGTGAACCAGAACAAGGGGTTCCCGGCCTCAGCCCTCGTGCTGTTGAGCTTCGGCATCACATGGGCGGCGATGGTCGCGATCGTCCTGGCCGGCCGTGGCCGCACTCAGGCGCAGGTTGGGGGCGCGAGGTAAATGGCTACTGTCGAGCTGCGAGGGCTGCGACGCGTGTTCGGCGACCTCGTCGCCCTGGACGGCATCGACCTGGCGATCGAGAGCGGCGAGTTCCTCTCGTTCCTGGGCCCGTCCGGGTGCGGGAAGACCACTGCGCTTCGTCTTGTCGCGGGCTTCGACCGTCCGACGTCGGGACGTGTCTTCCTCGGCGGCAAGGACGTCACGCACGTGCCGCCCAACCGCCGCGGCATCGGCATGGTCTTCCAGGCGTACAGCTTGTTCCCGAACATGACGGCCGAAGGGAACGTCGATTTTGGCCTCAAGGTCCGCAAGGATTCTCGGGACAAGCGGGGGCACCGGGTCGCCGAGCTGCTCGAGCTCGTCGGCCTCGCAGATGCCGCCAAGCGCTACCCCCATCAGCTCTCGGGCGGCATGCAGCAGCGCGTTGCGCTGGCGCGGGCGCTCGCGATCGAGCCCGACGTGCTCCTCCTGGACGAGCCGCTCTCCGCTCTGGACGCGAAGGTGCGTGTGCAGTTGCGGGACGAGATCCGCCGTATCCAGTTGCGCCTCGGCATCACGACCATCTACGTGACCCACGACCAGGAGGAGGCGCTCTCCATCTCCGACCGCGTCGCCGTGCTCTCGCGCGGTCGGTTCGAGCAGATCGGGCCTCCGGCCGAGATCTACGGCGCCCCGGCAACTCCGTTCGTCGCCGAGTTCGTGGGCACGATGAACCGGCTCGAGGCGACGATCGCCGACGGCGACCGCGGTGAGGTCGAGCACGGCGGTACGCGGGTGGCCGTCGACGCCGCACGCGGAAGGCGGCGTGGCGAGCCCGTGCTCCTCCTCGTCCGTCCGGAGACGGTCGAGCTGAGCGCGGCGGGAGTGGACGGCGACGATCTGGTCGGCGAGGTGGTCTCGCATACGTTCCTCGGTTCCGTGACGCGCATCAAGGTGCTCGCCGGCGAGGCCGAGTGGAGCGCCGACCTCTCCGTCGGGAGCGCCTCCGTGCTTCCGGTCGGATCGCGCGTGAGCGTCCGCTTCCCGGCTGCGAGTGCGCGGCTCCTCAGCCTCGGGGCGAGCGGAGCGTTGCCCGTAGTAGATCCGGACGATCGCTGAAGATCCCGTCGACTCCGAGGGCGGCCAGCTCCTGCATGCGCGCCGGATCGTTCACGGTGTAGACGGTGGTGACGAGACCGAGCGCGCGCGCCTTCGCGAGCCCGCGTCGTGTGACGCGGGGATCGTGGAAGCCGACGCCCCACGCGTAACGGGCGGCCGCGCGGATCGAGGCACCGAAGCCGACGTGCTGGAGGACTCGCCTTCCCCTCACCGCTTGGAGCGCACGCGGGTCGAACGACAGCACGATCGCATCGTCCGGCAGGAGCTTCGCCACCCGTCCGACGACGTCGTGTCTTCGGTAGCGCCACGGACTCTTCAGCTCGCACATGATCCCGATCCTCCCGGCGAGGACCTCGATCGCCTCCTCGAGTCGCAGCTCGCCGCCGCGAGGGGGAACGTGGCAGACGACGAGCCCGCCGTCGCTCGTCGCGTGCACGTCGAACTCCACGTAGTCCGCTCCCATCTCGATCGCCCGCTCGAACGCAGGAAGCGTGTTCTCGGGGAGATCCCAGGACGCCCCTCTATGTGCGATGACGAGGGTCACCCGAGCACGCGCCGGACGACTTCGACGTCGATCGTCTCGACGATCTCGTCGGCTCTGCGAAGTCGCTCCGGCGGGTGAGTGCCGAGCACGGCGATGCAGCGCAAGCCTGCGGCCTTGGCCGAGGCGACGCCGGCCTCGGTGTCCTCGAAGGTCACCACCTCGCGTGGAAGGAGCTCTCTGCCGAGTAACTCGAGCGCGCGGATGTATCCGTCTGGGGCGGGCTTACCGCGCTCGACATCGTCGGCGGCTACGACCACTTCTATGTGGCGATCGAGCTCGGCACCGGCGAGCACGGGCTCGATCTCCCTCCGGAACGCGCCAGACACAACTGCAACTGGCACGCGCTCTGCTGCGTATACGACCGCCGCTCGCAGCGCCTGGGGCACGGACGAACCGTCGCCGGAGAGCTCGAGGTAGCGCACGATTCGCTCCTCCACGAGCGCGGCGAGCGCTTCGCCCTCGACGCCGAGCCACGTTCCGATGATCGCCTCCTCTGACAGCCCGGCTAGACGTCCGTAGTAGTTCTCGGCGGACATCGGGCGTCCACGTGCCGAGAAGAGCTCGCGGTAGACCGCGAATAGGACTGGCTCGTCGTGGGAGAGCGTCCCGTTGAAGTCGAAGGCGACTGCCCGGGTGGCGCTCATCCGGGGAGCCAGGCTACCCACGACTCCGGCATGCTCCGCGGGTGATCCTCGCCATCGACCAGGGCACGACGGGAACGACCTGCCTCGTCGTCGACGAAGAGCTCCGCCCGGTCGGTCGCGGCTACCGTGAGATCCGTCAGCATTTCCCTCAGCCGGGTTGGGTCGAGCACGATCCGGAAGAGATCTGGCAGAGCGTGCTGGCGGCCGCCGGAGATGCGCTCGAGCAGGCAGGCGTCTCCGCCGGCGAGCTCTCGGCAATCGGGATCACGAACCAGCGGGAGACGACTGTGGTCTGGGATCGTCGCACCGGACGTCCGCTGCACCGCGCCATCGTCTGGCATGACCGGCGTACGGCCGAGCGTTGCCGAGAGCTCCCAAGGGACCTCATCCGTACCCGGACCGGTCTCGTTCCGGACCCGTACTTCTCCGCGACCAAGCTCGAGTGGATCCTGCGGCGGTCGAACCAGCCGCAGCGAGATCTCGCCTTCGGGACCGTCGACTCCTGGCTCGTCTGGAGGCTCACGGAAGGCGCCGTGCACGTCGTCGACGTGACGAATGCATCGCGAACCCTGCTGTTCGGTCTGGACGAGCTCGACTGGGACGACGAGCTTCTCAAGCTCTTCGGTGTGGATCGAGCGCTCTTACCGCACGTGGTCCGGTCGAGCGGTGTGGCCGGCGAGGCCAGGCTCTTCGGCGCGGCCGTCCCGATCGCCGGGATCGCCGGGGATCAGCAGGCCGCCCTCTTCGGCCACGGGTGTTTCTCTCGAGGGCAGGCCAAAGCGACCTATGGCACCGGCAGCTTCGTGCTCGTCAACGTCGGCGACTCCCCCGAGGCACCACCAAACGGTCTGCTTCGAACGGTGGCGGCTGTCGCGCCCGGAGCGCCTGCGCAGTTCGCCCTCGAAGGAGCGGTGCTCGTCGCCGGTGCCGCGGTGCAATGGCTCCGAGACGGTCTGGGGCTCATCGCAGACGCCGGTGAGACCGAGGCGCTCGCGAGGGAGGTGGAATCGACAGACGGGGTGTTCTTCGTGCCCGCGCTGACGGGTCTTGGCTCTCCGCACTGGGATCCCGACGCCCGCGGTCTTCTCTGCGGGCTCACCCGTGGGACGACACGGGCGCATCTCGTGCGCGCCACTCTCGAGGCCATCGCATTTCAGGTGGCGGACGTGCTCGACGCCTACCCCAGCAGCGTCGGCGTTCTCCGGGCCGACGGTGGGGCGACGGCCAACCGCTTCCTGATGCAATTCCAGGCCGATCTGCTCGGCTGCCGCGTCGAGGTGGCGGCCGAATCCGATTTGACGGCACTGGGAGCCGCTGCGCTGGCCGGGATGGCTGTCGGCACGTGGCCTGACCTGGACGCACTTCGGCGACGCACCCGACCCGGTGCTCGCTACGAGCCGGCCATGTCTCGCGACGAGGCCGAGAGTCGGAAGGACGAGTGGCGAGGTGCGCTGCGGCGGGCGTTCAGCCGCGCTCCCGCCTAGTGTCCGCTCACCATGTCGGCTGCCGCGTTCGGGCTCGCGCTGAGCGCTGCCTTCTTGCATGCGCTGTGGAACCTCCTCCTCGCGCGGGAACCCGACCCCGAGCCCGCGACCGCAGTCGCGATCTGCGCCTCGGTCGTGGTGTTCGCACCGGTTGCGGCGGTGGTGTGGGACGTCGATCCGCGCGTCTGGCCGTTCATCGCCGTGACGTCGCTCCTCCAACTCGCCTACTTCGCGCTCCTCGCCACCGCATACCGCCGTGCGGAGCTCTCGTTCGTCTACCCAATTGCTCGCGGCCTTGCACCCGTGCTCGTTCTTCTGGTCGGCGTCGTCGCACTCGGAACGGGCGCGACCGCTGCACAGACGATGGGGGTCTGTCTCGTAGGTGTCGGCATCCTCCTCGTACGCGGGCTCGGCGGGGAGCGGGACTTCGCGGGCGGAGCGCTTGCTCTCGCGATTGCCTCCTCGATCGCCGCGTACACCCTCGTGGACAACTCCGGCATCCGCTATGCGAATCCGATCGTCTACCTCGAGCTCGCCATGGCTCCGACAGCCCTGGGTGCGCTGCTGCTCGTCGCTGCGCTTCCCCGTGGAGGTGCGCGCCTGCGAGCCGCCGCCCGCCCCATACCAGCCGTTGCAGGCATCGTCTCGTTCATCGCGTACGTGCTCGTGCTCGCGGCCCTCGCGCGAGCGCCCGCGGCTTCGGTCGCCGCGGTGCGCGAGACGGGCGTCTTGATCGTGGCGGCCTTCGCTGCTCCAATGCTCGGGGAGCGTGTGGGGTGGGCGCGGCTCGCGGGGGCGACGCTGGTCGCGGTCGGAATCGCTCTTCTCGTTCTCTAAGAGCTCCTAACGCAATGAACGGCCATGTTGCGATCATTACGTTAGAAGCTCTGAGGGCAAAGGACAGCGCCACGGCGCGGCGAAGGCCAACGTGTGGTCCCGGATCTGTCCTTTCAAGAGGAGATGCTGAGGATCCTGCTGGCGGCGGGGCTTGGCGCCGCTGTCGGCATCGAACGCGAGCTGCGTGAGCACCAGGCGGGCGTGCGCACCCACATGCTCGTCGCCGTGGGGTCCGCACTCTTCACGCTCGTCTCCGCCTACGGGTTCGGCGAGTTCTTCGCGCAAGGGACCCCGTTCGTCCCGGTCGACCCCACGCGGATTGCGGCCCAGATCGTGACCGGAATCGGATTCCTGGGCGCTGGGGCGATCATCCGCCAAGGTCCCAACATACGTGGGCTGACAACGGCGGCGACGCTCTGGGCCGTGGCGGCAATCGGTCTTTCTGCCGGGGCGGGTTACTACGCAGGCGCGATAGCAACGACGATCGTCGTGATCATCGCGCTCTGGCCGCTTCGAATCCTGACCAGGCGCCTGCTCGGACGCGAGTACGAGTGATCCCGGGCGAGTGCGAAGGATCACTCGTCACGTCAACCGAGCGTGAGCACGACCGTCTTCGGCTCGGTGAAGGCCTCCAGAACATGGCTGCCGCCAACTCGTCCGACACCTGAGCTCGAGCCCGCGCGCCCGCCGAAGGGGAGATGGCTCTCCCAGTAGTTGGTCGACTCGTTGATGTTCACCCAGCCCGCATCGACGGCTTCGGCGAAGCGAAGCCCCCGGGCGAGATCACGTGTCCACACCGCAGTCAGCAGCCCGTAGGGTGAGGCGTTCGCGATCTGCAGCGCTTCGTCGTCGCTTCGGATCCGCATGATCGGCACCACGGGACCGAACGTCTCCTCGCGGGCGATATCCATCTCTTCCGTCACCTCGCTCAGTACGGTCGCCTGCCAGTAGAGGTTGGTCGGGAATCCCGCTGCACGGGTGCCACCCACGACGAGCTCGGCGCCGCGCTCGAGCGCGTCGGCGACATGCTCGTCGGTCTTTCGTGCCGTCGGCTCGTTGTTTTAGCAGCGGGTTTGCGACGGACGCGCTTCACGCCCGATCGCTCTCAACGAGAGCCCGGTGCGCCTTTCTCATGCGGCGTGTTTGGCTCAACCAAGCCGTTCTTGACCCGCCACGGCGGTGCACGGTGCGCGGACGCCCTCATTCGGCCGCAACGAAGCGGACAACACAATATGTCCGGTTCATGCACGCGCTCTCCCTCACTACCGGAGGTGTGGGCCACAGCGATCTCGACGGCAACAGTGAGTTCCGCTGCGGCTACTGGAACTGGATCGGACGCAGCAACTTTCCCCGCTTGGGCTCGGCTTCGACAGCTGGCTTCGCTTCGGGACGGAGCTCGGGTCGCCTGTCGGGGTTTCGGGCCTCGGCCCATTGTTCGG
>Ga0136623_10000077_pt1 | contig 22157 bp, 17 predicted proteins | sample AntDrymUQ4492106_2_FD_104656 | JGI IMG/M metagenome (GOLD analysis project Ga0136623, IMG submission 104656) | Polar desert sand microbial communities from Dry Valleys, Antarctica - metaG UQ449 (21.06) | ecosystem: Environmental > Terrestrial > Soil > Desert | place: Antarctica: Dry Valley...
ACCTGGCTCGTCTGGACTTCTGATGTAATCAATTCGCCCTACACTGCGCTATACATCGTGATCATCGCCTTCGCCAGTTTGTTTCTCGGAAGGCGAGACGTAATAGTGATCTCAGTCGGCTGCGCTGTTGCATTTACCGGTTGCGCTTTTGCCGCCATACTTGAGTTGACTGCGAACCCGGCAAGGCAGACGCTTGATAACTCGCTGCCGCGAACAATCCAATCCGTCGGCCTCTTCAACATAGCCTTTTTCGTTGTAGGCCTGCTCTCAGCACGCCTGGCAGAACAAAGGTCGCGCTCGGACGTTCGCTTGATGGCTGCAACGCAGTCTCTTGCGAATCTTCGCGTGGTCCACGAACGGATAGTCGAGTCGATTCGCTCCGGCGTGATTACTACAGACTTGCAGGGTCGCATCTACACTTTCAATGCTGCTGCCGCCGAGATCACCGGCTATGACAAAGATGATGTTCGTGGTCAGTATGCCTCCATTCTCTTCGGCGAGATGAAAGGGCATATTAGAGATTCCGTGCGTGCGTCCAACATTGGTGAAACGAGCCCGCGCTTTGAAGCTGATTGTTTGACAGCCGAGGGCTTGCGGTTGCGGCTCGGCTTCAGTATTTCGCCGCTGTCTTCTGAAACAGGCGAAACCACCGGTATGGTGATCACCTTCCAGGACCTGACACAGATTCGCGCCCTGGAAGAAACTTCCCGGCGGCAGGACCGGCTCGCCGCGATCGGACGCATGGCTGCTTCAATCGCTCACGAGATAAGAAACCCTCTGGCCGCAATGCGCGGATCAATTCAGATGCTTCAACAGGAGATGAAAAGCGCAAACTCCGAAGCGAAACTAATGGAGATTATTCTTCGCGAGTCTGATCGGCTCAACAGAATCATTACTGACTTCTTGAATTATGCACGGCCGCGTTCGATCGTTCATTCGCAGGTTGACGTCGGCGAGTTGCTTCATCAAACATTCACTCTGCTGCGCTATAGTCCCGAAATCAATGACAGGCAAACTATCGAAGAAGATCTCGCCGGAGGGCCATTGATGGCGGACGCCGACGCCGAACAGCTCCAGCAGGTCTTTTGGAACCTCGCACGTAATGCGCTGCAGTCCATGCCTGACGGCGGAACACTGCGAACCGAGCTATCCCGCGATGCAAGCAACAGACTGCGTATCACGTTTTCTGACAATGGCCGTGGCATGTCACCCACTCAAGTAGAACACCTGTTTGAGCCCTTCTCCTCAACCACTGGCGGAACCGGTTTGGGGTTGTCGATTGTTTATCAAATCATTCGCGAGCACGGTGGTACAATCAACGTCCGCAGCCGGGAGGGCGAGGGCACGACGATTTCGATTGAGCTACCAAGCGAGAAGTCAGAAGTCAGAGGTCAGGAGTCAAGAGTCATTCTGACTCCTGACTTTGGCTCCTGACCGCTGACTTCTGTATTCTTGATTTATGTCCAATCTTCTTATTGTTGATGATGAATTAGGAATGCGTCAGTTTTTGACGCATCTATTTCAGCGCGAGGGTCACGAGGTGAGAGTGGCGGAGCGCGGCCGTCAAGCAATGAATCTGCTGCGCGAGGAGCCGGTCGATCTGATCCTTTCTGACGTCAGAATGCCTGACATGAGCGGGATTGAGCTGCTGCGTTCGGCGCGCGAACTGCGACCGGAAGTCGAAGTGATCATGATGACGGCTTTTGCCAGTGTGGAGACGGCGCGTGAGGCTTTCTTGCTGGGGGCCTACGATTTTGTGCAGAAGCCTTTCGACAACGATCTGCTGAAGGAGATCGTCGCGCGCGCGCTCGCGAAAATCTCGCTCGTTAAGGAGAAGGAAGCGCTCCTCGAAGAGAATAAAGTCCTGATTCAGGGCCAGCGTGAGCGCGGACAACTCGGCAATATCATAGGTAGATCTCCCAGCATGCAGGCGCTCTACCAGATGATTGAGACCGTGGCCCAGGTGCAGGCGACAGTGCTGGTTACTGGAGAATCAGGGACTGGCAAAGAACTGGTTGCCCGTGCCATACACGACCTTGGCCCACGCGCTGAGAAGCCATTCGTTTCTATTAATTGCGGCGCCTTCACCGAAACCTTGCTCGAATCAGAACTCTTTGGCTACGTGAAAGGTTCGTTTACCGGGGCAAACTCGAATCGCAAAGGTCTCTTTGAAGCCGCAAATAGCGGAACTATCTTTCTCGACGAGATCGGCGAGATGTCCCCCGCGATGCAGGTAAAACTTTTGCGGGTGCTGCAGGAACGCAGGCTCCGGCCAGTGGGGGCTACCGAAGAGACGCTTGTAGATACGCGCGTCGTAGCGGCCACCAACCGCGATCTGGCTAGTATGGTCAAGGAGGGTACATTTCGCGAAGATCTGTTTTATCGCATCTCCGTGATCCCAATTGAACTTCCCGCGTTGCGTGATCGGCTCGAAGACGTAGCCGAGTTGACCAGCCATTTCGTTGAAAAGTTTTGCGCTCAGGCAGGGCGGACACTCACCGTCAGCGAGCAGGCAATGCGGTTACTGGAGAACTATTCCTGGCCAGGCAACGTCAGGGAACTTGAGCATACAATCGAACGCGCGGTAGCGCTTGAAACGAGTAGTGCGATTCAGCCCGAACGTTTGCCCGAAAGAATTACTAGTTATAACCGTGACCGTATTGCGGGCGCTTTCGATTTTCCTGAGGAAGGTCTTCATCTTACTGCCCACCTGGATCAGATGGAGAAGACATATCTGCTCGAGGCACTAAACAGGTCAAACGGCAATCAAACGAACGCTGCCGGGCTTTTGCGCTTGTCCGTCAGGTCTCTCAGGCATCTTTTGGACAAGCATGGTGTCCGCGAACTAACGGCCCAGATGCGTGATGAACGTCGCAGTCCAGTTTCAACACCGCGCCGGCGGGCATCTGATCCACTCCCTCGTCGCCGTGACGAAGACGATGAAACCGAAGTTGCCACCGGCGTTGGTGAAAGTTAGGAGGCAGACGGCAGGAGCAGGAGGCAGGGCTAAGGGCAAGACGCGCGACCCTTAGAGAAGACCGTTCGGGAGCAATCTTGGCGCCGAGCATTCGGTTGGTTCCCCCGGTCAGTCCCTGCATCCTGCTCCTGCTTCCTGCTTCCTGCTTCCTGCTCCTGCCTCCAGCTCCTGCCCCCTGGCCTGACGAAAACCGTCATTTCCTCACTGTTATCACTGCCGAAATTTGTCATTAGGTTCGCCTCCTAACCATCGCCATTTTTGCCTCCTTCACCTAAGATTTAGCTAAAATCCCAGCAGTTTCCCTCATATCTCCCACGAAGGCCGCAATGGCACGCCCCTTGTTACTCAACCCAACGACACTTCGCGTTATGCGCGGCACAAGGCATGAAACGAAGCCATTGGCGCGATAACATTAAACCAATTCTTTCTAACAGGAGCACGAATAAACAAAATGAAAACGAACCGCCAACAGGGCTTCTCCCTAATTGAACTTTTGATCGTCGTGGCGATCATCGGCATTATCGCCGCCATCGCCATTCCCAACTTACTCGCTTCACGTCGCGCCGCTAACGAATCAGCCGCGATTGGCAGCTTGCGCACCATCGGCTCAGCCGAAGCGACCTACCTGTCCACCCTTGGTAACAACACGACTTATGCCACCCTTACAATACTGGGCTCTTCGGGCTTAGTTGACACTGTGCTCGGCTGCGCAGCAGCCCCCTGCACCAAGTCTGGTTACGAATACACGACGGTTAACGGAACGACGGACACGTTCCAGTCCAACGCAGACCCTGTTTCAACAAGCACCGGCACCCGCCATTTCTTCGCGGATGAGTCGGGCGTCATTCGTTTCAATGCAGCAGCCGCTGCCGTTTCGGGCGACGCTCCCATTCAGTAAATTCGGGCGGTCCCTCGACGCTTTAAATGCCAGGAAAGGCGGCAGTGGAAACACCGCCGCCTTTTTTGATTAAACTGACCATTCCAACGGCTCAACTGAACGCCGACGAGCATAAGTATGCAACAGAGAAAACAACAATACGGCTTCTCGCTTATCGAGCTTTTGTTGGTCGTCGCGATCATCGGCATCATCGCCGCCATCGCCATCCCCAACCTGCTGGCGTCACGTAGGGCGGCCAACGAAGCCTCTGCCATCTCTTCGGTCCGCACCATCGGCAGCGCCCAGGCGACTTATCGCCAGACTATTGGTGGTAATGTAACTTACGCGACCGGTCTTGTTGCTCTTGGGCCTACCGGAGCGAACCTAATTGACGCTAACCTCGGCGCAAACGCGATTAGCACCAAACAGGGCTATAATTTTACGATGACTAGTAGTGCCAACGATTTTTCAGCCAATGGCGATCCCGTTTCAGCCGTCACGGCCACGCGCCACTTCTTTACTGACGCCTCGGGTGTTATCCGCTTCGACGCATCTGCTGCGGCCACTTCATCCAGCACTCCGATCCAGTAGGGCTGTCTGAACGACACGATGTGGCGGGCGTAGCGGCTCAACTTAAGGGCGCAAGGTAGACTATCCACATTTATGGGCTCTATAACCTGCGCATTCAGGGTCGCGGATGGGAAAAGCAGAGTCTCCTTCAGTACGAGTACATTCACTTAAGATGAAACTATTCAGCCAGGGAAACGCGCGACGATCGTTGTGGACGATTGCCGCGCTTTGGCCTCTTGTGTGGCTCACCCCGCTCGTTTCGTATGTGCCGACACCTTTTCCTACCACACTCCTGTGGCGCCAGGAGCTTTGGCTTTCGCTCCTGCTGAGTGTCACGTTCGCTCTGCTACTCAAGCGACTAACTCAGGCTAAACAGTTGCGGTTGAGCTTCGGGCGCGGTGAGCTTTACGCTCTGGCGCTACTCACGCTATTCGTTCTCTGGAATACGGTTTCCACTGTTTGGTCTGTAAGCGGCATTCACGCCCTCAACCAAACGCTCCAGTGGATCGCTTACCTGCTCTTTTTTTTCCTGTTGTATCGCGTCACTTACCAAGCCAGGCTGTTGCGCGCCTCTATGGTCGTGCTGGCAACGACGATCTGGATCGTCAGCTTTGCAAACATGATTGAGTTTTGGGGTTCGACCGGTGTGCACTTGCGTTATTTGCTTGGCCTCGGGGAGCCGACCGCGATGGTCGTTCCCTTGTTCACTGCGCTCGCCCTGTATCTGCGCCGCGGGCGCGAAGCAGCCCTATGTGGTGCAACGGCGGTGCTGGCGTGGTTAACGACGCTGCAATCGTTGGAGCGCGCGCCTCTGATTGGCGCAGCACTCGCATTAACATTAATGGTCGCGATCATGTTGGCCTGGCAGAGATTTCGACCACGCTACACGCGACGCTCAGTTGTAATGTTGTCGGCTTTTATTGTTGTGACGGCACTGCAGAGTGTACCTTCGCCACTAACACAAGGTTATTCACCGACCATCGCAAGAATCAAAACCACAGGCGCCACCGAGTCAAATACTTCGATACGTCTTCTCTTGTGGGGCGCTGGCTTGGAGATGCTGTATGCAGATCCCTTCACCGGCGTCGGCGCCGGTAATTACGAGGTTGCCTTTGCGGCAGGCCGCCGAGCTTTTGCTGCCCGCTATCCGGATTCACCGTTAGTGGCCGCCGGGGAAGAACGGATGCCGCAACACGCACACAACACGTACGTGCAAATGCTGGCCGAGCTGGGCGTGATTGGTTTCGCGTTCTTCGTCGCTTTTTGCGCCGTGTTGGTCTGGCAGGCGAAACGCGCATTGCAGTGCGGTCGAAATCCAATGTTGGCGTTGGGCGCAACCGGTAGTCTGCTAGTCTTCGCGGTGAGTTCCGGGGCCAGTCCGGTTTCGTTCCACTGGTTAGGTGGCGGTTTGGTGTTCTTCTTCGCTGCGGCAATCGTCTTGCGGCTGGCGTCTGAGGGCACAAAGGATCAGCAGCTAATCATAGCCCCGATTAGACACGTGCGATTGGCGACGGCAGGTACGTTCGCATGTACGCTACTGTTGCTCTCCTGCTTCAGCATGCAAGCCATAAGCAGCACACTGCACGGCACAGCGCAATGGGGTAAGGACCGCGTTAGATCAGAGCAACTTTATGAGGCTGCACTGAGCTGGAATGCCTACGATCCGGTCAATCACTATAATTACGGCATCTTTCTGTTGGCCAACGACCAGGCATCTAAAGCAGTGCCGCATCTGCGCTATGCGGTGGAGCGGGGCTTCAACTCGTCATTGTGCTATGGCTATCTCGTGACCGCCGAAATTAAAGCCGGCGACTTAGCAGCGGCGGAGCGCACGTTATCGGCAGCGCTAGGCGCCTATCCAAAGTCCATATTCCTTCGAGTGCGTTACGCCAACGTGCTTACGCAGCTAGGCCAGATGGAAGAAGGCGCGAAACAATACGAGGCAGCTCTTTCGCTAAGCGGCAGAATGGCTCGTGGCTGGTGGCAACTCGTTGACCTCGGGTTGGAAGGGGCGACCGCAGCCGCGCGCAAAGATGCTAACATCGCTCTTCCTGGTGAACTCCAGCCTGAGCTTTGTATCTTTACCGTGATTGACGTAAACAAAAAACCAGCAGCCGCGTCGGTCAGCTCCGTTGAACAAATATACGTTCGGGCCGTCAACAAATAGTGGGTTCTGATTCGGGACGATGACTATCGCCCAGGCAATGAAGTCCACAGCACAAACTGCTCTCAGAAGTGGACCGGGGTCCTCCCAAAGAGGACAGCCGGCTTGGGGTGGTGGCAGTCTCTCACGCATCTCGGCCATCGCACGCAACGCTTTTCGCGAAGCGGTGCGCGACCGTGTGCTCTACAATCTTGTTCTATTTGTGCTACTGCTCACCGGTGCCGCAATTTTCATTGGAGCGCTCTCCGGGGGCCAGGAACGGAAAATAATTGTAGACCTCGGCCTTAGTGCGATGCTGTTGTTCGGAGTCTTTATCGCGATTTTTGTTGGCGTAGGACTGGTCTACAAGGAGATTGAGCGGCGAACGGTTTACGCGATCTTTGCAAAGCCAGTCGGACGCGGGGAATTCCTCATCGGCAAGTATCTGGGCCTTTGCCTGACTCTACTCGTCAACGTCATGGTTATGGGGGCGGGCGTATCGATAGCGCTACTCTATGTAAGCGGCGGATGGGATCCGCTGGCATTACGTATCTGGCCGGCAGTCTTGCTTATTTATGTGCAGTTGATGATTCTGACGGGCGTCGCGCTGCTCTTCTCTTCGTTCTCATCGCCGGCGTTATCGGCCCTGCTAACTTTCTTCGTCTTCATTATTGGACATTTCAGCGCCGATCTTAAAAGTCTGGCTGGTACGATGGGCAGCACCGGCGCTCGCTGGCTGTTTGGGGGCCTCTATTACCTGCTTCCCAATCTCGCGAACTATAACTTTATTACTCCCGCCGCTCACGGGCAGTTACCGGCAGCCACACATGCCGCCGCGGCGATCCTCTATGCATTCCTGTATGTTGCCGTGATTATCGCGACCGCCACCCTGATCTTCCGGCGACGTAACTTCAAATGATTTTCGACAATTCAGCAACAATCTCTCCCGCTAGTCTATGCTCTTAGATCACAAAGTCCGCGACCGAAACACCCGTGACGTGAGGCTGGTATTGACTATCATGCTTGGCTTGCTGAGTGTTTTTGGACTGTCGCATTGGATTGACTCGCACCGGCCGGCAGCCGATCCGAATGTGGAGGAAGAAAGACTCTATTTAACCAGCAATACTGCGAAGCGCATGAGTCTCGGATTCAACGGATTGGCTGCAGACTGGTACTGGATGCGATCACTGCAATATGTCGGACGTAAGATCATTAATCATCCTGAGGATATTCAACTGGACGACCTTGGGCCACTCAATCTTAAGCTGCTTGCGCCTTTGCTCGACACCGCTACCACCCTGGATCCCAACTTCATGGAACCTTACGAGTATGCTGCGGTGGTCTTACCGGCGGTTAATGTGGAGGACGCCATTCGGATCACTAAGAAAGGCATTGCCGCGAACCCAGGGGCGTGGAACCTCTATCAACATTTGGGCTACATCTATTGGCAACAGCAAGACTTTAAAACGGCGGGAGAGGTGTATAGCCAGGGCGCAAAACTTCCCGGCGCCCCATCCTGGATGGAAGCTATGAAGGCTCGCATGGCTTTTCAAGGCGGAAGTCGAAACACAGCTCGCGAGATTTACCTGCGAATGTACGAACAGGCGGGCGACGATCAGGTACGAAACATGGCGCGACTGCGACTGATGCAACTCGATTCTCTGGAAGAGCGTGACGCGCTGCGCACAGTCCTAAAGGCTTACCAGACGCGAACATCTCGTTGTCCGGCATCATGGCGAGAAATCGAAGGGGTTCTGCGTGCCATGCGTGTGCCCATGGATGCATCCGGGTCTCCAGTCGATCCCGCTGGAACGCCATATTTGCTCGTCAAAGAAAGCTGCAATGCGGACCTGGATCGAAACTCAAAAGTGCCTTATCAGTAGCAATGTCCGAACAAACTGAAAGTTTGTCGTGGACCTATCGTCGCCGCTAAGCCGGCAGCCAACGACAAACTGAAGTTTTGTCGGACATCCGATAGCCAGTCTAAAACCATGCCGTCAATAATTGAAATCGAGAATCTAACAAAAGACTATGAAGTCGGATTCTGGCGCAAACGGCGAGTGCGGGCGCTGGATGGCCTCACGCTCACTGTAGTCCCTGGCGAAATCTTTGGTTTTTTGGGAGCGAACGGTGCGGGCAAAACGACAACGCTTAAGTTGCTAATGAGGCTCATCTTTCCGACCGCCGGCAGCGCCCGCATTCTGGGTAGGGACATTGCTGACGTTTCAATGCATAGCAAGATCGGTTATCTCCCTGAAAACCCATACTTCTACGACTACCTCACTGCGCGGGAGTTTCTTGACTACTGCGGTGAACTCTTCAACTATCCGCGCGTGATACGCAGAAAACTGGCCGCAGATCTGCTTGCGCGTGTCAGACTCGATGAGAAGTCCTGGGACGTCCAGTTGAGAAAGTTTTCAAAAGGCATGTTGCAGCGGGTTGGATTGGCTCAGGCCTTAATCAACGACCCGGAAGTTGTGTTCTTAGATGAGCCGATGAGTGGACTCGATCCGGTCGGCCGCCGTGAGGTGCGAGATCTGGTCGCAGCACTGCGAGATGAAGGCAAAACCGTCTTCATGTCTTCCCACATTCTTTCGGATATTGAGGTACTTTGTGACCGGGTTGCGATTCTGCAGCGCGGACGACTTGCGCATTTAGGTCCACTGGATGTGCTTCGTCAGCGAGCAGGGAAAAGTAGTTATGTGGAAGTGGTGGCTACCGGCACTAAGGCGGCGACTCTGATGCCCTATTTACCTGATGCTTATCGCTCAGGAGTAGCTGATACAGCGAGTGGTTTGCGAATCGAAGTGCCTGATGAGAAGAACATTGACGAGGTGATAGCCGCCTTACGAAAAGTTGGTGGGCAACTACTTTCAGTGCAGCCAATACGACAATCTCTCGAGGAACTCTTTCTTGGTGAAAATGACGATCAGTGAAGGACGTTTGCCTCTCCGTGTGTTTCCACTACATAGGGATAATGGCCCTCTGAGTCCATCACTTGCCCTTGTTCCTGGCCCGCTTCGGGGAATAAGCGCTGCACGAAAGAAACCGCACATTGTACATGGACCAACATACTGTTAATGCGAACCTTATCCGTATAGCGTTGGATCAGTTCCCCACAATCGGTACAAAACATGTCCTTCACCTCGTTCTTGTTAATATTCCCCGTGTCCTGACTAAATTCGGTGCGTTTTCCGCTCGATTAACGTACGTTCAACACTCTCACCTTTCTGATTGATTGCAAAGTTTATGCCGGTGCCAATTTTTCGCTAAATATGGCAAGCAAAGCCTTTACATGAAGTTCTGGGGACCGTTCGGCGTATTGCTTACGATTAAAACGACCGATTTGCTGCCCTAAATTGGTTCGATGGTCAAAATGGGGGCTCGTCGTTTTGGAAAAGAAGTTCCTTAGCAAAGGTCTTGTTTTAAACGTGCATCGCAAGACCCGGAGCAGCACGACGGAGGCGGGCGAAGAGCCTAACTTAAGATTTAGTAAACGGATTGGTAAGGAAGGTGTGTACGACCTCTGCCGTGAGAATTATTGTTTAAACTTTAAGCCGACAACTTCCATTCTGATATTGGCCCGGTCGTCAGTATCGGTCATTCCTTCGAGCGTAACTTGTACGCGCATGTTGTCGTTGGGTCCCAGCTCTCGAATATCGCTACCTGGCAGAACTATCAGTGTGCGCTCCTTTACAGCCTTTCCCTGATGGTCCACGACTGCGCCTTTGACTTCCAGCCCGCTAAGGGTCCGGCCTGTAAAATTACGAGCGGTCGTTTCGAGACTCATCCAGATGTCTCCTAATCCACGTTTGGCCCAATGTGCCTCCGGTTCGTCAAGAACTATCTTGGATCGGTATTGTTCAAACTCTGGGGAACCGGCGCGGATTGCACCCTCCAAAATGGGCTGGACCGTACCGCCGCTCGTGGCGCGCAACAAGAAATAGAAAAGAACCGCAATTACGAGTGCGGCAATCACCGCCGAAATGATGATTATTTTTCGGCGCGACCCATCCAGAGCTTCGACTTCTCGTGGTGAAGTAACCATATCCTTTAACGGCTGATTGTAGAGTTGTGAAATCGGATTTGCAATCGCGAGAACGGGGTATTATCGAACCGGCCGCTTTGCACCTTGGTACACCTATCGCCTCAGGAGCGTAAGTAATCTTGTTCAATGAGCGCGATCGGTTTTTGATTTTGCGAGGAGAAGTGTGATGAGATCTTCTAACTCGGAATAATCTATGGGTTTTGTCACATATGCATCGCAGCCGGCCGCGAGAGCTTCTGCGTGGAAATCAGCAGTGTCGTGAGCGGACACGGCGATGATAGGTACACTCTTAAGCTCAGGCAACTGACGAATTCGCCGGGTAGCTGCAAGTCCGTCGATAATTGGGAGGCTCAAGTCCATGAGAATAATCTCAGGTATCTCGTACTCCGCCGTCCGCACGGCTTCAGCGCCATTGGTCGCTTCCGCGACCCGATAACCGCTCATTTCCAACAATCTTCGCATCATGAATCGGTTATCTTCGGTATCCTCAACGAGCAACACACGCGCCCGCGCCTCCTGACTCCTTCCAACTTCAGCTCTTTTACTTTGGCCGGGTTTTGCTGCCACAACGAGCCCAATTCAGATCAAAGTTGCTTACTTTTACTGTATCAGTAGAATACGTCTCGGCTTTTTGGTAAGATGCCGCATCGAAAGACGACATACCGGAACTGGTGCGCCGGGTTCAATTCATACACCAATCCCCCACCAATTTGTTCTCCCAGCATCGCCCAAGGGGGGCGCGGAGAGACCAGAATCCATCGATGAAGCCGTTATTGTTGAAAGAACAGGATAGCGACTCTCTGCTAAGCTTAGGGCGAGCTTCAGTTCAGATTGTCCATGATCTAAAGAACCAGCTAAATGGTCTCAAACTGTATGCCACGTTTTTGCGGAAGCGAATGGAAAAGGGTGAGCGACCTGTTGACGAGATGGAAACAGTAACCAAACTCATCGCGGGCCTGGATCGAGCGGCCAACGATCTTTCGACCCTCATGGATTACAGTCGACCCCTCGAGCTCAAAAAACAGCCGGGGGTTGACGTTCAGAAGATTATGAGAGCAATCGCTGCAACTTTCTCCGAACCAACCCAGGCAGACGGAGGGTCGACTGGATTGGCGATCAGCGACCTCGGCGCGCTCCCCCTCGCCGGCAATTTCGACCCAACAGAGCTTGCTGAAGCCCTTCGGGCAATCTCAACGACCGCGGTAAAAATGCGACGGGCCGAGGAAAACCGGCCGGTAAATGTGAGTATGAGGCGTGCGGCACTTGAGTCGGGAAAAACGGCAATTATCGAATGGCACGGGTTAAAGAACTTAGGGCACGACCCTTTTCGCTCTTTTGCAGGAGGAGACGGGATCAGGATGTCGCTTGCCGCGAAGGTGATCGAAAGGCACGGCGGGTCAGTCGAGCACGAGGACGGAGTCTTGCGTGTGCGTCTTCCGATTTCATCGTGAAGAAACTTCGCTGATCGGAGATACGCGCTCAACGCTTTAGTGACATGAACATGACGGGAACAGCTGCTTCGAGGGAGGAGAATAAGGTGGAGAATAAAGCGGTGCGGATTCTAATTGTCGACGACGAGCCTATGCTGGCGGATTCACTAAAACAGAATCTCATGGAGGAAGGCTTTTCTGTCGACACCGCGGCAACCGGCGCCCAGGCGATCGAGCTTTTCGATCAGGGCGGTCATCATCTGGCCATTTGCGACCTGCAACTACCAGACATGGATGGGCTTGAGGTAATGCGTCATATGAAAGACGCCCGGCCGACTACCGAAGTAATTGTGGTCACAGGGTATGGCTCGGTTGCCCGAGCCGTGGAGGCGACCAAAGCCGGCGCCTTCTACTTCGTCGAGAAACCTTTCGACTTTGAAGAAATTCAGCCACTGGTTGAAAAAGCGCTTGAACGCCGCGAGCTGGTTGCGGAAACGGTAAACATGAGGCGTCAGCTCTCAACCCGCGCGGAATACTTCAATATCATTGGCGCCGCGAAGCCTATGCAAACGATCTACGAAACTATCGAATCGGTTGCAAAATCCGACGCCAACGTCCTCATCGTGGGCGAATCGGGAACCGGGAAGGAATTGATAGCCAACGCCATTCACTACAATTCGCTGCGCTCGAAGAAGCCTTTCATCAAGGTGAACTGCGCGGCGCTGCCGAAGGAGTTGATCGAATCGGAACTCTTCGGCCACACCAAGGGTGCTTTCACCGGGGCTCACGCTGATAAGGAAGGGCTGGTGCAACACGCTGCCGGGGGCTCGCTAATGCTCGATGAGATCGCTGAAATGCCGGTCGAGCTACAACCCAAGCTCTTGCGAGTGTTGCAGGAGAGAAGCTTTCGCAAAATCGGTTCAGAGAAAACATTTGCTGTCGATTTTCGCCTTATTTCTTCGACCAACCGCCCTCCTGCGGACGCCATTCGCGACGGCGTGCTCCGTGACGATCTGTTTTATCGGATCTCGACGATTACGATTCACGTCCCGCCTTTGCGCGAGCGTAGCGACGATATTCAGCTACTGACCGAACACTTTCTTCAGATGTATGCTCAGAAGTATGAACGGGCGATCGACGGAGTATCCCAGGCGGCTTATCAGCGTCTGTTTGGACACACCTGGCCCGGAAACGTACGTGAACTACAGAACGTGATTGAGCGAGCCGTGCTGCTTGCCAAGGCGAACAAGATTGAGCCAGTGGACTTGCCCTTCGACAATGGCACACTTCCGGAAGCAGGTTCTGCGAACGCAGGGTGGGACGTGCCGCCGAACATGACTCTTGAGGACATCGAGCGTCTGGTAATTGAAAGAACGCTGCAGCGCACCGGCGGCAACAAACAGGCGGCGGCAAATCTTCTGGGGATCTACCGGCCGCGGCTATACAGTAAGATCAGGAAGTACAATATCGACGTGCCTTCGCTTATGTCAGCCTGAGTCTCTCGTCCTAAAGCCTGAAACGAGCGGTTTTGTTTTTCCGAATAGAGTGGCTAATGTGGCCACTTCTATTTTTCAAATCTCAGGTCTTTGGGATCTTGGATCTACCGTTGCCAGCTCTGGAGAATTCTAGAAGCGGAGCCTGGGGCCGTGGTTCTTATCAATCAACCTGGTAAGTAGCAACGCTTGTCGGTGTCTCAAAACATCGTACTTTGTAAACCTGCACGCGTTCGTCACTTACCTTCGAGCCCACTCGTTCGAGAACATATTTTGCGAGGTTTTCTGCGGATGGTTGCAACTCATGAAACGGGGGTAACTCGTTAATGTTGCGGTGGTCCAAATATTGGACCACTTCGTCTGCTGCAGCCTTCAACTCAACAAAATCTACCAGCAGTCCAATGTTGTCCAACTCGCGGCCGCGAGCAAAGATTTCAATTCTGTAGTTGTGACCGTGTAAGTTCTCACACTTCCCTCTATAGCCACGCAGTTGATGCGCGCTCGAGAAGTTGCGCTCAATCATTACTTCGAATTGTCCGGGCATGGCCGAAAGTCTGGCATAGGGCAAAGTCCAAAGTCCAACGTTCAAAGTCAAAAACGCCGGGTCAACTCGGGGTCAGGAAGGTGGGCTTGCCCCGCTCTGCGGCCGAAGCATCTGCTTCGGCGATCGAGTTGGGACATTCGGAATTCTGCGGCCGGAAGCTCCATTAGGAGTTCCATGTTTATAGCAAGCGACAGGTTTATAGCATGCGACCGGTGTGACGCAAGAACTCCGTTAAGAGTTCCATGTGCCGTCGAGCCGTGAGACACATTTCACTCCAAAAGGAGTCAGCATCAGTGCCGGTCCGATGGCTATAAACATCCAACCACTACGTGGTTGCGGGCCGAAGCTCCATTTCGTGAAGTTTAGTGCAGTTTCGTGGATCGTATTTTTTTCAGCAGCCTGCTGGGCTAGGGCGTTCAACTCTGACGACTAGGCCAAACTGACTTTGGAGATTGGACTTTGGACGTTGGACTCGGTTTCAAAAATCCTGGCAAGTTCCTCAATCCGAGAAGTCACTTGGCAGGGTGGCAGGCTCTTCAGAAACGTGCGACCGTAGGCTTTGGTACGCAGACGCGGATCGAGCACAGCAAGGACCCCACGGTCGGTAGTGCTTCGTATCAACCGGCCCAGTCCCTGCTTCAAACTGATAATTGCCTGCGGAACGCTGTACTCAAAAAAACTCGACCCGCCCTCATCTTCAATGTAGCGCTGGCGCGCCGCGACTATCGGATCGGTCGGTACAGCAAAAGGCAGCTTGTCGATGATCACGCACGACAGCTGTTCTCCTCGGACATCCACACCTTGCCAGAAACTCGACGTCGCAAAGAGCACGGCATTAGGCGTTTCCCTGAATCTCGCCAGAAGCCGCCCCTTTGCTGCGCTGCCTTGCAGGAAACAGGGATAGTCCAGCTCGGGCATTACAAGATCGTACAGCGATTGCATTCCCGCAAGGCTTGTTGACAGCACGAACGCGCGCCCATCAGTAGCGTTCACAATCTTGATGACTTCGGCGGCTGCGGCCTTTGGCCATTCAGTTGAGCGCGGATCGGGCATCTTGGGCGGCAGGTACAACAGCGCCTGGCTCTGGTAATCGAAAGTTGATTCCGCAATCAGGTCCTCAGCCTTGTCGAGCCCAAGCCGTTCGCGAATGAAGGCGAAATTACCCGCGCTGGAAAGCGTTGCTGAGGTCAACACCACAGTTTCCACCTGGCCAAAGAGTTTGTCTTCGAGCAGACCGGAAACGTCAATTGGCGAGGCACGCAGGAAGAAGCCCCGGCCTCTGCGTTCAGTCCAGTACACAAACTTCTTATCGGCTCCGGTAACGATAAACTGAAGATCAAAGCGAACCTGTCTAATCCGCCGTATGAGATTATCGACCTCAGCCGGTTTGTCTTTGAGCGCATCCAGAGTTGTCTCAAGTCGCGCCAGCGCACCATCAAGGGACATGTAGAGATCCCCGAGTGGAGTCGGATTAATCTCTCCGCTGCTACTCCTGGTGGCGAACGTACCAGGGACTATGGGGTAACGCCCTTCTTCACCGCGGCCCATGCGAAAGCCCATCCAGAAATTCTCCCCAAAGCGCTCTACCCGCGAGCAAGTTTTATTAACTTCGCGATCTACGTCAGCACTTTCGATCGCCAACCCGCTGACATCTCGCACCATGTCGTCCACCTGGTAATTCGAAACTTGCGCGCCGAAATATTCTGAGACTACGTCTTCAATCAGGTGGGCTTCATCCAGGATTACTGCGGAATAGTCAGGCAACACGTTGCCATAGGCGCTGTTTCTGAGCGCCAGGTCGGCAAAAAACAGATGATGATTGACCACTACAATGTCCGCCTCCTGGGCCCTATTTCGCATCCGGGTAATGAAGCAGGGATCGAAGTCCGGGCACTTCTGACCGATACAAGTGTCGGAACGTGCGTCTATGTGGCGCCAGAAGGAAAGGTGCTCGGGAAGATTTGCCAGCTCTGCGCGGTCGCCGGTAGGTGATTCCCTAGACCACTGTGTGACGTCTTCAAAGTAATCAACTTCATCAAGCCCATCGAGAACGGGGGAGCTTTGGGCACGATTGAGTCGCTGCAGGCAGACGTAGTTATTTCGTCCTTTCATGTAGGCGGCGGTGAACTTCTTCGGCAACACGTTCTGCAGGAATGGAATGTCCTTTTCCATCAGTTGTTCCTGGAGATTCTTTGTGCCGGTAGAAATGATTACACGACCGCGTCCACCGAGCGCCGCGGCAACCGCGGGAACAAGGTAAGCCAATGTCTTTCCCGTTCCCGTTCCAGCCTCGACGATCAGATGGTGTCTCTCTTCGAACGCACGCATCACAGCCCGCGCCATCTGAATCTGACCAGGCCGGTACTCGTATTCAGGATGAGCTTGAGCGATGAGACCGTCAGGTCCGAAGACTTTTTCCATTAATTGTTAAGAGTGAGCGACTAGTGCGAGAGTTTAACAGAATTATGTGCCTGGTGAGGATTATGCGAACGTAAGATCCCTATCGACTACCAAGGACCATCTGATGTGTCTCTACGCGCTTAAGCCGAAATATAATATCCAACAGCGCTTCCTCTTCGTCCGTTCTAAACTCTGTATCTTTGTCCTGGTCGATCTTTTCAAACCAATTCGTATCGTTCAATTGATTGACACTCTTCTCGAAGAGCTGTTGGTTGAAAACATCGCCAGCGCGGATGAGCAACAGGTTGCGCAACTCCCTTTCTGTCACATTGCTCCCCTCGAACTTGATTGAGCGAATTCTGAACTGTTGTCCTTCCTCGATCGTGACCTTGAAATCCACCACACCTTCGTTTGCGGCATGATCGACCGCTCTAAAATCAGGCTCGGTCTCGGCCGTGTACTGAATGTAGCCTATCTCACTATAGAGCTTCTTCAGATCTTCAAATAACCATTTGCCGATAGCTTCTCCGTTGGCAATGTCTCCTCGCTGAAGGCTCATCATTGCTCTGACTTGCTCTTGGGTGACGTTCTCTGCACCTTCGATCTTGATCGCACCAAGACGATAAAGGGCGCCCTCCTCAACCGGAACAGTAACTACCAATCCACCCTCAGTGACCTCCTTCTTTGGCTCGCCCAGCTTCGCCTGCAGATAGCCTCGGCTTCTAACGAAGTTGGCTAACAGGCGCAGGCAGACATCAAAGATCTCAGCATCGTAACCGTTCCTGGAATTTTCGTAACGCTGCAGGAACTCTCCCATTCTTGCTGCTAATTCTTGAGATGAAAAGATCCTGTTACCCTTAAATTGTATTTCCCCGATGGAAAAGCGCGGGCCTTCGGAAACCAGAAGGACGATCGTATTGGCTTCTTCATCCTGGCGAGCTTCAACGCTAGCTTGCACGTAACCGCGCCCTTCAAGAGATTCCTTCAGGACAGTCACCGCCCCTGCGAGAACCTCGGAAGTTGACAGGTGATCCTTCGGTAACCAGACCCGCCGCTCACGAAAAAGCTTAAGCACCTCGGCACTGGTGAAAGCGTGTAAACCCTCGAATCGCACTTTCGGCTCGTTTGCCACGTTCGGCGAAATGTCTGGATTCCCACACTCTTCCTTTTCGGGAGGTTGTTGGCCGCTAACTGAAGGGGAGCTTGAGTTCCGCTTAGCCGGCTGGCGCTGCTTTAGTGTCGGACGACCAGGTGCAGTTTCTTCGGCAGATGGGACTTCAACGGGAGAACTGACTGTTTGACCTAAAACGGGAGAGTTAAGAAACGCGAGTGCAATTATCAGCGGTGCAAATTTGGTTATGCTGAACTGCGAGCGACTCATTTTGAGACCTCGATGTTGTGAGACTACCCCTTTGATTTGCCTAAGCGGCGCCCATCGCTTCGTGTTCTGTTGTGCGCTTCATGCGTTTCGCATAAAGGGGAAAACGCGCAGTCAGGTCTGCCACTCCTTGCTTCACTTTTCGGCGGGCATCCTCTGACTCCGGCTCATGGATGATGGTCGCTATGAGTTGGGCGATCTCGCGCATCTCGGGTTCCTTCATTCCACGCGTGGTGACGGCGGGTGTGCCAATGCGCAGACCGGAAGCCACGAAAGGCTTGTTCTGGTCGAAAGGAATTGTGTTTTTGTTGACGGTGATGAGCGCAGCCTCTAACGCTTTCTCTGCATCCTTGCCCGTGATTCCCTTCCCGTCCATCCAGACGTCAACGAGCATCAGGTGGTTGTCAGTACCGCCGGAGACCAGGCGCAGACCTTGCTCCTGCAGCTCGCTGGCGAGCATTTTGGCGTTGGCAAGGATTTGACGCTGATACTCTTTGAAATCGTCTCTTAGCGCTTCGCCAAAGGCAACGGCCTTGGCTGCGATGATGTGAATCAATGGGCCGCCCTGCACTCCCGGGAATAGCTTTCGATCAATTTCCTTTGCATGTTCTTCCTTGCAAAGAATTAACCCACCGCGCGGACCGCGCAGGGTTTTGTGCGTGGTCGTCGTCACGTAGTCAGCGTGAGGGACGGGCGAAGGGTGCAAACCTGCGGCAACTGGCCCGGCTATGTGAGCTATGTCGGCAAACATTCGGGCGCCAATTCCCCTTGCGATCTCACCAATGCGCTTAAAATCAATGATCCGGGGATAAGCTGAGGCGCCACAGATGATCAGCTTTGGTTTGTGTTCCTCGGCAATGCGCTGGAGTTCGTCATAGTCGATCTGTTCAGTCTCTCGTGAGACCCCGTAGTCGGCAACCTTGTAACTGATCCCGGAAAAATTCATCGGATGCCCATGGGTCAAATGCCCACCGTGCGAGAGATTCATGCCGAGAATTTGATCGCCATATTGAATAGCTGCGAGATATACCGACATGTTTGCCTGCGCGCCACTATGGGGCTGTACATTCGCATGATCCGCAGCAAATAGTTCTTTCGCGCGGTCGATTGCCGCTTGCTCGACCACGTCGCTCCACTCGCAGCCGCCGTAGTAACGCTTCTTTGGATAACCTTCGGCGTACTTATTTGTGAAAACAGAGCCCATGGCCTCGAGCACCGCTTCGCTGACGAAGTTTTCCGAAGCGATGAGTTCCAGGCCGTTCGCTTGTCGGGCTACTTCGTTATCGATGGCCTCGGCGATCAAAGGATCGACCTGGTCCAGAGAAGCGTTTTTGAGATCGGTCATTCGGTTTACCCTTTAGGTGATTCTATATTGGTTATCTTGTTGAAGTAGGCCCAGCTTGGTCGCGATCATCTTACGCGAACGTTTTCGATTAGGAACCTTGATGTTACCTCACCCGTCATGCGCTCGCAACGGAGGCAGTTGTAGTGGTGTCCCTCCGTGCATCGCCAGCAGTTCGCTAGGCCACCGGGGGTGCCCGCGGAGGGACACCCCTACAATTATCTCCGGTTGCTTTAAGTTTTTTGCTAAGCGAGAATGGCAAAGGCTCGCAAAACATCGACTCCAAAGTAGAAAACAATTCAATGCGCTGGTCACGATACTTCATTCCCACGCTTCGCGAAGATCCGGCAGATGCCGAAGTCGTTTCCCATAAGCTACTTCTGCGCGCCGGCATCATTCGACAACTCGCTGCCGGAATCTACTCCTACCTGCCACTCGGCCAACGTGTTGCTCTCCGGATCATGCAGATACTGCGCGAGGAGATGAATAGCATCGGCGGCCAGGAGTTTTATCTGCCGGCGCTACATCCGGCGGAAGTTTGGAAAGAGTCGGGCCGTTGGGACGCCATCGGGGACGACATGTTTCGTCTGAAAGATCGCAAGGGCGCAAATATGTGTCTGGGGATGACTCACGAAGAGGTTTTCACTACGCTCGCGCGCAATCAGATCCGCTCTTACAAGCAACTGCCACAGATTTGGTATCAGATTCAAATCAAATTTCGCGACGAGCAGCGCCCCAAGTCGGGCTTGATGCGCCTGCGCACTTTCATCATGAAGGATGCTTACTCATTTGATATTGATGAGGCCGGTCTCGACCGATCGTTTGAAGCTCAGCAGGAAGCCTACAAACGCATCTTCACACGCGCCGGCATCAATTTCACGATTGTTGAAGCATCGTCAGGTGCGATGGGTGGTTCAGCATCAAACGAATTTGTCGCCAGGACCGAAGCCGGAGAAGACCTGATTGCCACTTGCGAGAACTGCGGTTACGCCGCAAACCTCGAAAAGGCTACCTCACGCTTGCCGCGGATTACTGATTTGGTTGGGCCGGATACACCGGAAGAGTTTCCCACACCAGGGGTGAGAACGATTGAAGATCTGACGACTTTTCCGGGTGGCGCCACAGCGGAAAACCAAATCAAATCGCTCGTTTTTGTGGCTACGATAAACAACGATTCGGCGGCGGCGCTCGTGCTCATACGCGGCGATCACCAGCTGCACGAGACAAAGCTTGCTGATGCGCTGGGAGCCACCGCCATCCGTCCCGCGCAGGCGGAAGAGATTCGAGGACTACTTGGAGCTAGCGCAGGCAGCCTGGGCGGAGTGGGCGCAAAGGAAAGCGCGCGGGCCGCGAATCGTGTACTTGTGATAGTCGCGGACGAAGGCTTACGTGGCCGGCATAACATGACGACCGGGGCAAACAAGGATGACCATCATCTCCGCGGTGTTGACATAGCGCGCGACGTGCGGGTGGATCGGTGGGCTGACTTGCGCACCGTTGCCTCAGGCGAGGCGTGTCCGCGCTGCGAATCCGGTAAGCTGGATGTTTTCAAAGCGATGGAGATTGGTCATATCTTTAAATTGGGCACAAAGTATTCTGAATCGATGGGTGCACAAGTTCTGGCGCAGGACGGGAAGGAAGTTCCCATCGTAATGGGCAGCTACGGGATTGGCGTGGAACGAATCATGACGGCCGCGATTGAGCAGAACCACGACAGTGATGGCATTATCTGGCCCAAAACGCTTTCGCCTTTCGACGTTGTGATCACTATTACGAACATGAAAGACGATACCTTGCGCGGGGCCGGCGAAGGGCTTTACAAGGATTTGCAGCGCGCCGGCCTGGATGTGCTGCTCGATGATCGTGACGAACGTGCTGGGGTGAAATTCAAAGACGCTGATCTCATCGGCATTCCTTATCGCATCACCGTTGGCAAGAAGGTCGTGGAGGGATTGGTTGAGTTGTTCGACCGGAAATCGAAGACCAGTGAAGATGTTAAACTGGCCGACGTCGTTTCCCGCATGCAGAAGCTGGCGCTTGCAGGTTTGTGACCACTCGTCGTCGGGTGGGCTATTCTCAGGGAGAAAAGGCGATCCACGAAAACGCACGAAATCACTCGAACTAAGGGTCTTTCGTGCCGGTTCGGGTAATTTTCGTGAATCGCTCTAGTTTTTCAGCAGCCTGCTAACTTCGGGGTTGCCTAGCAGAATAGGTGACGCCGAAGTACGGCGTTCTAAAAAGTAGCATGATGTTTAAGAAATGAAATCCATCTGGCTCTCTTTAGTTTTACTAACAGCAGCTGTACCCGCCATTGCCCAGGACCTGCTTCCCGAGCTTGTCCGCCGGATTAAGCCTTCCGCAGTTGCAATTGAAACATTTGACGCGCGCGGAGAGAAACTTTCGCGTGGTAGCGGTTTCTTTGTCGATACCGACCGAGTCGTCACCAACCGACATGTCATCGAAGGCGCCTATCGAGCCGAAGTTCATTCATCGACAGGAGCCATATATCCTGTTAAGGGCGTCCTGGCAGTGGATGCAGAAGGCGATATAGCGCTGCTAAAAATTGAAGCGCCGGCTAATCCGGTACGCCCGTTGGCGATCGACCGAACCTCCCCGCAGGAAGGCGAAAGCGTAGTCGTCATCGGCAATCCCTTCGGCCTCGAAGGTAGTGTCACAAACGGAATCGTTTCGGCCGTAAGAGACATTCCCACGTTCGGCAGAATCATTCAGATTACCGCGCCGATATCTCCGGGTTCGAGCGGCAGTCCCGTCGTTAACATGCAAGGCCAGGTGATCGGCGTTGCCACTCTCCAGATCACGGGCGGCCAAAGCGTTAACTTCGCCATACCTTCTGAGCGAATCTCACAGCTACAGACCGTTTCCCTCATGTCTCTCTCAGATCTTGTGGTAGCAAACAGCAGAAACAAACGCGCGAAAGCTGTCCAGTTCTTCCGC
>Ga0136623_10000079_pt1 | contig 22146 bp, 20 predicted proteins | sample AntDrymUQ4492106_2_FD_104656 | JGI IMG/M metagenome (GOLD analysis project Ga0136623, IMG submission 104656) | Polar desert sand microbial communities from Dry Valleys, Antarctica - metaG UQ449 (21.06) | ecosystem: Environmental > Terrestrial > Soil > Desert | place: Antarctica: Dry Valley...
GATGGCGGCGTCTCGCCTGCTCTCGAAGTCCGAGCCAGTCACCGAATCCAGGAGCCGCGCCAGATCGTCGGCTTCGATGATGTCGACAGGTTGCGCCGGCACTGTCGGAGGTCGCACCTTCTTGCCGGCCATCGGGTTGCTGGGGACCTCCTCCTCGATGGTGAGCCATTCGAAGAATTGCAGGAGCGAGGCGTATCGCTGCTTCGCCGTGGCAGGAGCGCGGGTTTTGCTCACCTCCGCCAGATAGCCGTTGATCTGTCGATGAGTGATCGACGTGACACAGCTCGAGAGGTCGTTGGCGGTCAGCCAGTCGCCAAGTTGTCGGGCGGCGAGCAGATAGCTCTCGATCGTTCGTGGTGATCGCCGCCGCGCCTCTAGGCTCAGAGTCCATGAGGGCAGAAGCGCATCGAGGTCTGGGCCTTGTATATCTTCTGTCACAGCGTTATGCTAGCCGTCAAGCAGGCGATTTCTCAACAGTGACGGGCCCGTAGCTCAATCTGGTCAGAGCGCCGGACTCATAATCCGTCGGTTGCAGGTTCGAAGCCTGCCGGGCCCACAGTTTCCCGACCGGGGAAATGTCAAGAAATCCAATTGATATATGGCTTTTCTCCATTCTCGCTCGTCTTGCGGTGTCTCTCAGGAGTTCTCATGAAATTGCCTCATCTCGCCTCGGATGCGGCACAAACGCGGCACAACATCCTTCGCGGATCTCATAGCCGGGCCGCGGATGGACGGCTTTAGGGTCTCCGTCGTTTCTCCAATTGGGCCCGCCGGTGCTCTGATTTAGTCAGAGAAGGGTTTCTTCTGAACCCAGAACCCCATGCGACTCAATCCGCGTGACCGAGAATCGGGCCCGGATCCAAGAGAAGCGCGTCGTATTCATCCTGTGACATCGGGGTCAATTCCATACTGTCCTTATGTATTTCAATCAGTAAGGGGGTCGCCGGCTCAAGAGTTTTCCACTCGATCGTCCCGACATCGACCAACGTTTCGACTTCGCCCTCGCCTTTTGGACTCACGTAGAGGGCGACCCGGATGTCCAAGCCTTGGACGGTGAACTCGCTTAGCGGTTGGACGGCATAGTTCAACGGCAGGATATGAGTGAGAACGAAACCCTCGTTGGTGATGAAACGCACGCCGTCGAACTCGCTGGCTAGCTCGGGGTCGGCAATTAGCGCAAAATGCATTGGCGAGAAGGTCAGCCCATGACCCTCCGGAACTCCAGTTCCGGGCATGAGCGATCGCACCTCGGGGGGAATCGATCGCCAAGCCGCCAGCTTCTCCTCGTCGGTGGGAGGGACGATTTCCTCGATGAACTCGCTGGCGATCGGTCTCTCAGATAGCGGGTCCCCGAGGTTCCGCGAGTCCGACCACAGCCGTTGTTCTTGGACCAAGGCGATCAGGGTCTGCAGCGGATCTTCGTTTCGCGCCGCCGCAACCACTTCCAGCTTCTCCAGATCGACCGCGAGGTTCACCGACCCCGGATTTTTCTCCGGTGAGTCTGCGGCCGGCAAGGCCAGACCTTCGCCGGTCAGGGCGAAGGTGACTCTCCACTGCCCGTAGGGGTGGTCCTCGGAGAAGCTCAGACACAGGGTCAACTGGTCACCGGTCTCGTATTGATCGATGTTCTGGAAGAACCCCCAGGCTTCGAGTGGCTCCGGCACCGCTGGCACCTCATAGGTGAGGCCATCACCCAAGACCATGCTCGTCGTTGACCACAACACTTCGAGGCCGGAAAACTGGGCGGCGGCATTGTCGCCTGCCGCCGGGTTGTCGACCGCTTTTACCCACGTGGCGTCGGCGAGCACGTGACACAAAGGTGTCAGTCCGGCGAGAGACGGAGGCACCCCCTCCAAAGCTGCCGGTCCGCAGGCCAGGACCAGGGTTAGGACAAGCCCCAACGCTCGTGGATGCTTGCGGTCATCCACTGAGATCATCGATGTCATATACGGTCACTCTTGACCAGTCGGCCAGGGCCCAGGTTGATCCGCCGCCGGCGGCATTCATGTTGTTCCGAAGCTGAAGCTGAACGTCGTATGCGTCATAACCATCCGTTGGCGCAACTGTGGATGTTCCACAGCGTTGCCAAGTTGTTGAGGTCGGCGTGCAATTCATGGCCGACATTTGCCATGGAAAGACGATCGAGGCAACATCATTAAGGTTTTCGTAGTTATCTTCATGATAATTTCGGGGGAAAGGGTTTCCGCACGGATTGTTGACATTGTCATAGCCAACCGGCCTCCACATAAGCGTCATCCTGATAAAGCCGGTATCGGTGGCGGCGTTCTTGCGAATGCGGCCATCGGGGAGAAAGGTCGGATACTGGTCGCTAAGAGTCTGGTCGAGGGGTATATATCTCGTCGTGTTATACATCGTGACGTCGGCACCCAGCCAAGCCAGATACTGTGGCCCGACCGCACCGCCAGTGGTTCTCAAGGAAGATTGCCCACCTCCTGACCGACGCCAATGGGTGAGCCCGTTCTCGAAGCTGGAATTGGCGGTCACTCCTTTCCAAAGTACGCCACCCAGAGATTCTTGGTCCACCGTGTACATGACCGCAGCCTCGTCATCCTGGCTCAACACGGCCAAGTTGGCAGTCTCGGACGCCGATAGACACGTTCCCATGCTCGGCCGAAAGAGCCAATCGCCTGAGGCGGTCTTCCCGGTGATGTCTTGAAGGTCATACTGGGAATGGCTGATCCCAAATGCATGGCCGAACTCATGCGTGGCGACAGCGCGAATACTCAAGTCGTCGTTCTGATACTCCAACAGGAAGTCGGTGTTGAACTCGACGGTATGAATCCCAGCACATATAGTGCGCGCGTAAGTGCCGCCCGACAAATTAAGCCATTTAGCCGTATAGACAGTAGACCCGCCTCTGCTGAAGGCCGCCACACCATCCGGCCGTTTGGGAACGAGCCAATCATTGAAGCCGACTGCGACCCGATCCTTGAGCACCTGAGTCCAACCTGCATCATTCGAAAAGACGTAATCCGCTTGTGTCAGATCGCCGCAGTGAAATGGCCCCCACGATATATCGTGCCAGAACGCGATCGCAGGCTGAGCCTAGCAAATAGGCACAGGGTGGCGATTAGCAGGGTATACCGAAACCGCCGGCGGGCTATCACGCCGTCGATTTAACCACTGCGCAGGCGTGGGGCAAGAAGATTTTGCGTCGGCCAGGCAGGTCGTCGCGTGGCGCTGTCAGAACTGCCTTCCCCCAAATCGCGGCTGGCATCTGGTCCGGGTTCGCGGACTGAGTTGAGTGGTCCCACGATTTCGAACCGCGGCAGGGAGATGATCGGCGACGTGGGTAGTCAAATCACCCGCGACATCGCTAGCACTTCAACTCGTGACGTTGTCAGGACGTTGGGACATGACGGGGCGGGGGGGTCGAAGTCCACGTCAGCCGTATCTGTTCAAAGCTAAGTCGTAACGTTCCGAACGTCCGTTTCGGAGCATGGTCCATGACGTTGGATCGGCCAGGTTCGAGCGGGCCTCCCCTAGAGTTGTAGTCCCGGAATCCGTCGAAGGTGTTGCGCGCGATAATCGCAGGTCCTTCGGTATGAGAGTTGCCGATTCGGTCCGAACATCGACCTCGCGCGACAGCCTTCGGGTTCTGTGCCGGAGGCGTGCGGCGATCGAGTCGCGTTACGGCCACGGCCACTTGGTTGGAGAGCCGAGTCCGCCGGCACTCGTCGTGGGTCGGGTCGGCTATTGAGGCCTTTGGTCGTTTGCACCAAGGGCTCGTCCTCAGCTTCAAGCGATCTCGGGCCATCAATTTTGGTCGAGCGGTAGCCGGATCTTCACCCGGGTTCTGGGAAATCGCTTGAGTACCGCCAGCGCAGCAGCGACCTAGTAGGACGAACAACGTGTTCAAAAGCGACTTCTAGCAGGACGCGGCTCTTGGTCCGCTTGTAATCCGCCGCACTCGGCGACCGCGACGACCGCGAAGACGAAGCGCATTGGGTTTGCGAACTCTGAGTCGTGTCGTCGACGCATTTCGCCGGCAGCGTCGCGTCCGTCTGAAGCGAACGAAGTTTCGCTCCGGCCGACGCGCAAAACGCTGTTCGTGGGGTCGTACATCCATTTGAGGGTGTCGATCGAGCCGAAGAGCAAGACCACGATCGACGACTACGAGTTCGCGATCCCGTCCGGGCTCGCCGGCGGCGTCGTGTCAGTCGCGCGTGAGCTTAAGCACACGCCGCACGAGCCGAGCGTGATCTTGCTCGCTGGGTACGAGCCGGGCACTCACGTGCTGCAGGTGATCGAGAAGGCGACCAGCATAATCGTCATTGAGGTGAAGTATCGCCTCACGACCGTGTGGAAGGACGAGAAGCGAGGGCCCTCGCGGTGGTTCAGCGGGGCACCGCGGGCACGGCTGGCCGGGTCCGCATGGGGTGGTGGACCTCCCGGTCCGCAGAACGTGGGAACGGCGCCGGCCACAGGTTCGCGACGGATCGCACTGCTCTTGGTCGACACCACGTCGGAGCGCTACACGGCCGATGCACCGACGATGCAGGCACACCGCGACCGCTGGATCGACGAAGTCATCAACGGGGTGGCTGCGAGCGGTCAAACGCGGAGCACCCGTGCTCTTTATGGAGAGATGTCGTACAACAACTTCGACATTGGTGCCGAGGTGTTCGGTCCCGTCTCGCTATCCACCGACTGGGACACCAACTTCAACGCCGACGGCACACCCAAAGGCGCGTTCTTCCAGGCCGCCATCACCGCTGGTGACTCGCTGATCGACTACAACAACTTCGACACCGTCGCATGCATCACGCAGAGCGTCCCAGCTGCCGGCATGACGCCCGCGAAATCGGCCTGGCCCTACGCCAGCATCGGTTCGTGGGGCCCATACACGACGAGCGAGGGCAACAAGAACCTCGGCGTGATATCGATGCCGAACGAATGGGGTGTGTCGGACAACCGCGAGATCCACGAAACGTTCGCCCATGAACTAGGGCACAACCTCGGCCTCGGTGACCAGTACACGCCGGCGGTGGCCGGCCGCAATCCCGGCGGCTGGGAGCTGATGGACGCCGACAATCCGTTCCCACACATGTCGGTCGTGCATCGGATGATGCTCGGTTGGGTTCCAGCGGCATGGCTGCGCACCTTCAACTTTGCCGCAAGTGGTGCACCGGTGGACCAGAACGTGGTCCTCCACGCGATCGAGCGCGGCGCGCCACCGGCCGGGCGCTCGGCGGCCGTGGAGGTCCGCATCGGCAACGGCCTCAACTACTACTGGGAGTACCGCAACGGGGAGAACCCGCAGATTGGTGACCGGGCGTTGCCCACCGACGAACGGGTGCTTGGTACCGACGTCGCGTCTGCGCCGTTCGTGCCGCCGTTCACTCGTCCCGGCATCTTGTTGCTACCGAGTGATGGCGACGATGATGGTGCTGTACTTGGCGCAGGACAGTTCTACAAAGAGATTGACTCCTCGCCGTTTCCCGTCGAATTCCGAACTGACGTCTCGGCCATCAACGGTGATCGCGCCGACCTCCGCATCCGATACGGGGCGAACGGTCGCCCCGACCCGTCGATCCGGCCATGGCCGGCGTCGGCCAGCCGCCAGTGGCAGTCGCCTGACATCGAGGTCCGCAACGCAAAGAACCTCACCGATGCCACGTGGGCAAACGTGCCATGGGTGGGCAACAACAACACAATCGTTGCCAAAGTGAAGAACGCTGGGACGATCCTTGCGCCCCAGGTGCGGGTGAACTTCCACATCAAGAACTTCAACATCGGTGGCGCGCCGGAAGTGTTCCTCGGCGCCGACGTCCGCGACATCGCAGCCGGCGCCACTGTGGAATTCACCACGACGTGGGTGCCCCCGTCGACAGGCCACTACTGCGTCATTGCCCGAATCCCGCTGTACGTCGTGCCGACCGCACCGACCATCGTCGAAATGACGGAGCTGAACAATATCGCCCAGTCGAACTACGACCGTTTCAACACAGCCACGAGCTCGCCATCGACGCGAGAGGAGACGGCGGTCGAGGTGGGCAACCCGTACGACGAGGCGACCCGGGTATGGATTATCGGCGAGCAGACGAACCCGCTGTTCCGCACCTACGTCGAGACCACCTGGCTTTGGCTCGAACCCGGTGAGACCCGCAGCGTCGGCGTGATGATGGAGTACGCACTCGACCCGAAGAGCGATCGCGTGCCCGACGACGTTCGCCACGTTGATCGACGCCGCATCGAGAAGCTGTCACTGACACCGAACAACCTAGGCCTGCATGCGTCCGCGGAGGATCCGCACGACAGCCCGCGGCATGCCTTGGAGTTGCTCGGCGGAGCAGGCATCCAAGTGACCACCGGTCGAGCCACCGAGTTCGAGAGCTTCGGCAACGACGACAACGTGGTGACCGGCACGATCGTCACCGTCGACGATCAGGCACCGGTACCAGGCGGCCAGGTCGTGGTCACCGTCACCGACGATGCAGATGCCTACGAGAGGCACAGCTCGCTGTCGGGGCAGCTCGATAACGGCTCGTTCTTCGTGCCTTTCCGCAAGGACGACTTCAAGATCATGCGCTCCGAGTACCTGCCGATCCCTGGCTTTGCGCCGTGTGCCACTGACTGGACCGAGCGTCGCTGACGGTCGGCAACGCCCTCGGGCGCAAGATCGAACCGGCGGCAGCGTCGTCTCGGATATGCGTTGCAACGAGTAGTGACGTCGGCTGCGCGCCATCGTCTCGGACAAAGACGGCGCCTGACGCCGTGGACTTGATCCGGGTGATCGGGTCGAGGATCCGCCCTTGAGGGGCGAGCAGCCCGGGTGAACAGACCGGTGACGTCCTCGACGAGTCCACCTTCAATGGCCGAACGCGTGAGCTCGTCCTTGAATCAATGTCTGACGAGGGCTTCTATGTTCCGATTGGCGACGGGAACCATCTGCTGAATTGGGGTGGGCACGACCTGAGTCTGGTGAACACTTTGGAGCCAACCGGCGAAATAGCCTTGGCCACCGGGTGCAGCAACCTTCTTACCGAACAGTCGACCGTCACTTTCAGCGTTCCTCCTTCGCCCTGACCCCGCCGTGCGCCGCCGTGCCGCTGTGTGGTGTCTTCGGCCGCCAACCGCGTGCGTCGACTGGTTGTAACTAGTTCTTCAGACGCGGCACAGACGCGGCACAGACCTCGAAAAGGCCCAGTTTTTGCAGGCGGTATCGACGTCTGGATACGGACTCATAATCCGTCGGTTGCAGGTTCGAAGCCTGCCGGGCCCACAAATAGTCCCTCATCGATTACCGCCCAAGCCGTACCGCCGCGTAGAAACATAGGTCACGGAGTGGTAGCCTGAGTGCAGCCGCCCGGGTAGAGGCCAGCGATAACTCGCTTCTCCGGGTTTGACACGGCTAGCGACTCATCCGGCAGGACCGCCTCTTCGGCCGAATCTCGATCCCAAATGGTCGAGCGAGATTTTGTCCCTCACTTCAAGCGTCCCGCGCGGGACAGGGAGCCACCCAATGACCACGTTCGCCCAACTCGGGCTTCCCTACCCCCTAGTCCACACACTTTCCGGAGCCGGAGTGACGGAGCCATTTCCAATCCAAGCCGCGGTGATACCCGACGCCCTCGCGGGAAGGGATATCTCCGGCAGGGCCCCCACCGGGTCGGGTAAGACCCTCGCCTTCGGCCTCCCCCTACTGGTTCGCGTCAGCCGGGCCAAACCGGGCCGCCCCCGGGCGCTGATCCTCGCTCCCACCCGGGAACTGGCGGAACAGATAAGTGCAGAGCTCGCCCCGCTGGCGACCCCGATGGCGCGCCAGGTGACCGCGATTTACGGGGGCGTCGCATACGGCCCCCAGAAGAACGCCCTGCGCCGCGGAGTGGACGTGCTCGTCGCCACACCCGGCCGTCTCGAGGACCTGATAGCTCAGGGCACCCTCGCCCTCGATGAGGTCGAGATCGTGGTGATCGACGAGGCCGATCGCATGGCCGACATGGGCTTTCTCCCGGCGGTACGCCGGATCGTCGGAGCCACGTGCCAGCAACGGCAGACGATGATGTTCTCGGCCACTCTTGACAGCGAAGCTGCCGCGCTGAGCCATCAATACCAGCGCAATGCGGTCCTTCACGAGGTGGTAGCGATCGGGGCTCAGACCGGACAGGTCCAACACGTGTTCTGGCGGGTCGATGAGCACGACCGGGTCGAACACGTCGCCGGCCTCATCGAGCGCAATGGTCGCGCCATCGCCTTCACCCGCACTCGCCGGCGAGCTGATCGCCTTGCTAAGCAGCTCGGCCTGCTCGGAATTTCCAGCGTCGCCCTCCACGGTGGCCGCACACAGGCCCAAAGAACCAAGGCGCTCGCCGCGTTTGCTTCCGGCCGGGTTCAGGCGATGGTCGCTACCGACGTGGCCGCCCGCGGAATCCACATCGAAGCCGTAGCCATGGTGATCCAGGTCGATCTCGCCGCCGATGCCAAGAGCTACCTGCATCGGGCCGGCCGGACTGCTCGCGCCGGAGCGGATGGAACCGTCGTGTCTCTAATCGCCGGGAGCGAAGAACGCGAAGTCCTCCGAATGCAGAAGCAATTGCAGATGCGGACTCCGATTGTGGCGCCCACTCGGGAACTTCCGGTCCGCAAGGGATCGTCTTCGTCCGTGCGCACGGAGGTCGAGACAAAAGGGGTTGCTCCCCAGCCGCAAACTGCTGAGGAGCAGTCTCTCTACGTTTCCAACCTTCCCTGGGAGGTGACAGCCCACGAACTCGGCGAGCTCTTCAGCCAATACGGCAAGGTCAACCAAACCACGATCGTCACGCATCGCAACGGTCGATCCAGAGGCTTCGGGTTCGTCAACATGCATGCACTGGCTGCCCCCAAGGCGATTGATGGGCTGCACGGCGCGCATCTCAATGGTCGCCCGCTGACGGTTCGCCCCGCCCGTCAGGTGGCTTAGCGGACGAGCCCGAGATGATGGCGCTCAATCGAACGCTTAGTGATCCTTGCTCCGCCCCCAGGGCGAATGACCGTCAACCTCGGTGACACCGTCCTCATAAAGGTGACTTCCGGCGTGGCCGACGAGGTCCATCTTCATGGATATGACATATCGTCTGGCGTGGACGCAGGTCATGACGCCGAGATCCTTTTTGAAGCGTCCGTCCCAGGCATCTTCGAGGTCGAGCGAAGGTGCGCAGTTGCAACTAATGGAGCTGACAGTGCGGTGAGATCTATTCCCACCAGACGAAGGAACTCAAGGTAGGGATAGTCAAACTCTGAGATTCGAATGCCCGTTTTGACAACTGAATGAATGATCGTTCATTATGAATGAGCATTCATTCATAATTCGAGGCAGGAGGGGTTTTATGAGTTGGACGGCAGCAGACATTCCCGATCAAACCGGACGGGTAGCCGTCGTCACCGGTGGCAATGGCGGTCTTGGCCTGGAGACGGCACGTGCGCTCGTCGCCCACGGTGCCCAGGTGATCATGGCAGCTCGCGACCAAGATAAGGCCGCCGCCGCAGTGACCGACATCCGGACCGGGGTCCCCCTTGCTTCGGTGGAGGTCCGCCCGCTCGACCTCTCCTCGCTAGCTTCGATCCGTCTATTCGCCGAGCAACTGGTCCAGCAACACCCTCGGATCGACCTACTGATCAACAACGCCGGTGTCATGGGGATCCCCGAGCGTCAAACGGTCGATGGCTTCGAGATGCAGTTCGGCGTCAACCATCTGGGGCACTTCGCCCTGACTGCTTTGTTGCTCCCCTCCTTGTTGCGGGTGGACGCAGCCAGGATCGTCAACGTGACCAGCACCGGAAGGCACACCGGGCGACCGCTCGATCCGGCCAACCCGCACCTTCGCGGCAGGTACACCCCTTGGGGTGCCTACGGGCAGTCCAAGCTTGCCAACGTCCACTTCACCCTCGGGCTCCAGCAACGGTTTGAGGCAGCTGGCTCCGGGGCGAGCAGTCTGGTGGCCCATCCGGGGATGGCCCATACCGACCTGCAGCCGAACAGCGTGCGAGAAACCGGTGGCGGGAGAAGCCAGCGTTTCTTCGCATGGCAAGCGGCTCGGACCGGGATGTCACCCTCCCGAGGCGCCCTTCCCCAGCTTCGGGCCGCCACCGACCCTCGGGCTCGGGGAGGTGAGCTCTACACCCCTCGCTTCATCAACTTTGGGACGCCGGTACGTCGCCCGCTGCTGACCCGAACCCGCAATCAGGAGGCGATCAATACCCTCTGGGAGGTCTCAGAGCAAGAGACTGGTTTCTCTCTGGACGTGGCGTCGACTCAGTCGACCGTCCGACCGTGAGCATTGCCCGTGTCGACCGCGCCGCACGGGTCCGACGGGCACTGGTCGAGCTGGTAGCCGAGCATGGGCTGCACGGTGCGGGGATGAACGCGGTAGCGAGACGTGCGGGCGTTGCCACTGGAACCGCCTACGTCCACTACCAATCGAAAGAGGAGTTGCTGCTCGACGCCTATCGAGAGGTGAAGCGGGACCTCAGCCAGGCTTCCGTCTCAGCAACCGGGCTGCCGGGGGCGCCCGCCTCCCGGTTCGCCGCCATATGGAAGGCTCTCTACCTTCATCTCGCCGAGGACGCAGCCAAGGCACGGTTTCTGGTCCAGTTGGAGGTTTCGCCCCTTGTCAAACAGGCACACTCATCGGCTGGAGACGGGGACGAAGATCCGCTGCTAACCGCCGCCGCCTCAACCGACATCGCTCCCTTGCTCGCCGACCTGCCACTAGAAGTCCTCTTCGACCTCGGATTCGGACCCGCCATCCGGTTGGCGGCGGGCGGTTCCCGACCCTCCGAAAAGGCACTCGATCGAATCGCCGCAGCCTGCTGGCGGGCCATCACCAGGCCCTAAGCGCGGGACCGAGGACCTGCTTCGACGGCCTCCGACCCGATCCAACGGCTACGCGCATCGCCGCTGTGCTACACATCTGATCGTGACCGACGTCAGGTGGCCAGCCCCCAACAGATTTATGAGATCTCGACATCGCCCGCCTGACCGGACCTGCCTTCTTGCTGACGGCTGAAGCCGACGGAAGGGGCCACGGTTTGATCGAAGGTGTGGCTGTGCCGATCACAGGAACCTATCCGGTCGGGAACGTGTCATTACTGCTCAGACCGGATTGGGTCGAATCCGTCGCCGATGAAGGGTTGGCAGGAACAATCACGGCTCTTTGGTACCGGGGTCCTCACACCGACTATCGGGTGGCGACCGCTATCTCAATCCTCGACGTCCGTCTTCCGGGTACGCCGCGATTCGGAGTAGGAGAATTTTCGAGATGGCGGGTTCGCCGAGCCCACGCCTTAGGTTGAACAGGACGATTCTCATTTGACGAGGCCTTGTCGGAGCGCCATCGAAATCACTTCCGGACGATCGCGGACGTTGCGCTTGCGGTAGATGGCCTTGATGGGTCTTGCGTGTCCTCTCCAACAACGGTCTGCTCGGCGATCTCACGATTGGAAAATCCTTGGCATCCCAACTGGAGCACCTCGGCTTCTCGCTTGGTCAGGCCGTAGTGCATTCCCGGCCAGTAGAGCCCGCGGCCGCTGCTCTCTGCTGCGGCCTTTGCCACCTTGCCCGAGAGAAGGGGATCGACCACGATCTCGCCGGCCAGCACTCCTTGCAGTGCGGTCACCAACCCGTCTGGAGTGATCCGCTTGAGGAGGTAGCCACGTGCTCCGGCTCGGAGTGCCTCGAACAGGTACTGCTCCTCGTCGTAAACGGGGGAGCGGTCGGGAAGGGTGCCCATGTGGTAAGAACCGGTGAGGATTCCGTCCTTGTGGCCACCGGCTCGGAGGTCCACCTCGCTTTGGAGGCGGCTGCCTGGTTGAGCCGGCAGGGGATCGACATCACAGCGGTGAGCATGCCCTGCCGCGAAGCCTCCTTGCGACAAGACCTTGTGTACCGGGAGAGTGTTATCGATCCCACCCGGCCCGTGGCCACTCTTGAGGCGGATTCGACTTTCGGATGGGCGGAAGTCGCCGGGTCGGGCGGGTTGACAATCGGTATTGATCACTTCGGGCCTCGGGCTCCCGGCGAGGTGCTGGCGGAGAAGTTCGGCTTCACGGCCGAAGCGGGGGTCGCGGGTCGAGACCTGGGCGCCCCATGCGTCGTCTTTCAGAACCCCTGCGGTTTTGACTTTCGTCTATTGCCGGCGGAAGCCATAGTTCCAAGACATGGAGCAAATCAGTACCGACCTCCTGGTCGTCGGCGCCAGCTTGTCCGGGCTCTCTTTGGCGATCCAAGCCAAGGAAGCTGGTGTGGATCGTGTCCTGGTGATCGAACCCGGCGATCGGGTCGGAGCGGCCGAAGTGATCGGCCAGCACGCCCTTTCGGTCGAGTTCAGAACTCCGGTCGCCTCCCTCTCGATAGATGCCACCGGACGGGTACTGGTTGGAGCCGAACGGCTTACGGTGGCGGCCGATCTCGTGGCAGTAGCTTCGCGCCCGGTCCGAGCCTCCCGTCCGCTTGCCTTCCCGGTGCCGCCCAGCCTCACCGACCGGATTCATCTGATCCCGCCGGCGATCAATTTCCGGGAGAGCGACGTGCTGGTGGTGGGTTCGGGCGAGGAGGCCGCTGAGTACGCATGGTGGCTCGCCGGTCAGGAAGCGGGATTGGTCCTCGCCTTTGGGGGCGCCGACCTGGAAGTGTTGTCGCGGTTGGCTCGCCGACAGCTATTTCGGCTCGAGGCCGAACGAAGGGCCACCATCCTCTGGAACTCCCAGCCAGAAGCGATTGAGGAAGTGGCCGGTTTCCCGATGGTCTACTTCGGCGACCGCCGCACCCCCGACCTTCAATTCGACCACGTCGTCTTCCGGCAACCTGACCCGAGCGGGGAGACCGATCTCGATGACTGGGTCGTGCGTCTGTCGCCAGAAACCCCCTCCCGTGTCTACCTGATCGATCAGCTGGCTGAAGCGACCGGGGTCCCCGAAGGGGTAACAGTGGTGTCGCCCGGACGTGCCTGGGATGCGATTCGTGCTGATCATCTCACCCACCTCCCAGCCGCCTCCGGGCGGCCCCGGGTATGGCGGCACGGAGACCGCCAGCAGATCGAAGAGCTCCGCACGGCCAACTACAACGCGACCATCACCTATTTCGAACGGTCCCACTCCGATCTCTGGGTTCTCCGGGTGAAGCCTGACCATGGTGACACCCACCACCTGCCCGGCCAATACGCATCACTCGGGTTGGGGTACTGGGAGCCGCGGATCGACGGTGCCCGCGACCCTGGATTGGAACAGTCTTGGGACAGGCTGATCCGCCGCTCCTACTCGATTTCGAGCCCTCTGTTCGATTCCTACGGTTACCTTTTTGACCCATGTCTCAGCCCCGGACTCGAGTTCTATGTGGTGTTGGTGCCTCCTGCGGCCGATCGGATCCCGGCTTTGACCCCCCGCTTGGCCTTGAAGGGCCTAGGCGACCGTATGTACCTCGGGCCCAAGGTTGCCGGGCGCTACACATTGGCCGGGGTCATCGACCCTCGGCGCAGTATGGTCTTCCTCGCCACCGGCACTGGGGAAGCTCCCCACAACTCGATGGTCGTCGATTTGCTTCGCAATGGTCACCGGGGCCCGATCGTGTCTGTGGTGAGCGTTCGTCATCGCAGCGACCTCGGCTACTTCGATCAGCATCAGAGGCTTGAAGACCATTTCCACAACTATCGCTACCTACCGCTGGTGACCAGGGACCCCGATCAACCAAAGCTCTACGTCCAGGACGTCATTGTCGATGGAATGCTGGAAGAGCATCTCGGAGCCCCGTTCGACCCGACGCGCACCGACGTGTTCTTGTGTGGCAATCCGGCCATGATCGGTCTTCCGGCCTTTGAGCCGGAGGGGGAGGCGAAATATCCTGACCCGGTTGGAGCCTGTCAGTTGTTGGGAGAGCTGGGCTTTGTGATCGAACGGCGCGGGATCCCCGGCAACATCCACTACGAGGAGTACTGGTAGTACAGCCCAGAAAACCCTTGTAGTAGTTGAAGAATCAGGGCGTAACGCTGGCCTTATTCAGCACAGATTCAGCGGGAGCACGGAATGCAGCGTCCACCACGTCACGAGCGCGGGCTTCGGAGTCGGGCATCAAGTGGGCGTAGATCCGCAGTGTGAACCCCGGGTCAGAGTGGCCCAGGTACTCGGCCAGGGCCTTGATCGACACCCCACCATCGAGGAGCACCGAGGCGTAGTGGTGACGCAGCGCGTGCATCCCGTTCTCCCGGGTCGGCTCAACACCCGCCTCGCGCAGAGCGGGCTTCCAGATCTAGTTGTTGTAGTACGTCCTCTGAATCAAACCGCGCTGCCACGTGAACAGAACGCCGTCTACGGATGGGTACTGGCGGACGTGCTCGGAGACCGCCACGGCCACCACATCTGGCAGCGGAATTTCGCGCTCCTTCCGGCCTTTGGGTGGAGCAGCGGTCGGCACACTGTCGAGGATCTTGACCTGCTGGCGCACCAACAACCGGCGTCCAAGGAAGTCCACATCGTCAAGCCGAAGTCCGAAGGTCTCGCCCTGACGCAAGCCCATCGACGGCTACAACCTTTCCGAGACACCCGTCGCTTCTCGAGGATGAGGTGAGCCCGTCCGATCAACGGGAATTTCTCACCATCATGTCTGACCAGGCCGAAGAGCTTCACGCCCTCATCGAGGATCTAATCACCTTCAGCCGGATCGGGGCGGGAGGTGTGACCGTCAAAGCGACGCCAGTCGACCTCGGTGAGCTCACCGGAGCCGTTCTGTCCGGTTTCGGAGCCCGCGCCGGGGGCGTCTCGAATCAGGTGTCGCCAGGGACGATGACACTGGCCGACGCCCCGCGGGTGCGTCAGGTGTTACGGAATCTGATTGACAATGCGCTCAAGTACGGTGAGTCGCCGATCGTGGTGACCGCGTCGACCCACGGCACCCAGGTCCATTGTGCGGTGCTGGACTCCGGCCCCGGCATCGAGCGTGCGCACCTGAACACGGTGTTCGAGCCATATGCGCGTCTCGTCGACGACCAGACCATGTCCGCACCGGGGTTGGGTCTGGGCTTGCCCATTGTGCATGAGCTGGTGGCGGCTCACGGTGGGGAGATCCGCCTCGTCACGGACGGCGCCATGCGCGGCTTCGAGTTCACCCTCCCCTCTGCCCACGCGACGTGGGCCCACATGCTCTCGCCGGTGAACCTGTTCGCTTCACGCTGAGTCCGGCGGCCAGTCAACTCGAACTGAACCGCCCCGAGATCAATTCTTGACAGAGCCGCTCGCGATGCGCCGTTCTCGGGCGGATGAGCTAGACGAACGTACGTGTTCCTGATTGACAGTTGTGTGCGGTTTGAAGGTTGCGAGGAGCTGTTCGCCCCGACTTAGGCGGCTGGGCTGATGTTGCGGTTGACACGAAACAGATTGTCGGGGTCGTATTCGGCTTTGAGGCGTTGGAGCCTCTCGAAGTTGTCTCCGTAGGCGGCTGCGAGTCGATTGTCGTCGTCGTCGGCGAGTTGGAAGTTGATGTAGTTGCCACCGGTGGAGTAGCTGCGGATTCTCTGCCACGATTGCCGGACCCAGTTGATGTGCGGAGCTGTAGGTGCATCGGGTGGCCAAGTGCCTGAGAAGCCGCTGATGAATTGGGCGTCTCTGTTGCCGACCGCCCCATCATCTGGGCCGTGTTCGTTGAGGGCCCCGCCAAGGTGGAATATGACGGATTGCGACAGGGGTGAGGTGACTTCGAGTGCACCCTCACGAAACGCGTTAAGAAATTCGCTCGACAACTCGGGGAGATACTCGGTCTTCCAGTATCGATAGGGCCCTTTGGGTTCCATGGCGTCGAGCATCGACTGCTGGGCCGTGTACGGCCTGGTAGCGATCACATTGGCGATCGGGCCACCGATGCTGTGGATGGGAGCAAGAGCGGATCCGGGGTCGTCACCGCTGTAACAGATCACCATGGCGACGATGGGCTTGCCATGCCACTCCACCGGGACGAATGGTGCTGGAGGGGCGAGACGGACCACCGCGGCTGCCGTCAACTCCCGTGGTGCCGCAGCGGTCAGGGTCTGGTAAGCCTCGAGGATCTCTTCGGCCCTTTCGGCGCTCCACGCGATGAGACCGCCGGTGATCGTCGGTCCCACCTCATGTAGACGAAACGCGAAGCGGGTAACCACACCGAAGTTGCCACCACCACCGCGAACCGCCCAGAACAGGTCGGGGTTCTCCTCACGGTTTGCTGTCCGGATCTTTCCGTCGGCCGTCACGATCTCCACGTCCTCGAGATTGTCGACGGTCCAGCCGAAACGACGGGTCAGATAGCCCCAGCCGCCACCCAAAGTCAGACCAGCCACCCCGGTTTCGGAGACAAAGCCCAAGACCGTGGCGAGACCGTGTTCCTGGGTGGCTCTGTCCACGTCGCCGAGAAGGCATCCCGGACCGACATGGGCAACATGAGTCTCGGGATCGACAGAGACCGACCGCATCATCGACATGTCGAGCGTGATCCCCTGCTGAGCGATCGAAGTCCCCGCGATGTTGTGCCCACCGCCTTTGACGCTCAATAGGAGTCCCTCGTTCCGGGCGAACTCAACGATCGTTGCCACATCTGCCGGTGAAGTTGGCTGGAAGACGACTGCGGGAAGTTTGGCAACCATCCCGTTCCAGGTCGTGGTGGCCTGAGCCCAGCCTTCGTCTTCTGGAAGCAGGAGCCGACCGTCTACTCGCCGCTGGAGATCAGCTACCCGGCTTTGCTCCAGGGTTGTCGAGCCACCATCGATCCGTGTGATTTCGATTCCCGTTACGGCCATGCGAAACCTCCTCATCCGGCACTGCCACCCTGGGTCTTTCAGGCGTATACTCCAAAGTAGAGTAATCTTATACTCGCGTTTGGAGTATGTCAAGAGGTAGGGATGAGCAAGCGGCTCACCACGACGTCGTATGCGGTATTAGCCCAGGTTGCGGTACACCCCTGGTCCACCTATGAGCTCGCCCAACAACGGGTGCGCTACTTCCGATACGTGTGGCCACGTGCCGAAAGCGCCATCTACCGGGAAGTGACGCGGCTTTCCTCGATGGGTCTGATCACGGGCAGAAAGGAATACGTCGGCAAGCGTGCACGGACCGTGTATTCGATCACTGACCAAGGCTTAGCGGCACTACGGCAGTGGCTCGACACGCCGGTGTCTCCATTCGCCATGGACTTCGAGGCCATGATCCGCCTCTTCGTCGCTCCGCTCGGCACCAAGGAGCAGATCAACTCGACCCTCACCCAGGTGCAGAACGACGCCCAAGAGATGCTCCGTTTTGGGGGAGCGGTCAAACAGGAGTTCCTCGAAGGCATCGCCGTCACTCAGGACCAGGTCTACATCCGCGCCTTGGCGGTGGACTTCTTCATCAGCCTCCTCCACACGGTTGACGCCTGGGCAGAACGCACGTTGAGAGAGATCGAATCCTGGGACGACCTGACCCCCGATGGAAAGAACGAGCGCGGACTCGAGATCATACGACAACTGCCCGTCGCCACACCTGAAGAATCAGTGAAAGGACCACCGATACCGCCAGACACACAGCTACGGCTACGACGGTCGCGGTGACATCGCGGGCATGGTTGAGTACGAAAAAGCCAATCAACCAGGTGAGCGCTGCCTCCCCGAACGGACGCCCAAATCGGCCGATAGGGGAGTGCTGGGACGTTCGCCGGTCTGGGTGTCCAGACGTGGGCAGGATCTTGGCGATCTGGCCGGGCACAGACCACGACTGGTGCAGGCACTCGACCCCGAATGCGGAGGTCGTCGAGTGAACCGTCCCCCGGGCCCGAAGCAGCCTTGCCACGTCGGCTGGTCAGGAGTTCGCGCCACATAGGCGACAGCCTCGGAGCGGTTCCTCAGGCCGAGCTTTACGAGCATGTTGCTGACGTGATGGGCTGCGGTCTTTCGGCTGATGTATAGCCGCTGGGCGATTTCGGGGTTCGAGAGCCCGAGGCCCACCAGTCGAAGAACCTCTCGTTCGCGCTTCGTTAGAGAGTGAGCGGATCGCCCGCCGCCCATTGAATCATTTGGTTGGCAAACTCTTGACCGGTGCCCAAGAGTCGCGGGTCAAAGAATCCAACAACCGCGACCAGCAGTCCCAGCCCAACGGGGCGAAGTATCCCCAGGCGCGAGTTGGCGGTCGCTAGCCGGTCGACGCGATCGATCAGTCCGAGAAACCCGACTGCGAGTATCACAATTAGAAGCGCGAGCCCAACGTATAGAAAAAGCTCGCGTGCGTCGCCCATGCGAAAGACGTCGGCGTGCAATCCCAGGTCATCGCGGGCAAGGCTGCGGCTGGTGACAGCTGCAACTACCGAGGCGATGACGATGGCTGACATGTGACGGACTGAAAAGCTGCGGAGGATCACCTCAAGGGCAAATAGCATCCCTGCGATGGGAGCGTTGAACGTTGCGCCGATGCCGGCGGCGGCTCCGGCGGCCACCAGGCTCCGCAGCTCCGCTTCGCCCATTCCAAAGCGTTGTCCGACAAATGAGCCGATTGCAGCTCCGATCTGAACGATGGGGCCTTCGCGCCCCGCCGAACCTCCAGTTCCGAGAGTGAGCGCCGTCGTTGCGATCTTGGTGGGGATCACGCGAGCCCTCATCTGGCCTCCATGGACCGCCAAAGCCTCAGCTGTCTCGGCCACTCCGTCGCCGGCTGTTTCAGGCGCCAGAGTCCGGGCCATCAGCCAAGCGCCGGCGAGCCCAATCGGTATCAGGGCCAGAACCCAGTAGTTTCGGTCACTCGCTCCGTCACCGAACCGGTTGATGACTCCCGAGAATCCGTTGACGATGGCCACCAGCAGCGCCGCCCCAGTACCAACGGCTGCCCCTACTACGGCCGCGATTATCAGAAAGCCGCCCGTTTTCCCTCTCGGTAAGGGTGCTTACCGCAGGCAGTTGGCGCCAGCGATTGCGCATCCATCCGACCACACCCCAAGGGTAGGGGGTTCCCTTCAGGACATCGTTGACAGCGATCGCTCAGCCCGCCGTGATCCGAGCGAGAAGGCCGACTCGGCTGCTGGGATGGTGGAGCACCCCAGTTCAGTGGTGAGCTCAGCTTGCGATTGGGAAATACCGGATCCAGACATAGGCGGTTGCGATCACCATCGAAACCAATGTCACAACTGCTCCGTACTTGAAGAATTCCAGAAAACGGATCCTCGACCCGGCCCGTTCGGCTAGCCCGAGCACGACGACGTTGGCGCTGGCCCCGATCGCAGTGAGGTTGCCGCCGTAGTCGGCGCCGAGGGCGAGCGACCACCAGAGAACGTCGGCGTTCGCAGCGTCGGGGAGTCCGGCGATCAGCGCCGTTACGAGAGGAGCCATAGTTGCGACGTAAGGGATGTTGTCTACGACGCCGGAGAGGACTGCCGACACCGACAAGAGCAACATGGATCCGGCAAAGATGCTGCCGTCGGTGGCGTCGAGGGCCGCGTCGGCGAGCCGCCCGACCACCCCCGTCTTCACCAGGGCACCGACCATTATGAAAAGGCCGACGAAGAAAACGAGCGTCTGCCACTCGACATCACGAAAGAAGATCTCGGGATTCCGCCCGGAGATCAACAAAAGAACCCCGGCCCCTAGGAGCGCCACGACCGACGGCTCGTAGTGGAGCCATCCGTGGAGGGCGAAGCCAGCAGTGACTCCGCCCAGAACCCATAGTGAACGGTTCAGGAGCGGTCCTCGCTGAAGGGCTTCTTTCTCGTCGAGTGCCATGACCGCCGCTGCGCGCTCGGGATCGAAGGTCAACGACTTACGGAACAGCACCCTAACCAAGGCGATGAAGACGATCATGGTCACCGCCACCACTGGTGCCAGGTTGACCAAAAACTCGAAATAACTGAGTCCTGCTTCGCTGGCGATGATGATGTTCGGCGGATCCCCGATCAAGGTGGCAGTGCCGCCGATGTTCGACGCCATGACCTGGGCAATCAGAAACGGTGCGGGGGTTATCCCAAGTCGCTCGCAGATGAGGAGTGTGACTGGCACCATCAATAGCACAGTGGTGACGTTGTCGAGGAGGGCCGATGCTGCCGCAGTCAGCAGGACCAGCATTACCAAAATCCGGAATGGCCGGCCTCCGGCTTTCTTCGCCGACCAAATCGCGATGAACTCAAACAAGCCGGTGTGTTTGAGCACGCCAACGATCACCATCATTCCGAAAAGCAGAAAAATCACGTTCCAGTCGATGCCGAACTCCTCGGAGTGGAAGGCATCGGTGCCGGTGACCACTCGGAGGGTGAGGAGGAGTCCGGCCGCGCCCAGCACCACAACCACTCGATGAACCCACTCGGTAGCGATGAGGACGTACGCGACCAAGAAAACGGCGACGGCTACGAGCTCGGTCATCGGGCCAGTTGTTCCAATAAATCGGTCAGGGCGATTCCGCCGATGATTCTTCCTTGATCCTGCACCGCCACCAGGGAGGAGCTGGTCCTCACCATCACCGACGCCACCTCGATCAACGAATCCTCCCCCTCGACCAGCGGGACGTCACCAACTGCCAGCAACTCCTCGACCTTACGCTCATGGGCCTTGGCGAACAGCGTTGCAGCAGATTTCTCGTCGAGCACTCCGGCTAGGAGATCCTCGGATTGGACATAGGCAGGGAGAAGACCTCGCAAAAGGGTCTCATTCGATATAACACCAAGCAAGCCGCGATGTTCGTCTACGACGAGTATCGGCCCGTGCTCAGCGACGAGCTGTAACACCCGCGCGAAGGTTTCCGTGGGCGGAATGGACGTCCGAGGGGTCGCGAGGTCCCGCGCTCTCATACGACGAGAGAAAAACCAGGTGCTTGGAAGCCGTTGGCGTTCAGCCGTTCTTGCACTGACTTTGTCACGCCGACGAAGGTAGTCGTTCCCGCCGGGTTCGAGCAACCGCAGCCAGTCCCGACCTCGGCTACGGCCTTCTCCCGCAGAAAGGCCGATCCGTCGGTGACCGACCTTGCGATCACGGGACGGGTGTTCAGGTTTGAGGTCGAAGGTTCAACCGGTGGCAACACCGGTGCGTGAAGCTGGCCGTGTATGCCGGCGGAGGCGAGGACTGAGCAGCCGGCACCATCACGGCTGGGAACTGGCGGTCCAGAGCAGGGTGCCGGGATGGAACTGGCTCCAAGCGAACCAGAAGGCTTGATGGGCCACAACCTCGTTTCCACTAGGCAACTCGGCCCGGAAACCGCTGCCGTCCGCCAGGAGGCGAACGTCTCCCAGCGTCACCTCCTTACCTTGTTCCATCGCCGAGCGGGCCTCTTCGATCGGAAATGCGATTGGCATTCCGTCCGGCCCAATCACCCCGACCACCAGTGTCTGGGCCGCCAGGCGGGGGTCGACGTCGCCGACGGGGAAGATGGGACCAGTGGCGTCCCGCCCCTGCAACGGATCGTCTGGATAGCTGCGGCCGATGCCACCGTCTCGGGCGACGATCATGGTGTCGGGGTGCTCCGTTTTCCAATCACCCCAGGAGCTGCCGACCACAGTGGTCTGCTCCAAGGTCACGGCCGCATCCTGGAGGGGGCCGGAGAGGGCCACCCCGGTAAACGTATCGATGACCGACTCGGTGTTGAGGTCATACATGACCTTGTTGGATCGCGACAAGAGGCCACTGGTTCGCAACACGATCGGTTCATCCCACGACGGTACTGAGTCGAGGAAGTATGCCTGAGCCGAGCCGCACAGGGTGCAATAGGGGATTCCCAAGCGCCGCCCGCCGATGGTGATGTTGACCAGCTCATGGATCTCCATCATGTTCTTGGGAAAGGCAACGGCTTCGCCATTGACCACAACCCCGAAGACGACGTAACCGTCCGAGTACCACTCGCCGCCGATGGCGTCCGTCAAGGCCGGGTCATCAAGAGCTGGGATGCACCCGCGCTCGCAGAAGCCGCCATCCCCGAGGGGACGGTCATCGATCAACACGCCACCCCAACTCACCCAGCGCCAGTCGATGGCCGCGTCTTCGTCGCTGAAGAAGGGTGACCAGCGCGGCTCGACCAGGACGAACAATCGACGCTTCAACCCTTGATATCCGGGCGGGGCGGGTAGGTCCCAGGCGATCAGATGGTCGGTCACTGCCCGCCAGGAACTTTCCGAACTGGTAGGGTCGGCGGCAAGGTCGACTTCGGTCAGCTTCTCGAAGGCTTCCGCAAGCGCTTCCTCGGCCCGTCCAA
>Ga0136623_10000080_pt1 | contig 22043 bp, 19 predicted proteins | sample AntDrymUQ4492106_2_FD_104656 | JGI IMG/M metagenome (GOLD analysis project Ga0136623, IMG submission 104656) | Polar desert sand microbial communities from Dry Valleys, Antarctica - metaG UQ449 (21.06) | ecosystem: Environmental > Terrestrial > Soil > Desert | place: Antarctica: Dry Valley...
CACGTCGCTCAGGCGGAACGGCTGCAACCGCCACAGGAAGATACCGATGTTCGGAATGTTGTAGCGCCCCGAACCGCTCTCCGGCCGCCGCATCTCGGCGGTATGCGCCACCGCGTTGAACGCGCCGCCGAGTTGAAGCATCTTCAGCGTCGAACGAAGATCCGCGGTCGCGGGCGCGTACAGGCGCACATGGTTCATGTACTGCGTGGTGGCAAGCTGCTCGAAAAATTCCACCGCGCGCGCCGGCCAGTCGGTCACGTCGCGCGCCAGTTGTTCGAGCATCGCGGCCGTGCCCTTGCGGCGGCGGTAGGCGATGGTGTTGGCCACCTCGGCGCGCGGCGAGGCGATGCGCGGCGCGACGCCATGCAGCGGACGGTAGCCGATGAGCCCGCCGATGTAGGGCGCCACCCAGTCGGCGCAAGTTTCGATGAACTGGTCGTCATAGAGCTGCTCGAGATCGTCCTCGATCGCGCCGAGCTCGCGCGCGATCACACCTAACAGGGCGCGCAGCGACTCGCCCTGCTGCGCATCGCGCACGCGGTACACCGCGGGCAGGAGGTCATAGAGTGTATTGGCGTCGAGGCTCATGACATCTCCTCGAGACGATCGAAGGGCCCGGGCGCGAGCGTGAGGATTTCGTCCGCCACCGCTTCGCCCGCGGCCACGTGCATGCGCGCGGCCAGCAGGCGTACCTGGCGCGACTGCGTCCCGCGGTAGAGAAAGTCGAGGTCCACGGCGACCACGCCGCGCACGGCCTGCGCCACCGCGATCACTTCGGATTGCTGTACCGGCTGGCCTAGCGAACGCGCCTCGAAGCTGAAGCGGGCGCGCAACGCCGCTTCCACCGCGGCGAACACCTGGCGGCTTTCGAAATCCGGATCGCGCCGGATCTTGAGCCCCACACGGAAGGTGCCACGCTGATGCGCGAGCAGGCGCACCGCGACATTCGGATCCCCGCTGCCGGCCAGCGCTTCGGCGAGATGGATCCACACCGGGCTCGCGGGCGAGATGATGACGCCGCCCGGCCCGGCGATGGTGATCGCGATGACCGTCCCCGCGGGCAGCCGCAGGATTTCGGCGCGCGCCTTGGCCACGCCCGCGAAGGCGCGCGCGAAGTCTTCGTAGTCGAGCAGGGACACCGCGCGGCCCAACGTGCGCGTCTTGAGCGGCATGGTCTGGCGCGCTTCCTCCGGCGCCTCGGGATTCGTGCCGCCCTCGGCCGGCAGCGGATTGCTCACGCCTTTCACGCCGAGCGGCCGCTGCGTGAGCTGCGTGAGACTTTCGGCCGCGAGATTTCCCGCGACGCCCAGGCCCTTGCGGTACGTGGCGCGCACATTGTTCTGACCGCTCGACGGTCGCGCGCCGCGCACTCCGTCGCCGAACTGCACGAAGTTGCGGCCCTGTTCGTCGCCCTGCAGGACGAAGGCGCGCTCGCGCGCCGTGCTGCCGAACATGGTGTCGCGCGGCTTCCACGCGATGTCATCGACGCGCAGCGTGATCTCCGGACTGGCACCGAGCTCGTTGGCGGCGGCCCGCCAGGTCAGTGGCAATTGCTTGAGCTCGAAGCGCTGAAAGGCCAGCGCGGCGTTGCCAGCACCCAGGATCTGCGACACGGTCTCCCCATGCGAGGCCAATGCGACGTTGGCATGCACCACGACACTGTCGCGGACCAGCGGCGCCGGCAGCGGCGGATCGATCTCGAGCAGCGCGCGGTTCGCGCCGGCCGGTTTCGCGGCGACCAGAGTCACCGCATGCACCACGCCCACGCCGTCGCTGACGCGCCGGCCGCGCACCAGCAGGTGCCGCCCGGGCTCGAGGCCCTCGGGTGCGATGGCCACCGGCAGCCTGTCGCCCGCCACCGCGGCATCGACCGGGTACTCGGCGAGCGACAGCGGCTCGGACTGGCCGAACACCGAGGTGCCGCGTACTGCATTCGCAAACTTCGAGTAGTTAGCCCCTGAAAGGCCGAGGCGCGTCACCTTGCCGGAGATCGCGAACTCCTCGCGCGACACTTCCGCCACCGAGGTGACGGTATAGAGCTCGACGTAGGTGTCCGGCGGGCCGGGCTCACTGGCGTAGTTGAAGTCGCCCTTGGCGAGCACCACGAGGCTGCCCGAGGGCATCTCGGTGTAGAGCGCGTCGAGGTCGACGGCCGGCGCGGCGGCCGGGTCATGCGCCGCGGGCGTGAGCAGGAGACGCGGCCAGTCGTCGCGGGTGCCGGCCACGATCGCGGCGGCCAGCAAGATCGTCGGGCCGGGCGGCGGCGGATCGAAGGTCGCCCGGTACGCGGCCTGGAAATCCAACGTCATGGTGTTCCAAGTGGGAGCGTTGTGGCCATAAACGGCCGCGCGGCGCCGCAGGGCATACACGCGCGGCTGCGCCGCCAAGTTCTGCGGCGGATCGATCGAGCCCAGCGGCCGGCGCCAGCTCACGAAGGTGCGGTCGCTGGCGACATCGGCCGCCACGCGGTCGAGGATGCGGAAGTCCCACTGGTTGGCCGCGTGGTTCGCGAAGTACTCGTCTCCGGCGAACAGCAGGGCATCGCCCGGCCTAAGGCGCGTGTTCACGCCCGCGAGGTAGGTAGACACCGCGCCACGTGCGGGCGCGGCAATCTCGCTCATCCAGGGCCGCAGCGCGTTCCAGGCCGGGCGCGCTTCGATGGCTTCGACCGTCTCGAATACCTGCGGCAGTTCGCCGGGCGCGGGCACACTGCGCACCGCGAGACCGGCGTCGATGGTGATCTTCGCGGGCACGCCGGTGACGAACATGCCGGGCTCGGGCTTGGCCGCGGCGGGCGGCGTGGGCGGAGTCTCGAGCGTGAACGCCAGCGAGGTCTCGGCGGCAACGCCGGGGCGCAGACGATAGCCGATCAGGCGGCCCATCTCCTCGAGCGAAACGCGTTCGCGCGCCGTGCCGAGCCAGGACTCGTTGGCGATGCGCTCCTGGTAGAAGGTGAGCACGTCCGCGGCGCAGGCGAAGGCGTCGAGCAGCCCGATGCTGAAGTCATCGTCATCACGCGTAGTGAGCGCGTGCAGCGCCTCGGCATTCTGCGACGAAAGTCCTGCGTGCAAACTGGCGCGAAAGTCCACCCAGGTGCCGATGCGATAGCGGATCTCGCTGAGGCCGCCGCGATTCTCCACGCGCTGCGGCGTGACCGCGTCGACGCCTTCGCAGCAGCCGCAGGCTTCCGTGCCCGGCGGAATCGACGGCAGGCGCGGCGGTTCGGGGCGCAGGCCGCTCACTGGCCACCCCCGACGCTGAACCGCAACCGGCCGCGGTCGCGGTAGTTAGGATCGTTCGCGAGCTGCGCGATCTCCAGCCGGCCGATCGGGATCACGCCCTGCTCGAGCGTGGCCGGATCCGGGTCCGCGAGCTTCGAGAAGCGGTCCAGTCGCACGGATTCCACGCCCTCCACGGCTTGCGCCGCGGCCACCACACGGCTGGCGTACACCGGCTGCCCGAAGGTGAAGTTGTCCGGGTGGAAGATGCCGAGACGGCCGTCGGCAAGCTGGGTGCTGGAGAGCACGTCGCGCACCGCCGCGAGCACCTGGCTGCGGAAATGGCCCGGCTTCACGCAGACATGCAGCTCCAGGTCCAGCGGCACGAAGCGCGGCGCGTCCACCTCCAGGTCATAACCCGCCATGCGGAAGCGCTCGAGATGGTTGCGCAGCGCGGCTTCGAAGGGACTATCTACCGCCGCGCCGCCGATGCGGTCCGCGGTCACGAACACCGTGTGCCAGCTTCCGGTCCAGCGGAAGCTCGCGGCCGCGCGCTGCACGTCGGTGCGGCGCTCGCTGGCCGCCGCGTAGTCCGCCGCCGTGACCGCCCGCTCCTGGGTGCGGAAGGCCTGCGGCGCATCGCGGCGCGCGGCTTCAATGTCTTCCGCATCCGTGCCGCCGAACGCCGGCAGCGGGTTGGCGATGCTCTCGATGGCCAGCACCGGTGAGAGCGCGGCATGTGTGATGGAGCCCGCGCCGACATTGCCCACGGCGCCATTGCCCTTGCGGTAGGTCGCCTTGAAGCGCGTGCGCTCCTTGGGAATCAGGCCGTGCGTGCCGTCGCCGAAGCGCAATTGCGCGCGGCCATCGTCGCGCACTTCCACGGTGAATTCACGCGCCTGCGCATCGCTACCGAGCAGGTCGCGCTGCACGAACCATTCGTCGTCCTGGTCGTCGAGTGTGCCCGTCAGAGGCGCGATCTGCGGCGTGGCGGCGCGTGCATCGAGCGCGCGCAGCGCCGCGGCGCTCCAGAAATCCTGCGGGGCATCGGCGGGCGGATCCAGCAACGCCGCGAAATCGAAACCATGCGTGAGCGGCAGCTCCTCGAGCAGCGGGCGATAACGAGGCGGCCGCTCGATGACGGGAGGCGGATCGCAGCACTCGCCCACCACGTGTGCACGCGTCTTGAAAGGCTCCGGTGGTTTTGGCACCTCGCCCAGGTTCTCTTCGGCAATGGTCTCGCCGTGATCGGCCAGCACGATGTTGCCCAGCGCCACGCTCACTCGCGGCTTCTGCGGCGCCGAGATGCACAGCGTGAACGGTAGTGCATCGCTGGCATCCCATTCGATTTCCGTGATGGGCACGGGCCCATCCACCGGCGGCGAACCGAACAAGCCGCCGGAAGGGTCTTCGCCCGGCTGCACGCGCGTCAGGCGCACCACGTGGCGGTGCGTGCGATCCGCATCGGAATCGTTCGTCGACGTAGGGCTGCGCACTTCCTGGAACACCAGGAAATCGCCCACCTGCAATCCTCCAGGTTCTCTTCGAGCGTGGCGCGGGTGGCGCCGCGCGGCAGGCAGCAATCCTCGTCACCCCAGGTATAGAAGTGGAGTTCATTGAGCGCGAAATGCAGCGTGGCGTCGTGCGCGGTTTCGAAGGTGAGCGCGCCCGCGGCCCGGGCCTTGCGTTCATCCGCGCTGCCGGGCTCGAACACCGTCGGCACATCCGGCGCGCTGGTGAGCAGGCGCGAATGTCGCGGCAGGAAATGCGGACCCGTGTTGCGGGCCACCTCGAAGTGCACGAAGGCGCGCGCGTTGCAGCCCTCGTGCAGGTAGTAGTCGACCAGGCGCGCATGGCGTCGCACCGAGATGCGCTGGCGCGCCGTGTTGAGATAGGCCTCGTTGGCGATCACGTCCTGCCGGTAGCTCAGCGTGTCGGCGGCGAAAGCCAGCAATTCGACCAGCGTGACACCGAGATCCGCGGCGGATCGTTCCTGCCAGCCCGGCACCAGCAGGCTGAGACGATCCAGCATCAGGCGGCGGAATCCCGCGTAGTCCTTGGCCAGGTAGTCGATGCGCGGTGGATCGACCGTCGCGGGTGCGCAGGGCAGCGGCGCATCGCAGTCGAGATCCGCCGGGCACTCCACCTTGAAGGAGAATTCGATGCGCGACAGCAGCGGGTCGAAGTCCGCTGGTGCGTCGTCAGTACCCGAGTTCGCGACGATGGCGAGCGTGTAACGCGAGAAATCGCCGCTCGACGCCGTGCGGATCACCAGCGTGCGCGGCAACTCGTCGAGGCCGTCGACCAGTCCCGGCTCGGCCTGCGGCGGCAACGCGTCGGCCGGCGCCACCCACTCGATGTCCACGGTCGGGATGCGCGTGCCGCCGGTGATGCGCAGGTTGTCGGTAGTTAGAGTCGTGGCTGGATGCAGCAGCCGCACGAACAGCGTGCGCTGCGGCGGCACGCCCGGCGGCGCCGCGTGGTCGAGCACCTCGAGGAACTCGATGGCGTTCTTGCTGCCTGAGCGGCGCAGCACTTCGAGACGGCGCAGTTCGCAGCAGTGGAACATCATGTGGGAGCTCCCGACGCCGCGAAGCTGTCCAGATGCACCGTGCCGTCGGCCAGCAGCGCATAACGCACCTCGACGCGGAAGGTGCTGTCGATGGCTTCGACTTCCACCGACTGCACAGCGATGAGATGTCCGAGGTGCTGCTGCAGCGCGCCCTGGATCAGCATCTGCGACGTCGCCGCCAGTGCCGTGCTGTTCGGTTCGAAGACCATGGCCAGCAGACCGCTGCCAAAATCCGGACGCATCACACGCTCGCCCGGCGAGGTGAACAACACCTGCTCGATCAAATCGCGCACGTGATCGGCAACGTCACTGGTCGCCGTGCGGCCGCGCCGGTCGATGTGATACGGGAAGTCGATGTCGTTCACACGCGCTCCTAGCTCGCCTTGACGCGCTGCTGGAAAAGCTGCGGCTTGAGTTCGCCCGGTGGCACGCACAGCGACTTGCCTGTGCTGATGGCCACCGGCAGCCCGCTGGCCTTCACGTGCTCCGCGCCTTCGATCCACATCGCCGCGGAACACGGCGTGTTCTGTGGGCAGCCGCCGATCTTGTAAGTGCGCACCACGGTCATGATGGGCTGTCCGGACACCGTGACGTGCGGGTCCGTCTGGTTAGGCGTGGCCACGCCAGAGGTATGCGGGCAGGTGATGTAGGCGCCGTCGTGGATGATGAATCCGGACATGAATTTCACTCCTCAGGTGATGGCCAGCGCGCCGTTGTTGATGTCCACCGTGGCGCCTGTGAGCTTGAGCGTCGCGCCCTGGCCGGTGCTGATGGTGATGCCGGTGTCGGTGATTTCGACCTTCGCGCCGCCCGCGGTCTGGATCAGGATGCCGCCGCCGGGCGCATCGCTGATCACGAGACCGTTGGCGCCCGTGGTCTGCAGCGTGATGCCGCTGATGCCCGGCGGCACGCGGCGCGACAGCGCCGGCGCCTCGCCGTTCGCGTAGTAGCCGCCTAACCAGACTGGATAGTCCGCGTCGCCGCGCGCGAACTGCACCCACACGGCTGAGCCGATCGGCGGCACGGTGAACATGCCCATGTTGTTGCCGGTCACTGGCAGACACGGCAGCGCCCAGCTCGAGATGGACGCGCCGCCCACGTCCGCCACCGACACCTGGATGCGGCTCATGTTGAGCGGGTCGATGTTGTTCTCGACCCGGCCCGGGTAGATGCCGTGGAAGCGCTTGTCGCTCATGTCGGCACCCGCGGCAATGTGGAGAACAGTGCATTGCGCGCCAGCTGGAAACTCTGCTTGTACGCACCGCGCTGAATGTCGTGCGACACGCTGCGCACGTAGTAGAGACCGTCATAGGGCAACCCCGCGCCCCGCACGCCGACGAGCTGGCGGGATTTCAGCACCCGGCCGTAACGCGCCACATCCAAAGTGCCGTTGCCAAACACCGAGTCGCTGTGCTGCGCGACATAGGCCAAGCCCTTCATCATCGCCAGGCCCGGCGGCAGGTGGCCCGTGTCGGAGAGATGCTCGATCTTGGGCGGCAGCGGCGGCACGACACCGAGTGGCGGATTCATCGGCGTGATGTCGGGAATCGGCAGGCCAATTGCCAGCTTGCTCTGCGGTTCGTGGAAAAAGACGATGGGCAGACTCTTCGCCTCGCGGTCCATGTGGAATGAGAGCTGCTCCACGTTGCTGAGCGCGTCCATTCCGGTAGTTAGAGCTGCCTGTGGAATGCCGATGCGGATCTCCGGGCCCCAGTAGGCGCGCGACAGTCCCGGCGTCGGCCCGGGCTCCAGGTAAAACACATAGCCCGCATCAATAGCGAGCTTCTGGATGTACTGGTAGTCCGTGCCCTGCTGCTGCGGGATCTGCTCGGTAGGCAGCGGCGGCTCGTCCACCACGCTCGGAATCACCTGCGGGATCACGCCGAAGGCCGCGTACTTTGCCAGCAGCAGCAGTACCCGCGTCGAAGGTGGCATCGCCGGAAACGGCGTGGCCGGCATTTCCTGCACATCCATGAGCGCCGAAAGGTCCTTGCCTTTGATGATGAGGCGCGCGTTGCCGCCATCGCCCGGCTGCGCTTCGATGTCCGTGGCGACACCGTCGATGATCGATTCCGCGCGGCCGTTGACCGTGGCGATGAGCACCACGCGCATGAACGGCAGGCCGCCAGCCGCAACCGCGCCCACTCCGAGAAACAGCGCGTACAACTTCGAGCGCAGCGGCACATCGAAGGTGAGCTCGAAGCCGCCCTGCGTGTTGCCCGAGCCCAGCTCGATCTTCGCCGAGCTCAGCGCCTCGATGACGAAGTCGGGCACCGGCACGGGCACCGGACCCATGAGCAGCGATAGTTTGATGCTGCCAGGCATGCCGACCTCAGGGGCCTGCCGACCCTGGCGGCAGTGGAATGGCGAGCTGCGCACCAGCGGTTGCCGTGGCATCCAGCATGTCGGTGGCGAGATTGGCGTCCGCGACGCGCCAGTTGAGCTGCGCGTCGCCCAGATAGTGACCGGCGATCACGTCGAGGCGATCGCCGGCGCGCAACAGGTGAAAGGTCGCGAGTGGAATGTCGCGCGCCTGCGGGACGAAACGCCGCAGCACATAGGGCACGCTCTCGCCGGCGGACACCTGGTAGCGGCCAATCGCCACCTTCGCATAGCGGCTCGACGGCCCGAAGGGTGTGGCCGGTATCGCGCCGGCATCGATGAGCATTTGCACGGGATCGTTCATGCGCACCTCATGGCAAGTTCGTGAGGCCGATTGCCGCGAGCGTCGCGCCCGGCACGCGCTGTGCGAGTGCCTCGCGCGAGCGCAGGTAGGAAAGGAATAACGTGCCGCCGCGGTGTGTGTATCCCAGGTCATCCACGGTGAGCACGCGCAATCCGACGCTCACTTTTGCGCGGATCGGATTCAAATCCGGATCGAAAGCCTCCTCGGTCACGGAAAAATCCGAAACGCGCACCGGCACCACTCGATTCCTGCTCCACACGAAGATCACCAGCGGAGCTTCCGGCGGCAGTATTTCCAGCGTGCCGCCGCGCGCGTCCGCATCCACCGCGAGCAGGTCGGCCATCGAGGGGTTGATCAACGCTTCGAGCGCCGCGAGCTGCGGTGCGATGCCGACCTCGGTGCTCACGCGATTGTTGTCGGGGAATTCGAGCTGGTCGGTGGCGTCGATTTCGGCGTCGAGTTTGATGGTTTCGATGGCCGCACCCTTGAGGCGGAACGGCTGCGCGCGCTCGCCGCCGCCTTCGCCGCCGACACCCTGCACCTGGTAGCTGCGAGTCAGCGAGTCCGGGTTGTATTGCAGCGAGATCACGCGGCGCACACGCGTCCCGCCAGGCGACATCACGACCAGGCCGCCTTTGAGTAGTTTGGGGGAGCCGGGAAAAGTGCTCATAGCTGCGGCGCCTCATAGTGGGGTGCGCCCAGCGGTTTCCTGCCGGCTCCCGGATATTGCTCGGGTGCAAATTTGCCGTTCGGACGGAACTCCCAGAGCTTCGTCGGCTCGACGAGCTTGGTTTTCGGGTTGTACTTCATGACCCAGTATTCGTAGCCCTCCGCCCGCATGCGGTTGGCGTGCTTGGGTCCCACCGCCGCGTCGAGCCGCTGGTCGACCCATTCCCATTTTTCCTGGCCGGGCCTGAGCGTCGCCTGGTCGTACTTGGCCTCGCCGGCCACATGTCGCGGCTCATCTTTGGCTGGCGCGAGCTTTTCGTAGGCGCCATCCAGACCCTGGTCGAGGGGTTTGCCCATCTTCGGTTCCTTGGACGAACCGCGAAATTCATAGCTCTTGCCCTTCATGGCGTCGTGCATGCGCGCCTCGCCGAAGTCGCCCTTGGCTCCTGACAGCTCGCCCGCGTAGTCCTGCGGGTTGATGTCCCGGTCGAGGTGCTGCATGCGCTCGTAGTGCGTCTGGTTAGCTCTCTCCGCGGGGCGCGTGCGTTCCATGACCGACTCCAGGTGGCGCCTCGCCGATTCCAGTCTGGTCCGCGCCGTGTCGCGCGCCTCTGTGAGCTCCCGAGATTGTTTTCCTTCTTTGCTGCCGGGACGCGTGGCCTCGAACTCCGCTTCGCGTTCGGCAACCTTCGCCCGGGCTTCGGCGAGATCGGCCTCGTTGGCCTTGATCAGTGCGTCATTTTCCTTGACGCGCGCCTTGCGTATTTCGAGCTCCCTCACCGCCTTCAGCCGGAGCCCCGGATCGTGCAGCGCCGCTGCCGGATCCATTTCTGGATCGCGCAGCAACTGGATTCGCTGCGCCGCTTCGGCTTCATTTTCTGCGCGACGCGAATTTCTCAGATCCTCACGCGCGTTCTTGACCGCCTCGGTTTTCTTTTTGAAGGCATCCTCAATCTCGCGGTCGCGGTTTCGCCCGACCGCGTCGCGCAACTCCTCTATGAATTTGAGCTCCTCTTCGAGCTTTCCGAGGCGCTCCTGGTCGGCGATGCGTTTTTCGCTCGCCGTCTGTATGGTGCGCTCATCCGCTAGCCGCGCTTCCGTCGCCGGCGACGGCCTGCCTTCCGCAGGCGCGGCCACCGGCGGCTCGGGCTCGACTGTGGACACCGCCGTTCCCTTGACTGGGCCTTCAGCGGAACCTGCTTCGCCGGCGGGACCGCGCGGCGATTCCCCGGCCGATGCTCTCGCAGGCCGATTCGGCGCGTGCGTACCGCCCGCCGCAGCGTCTGGTCTGCCGGGCATCTCGCGTGCGCGCGGCATGTCCGTGATCGTTCCACCCGGCGTCTCGCCGGCCGGCAGCGGCACTTCGGGTTCGCCGGAGCGGGCCACGGGCGCGGCCGGTTCTTCCGACGATACGAAGCCGATGCGGCGCCTGCCCACACCCGCGGGGGTTTCCGGTGCCGCGGGCCTGCGGTGATGGAGACGCGGGCTAACTACTTCGCTCTCGGGCGCGGCTTTCGAGGGCGTTTCCGATGAGACGTTCTTTTCGTGCGGCAGCTCGAAGCCGGCCCGTTTGGGCTTCGGCGTGCCGGTCGCGCCGGGAGTCTCGGGAGCCGGCGGCTTTTCATGCGGCAGTTTGAAACCGATGCGGTCGGGCTTGCGCGGTGCGCCAGTTCCGGGCGTCTCGGCAACGGACGGCGTTTCCTGCGCCGGCTTGAAGCCGATCTTCTCGGGCGTGCGCGGAGCAGTCGTGCCGGGCGTCTCGGCAACGGACGGCGTTTCCTGCGCCGGCTTGAAGCCGATCTTCTCGGCTGTGCGCGGCGCCCCCGCGCCAGGCACTTCCGGGGCGGGAACTGGTTCGTGCGGAACGAGATCGATCTTCGGCGTCTCGGGGATGACGTGGGCTTCGGGAAGTACATGAGGACCGGATGCCTCGCTCGCCGCCGGGATCTTCGGGCGCCTCAGGCGAAATGGATTGGTGAACGCCTTCGGGAACCGAACCTTGATCACCTTGAGAAACTTCGCCGCGCCCTGGGTCCCGCCCACCAGGCCCAGCCAGAATCCGCCCCAGGCCATACCGCGATCGAAGGGCTTCATCTTCGGATCGGTGAATGCGCGCTTGGCCTCGCTGAAACCCGTCACGTCGCCGATCGCACCGAGCAGGGCGGAAAACGAGCTCTCGTTCTTGGCGCGCCGCGCCTCATAGGCCTGCGCGCCGAAATAGCCGATCGCAAACCCGATGATCATGGCCGCGATCAATTCGCCAAAAACCAAGACCAGGGTCACGGCGACCGCAATGAGAATTGCGACGATCAGAACGAAGCCGAGGACTACTTCGACCAGGTCGACGACGTGCTTGAGGATGTCATGGTCATAGCGCCACGCCGCCTGGCGCGCGGCGTTGTGCATGTCCCAGCCCAGTCGCCAGTAGGCATCCGACTGCTGTCCGACGGCTTGCCTGACTGCATCGCTGATTTCCTTCTTGGCCTTTTCCATCGGCTCGCTCAATTGCTCGCGCGTTTGAGTGACGATGGCCATCAACTCCCGCTCGGCCCCCTCGACGCCCGCCTGGAATGTCTGGTCGAGGTTGGTGAGTGGCGCGTGGACATATTTGTCCGCCTCGATGCCGAAATTGATGAGACGAGTTTCCTGTTCGACGCCCGCGGTATGCAGCTTCGCCTTCAATAGCTCCCTGCCAGTAGCAAAGCCGCGCCGGGCGAACGGTGCCGCCTGCGCGAGTTTCCCGATGCCGGTGTCACGCGCCTCCGCGAATACTTCCCCGGTTGCCTCGGCCGCGTCGGCGGTGAAATCCACGACTTCCGCCACGAAGACATCGGCGGCCTCGGGATCGAGCTCTTCGTCGGTGTTCGTGAGCATGCCCACCGCTTCGCCAATGACACCGGCGATCGGCTGCATCGCTTCCGGCAGGGCGCGCTCGAATTGCCGCGCGGCGCTGGCGCGACCGCTTTCGATTTGCCCGTCCAGCCGGGCACGTTGCGCGTCGTTGTGCTCCAGCGCCATTCGCCGGGCGTCGTCCAGTTGCCCATAGATTTGCGCTGCGCCCTTGGCGAGGATTTCGCGCGACTCGCGTGCGTTCTTCTTGATGTCGGGCAGCGCCGCGGCGAGTTGCTTGTCGATGCCCTCGAGCACCTTTGGCAACCCCTTGTCGAATTCACGCAGCGCCTCTTCGCGAGATTTAGCGATTTCCGTCTTGACGTTTTCGCAGGCCTTGGCGATTTCGGGAGTGATCTCCTTGTTAGCCTTGTTGAATTCCTTGACGTATTCCTCGACCACTTCGTACGCCGCGTCCCGTTGCACGGCGCGCCGCGCTTCGGGCTGCTGATAGTCCGTGATGAAGCGCTTGTCGTAGTTGCTGTACTTGCGCCACATCCGCCTGATGTTCCATTCGGTGTAACGCTTGAGCCAATCGGCCTTCCTGGTGTTGAGCGTGGTGAATCTGTCGGTCCACGAGTCGAACTGCTTCGCCACTTGTCCGCGGTAGTGCGCAAAGCCGTCTTTCAAAGCCTGCTTCGCGTTTTCGGCGTAGGTCGCAGCATTTTCGCTGCAGCGCTGCTCCTCCCAGCGGATGCTCTGATCGTGTGCGCGAACCGTCCGCTCGACCTGGTCACGGCGCTCCTTCATCAGCGCGCGCACCGCGTCGTTCGCGCGATCCGTCTGCGCTTTGACCTTCTTGGTCGTCGACCCGGCGCTGTCATCGACAGCGGCACGCGCAGCGTGCGCGTGTTCACGCACCGTGTCGCGTGCCGACCTGGCGCCTGCGGCGAGCTGCGCCAGCAAGTCGCCCAGGTTCACTTCCGGCGTGAGTCCGGGCGCCGTACCTGTCTCCTGCCCGACGCCGCTCGCCATGTCGACCGCACTGCCGGCCTCGCGACGCGCGCCCACCATCGTCACGAGCCGCGGCACCGACGTCGCGCCAGCGCGCGGTGCCTCGGGTACCGCGATTACGGGTGCCTGCTGTGCGCCAGTGGTGGACGTGCCGGCGTCGGTACGACTTTCGGGCTTCACCCGTGCGGGCACTTCACGCGTGCGCGCTTCGGGTCGGGGCAGGGGCCGCGCCTCACTACCCAAAGGCACTGCCACGGGCGATTTCGCGGCGCCCGTATCCGGGTCCTTCGGTGCCTCCAGGCTCTCGGCGCCGTCGAGCATCATGGGTTCCAGGACGGCAGCCTCGTCGGCGCTCGTCGAGCGAGGTTCGCTCAGGCGCGCGTCGATGCGCGTCGGGCTCGTAGCCGGCTTGCGTTGCAGGACACGCGGCGTCGAGCCTTCATGGCGCGATTGCTGAATCACGTGCGCAAGTTCATGCGCGATCAGGCGCCGGCCATCCTGCGAATGCGGACTGAACTGCCCGTGGCCGAACACGATTTGATGGCCGGCTGCGTATGCCTGCGCTGCGACATCGAGCGCCGATTCACCTGCGTCGTGATCCGCGTGCACGCGCACCCGCGAAAAGTCGTGGCCGAAACGGCGTTCCATGTCGGACCGCAGTTCGTTCTCGAGCGGCAAACCGGGTTCGCTCAGCGTGCGTGAGACACTCGATGGGAACGTGTCCACGTCGCTGGTCACGAATGCGGCCGGCCTCAGATGCTGGGCACCCCGGACGTTCGACTCGTGTGCCGGCATCGCGAGTGCGAGTTCGGCGGCGCGGTCCGCTTCTTCTTCGAGCGCATCGTGGCGAACGTGCGAGACACGCGCCAAATGTTCCGGCTTCGGTGCGACGACTGAGCTGCGACATCGCGGCGCGTGTTTCATCGCTGCAGCGCTCCAGCGATCCCACGTGCGACGCAGCGGCCGACTTCACCCGCTCCGGCGGCCTGGGGTATGCGGGCCGGGTCGCGTGAGGACCGCGCACGTGCATCGCCTTGCGTCAGTTCTCCTATCGCGATCCCGTTCAGGGAGCGCGCGAGCTCGTTCTCCAGTCCCGCCGCGAACGAGCGAGTGTCCTCGATGCGCAGGCCACGCACCACCAGGCGATCGATGTGCAGGACCAGGCGTTTCATAGCCATCCCCGCACCTCGGCACCGGAGTACGGACGATCGCGCTTGACCGCTTCGCTGCGCGCTGCCTGCAACAGATGACCCATGTCCACGGCACCGCCGGCATCGGCGGCGAGGAATGCGGCATTCAAGGCAATGTTGCGGATGCTGCCGCCAGCGACATTGAGCTGAGCGAGCTTCGCGTGATCGATCCCAGTGGTGGGAGTTGCCCTGGGAAATACGCCGCGCCAGATCTGCTCGCGCAGCCCGGCGTCAGGAAACGGAAACTGAACAACGAAGCGGAGTCGGCGCTGAAAGGCGCCATCGATAGCGCCCTTGAGGTTGGTCGTCAGGATCGCCAGTCCCCGGTACGCCTCCATGCGTTGCAGGAGGTAGCTCACTTCGATGTTGGCGTAACGGTCGTGACTGTCCTTGACCTCGCTACGCTTGCCGAACAACGCGTCCGCCTCATCAAAGAGGAGTACGGCACCAGACGTTTCGGCGGCATCGAACAGACGACGAAGATTCTTCTCGGTCTCGCCGATGTATTTACTGACCATCGATGCGAGATCAATGCGATAAAGGTCGAGCTGCAGCTCGTTCGCCAGAACCTCGGCCGCCATCGTCTTGCCGGTGCCGCTCTCACCAGTGAACAACACGCTGATGCCGAGGCCTCGAGCACTCCTGGCCGCGAATCCCCACTTCTCGTGAACCTGTAGCCGGTGCCGCGCTTGCGCCGCGATTTGCCGCAGCGTTTCGATCTGTTGCGGCGGAAGTACCAGGTCGTCCCAGGAAGCCGTTGGAACGATGCGTTGCGCGAGGTCATCGAGTCGCTGGCAGGCCACCTCCCGGCATGCCTGCCACAGATTTCGTTCGAGCGCCTTTGCCGGTGCCGGGTCAGCGCGTAGTGCGCGCACGGTACGCGCGATATCGCCGGAATCGAGGCAAAACTGCGCCGCGACTTCGTCGATGGAGCCATTGAGCCGGCTGGCGGAGTCGCCAAGCAGCTCGTGCCACAGCCGCTTCTGTTCGAGCGCGCCGGGGCGCCGCACGTAGAAACGTAGCGCTCCCTCCAGCGGTGCCTCACGCGACGTGGCGACGAATACCAGGCCTGACAGCAGCGTCGCGAAACGGACGGCTGCGGAGGTTTCCGAATCACGCGCACACACGAGCAGTGCGTTGCCCAGCAGCGCCGAATCGCGATTCCACAACGCGGCCAGCTCATCAAGATGGACGCCTTCCGGCAGGTGATCGGCCTGCACGCAGCGCAAGCGCAATGCAAAGTGCGCGGCGATTCGCCGCGCCACTTGTTCCTGGCCCGTCGCGTCATCGCCGATGAGCTGCACGATGGACGAGGTTGCGCCGGCCAGCGCGTCCACCGCCCCTTTGACTGCCGTGGCATGGCTCGGTGCGAGCGGCTCGTCATCGGTCGACTCACGCAGCAAGCGCAATGCCGGATCGAGGTAGTTCACGCCCGCGAGGTAGTGCAGCACGCGCTCCTCGATGCTGAGGCGGCTCGTGGTCACCGCGTATTCATCATGTACGCGCAGCAGGCGCATGGCGCGCAGCGGGCGTATCGGAGTCAATGCACTCCAATGCGGCCCTTCGAGTACCGCGAGTGCGAGACCGAATGATGCGTGAGCCCGCGCGGGCGCGATGGTACGCATCGCGCATGCCTGCGCGAGTCCGGCATCCATGGTGATGCCGGCACACAGCAGCAGCACGTCGCGCTCGAATGGCGTGAGCTCGAATGCCTCGGCCAGCAAATCGATGGCGGCCGGCTTCGCGATGCCCGCGCGCACCGCCGCCAGTTCACGCGCCGCGGCTTCCTGTCCCGCTCCCTCGATACGCGCCCGCAGCCGCGCGAACTCCGCGACGAGCACGCGCTGGTTGGTGTCTATCCAGTTCGTGGCCGTCATGTGATGTTGATGCGCCGGTTGAGGAATGCCGGCGGCGACACGGCGGGGTTGATGATGGGGCTGTCGATGCCGTCGATACGCAGCCGCGCCAGGTGATCGCCCACCGGCGCTTCGGGGATCACGAAACTCAGGCTGGTTGTGTCCGCGCTGAACGGCTGCGGCGCGAATTCGCTGCCACCCAGCACCAGGCGTGCGGCCTGGCCCACGCGCGCCGCGGGCGTGAAATTCAGCGTGAAGCTCGCCGTGCCACCCACGCGCCCCACACTCATGGGCAGGCCGCCGATGGTGGGCGCGACGGTGAGCGCGAGCTCGTTGGTCACGCGCGGCGCAGGTTCGCCGGCCTTCTGCACGCGGGCGCAAACGCGGTAAATGCCCGCCGGAAAGTCCGCGGCACGTGCCGCGGTGATAGTGAACAGTAGTTTGGGGCCGCTGGCCGTGGCGGGCAGTGTTTCTTCGATCTCGAAACGATCGTTGGTCAGCACGGCTTCGCACGGTGTGCCATCGAGCGCGAAGCCTTCGAGCGTGACTTCGGCATCGAGCTCCACGACATTCTGTTTGTCCTTGGGAACGACGGCGGTGAGTGTCGGCACGGTAGGTGTGAGCGCAGGCAGCACCTGCAGCTGCCGCACTAACACGGGCAGCGGACTGGGCTTCGGGTCCTCGGCCTGGATGAGCACCACCGACACTTCGTACGCGGCGCTCGGGCGATAGTGGGCCAGGGTCGACGTCCAGAACTTGGACATGTCCTCGGTGCTGAGGAACTCGGGCGTGATGCGCAGCTGTTCGATCTGGTCCTGCAGGCCCGAGTCGCGCAACGCGCGCAGCCACGGAGGCAGGGTGCCAGCCTGGTCCGGCGGAGGCTGCAACGCGATGCGAATGGCCTCACGCGGCACCACGGGATTCTCATGCAGCAGCTGCATGGCGTGGCCGAGCAGAATTTCCGCGTGCAGGTCCGCGGCGCCGTAGGCGGAAATCAGGTAGTGCAGGTTCAGCGCCAGCGGTGGATTGCTGAGCCTCGTGCGCCCAGCACCATCACGCGATGGCAATCCCTCATTGCGCCAGCCGATGTTGGGCGTGACCTGACGCAGGAAGAGATTCAGCTGTGTGACCTCAACACCGTTCTGCTGTACCACCTTGTCAGGCGGCATGGTACTCACGGTGACGCTCTGGCCGATCTGCCCCGCGACGTTCTGATTCACGAAGCGGTCGTTGAGCAGGTCGCGCAGCACCTGCGTCACGCCAGCGATGGCCAGCGCGGTACTCATGAGCGTCTCCGGCGTGCGAGGTATTCGTCGAGAGACAGGGTCTTGCGCTGCGCCGGCGTGCGCGCCTTCTTCGGCGCGCCAGACTCCTGCACGGCGCGAACCTCGATGCTCCCGATGTGCACGTGCACTTCAGTGGGTTCGTTCGCGGCGCGATGTGCCGCGACTTCGACTGTCATGCGCGGCGGAGTGATCGGTGCCACCGCGGGCGCGGGACTCCCCGCGACGGGCAACTCGCCTAACAAAGCTCGCGGTGCTCGGCTTTCGAAGTCTGGGGCAGATTCCGCAGATTGTTTGCCGTTGGTGAGCGCAACCCTTGGCGCCGATGCGATTGGCGAAATCGCGACTGCCGGCGTCTGCGCGGCGTGCGTCGGTGGCGCGGCGGCCTGGCGGGTCTCGTAGCCGGTCTTCGGCTCGCTCAGCGCGACGGCACCCGCAACGCGCTCATCAACGAGCTTGGTCTCGCCGGGCGAATTCACCAGGTGTTGCGGCAGCTGCTCGGGCTCGCCTTGAGCGGGCAGCGCCACGGGCGCATGGGCATGCACGCTGGCAGCGGGACGAATACGCGCTTCGTTGCCGCTGGTGCGCGCGGCGTTCGCGCGCATGGCCTGTCCGACAATCCTTTGCAGCAGCCCACTCATGCCATTACCCGATCCAGGTAGGCGCGGCGGCGCGTGTCGCTGAGCGCGAGAATCTCGCCCTCGCTCCAGCTGTAGGCACGCGCCAGGGTGTGCACTTCGTCGAGCAGCCGTCGCACGCGCACGTCGATTTCCTCCCACAGGAATCCCGGCACGTCGAACGTCGCGCTCCATTGATGCTCGCACGCCGGGCACGTGAGATCGGTGCCGAGATCCATGCAGGGATCGGCTGCGTCGAGCGCGGTCGTCAGCTCTTCGGCGGCGACGGAGAGCTCTGCGGGTGCGCCATCGGCGAGCAGCCGCTCCAACAACTTGTCCGTTGCGCTCGCTTCGTCGGGCTCGTTGGCGACGCTCGCCAGATCCCGCGTGGTCGGCAATCGCAATGTGCGGCCACGGCATTCGACGAATGCGGGCCGGTCGTCACTCGCGGGCGCACGCTCGAGCAGCGCCGCGGCGGACAACGCAAACTCCAGCCGCTCGCCGCATTCGGGGCAGTCGACGCAGGATTTCAGCGCGTCGCCGAACAACGTCTGCCGCAGGCACAGCAGCGCCGCGTTGCGTTCGCCGAGCGTGCGATCGGCGAGCGTCTCGGGATCGGCAGCGGGATCGGCCGCGGCGTGCAGCAGCAGCGCGCGATCGAGCGTGTGGCGCCGGCGGCCGTGCTCCCAGCACTCGATCAGGGATTGCGCATCCATGGACGCCATGCGCGCCCTACAGCGGCGGCTCGGTAAACGACAGCTCCGCGGGCTCGACGACTTCGATGTCGCGCTCCCAGCCCTCGTTTTCCAGCTTGAGCGTCTGGATGGCGATTGCGTTGGCGTTCGCGTCGAGGTCGGGCAGCGCCTGGAATTCCGACACCCAGCAGCGGTAGATCTTGTACGCGAGCACGAGTTGCCCCGCCTCGTTGTACATCTCGAGCATGATGTCCTTGCGGAAATCCTTGAGCGAAGTTTCCTGACCGAGGCCGGCGCCGTAGTTCCACACCTTGTTGGCCCAGCGCTCGAACTCGAGGTCCTGGGTGACACCACGCTCGAGCGTGATGGCTTCGTACTTGGTGCGACCGGGCGACTTGCGCGACGTGGAAGGGTCGCCGCCTTCGCGATGCTCGATGATCTCGGTGGAGCGCTTGAGCGCCGAGCACTTGGATATTCCGGCGACGTAGCGGCCGTCCCACTTCATGCGGTACTTGAAGTTGGGGTAGGGCGTCAGACGTTGCGGATTTGCGGGAAACTGAGCCATGTTTTCTCCTTGCGATTAGTTAGGCTGGCGACGCTCAGGTCGCGAGCTCGCCGGCCATCTGCTGGATGCGCAACACCACGAACTCGGCGGGCTTGAGCGGCGCGAAGCCGACATGGATATTCACGATGCCGAGGTTGATGTCGGCCTGCGTGGTGGTGGTGCGGTCGCACTTCACGAAATAGGCTTCGCGCGGCGTCGCGCCCTGGAAGGCGCCCTGTCGGAACAACTGCTGCATGAACGCGCCGATGTTCAGGCGGATCTGCGACCACAGCGGCTCGTCGTTGGGCTCGAACACCACCCACTGCGTGCCGCGGAACAACGACTCTTCGAGAAATAGCGCCATGCGCCGAACTTCTTCGACAACGGCGGTTCGGACGCCTACGTCATCCGCATCGCCAAGCTGAGCACGACCAGCGTCGCTGCCACGACGGCCACCGCCAAGCTCGATGACCTGGATATCGAGGCTTCGTCACCGGGTGACTGGGCGCACAAGTACAGCCTGCGGCTGCGCAAGCGCGCGGCGCCGGACGACGAGCGCTTCAAGCTCGAAGTGCTGTTCGGCGCTGTAACCGACGATGTCGTGGTCGAAGTCTTCGAAAACCTGTCGAAGGACGAGGCGGACTCGCGCTTCGTCGAGGCCATCGTCAACGCACGCTCGAGCATCATCCGGGTCAAGGTGCCTGCCTCACCCGGGGCGCCGACGGATGACAAAGCCACGCTCGGCGATTCTTCCGGCACGCCCGGAAATCCCGGCGACGTTCTCGATCCGAACGAAGAACCCGCCAAGACCATCGTGCCGGCGCTGTTCGATACCGGCGGCGGCGCCGACAAGCTCGACCTCTTCAACCTGGTGTGCGTGCCGGGCCTCACCGACGGCGAAACCATCAAGAAACTCGAAACAGGTTGCAAAAAGAAGCGCGCCTTCCTCATCGTCGATTGTCCGGAGGATTCCACGATTGACACCGCCGAGGAGGATGCGGGCAAGTGCGTCGGCGCCGACCCGTCCTATGCGGGCTTCTATTTTCCGTGGGTGCGCGCCGCCGATCCGCTGCAGGAAGGTGGCATTCGGAATTTTCCGCCCTGCGGTTACGTGGCCGGCGTCATGGCGCGCACCGATGGCGCGCGCGGCGTCTGGAAGGCGCCCGCCGGCACCGACACCGTGCTCAACGGCGCGCTCGAGTTCAAGGTGTCGATGAGCGATGCGCAGAACGGCGCGCTCAATCCCAAGGCCGTGAATTGCCTGCGCACCCTGCCCGTGTACGGCAACGTCGTCTGGGGCTCGCGCACGCTCGATGGCGACAACGACCGCGGTTCGGAGTGGAAGTACGTACCAGTACGCGCACCGCGTAGCCGAGGTAGCTGCGATGGTCGAGGCCACCGTATTCACGCTCGAAGTCGGGAAAACTGAAAATTCGCTTGCCTTCATTGACGGGCCCGCGGGTCGCCCAACCGATGAACAGGCCAATCGACGTGGCGACGCCGGTGATCGTCCGCACGCCGCTCGGCACCTCTTCGATGTAGACGCCGGGGTAAGAAAGGGCAACTGGCATCGATTTTCTCCTTAATCAGACACTATGTTTAGCTTGTATGAACGTATGTAGCAAGCTTTGGGTGGCCGGAACCCGTACCACCTAAGGAAGCTCTGCAAAAGCTAAAGCGCTTGCTCGCGACACTTTTGCGGAGCTTCCCTGGCGATAGCGCTAATAGCCCATGGCAGTAAAGCGAGCCGCTCTCATTAATCATTCGTCGGTGTTTTTCCGACTTCTCTCCCGATTGCGCCGAAAAGCTGTTCATATTTACTCACAGAATTCCTGAGTGTCTCCAAAAAGGCCTTCGCATAGGCCGGGCTTGTGACAATCCGCGTATGGCTTTTCGCGTCCTCACCTTCTAAATAGCGTTGGCCGAAATCGAGGATGAATTCAAAGGCGTTGTGTCCGACTTCAAAATAGTTGGCGTATCGCCCTTCAAGCGGATTTGCGTCCTGGCACTCCTTGTGTTCATCTCTCATGACCACGCACCAATTTCTGGGGTCACATTCTCTTGACATGGCAAGCGCGATACCAACAGCTGAACAGGCAACGCCTGTCATTCACCTATTTGATATTCTTATTGTTTATCAGCAACGCGCCAGGAACATCCACAGGCCGGTGTAACAGGGAGGTGATACGGTTTATTTGACCAGATGTTAAATTAAGGCGGGCCAACAGGAAGCGAAACAAGCGCTGTCCGTTGCGCCGGGAGAAAAAGTGGATTGTACGAGTGGAGTGTAACGTCCGCCTGTGACAGTCTGTCACACAGAACGTAACGATGTTACAGATTCCCCTTGGGCCTCGCCGCAAGGACGAGCAAGCTTGCTTTCCAGGATGCGGTATTTCGCCATCTTCCGATACAGAGTCATGCGGGACCAGTGCAATTGCTCGGCGGCTTTGCTCTTATTCCAGTTCATGGAACATAGCGCGGAAAGCAGACGCTCGCGCTCGGTGAGGACCACGCTTGTTTGACCTTGCGGCCGAATCGGTTCCAGTAGGTCTTTAATGGCAATCCGCTCCAGGGGCGGATCGATGAAGATTGCCTCGATCGCGTTTTTCAGCTCGCGAATATTGCCCGGCCAATCATAGTGGACCAGCGATTCCAGCGCTTGGTCTGTAAATCCTTGCAGCGCCCGTCCCTGCCGAGCATTGAACTCTTCCAGATAATAGGCAAGCAGGCACGGAATATCCTCCTTACGCTCCCGCAGCGGGGGCAGATGGACCCTGGCGATATTGAGCCGGTAGTACAGATCTTTCCGGAACCTCTTGTCCGCGACCAGGCGGTCCAAATCCTGGTTGGTCGCCGCGACGATTCGGACG
>Ga0136623_10000083_pt1 | contig 21768 bp, 15 predicted proteins | sample AntDrymUQ4492106_2_FD_104656 | JGI IMG/M metagenome (GOLD analysis project Ga0136623, IMG submission 104656) | Polar desert sand microbial communities from Dry Valleys, Antarctica - metaG UQ449 (21.06) | ecosystem: Environmental > Terrestrial > Soil > Desert | place: Antarctica: Dry Valley...
ATTTCGGCGCGGGGCTAATCGAGATGCGCGCTTCCCCGAAGAAGTGCTCGTTTTTCTAAAAGACGACCCCAACCGCGTCCTGACCGTCGAAGAACTCCACGCGCTCGCGGCCCAGTGAAAGTAAGGATAGAACAGATAACCGCGCTATCCCCAGTGAAAGTACCGATAGAACAGATATCCGCGCTATCAGCACGGCGCCGGAGCCGCATCCTCAGCGTCGAAAGACCTACATTGGCTCGCGGACGACGAACCCCCGGCGGCGCCGGGCTCCTCCAAGATGTCCAAGTTGACTAAACCTTGCGCTCCAGGGTGTTCCGGAGTTGAAGCGATAGAAAGAAGGGGATCCGGCTCCGGGTCGTAGCCGTCCGGTCATGTGCCAGACATGGGAGCGAGTCCGCGGGTCGCCCGTCAAACTCTGCCTACGGCGGTGGGGTTGTTCGCCGGCGTCGGTGGGCTGGAGCGCGGCCTCCACAGCGCCGGGTTCGAGACGGAGCTCCTCTGCGAGGTGGACGGGGGACAGCTCGCAGAGACTCTCTCGGGCGGGCTCAGTGGGCTCGCATGAGAAACAGAGTCCGTTGAGAATCCTTTATTGCCTGCTCCGACTCGATGGAAAACCATCGATCGAAAGCCACGCGAAAACCATCCTCTCCATACTTCACGAAGATGTCCTCTCGAAAGGCAAGCATCTCTTGTACTTGGGGATCCGACTTCGGAATGAACTCGATGATCAGCCACGATCCCCACGAGGCGAGCGTCTCCGCAATCCGCTCCAGAGGGACGTTGTTGGCGATGGCGAGGTGATGGACCAGCGCGAGGGCCAGAAGAGCATCGGCCGGGCCTCTTTCGGCGAACGAATCTCGTTCACGATTGGCCCACCCGATGCCGGGACTGGGATTCGTGACGTCCTGGAGCAGGGGCAGAAGGCGCGTCTCCTCGCGCTCGAGCGCATCCCGGTAGTTCAGCTCCACCGAGGAATGGTCGGCATCCAGGCTGACGGTGAACGCACCTCCCTCGGCCGCGATCCTAGAGAAGAGACCCGTGTTGGCGCCAAGGTCCCACACGGTTCTCGGCGAGACCTGCTCGAGAAAGCCAGCCACCAACTCCTTTTTGTGATCCAAGGCGGCCTGGCTGTAACTTTCGCCAGCGGAGTAATAGGCGGCCCACTCCGTTTGGGTCGGCTCCCAGCTCAGGTTCTTGACCCCCGCTTCCAGACTGTCGACCAAGCCCCTGAGGGCTCGCTTCGACACTCGACGGACAGTTTGTTTTGCAACTCCGCGACGACGCTGTTGGCTCTTGGCATGCATGTGGAGATTCATCGCAAGGGAAGGATGCAACCGTGAGCGCGCCGGCAGAAGCGACCCGGCGAGGTCGAGAGGTATGCCGTCCACGTAACACTTCAGCAGTTGACCCAGTCGCTCGTCTCTCAGTGCCATCATCGACAAGGGTGCCAAGAAGTGCTGGCAAAATTGCTTGTAGGCAACCCACGGGGCGCCTTCTCTGAAGCGCTCGAACGACAGCGTATCCACGAGGATCGGACTTCCGTCCCGGAACTGGATGTTGTAGGCGGAGGCATCCCGCAAGGACATCCCGTGATCGAGCGCCAGTAACTGGATTTGAAGTGTTGTCAGGGCAGCGGCTTTGAGCTGACTGAAACACCATTCGTATGGGTACGAAATGAACGGAAGCACATCGGGACGCAGGACGCAGAAGGCCTCATCTGTACACGCGAGTGAGCCGTCCACTTCTTCATGGGGAACGAGGAGCTGTTCCGACGACAGCCTCTCGTACAGTCCCGATGAGATCAGATGCTCGTAGTCCTCCTTGTGGGAAAGGTTTACCTGGCGGTAAGGGACTCCGTCCCTGAAGAAGACAAACCCGCTCGGGTCCCGGAAGGAGCTTGCATGAGGTTCCAGTGATCTGTCAGGCAACGTTGGACCGGTAGATGCTGGCTGACGGGGCGGGTTCGATCAAGTCTTATCCGTGTCCCGCCGCGAGAACAAGGAGACGATGCGACGCCAGAAGACCTTGATGCCGAGGCTGGCAGCCATGATGGCTGCGACTGCGGCCTGAAAGATGAAGCTGCCGGATCCCGGGTCGAGGTACGCGTTGGCTACAGGCAGGCAGACAAAGAACAGGAACAGTGTCAGGTACAGCGTCCAGACGATCTTGCTTCTCATATGTCGTTCCTCCTGAATTCTAGTGCATCCGACTTCTTCTGCGCCAGCCTACCAAACTACGTTGCTGCGTCGGAACGATTGTGGTCGAGGCTGACCAGCTATCTTAGCCACCCCTCACATTCAAGGGCCGCAAGAATAGCCCTGTGCCGCGGCGACCAACCACAAACAGCTGCAATCTGTTGCGGCCCTCGACGAATGCAGCGGACGGCAGAACCACGTAGAAGGAACCTGTCTCGCCATTCTCTCCAAACGTCCGCGTCATCCCCCACAAGGTCCCGTTCAAGCCCACGGCGACCCTCAAGGGCGAGCGAGTATCAAGCTCTGTCTCTAGTCGTCCACTCAGCATTGCCGGTAGCTCGCGACCGCAGATGATGACATCCCGGTACATCGGCAGGCTCGCCACAGTTGCAAACCCCGGGAAGCGGAGGCCGTGAGGCAAGCGGTTAATCTTCCTTCCCACCCACCGCCCAGTAGACCCCGGTCCGAAGTCGAACAGACCGTCGAGACCTCGATCGATCCGGAAGAGCCCGTACTTGTGGCGCGCAGCTCTCGTTGCCTGGCCGAACACATCGTGAATCTCCACCTTGTGCGCGGCGCTGTAGATGTAACGCTTCACTCGAGAGACTCGAGAGGAATCGAAAAGCGAGGTGCCATCGATGCCGCTGGAGGGACGGGCGCCCACCTCGTCTGCTATCGTCGGATACACATCTATCGACTGGGCGGGTTTGTGATCGATTCGGCCTCTCTTCTGGGAAGGTCTCTTCACGAAGAGTGGGATCGCCGCAATGTTCCCCAACGTCCTAGGAGTAACGGCGCGCTTGCTCAGCCCGGACCGGAACACCGCTCCATGATCCGATGTCAGGATGATCATCGACTCCTCATAGAGACCGACCTCCCGCAGCCTGTGGACGAGCTTTCCTATCAGTTTGTCGAGGAAGCCGACTTGCAATAGGTGACGCTGATAGGCCTGCGCCACGAGCCAGGCGTCGTCCGACCAACGTTTGTCCCCGTTGTCTCGAACCGCGAATCCGGCCAAAGGGGACGCGGTCTCCGGGTACTCCTCGCCCGAGGGAAGGAAGCGCCACGGAGGATGCGGGAGCATCAGGTGAAGGAAGTACATTTGAGGTTCGTTGGCTGAATCCAGCGCCCGTATGAACGCCCGGAAGTCGCCAAGGGGGTCGGAGGTCGATTCCGCTATCGTCTCTCTGTCGTCGAAGCCCGCCCAGCCCTCATCGACGGGAGGAAGGGATTCGGCCAGATCGCTCGGCAGAAGAATGTGGGCCAAAACGATCTCGAGATCACTTACTCCCGCATTCCACTTCTGTGCCCCTGAAAGGGCCCGACCTATGGATTCGCAGAGCCCTTCGGGGCAGAGATCAGTCAACTGCTCCTCGACTCGCAACCGGTAGCTGCCGGCCAGAAGGGTGAACACGTTGTCGGGATGATCGCTCAAGAGCGGAAGACTGCCCTGAACGGGATACCTGCCGTCGAGCAGGGCCGGCACGGCCTTCGGGGTCATGTTGTGGACGGTGGTGGCATTGGGAAACCAGGTGGAGTGATGCGAGAACCTCGCGAGGTTGGGAAAGAGGTCGGCGTCTATGTGGCCTCTTCCGTCCAGCAGGGAGGCAAGCGGCAATTCGTCCATGACGACCATCACTATCGGCGCCGCTTCTCCTATGGAGCTCCTAGCAGCCTCCGCGGGAGTGCTCGGCCATACGAGCTCCTTGACCGGTGACGCAAACAGGAAGACGGCCAACACCAACACAGGTACGAAGAGGCCCATCCTCACAAACGACCGAAACCCCCGGCTTCGGAAGAACGCGGTGGTAACCAGGGCTCCCAGTGCCACTGCGATCACCATTAGAAACGTGCCATCCGCACGAGCGGCGGCAGTCATCTTGAGCACCTGCAGGGCCAGGCTGGTGGTCAGCAGGCAGAACACCAAGATATGGCCCGCCGAACCGACACGACGTTCGGTCGCAAACGTCAACCAGAGCAGCCCCCCGAGCGCGATAGGTACAACGAGCGTGAGAAGGAGTCCCAGCACCACCGTATCGCCGCCCGTCCACTCGTGGGCGATGAAGAACTCCGGGCTTCTCCCGAGCAGGTCGAGGACGGGATAAGAGATCGCCAGGTTGAACATCACAATGATCGAGATGGCAACATCCAGGCCGTCGATCCCCTTGGGATCCCGGCTCGCTGCCACGGCTCCCTTCACGGAATGCGATAACCGGGGGGCCGGGGTCGGCAGGTTCGACGGAGCAAGTGGCGCAGCTCCGCCGTCCTCGATCGCAGGCTCCGATCAGCGGACCTATTGTCTAGCTCGAACGGATCGCTTCTCAAATCGTAGTACTCCTCCTCACCGGTCCCGAGCAGCGTAGAGCTCGCGTCGGGTTCTGAGCGCGCAATACGTCGGGACGGGATCATGCGTCGTAGGGGAAGCCGCGTTGAGATGCTCGATCAAGGAAGCGCCCTCGCCAGCCTTCGCCGTCCCCGTAAGCAGTGGGAGCAAGCTCCTGCCCTCGGCTCCGGGGGCCGTAGCTTCCGCCGCATCGGCAAAGGTTGGGGCAAGGTCCAGGTTGAGTACCAAGTGACGGTCGATACTCTCCTAGTGGTCGAATCGAACTACTCCGTCGGGATGCGTTACCGTTCTTGGTAGACCAGAGGACGAGGGGCGACCAATGACTCAGCGAATCAGGCACTTTTTGCTCATTTTCGACCACGACTAAGGAGTCAGCGTTAAATAATCCGCGCGCAATGCTCTCTCGGGTCGTAGAATTGCTCCTATGCCTGCCCGCGATGAGGCGCTCTCGTCCCTGTTCGCGACTGTCTTTCCGCACCTCAATGAACGCCAGCGCCGCATTCTCGCGGCGGCCCAGGCGCGCGCCTTGGGGTGGGGCGGGATTGCCGCCGTCGCCGCAGCATCGGGAATGTCACGCTCTACCGTGCAAAAAGCCGTGCGCGAGCTCGATGAAGGTCTCGAGCTCTCCGAGCGGGTGCGCGAGCCTGGGGGCGGGCGCAAGTCGATGAGGAAGAGCAACCCGCGCCTGGTCAAAGACCTCGAGTCCTTGGTCGACCCCGCCACCCGAGGCGACCCCGAGTCCCCTCTCAGGTGGACGTCGAAGTCCACTTACCAGCTCGCCGACGCCTTGGCCCACAAGGGCCATGAGGTCAGCCACGACACCATCGCCTCGATCCTCCACGAGCTCGGCTACAGCCTTCAGGCCAACTTGAAGACACGCGAGGGCCAGTCCCATCCAGACCGCGTGCCCGGTCCTCTGAAAGCCTGGTCGTTTCCAGCGTCACCGCGCATGACATCGTCTACCAAGACATCCGTAGAATCGTCACTGTCCAAGAGATCCTGGCCCGGGCCGCCAGAGAGCATGTCGTTGCCCTCAGACTGAGTAACGTCCAAGCTGTCATTGCTGCCGTTACCGCAGATCCGATCATTGCCACCCTTGCCGACAAGACTGTCAGCGCCGTCCAGCCCGACAATGACGTCGGGCCCGTCCGTGCCAACGAGGGAATCACGTCCCGAGGTGCCGACGATGGTGGCCTCCTGCCCGAAACACGTGGTCACGGCCAATGCCACCGGCTCGACCCATAGCCCGATCAACAGCCCCACGCCCACACTTGCCACGGCACGCTTCATTGAATGCCCCCTCTAGGTGATGCCCCTCTGGCATGCAATTCCTACCAGGTGCGCCTGGGTCCGGGCAAGCAGGTCGAGGCGAGCGCCCCATTGTTTTCCCAACCTACTCAGTCGAGCGCCACGTAGACACGCCTTTCGCCCTCGATGCGAAAGCCCTCGAGGCGGTCCCGCTCGATCCGCGCCCTGATGGTGGCGGATGAGACCCCTAAGCGGCGCGCTGCCTCCTGGACCGTGACCAGCACTTGGTCGCTCTCCGACCCCTCGCGCGACGAAAGAGCGACGTAACGCTCCCGCTCCCTGCCCTCGATGCGAAAGCCTGCCAGCTCCTTAACCTCGAGCAGCTGTCGCACCCGCTCACGGCTGATGCCCAAGCGCCGGGCGGCTTCAGCCGTGGTGATCAGGGGGGGCCGATCCCTCATGCTCAAGTGAGCGCACCGTTTACCGACAATCCTTGGATGGTCCCCGACGGATTGGAGGAAACCGAGTCATGAGTAGACGCCGCACGATCCGTGTCGCCCTCACTCTCTGTTTGTTGCTTCCCATCGGCCTCGTGAACCAGCCACCGGTGCGGGCGTGGTCGAACGGGCAGAGCGGCCGCCCCAACTCGTACGGGACGCACGACTGGATCCTCGATCAGGCGGTCAGGGCCCTCAAGCGGCGCAACAACACGGCGAACTGGGTCAAGCTCGATGTTGCCCTGTGGGCGACCGACGACCCCGATTTCCACGACGGCATCGAGTACGCGAGCTCGCCCTACTGGCACAACTACGACGTTCACGGTGAGAGGTACGGCAACGCCCCCGAGGCAATCAAGGTGTGGTTCAAGAAGGCCGCCAAGCAGCTTGCCTCGGGCAACCGCAAGAAGGCAAGCCGCTCGCTGGGGATCCTCGCCCACCTTCTCGGGGACCTGGCCAACCCCATGCACACGGACCAGACGAAAAGAGAGGAGGGCATCCACTCGTCCTACGAGGAGGCCGTGGACTCCCGAAGCGGCAGGAGGGACGGGATTTACAAGTTCCACTTCGACGGCCGCGACTCGGGCAAGCCCGGGGCCAAGGCCAAGCACGTGGCGAGCGTGTCCCACCGCTACTACACGCGCCTCGTGCGGAGCTACGACCGAAACGGCTACAGCCTCAGAGTCCGCCGCATCACCAAGCGCCAGCTCAACCGGGGGGCCAACGCCGTCGCCGACGTCTCTGCCGCGATCAAGGCCGCGTCCAAGCGTATCGGAGGAGGTGGAGGAAGTTCCAACTGCTCGCCCGCCTATCCGGATGTCTGCATCCCGCCGCCGCCTCCGGACCTCGACTGCGACGACGTTCGCTATGACAACTTCAGGGTCGTCAAGCACCCGGACCCCCACGGGTTCGACACTGACGAAGACGGAGTCGGCCGTGAAACCTGACGAGTGCCGGGGGCACTGCGCACGAAGGTAGTGCTCCCCACTTGAGCCGCCCGTCGCCGAACCGTCGACTTTTCCGCTTCGCTCAAGGTTCTTCACAGAGAATCGCTCGGCACGCTCTTCGTCGATGAAGTCAGAAAGCTCCGACCCAAGATCGGGTTCCTCGGGAGACGCTCGCAGAGGCGATGCAGGAGAGTGCATCAGCAAGATAGGGATGAGCGGTACTTTGAACGCTATGTGTTTCTTCGCTCCGGAGCTGGTGCACCCTACCCCATGACTCCCGGTCGACGATTGGTTCCTAGTTTGTGACAGAGGTTACTAGTTCCAGGAACGGAACCTGCATAGGTCGGCGAGTCCAAAACGCGTCTGATCGCGTCGATGCTTCAGGGGACGCCCGAACGGGTTGGTATTCGCCCGCGCGTTCAACGTGCGTGCCAAAGCACAGAGGTTGCCCCCGGCAAGAAAGGCGGCGTAGATGGTCCGAACGGTGGCCGCCTCGTCGGACAGGATAGTAAGGGACTTGCGAATCCGATTCGTAGGCGTAGCCGAGCGGTGCCCGGCACCGCTAGCCAAAGGAAGTAGCAGCTTCTATTGCTCTTCCAGCGGCTTGCGAGCTATGAGCGCCCAGCCCTCGCCATCCTTCAACGCAAACCCTCGCGCTCCGATCTCAATGAGCAGTCTTCGGCATTGCTCCTCGGTGGTCCCAGTCACGATTCTCAAGGTTTGAAGGTAACGCCCGTCATCGAACCGCTCCTCTTCGAGCATCTGGCCTAGCAGCCGCTTTCGAGGACCATCCTCTCGTTCGTGTCTAACACTCTCTCGCCACTCATCAAGCTTCCGCGGACCCCAATAGGTGGTCACCAACGCCCCGATGACACCAATGACTCCGCCGACTATTCCGCCGAGTAGCCCAGCAACTAATTCTGACTGCAACTGTCTTCACCCCTTCCAGAGACACTTCCTCGATCCAAGAGGAAGATTTATCAGTGTCCCAAGAGGATATGGGCCTACGGCCCTGCGCGGTCGCCCACGATGATTCTTGATTCGAGCCGTTATCCAATTCAACGCTGATGCCGCAGACTCGTTGGCGATCGACTTGCTAGAGGCACATCTGGTTCAGCAAGCCTGTCCCGCCGTTGCTAGCGGCCCTGATCTGAGGAGGTTTCCTGACTCCCGCCAAATCCGCGCGTCTACGCCGTCACCGCTGGCGAGGACGCTTGTGTGCTTCCTGGCGGCCCCTGGAAAAGCGCCGGGCTCGTTGCTTAGCGCCTTATAGAACCAGCCCAAAGTCTCGCAATCGCCGTTCTGCACGGCTAAGCCCTGTGGGGCGGCATCGCTCGCTAACTGCACGGCTCGAGTTCCTCCCATGCCGCATCTAAGCGCGACTTCCCAGTAGACCTGGGAGCTGATTGCCTGAAGCTGGGGAACCGTAGTCGCCGCCGCGCTGGAGGATGACCCCTCCTGCCCTTCTAGAGAGGGAGCTTCTCGTGGAATACGCGAACAGCGCCGCGCTAATCAACTCGTGTCCGTTCGACATCGAGCTGAAAAAGGGGTACGTGCGAGGACCAACGGGAGCCGCCGCCGAGCAAATGGGACATTGGAACAACACCTGATAGAGGTTTCTGGGCACCTGTGCGCGCTGCTATGACGCGCGTAAGAGTTGCGGCCGGGTGCGTAGCTGTTGGCATCTAACCAGCGCACGTAATTGGTTGCGTACGCAGCGAGATCGTTTAGATACAAGGACTAGCGCAACCAGGAGGGGCTAGCCAAGGATGTCGACCCCTGCGCTAGTGGCCTCTTCCTCTTGGTCTGCCACGACTCGGCACCACAACAGGATGTCGTAGAGACGTAAGCGCGTCAGACTTACCCCCCACGAGCCCGGGCCAGGGCCTCGAACCATTTTTCGAGATCGGCGAACTCAACTGCTTGACGGCTTAGGTCTTCCAAAATGGCCAGCCAGGCATGATTAGGGTCTAGTATCTTGATGGTTTAGTTGTCGATCAGTGGGAAGAGATGCGGCCACGCGTGATTGAAAAAGCTTGTGTGTCACTGCAACGCCGGCTTTAGGCACTGAGATCACTAGCTCCCAGGCTAGGTGGAGCGCGACTGAGGGTGTCCCTTGCTTTGGGACGCTATTCGGGGCGATCTCCTCCGGTCAAGGTCCCAGAAACAGAAATCATTGGGAACGCCTGACACAACCTCTTGCACCCCTGGTGCCACCTCGAGGAGGTCCGAGACGAGCTCGACGCCATAGCCTCGCGTCACGTTGAGGAGAACGGGAGCAATGATGTCGACAATTCCCGGAGCGGATCCCTCGCCCCGTTGACAGTCGTAGCTCAGATAATCCCACCTGCTACGGCTCCAAGGCTTTAATAGGTCACCATACACAACTCGTCGAGGTGGATGGGCGAGGTCAACTTCCTGCTTCCGGTAAACTTCATCAGCCCGCGTTGATCGACGTCCTCGGCTCCTAGTGCCGGGGAAAGAGGGGCCTCCACTCCCGTGAGGCGGACCAAAGGATGGGTAATGAGTTATTGGGAACCGAGTCGTCGAAGACGAGCGCAAGTTGGCCGTCCTCGTAACCTAGCGGAATCCTTTTCTCGAGCATCGATCCGTAGTGCCAGGCCAACTCCATTGCTCTCGATCGATCGTCAGGATTCGTTAATATGCGAGACGATCCACCAAAGCATTTGGCGGTTTCATCGAGGACCTCGCCGACGAATACGCCTCCAGTTAGGTTGCTACGCTCCATCGCGCGCTCAATCCTTCTCTTGCCCAACTCGAAGCCGGCGATTGCTACAAGGAACATCGGAATGCCACTCTCGCGAAGTAGCTCGCCAACCTCTTCCTCAAGAGTGCGGAGGTTACTCGTGGCTGAGTTGCCCGAGCCGATGAAGTCGTCGACAAAGACGAGAGCTCTTACTGCATCGCGTCGGAGAGCACTTGAGAGTTGGGCTTTGTCGACGACGAAGTCTTGGTAGATCCGATTCTCTTCTGCATACATCTTGGCGAGTCGAGAGCCGCTCTTCCCCGAAGCATCCAGGTAGCTCACAACAATGTCATCTCGCCTCAGCCTCCGTTCGGCCGTCACTTCTCTGCGAATCCCACGGAGATTACGTTTGACCGTGTCTTGGGCAGCGGCCATAGCCTCCCGCATTCGCCGGAGGCCTACAAAGTTGAGATGTTCGAGAATCGTGAACATTAAGCGTTGGGCTTTCGCTCCGTCAAATTGACTGAGCCACGCTCGAACCTTGTCTTCAGTGATTGGTTGGCCCCGATAGGTCCCCCAGCGCGAGACGACCGCCACGAGCTGTTCGGGACTAATGGTTGCGGCAGATTCATCTGCCCATCTGCGGTGAGCAATATCAGACTCGTCAAAGGTCGTGACGATCTGTTCGGCTCCTCTCTGGATAAGCCACGACTGGAACAGAGGTACTTTGCAACTGTACGAGCCATCGTCATTGACTAGGATGCGCCTCTGTACGAACTGGGTCAGCTGGTCATCAGTGGCTCCCTCTGAGAGGCCGAATCGTGACGTGATCGAGCAGATTGCATCGCGTGTCGTGGCTGAATCCCTACGAACACAGTCCGCAAGTGAGAGAAGCACCCTCCGCCGACGAGCCGAGATGTCGGCCGCATCGGCCTCGTCTTCGACGATGCCGTCCGTCCAAAAGTGTTGGAACCGGTTGACTCCGGCGTTCATGATAGTGGATGCGATCGCTTCGTCGACCTCTGGCGCCGTGACATGACTGTCGCGCCGTTTGACCATTTGCGTGAAGAGCTCAGCTGAGATCAACTTTGCGAAGAACGGATTACCCGCGGACTCCTCATATAGATGCATCACGGCGTCGTCCGAGATCTCGAACCATTCAGCGACCGGGCGCCGGATTAGATCCGTAAAGTCGATCCAGTGTGTCGCACGGTCGAAGTAGTCGACGGCAATAGTAGTGAACTTGTTCACGTGCTGCCCGTGCGTGCTGAGGATGTAATCCATCTTTTCGCCACCCACCAACACGAATCCATACTGCGAAAGGCCACTAATGCTTCGGAGATTGAGAAAGAACGTCCCAGCAAGCACGCCTCGTCTGAACAACTCGGTGGGCAGTTCGTCGAACTCGTCCAGTATAAAAAGGCCCTTCAACTCAGGGGCAACGTGAGTGGCAGAATCGAGAAATCTCGCGAGAGGTGCGAGTGATCCATTCAGATCTGAGTGAGGCACTCCAGACAGTCGGTCATCTGCGAGCGTGACATTGCGAACGAGTGTTTCTACCAAGTTGTTAATAGTCGTTTCTGGATCATGGTGCCGATACGAACCACTTTCCAGATATATGACGGCATAAGAGGTTGGGTGCAGTTGACGAAGTTCCGTCGCGAGGGTCTTCGCTATCGATGTCTTCCCCACGCGCTTCTGGCCGGAGATGAAGAACGAGGTTACTCGAGGGGATTGCGCGGCAACAAGGAGCTGGTTCAGGATCTCGGAACGGCCGACGAGTTCCTGCTCGGTATCGACCGGTTCTAGGCTATAGGGCTGCTCAAACCGGAGCCGATCCCATGCCAGATCTGTCCTTTGCCCGGCGAGGAGCAGTTCTGAGCGGGTGACTCCTTGAGTGCCGTCGAAGTTCTGCCATGTGATCTCTGTAATGACGAGTGCTTCGGTCTCTCTTTGTAGAACGCGACAAGGGACTTGGAGGGCGACGCTATGGATGTCCAGGCGGCCGATTGACAGGTGCGACTGCAGAATTTCTAACTCGTCGCTCGACTGAAAAGCCAGCCGTACGTCGTCGGCATGACCCTTTCCCAAGTTCTCGAGCCGGACATGAAGCGGAAACTCTTGCGCTTCCTGAGTTAGGGGATAGCGCTTCTCCACGGTTACGAGTCGGACATCAGCGGGCTTGCTGTATGGACTAGACGAGAAGTCGGCTTGGCTGATCTGCTGCACTCGCGAGGCAAGTTCAGCCAGAATTGATCTTGTGTAGAGAGTTCCATGCGCCTGCATCTCTTCAAAAAAGTCTTGTGACACGGATATGAGCGTCTGGAGCTCAGGGACAACTCTTGGGGTCTCCCGAACCTCCACATAGTTGGCGACTGCCTCGAAAAGCTCCTTGAGCCGGAGAGAGTAGTTGTCCGGGAGGAAGGGGATGATAATTGTTCGGCCAGGGGCGCTGTTCAAAGCTCGCATTAGCTGCTGCCGGGCTTCGGGGACGGTACGTAGTGATGGGACACCAGCCAGAATGCCAGTGAGGCGCCGCTCAGTATCCATGACGGCTCCGGCCAACTTGCTGATCTTCAGAATGCCTTGTTCGGTTTCTGTTACGCCGGCTGCATTGAGGAAGTCTGATTTGACGACTTCGTCGACCAAGTTGAGGACGCGGATACGAGCATCAATATCTACCTCGAAGGCCTGAGTGCGCGCCGAGATGAGGCGAAGCAGGGATGCGCAGATGACACGGCGGACGGTAGCCGAGTTGGATCGTGTAAAGAGAGGATCGCTGTCTGAGCTTGCTGCATCCTCGAGGAGAGCTGCGGCCAACTGGCTCAGCAGGTGGGATCCTGTGGGGTGCTCGTCGGGGTTCGACGAGATGTGTATCAGCACTTCATCCAAGCGAGCCGCGAGGGCATCAATATCATCCGGCTGATGCATGATCGTTGAGGGCATCGCGCCTCCTCTAGCCAAGATCGCTGATCGTGAACCTACAGCCAGTCACTATCTCTCTGGGCCTCAGGAGGTGTACTCGATTGAGGCAGCACCATACTGGCTAGATTAGATGCGCCAACGTGATCGAGATTCCTCTGCAGGCTTGGGCCTCCATCCGACTACCGATCCCATCTAACCATAGATAAGGTGTGTGCTGGCACGTAAGTGCCCATCTACTGCTGAGGGGCGGTGCCTTCTACGAGTAGCTTGGCCCGTCATGCCTCTCCTACGCGGGTCATCTCGTAGAGAAGCCAGCGGGGCACCTGCGAGAAGGTGGCCTCGCTGTTCATTCCTCGCCTCGCGCGATCCAACTGATCGTGCCGTCATCAAACTTGCTTAGATCTTTCGGACGCTCTCATGTCAACTGGATGCATAGGTGCCTTCTTCCAACGCTTGGAGATGGCGTTAACCATCCATGCGGCACCGCGCTTGCCTTGCTCATCGTCATCGGACCTGCAATAAGGTGCCGTACTCTCCCAGTTTTTGCCACGCGCTTCTTCCTCCTGGCCTGATCGGATCCTCCCTAAAGTAACCTCTATCCATGACCGATCTTCCCGGGTATGGGTTTGCGAGAGAACCGTCGAGGCTGGCTTAGGATGATTAGCTGGGGATCCTGGGCCATTTTCATGGGAGCATTCAGTGTGGACAAAGGCAGGCCGGGCGAAGCCTCTCCGTGGATCCATTTTCCTCTCTATCTCCAGGAGCGCTGTCGAGATATTTCGGTTCAGAGAGGCCGGTCCTCGTCATGAGGATGGACCTCGATCGCCTGCTCAAGCTGCGGCTTGTAGTCGCGAGGGTTGGCGAGATGGACCTTGCCAAGTGGTGGAATACCAGCGGGCAGCTGGGACCCCTGGGGGCTTCAGTTCTGCGTCGGGGCTTCCCGCGAACCCATCACTTCGCCCAAGCTCGGTCCGTTTTCGCCGTTGCAACCCAGCGATGCCGGGAGGTCTACGACCCTCCCCGCTCAGTCACGCTCTGGGACCTACCGGCCGATGTGGAGGACGAGTTCGAGTTGGCTTGGGAACGTTGGATCGACGATGCAGCTCGATGGTCGCCCCTGTTTGCGGAGCTCCACTCTTGTTCGAGCGATCTCGAGGCAGCGCTCCTCCGGTTCGGCCTCGTCACTGAGGCTCACATCGCGAGCGTCGGGCGCTTGCGGCGCTCTGCCGAATTGAGAGCGGTTCAGCTACCCGGTGAATTCACCGGATCCGATGATGACATCAGCTTGCTCGCTCTGGCGTTTGCCAGAGGGGAGGTTAGCAGCTTGTCCTTGCCACACCAGTCGTGGGGTGGCAACGCATGATGGCCCGGACACGAGCGAGCACTATCTCGTCTTTCACCATCGTGAAGGGAGCGATGATTCCCGAAACCTACGAGGTGCTAGCGCGCTGGGACTTCGAGGAATCCAAAAAGGCGAATCTTGACCGACTTCGTGACGAGAACTTCATTGGAGCTAAGAGCTCGACTTGGCTACGAGACGTCGCGAAGGTACTCAACCGCAGGCTCGAGCCAGGCGGACGAGACCGCGCTCTGGTGATTCTCGCGAAGGGCGGGTGCTCACTCGACGAGTGGAAGCCGATCCTGCTCTGGCACATCACGCGGGACGAGTTCCTCTTGCGCGACTTTCTGATCAACTGGCTGTTCGTGGCCTACGATGAAGGTGCCTTTCGGGTGCGTCCCCAAGCCCTTCACAACTACCTCAAGTCGATCGGCACCCGAGGGGGCGAGACGGAGCACGGCTGGACGGGGGCCACGCTCGCCAGAGTCGCCGCCGGCCTGCTCAAGATGAGTGCAGACTTCGGGATGCTCAGGGGTGGCGCCGTGAAGGAGTTCGCCGGCTACCACCTGCCCGAGCGGAGTTTGCTCTATCTCCTCCACGCCGTTCTCGAACGTGAGGATGACAGCCCGCAGCGCCTTGTCGACTCGGCCGAGTGGCGCATGTACATGATGCGCTCCAGCGACCTGGAGAGCGAGCTCTTGCGGCTTCATCAGTTTCGGCAGCTGGACTACCAAGTGGCGGGGAGCCTCGTACAGCTCACTCTGCCTTGTGGAGACCCACTAGCATACGCCCAGGAGATGGTGCGATGAGCGACCTAGTGGAGCGGCTTACGGGTCGTCTTGAGCCGGTGCTCGCGTTGCCCGATCCGCGCCCCGCAATCAGCGCCTACCACGACATGCCTTACGCGCTGTTCCGGTACGAGCCGGAGGATGAGTTCGAGACGCGACGCCAGATCACCATGCTGCAGACGCGTCTTGAGCAGAGCGGGAAGCGCGTCTTCCGCATCTCACTCGCCAAATGCCTCGAAGAAGCGATGATCTCGATACAGCCACTCGACGACTGGTTCGAAGCAGAAGGCAGACATGGCATAGGAACGGTCGTGGAGACCATCCACGAAGTGCTCTCGGAGCACACTCCGCTCGTGGATCTGGTGGCATCGCAGATGCCCGATGACCCGGATCCCCTCCGAGACGTGGTCTTCATCTCCCGCACCGGCGCCTTGTTCCCCGTCTACCGCACGTTCTCCCTCCTCGAGCAGCTCAAGGGGCGTGTCGTTGTCCCGACGGTGCTCTTCTACCCCGGAACGCCTGACGGCGCGGCGGGGCTGCGCTTCATGGGAGTGCTCGAAGCCGAACACAACTATCGGCCCAAGGTCTTCTGACAGGTGACGACAATGGGCCCTTCCCACATTCGAGACCTCTTCGCTAACGACGTCACGCGACAGATCGAAGAAGTCATCAAGGTCGACCAGACCGATGAAGAGATCATCAAGTTCGAGATCGACGAATACGTCGTCACGAACGCGATTGGTCGTCACTACGAAGAGATCCTCGATCTCTACGCACAGACTCCGAACAAGCCACACGAAGGCGTCGCCATCTGGGTGTCGGGTTTCTTCGGCTCCGGCAAGTCCAGCTTCGCCAAGATGCTCGGGCTTGCTATCGAGAACCGAGCGATTGCGGGGGTACCGGCCGGCGAGCGGTTCGCGGCCCGGACAAGCAACAAGAACAAGGTCCTGCTCAACCAGATCGCCGAGAAGATCCCGACGCACGCGGTGATCTTCGATGTCTCAACCGATCGCGGCATACGAAGTGGCAACCAGACACTCACCGAGATCATGTACCGGCTGTTCCTGGAGAGCCTCGGGTACCCGAAGGATCTCGACCTTGCTGAGCTGGAGATAGGCCTCGAGTCCGACGGTGATCTCGATCGGTTCAAGGCGGCATTCGAGAGCATCACCAACGGCAAGAAGTGGGACGAGCGAAAGGGCGTGGTCGCTTTCGCTCTGAGCGAGGCCAGCGCAGCCATGCGAACGATCCGGGCCGACATTTTCGAAGACAACGACTCCTGGGCTGACAAGCACGTTGGCAAGGCCGATATCAGCGCCAAAAAACTTGCTCAACGTGTGGCCGAGCTAAGTGCCAAACGCAAGCCCGGTCACTCTGTGATCTTCGTGATCGACGAAGTTGGTCAGTTTGTCGCACGTGACGTCCAGAAAATGCTCGATCTCCAGGGAATTGTTCAGCAGCTGGGAATCTACGGTCGGGGTAAGCACTGGCTGGCTGTTACCTCGCAGGAGCAATTGGGGGAGCTCGTCGGCGGCCTCGACGACAGCCGAATCGAGCTGGCCAGGCTGATGGACCGGTTCAAGCGACAGGTCCATCTCGAACCATCGGACATCTCAGAGGTCACGAGCAAGCGAGTCCTGGCGAAGAATGCGGCCGCACAGACCGAGCTCGCCAAGTTGTTCGAAGCTCACCGAGGTCAGCTGACGAATCACACGCGCCTCAGCGCCGACATCACCCTCCCGGAGCTGAGCCGTGACGCGTTCATCGACCTGTATCCGCTCCTGCCCTACCAGGTCGATCTGATCATTCAAGTGGTCTCCGGTCTGCGGACGCAGGGCGGGGCCAGCAAGCACGTCGGCGGAGCGAACCGAACAATCATCAAACTGGCGCAGCAGCTTCTGATCCATCCTGACGTGGCGCTCGCGGAGCACGCCATTGGTGACCTCGCTCGGCTTGATCTGATCTACGACCTGATCGAGTCGAACATCGCGGGTGAGGTCCGAGGCAAGATCAACAAGATCCCGGAGCAGGTCGACCATCTGATGGCCCAACCTGTGGCAAAGGCGATCTGTTTGCTCCAGTTCGTGAAGAGCGTCCATCGCACCTCCGAGAACATCGCGGCATCGCTCTACCCTGCCCTTGGAGCACCGTCGCAGCTTGAGACGATCAAGAAAGCACTGCGTGCCCTCGAAGCTGCGCATCTCGTCCGCCACAGTGATGGCGGCTACCGGATACCAACGCCGGCCGAAGACGACTGGGATCGTGTTCGCAACGGCATTAGTCCGAAGCCCAGCGACACGAAGCGCATACACCGGGAGGTCCTCACCAGCTTTTGGAAGCCCCAGCCGGCCCACACCCTGCTCGATGTAAAGCCATTCAAGGGTGGGCTCGTGGTCGACGGTCGCGAGGAAGAGAAAGGTGATCTCGCCGTCCATCTCGCCCTGGCGGAGGAAGGAAGCGGGTTCACGACGACGGCCCAGGAGCTTCGGACCCGCAGCCAGCAAGTGGAAGATACAATTTTCTGGGCGGTTCCGCTTACGAACGCGATCGACCGCGAGACGGTCGAGCTGTTCCGATCCCGCGAGATGGAATCCCGCAAGGGTCGCGACGCTCGTACCGCTGACGAGACGGCGCTGATCGCAGAAGAGCGAACACGCGGGAGACGTCATCTCAACGAGCTTCAGCGGTTGCTCCGGTCCGCGTGCCTCTCTGGGTCTGCCTATTTCCTAGGGAACGATCGGAGTCCCGACGATCGGGCGACCGACGTCGGTAAAGCAGCCTCGACCATTCTGGCGCAGGTCCTGCCCGGCGTGTTCACGAGGTTCGGCGAGGGTGCTGCTAAATCCGGCGACGTGAAGCGAGGTCTTGACGCTCTTCTCAGTGCTACTGACCTGCAGGGCCTGTCTTCGGTATTCACCGAGTTGTCTCTGCTGCGCGATGAAGGCGGCAAGACGGTTTTCGACATCGACGCCCCGGCCCTCCGCGAGCTCTTCTCCGAAATCGAACACGGGGCGAACTACGGCCAGAAGGCCACTGGCAAGTCTCTGAGTGAGAAGCTCGGTCGGGCACCATTCGGCTGGGACTTCGATGTCGTTCGCCTGTTTGTCGCGGTCCTCCTCCGCGCGGGCGCCATACAGATGACCCACAAGTCGCAGCCGGTGGACTCAGCGACGTCGGTTGCCGCCAAGGAGGCGCTGACCAACAACAACTACTTCCGAGCGGCGTCGTTCCAACCGAAGAAGGGCGTCGACTTCGCCGAGATCGCTAAGGCCGCTGATCACTTTAAGGCCACGTTCGGTGTCGAGATCAAGGAGCTTGCCCTCTCGCCAGTCGTTGCCCAGATCCAAGAGGCGGTTGTCGGCTGTCAGGACGAGATCGAGGGCGCGCGTGATCTCATCGTGCAAAACCGGCTTCCCGGACTGGCCGTTCTGAATGACGCTCTCGCGCAGATGAAGACGATCCAACGGAGCACCGAGAGCGCAGCTGTGGCTGAGTTCAACTCCTCGTTTCAGACGATTAAGGACGGCATTCGGCGTGCGGCCGAGCTAAGCAATGTCCTCACTGGTAATGTGATCGAAGATTTTCGGCGAGCTAAGCGCACCATGCAGACGGAATGGCCGGTTCTCGACGAGGATCCCGGACTGGGTGCGGAGGTGCGTGACAACGCGCAGCGACTCGCAGATCTGATGGAACGGGAGACTTTCTTCCGAGATCTGGTGGAGATCGATCAGCGATCAGCAGCGATCAATGAGGAGTACCGCCGCCGGTTCGACGAAGCGTTGGCTCAGAAGGTAGCCGTGTACCGAGACGCGACCGACCTTCTGGCCGACACCCCCGGCTGGGCCGAGCTGAGCGATGAAGCGAAGGAGCAGATCGCCAAGCCAATCCGGATGCACGCGGATGATGACGGCGCCGCGCAGCTCCCGATCGCACAGCTTCGGGCGGACCACGACGCGTGCGTTTCTCGCCTGCAGACCGCGATCCAAACAGTTCACCAGATGGTCGAGGGGGACCGAGTCGCAACGGTGAACGTTCAGCCGTTCTTTCGCGGCGGGGTCGAGGACACCGAGCAGCTGGAGGCCGCTCTCGCAGGGCTGCGCGAGGAGTGCGAGCGGCTAATCGCCGATGGCAAGAAGATCGTCGTTCAGTAACCGAGATGGAGCGAGAACTACGCACCGCCATCGGATCGACTGCACAGAGCCTCAGACGGCTGCTCGAGACCGAGTTCCTCGAGCAGCTTGAGGGCACGTACGACATTCACGAGACGGGCAAGATCGAGGACAGTCCCGCACACCTCGCACCGAGGGAGAGAGTCACTCGCTCGAAGATCGTGGGTGCGATCCAATATCACCAGTCATTCGGGCTCGATGAGCGTGAGTCCGTCGGTCACTTCGTTCGAGACGCTGCATTCACCACGCTGAACCGGTTCGTCGCGCTCAAGATGCTTGAGGCGAGGGAGCTTGTGCAGCAATGCATCACCGGTGGCGGAGACTCGGCTGGCTACCGCGAGTTCGTCGGGCTGGCACCAGGAGTGGAACGGCTCGCGGAGGGCAGTGGGCACCGCCTCTACCTCGAGTCCCTGTTCGACGAGCTCTCCGCCGAGGTCAAGGTCTTGTTCGACCGGAGAGACGCTGCCAGCCTGTTGTGGCCCAGGCACAACATCCTGGTCAGTCTTCTCGATGAACTTAACCGGCCCACCCTCACCAAGGCCTGGGGTAACGACGAGACGATTGGCTGGTTCTACCAGTTCTTCAACAGCAAGGAGGAGCGGCAAAAGATGCGCGACGAGAGTCAGGCGCCGCGCAACAGCCGGGAGCTTGCCGTCCGTAACCAGTTCTTCACGCCGCGCTACGTCGTGCAATTCCTTGTCGACAACACCGTAGGTCGTGCCTGGGTGGAGATGACGGGGAACCAGACGGAGCTAACCAAAATGTGCGAGTACTTCGTTGAGCTTGAAGATGAGCGACCAGACCGACCGTTCAAAGATCCGCGGGACTTCAGGATCCTCGACCCTGCATGCGGCTCTGGCCACTTCTTGCTCTACTCCTTCGGTCTCCTCGAGCAGATGTATCTGGAGGCATGGGAGCACTCGCTATGTAGTGAGGGACGGGAGTCGCTGCGCGAGAACTACTCGAGCCTGGACCAGCTCCAATGCGATCTACCGCGGCTAATCCTTGAGGAGAATCTGTTTGGCGTCGATATCGACCCACGTGCAGCGCAGATCGCCGCGCTGGCACTGTGGCTACGCGCGCAACGCTCCTGGAAAGACGCAGGCGTGTCAGCGGCCGACCGTCCCAAGATCAATCGAACGAGGATCGTCGTCGCGGAACCGATGCCCGGCGACGCGGACATGATCAACGAGTTCGCTGCCACCCTCTCACCGCCTTTGCTCGCTGACCTCTTCCGACACATTGTCACCAGCATGGCCCTGGCCGGCGAGATGGGCACCCTCGTCAGAGCCGAGGCGGCACTCGCGGAAGGGATCCACGGAGCGCGAGCGGCATTCGTGAGCCAACAGATCCAGCCGCAGTCACTTCCCGGATTCGAACCGGAGACACGGCAGGGCGAGCCCGATTTGTCGGGCATCGACGACGACTTATTCTTCGTCGAAGCCGAACAGCGCCTTGTCGATGCCCTGGCCCGGTACGCCTCTCAAGGCCAGGGGGCGCAGAGTGCTCGTCGCAGGCTGTTCGCAGAGGATGCTGCCCAAGGCGTCGCCCTCCTCGAAATCCTTCGCGAACGATTCGACGTGGTCTTAATGAACCCTCCCTTCGGGTCTGGGAGCCTGAAGGCGAAGAAGGTCTTCGAAGGGGCCTACCCGAGAACGAAGAACGACGTATACGCCGCGTTTGTTGAACGAGGCATTCAGCTCCTCATGTCTCATGGAATGCTTGGTGCAATCACGTCGAGAACTGGCTTCTTCCTCTCCAGCTTTCAGAAGTGGCGGGAAGAGATCATTCTCGAGGAGGCGCCGCCGCTTGTCGTCGCGGACTTGGGCCAGGGCGTACTGGACGGGGCGTGGGTCGAGGTCGCCGCCTATTGCTTGGAGGCTCGATGAAAGCGGTGTTCCTCGATGCACGACAACTGGGCGATAAGGGCGCGGGCCTCCTACGTTCAGCTGCCCAACCTCGTGCTGCAGTGCACGTTGCTGATGTTCGGAAGTTCCGTTTAGTGCCTCAGTCGCCGCTTTGCTACTGGGTCTCCGACAGTCTGCGTACCCCGTTCGCCGTATTCGACACGCTTGGAACCGAGACGCGCCAAGCGTGGTCTGGCGCGACCACCATGGATGACTTCAGGCATGCCCGCGCCTGGTTTGAGCTACCTGCGGGCTCAGCACGCAGCGATTGGCCTATCTTCAGCAAAGGAGGGCATTACCAGCGCTACTACCTCGCGCTATATCTCTGCGTGGACTGGAGGCTCGATGGGCGGGAAATGAAGGCGCGGATCTCGTTCTTGCGCGAGTCTCGGGGTCATGGCCACCAGTGGACAGCGGTCCTCAATGGCTACAAGAATTACCTTGAGCCAGGCGTCTACTGGTCGCGTCGAAGTCTGAAAGGGTTGACCGCAAGAATCCTTCCAGCAGGTGCCATCTTCTCGGACAAGAGCCCTTTGTTGATTACCGAACGGCACTCGGAGCTGTTGCCGCTTCTGGCGATAATGAACTCTTCAACCTTTCGCTATTTAGTTTCAATGCAGATGGCAGCCGGCTCCTTCGAGGTCGGTGTTGTCAACCGAACTCCCGTTCCTGACCTAGACGGCGAGATAGTTGAGTCTCTCG
>Ga0136623_10000084_pt1 | contig 21717 bp, 20 predicted proteins | sample AntDrymUQ4492106_2_FD_104656 | JGI IMG/M metagenome (GOLD analysis project Ga0136623, IMG submission 104656) | Polar desert sand microbial communities from Dry Valleys, Antarctica - metaG UQ449 (21.06) | ecosystem: Environmental > Terrestrial > Soil > Desert | place: Antarctica: Dry Valley...
CTGACTCAGGCTGAAAAGCTTGTGCTGCACAATGCCAACCTGACGCGCACAATGGCCCAGATTGGCAACACGGTGCGAGACGTGTTTGCCCTCAAACAGGCGCTTGAGACGTTGGTGATCTCGCGCCTCAATATGATCCGGTCGATTAAGTCGCGCCTGGCCAGTGGCATCTTCGATCCCGAGGCCGATCTGCGCGATTTTGAAGATTACCTGCGCAACTCTATTGGTCGGACGGCGCAGGACAAGATTGCAACGATGAATCGGATTGCGATGTTCGATGCGACACTGGCGCGCCTCTATCACGATCTGCAAACCGCCGAAGCCAGGCAAGCCGGCGCAGCACTCCAGATGAAGCAGGCGAAAGAGAAGCTTGACGCTGAATTAGCGAAACCTCAGACCGAACAGTGCGCCACTTGCATCTCGGATTTGAAGCTGGAGATTGCAACCTGCGAGAAGATGATTGCTGACCTGGACACTCACATCTCGAACCTTTCTACGCAAATTGAAGAGCGAGTCAAGCGGTACAACCTGACGATGGAAGAGCGCGTGCGAATTGCCAATCGCGTGAAGGCCACGGATGAAGCGTGGAATAACCTGAACATCGTTAAAGACAGCATCTTCACCGCGATTGAAAGGGGCGGCATGCCGTCTCCTTCACCGCGATAACCTTAGGGCGTTTACAAACCCAAAAAGATCACCAGACGGACACCAGACTTATGAACATCAGGCGGTCATTGCGATTTGTCATTCTCTTCGCGTTTCTCTTGTTGCCGGCTATTGCACAGGCACAGGCCCCGACTCCGACGCCGACCCCGGCGAGAGCGCTCTCGGAGAATATCGCGGGGATGACCCAGAGGGCTGGTTCACTGCTGCCGTACCTCGAAAATGAGATCGTCTCAAAACTGATTGGGTGGTTTGAACTGCTTGCGTGGATCGCAGGCAACGTCCTGGCGGGCTTCGCGATGCTGCGCGTCATTCGTGAAGATAACGGCGAAGGTCCTAACCTGTACTGGTGGTTCGGCAGATTGGCGCTGTTCTTCGTGTTGTCAGGAACAAGCTTGGCGATCATCAACACGATGACTGCGGTCGGCTACGAAATCGCCAATGGAAACGAATCAGGCCAGCAATCAGTCCTGCAAGAGGTGTATTTAGCGCAGCGCGAAAGCTTCAACGATTCCTACACCAAATTCCAGCAGAACATGTTCACCGTCCAGGTCGATGGCCGGGAGACCGCGATTGAGCCTGTGTCGCTGGGAAGTGAATCAGTGCTGGGCATAATCGTCGATACCGAGAGTACGATCCAAGACTTTGACCGAAAGGCAGATGTCTCTCAGTGGAGCATTTCAACGATGATGACCTGGCTCAACTTCGAGCGCGCTTTGATTGAGTTCGGTGATCTGATTCTGGTAATCCTTGCGGCTGCTCTCACACTTGGGATGAAGCTTGCGATGCCATTCATGATCGCCGGCATAGTCGATAGACACATAGCCAGCAAAACCACTTACCCATTCTTCTACGGCCTGATCGCATTAACCCTTGTTTGGCCCTCGGTGTCAAAGATCATCCGGATCGTGGCCTACCTGTGGGGAAACGTCGCAATGGCGGTCGGTGACGGCAATCCTCTATACATATGGAACTATCAGACGATGCGAGCGATCACTGACCCATTGGCCCAGCCGCAATACACGGTTGCGCTGGCTGCCTTCGGCATGGGTCTAGGTGCGCTCTGTCTTTATGGGACGCCGTTTATTTCACTGTACTTCCTGTCGGGGCGTATCTACGAATCAGTAGCAACCGTGGTCTCAAGCTGGACAGGTGCGATGATCGGGGCTGGAATTGAGAAGTACAGCGCCGAGGCGGCCGCTTCAATCAATCGTCAGGCAGAGAACATCCAGTACGGTGCGGGTTACCAGGCAGATGTGACGCGTTCAGGTGGGCAATTGGAAGCGGGAAACATGCGGGCCCAGGGACAACGGACGGCCCATCTGGCTTCGATTCAGTCGGCATTGACAGGGCAGGTGGCGGCGACAGCGGGCGCGGCCACGACACAACGCATGATCATACAAGCAGCGGCAGGCTTCCAGAAGTCACAGGTAAACGCGGATATCGGACGAGGCATTCGTGAGACCAATATCTCGCGAGACCAGCAAGTCGGGACCACCACTGCGGGCGTTACGAAAGAGAAGGTCATGGGGGCGTGGGAATCTCACGCTGCTAAGAATGATTTATGGGGACGCAGTCTCGCCGAGGCAGTTCCTCCAGAGATTCCGATCGTTCGTCCAGCGCTGAGCGGCGGCTTCCAGAACGCAGCAATCGGGAACCGAAATCGAGGCGTCAATCAGACAGCCGACGTTTATCGCGATGGCGTGACTGGGTTGCAGAACACTGCTGCCGATAAATCTGTTGCCAGCAGCCAACAATATCAGGGCGAGATGACGGTGGCGATCAATCAGCAAGCTCGCGAGCAAATCGCCGGAGTGAATGCGGGTGCGGGTCAAGCGACTGGTGGCTATCACCGTGGCGCTGCAGAAGCCCGTGCTGGTGTTGACCAAAACTATCGTTTTGAGCTTGGTGCTAATAAGCGAATCTACGGCAGCCAGGTTGATGCTGCCGGACAGGTCCGCGATGCCGGACTTCAAGCCGCTTCGTTACGTCAAGCCGCGGCGGTCATTGCTGCCGTCGGGCGCGAGATTTCGAGAGAGGTTGGACAAGGGATGCGTATACGATTCTGATTCCGGCTTGCGGAACTTCTATCATCGACCTTCTTTGAGAATGACAAAAAAGAAACCGCCCATCGCGACCAAAGCCCTTGTCCTCGTAGAGCTGATTGAGCGCCGAATCTATCTCGTTCGAGGACACAAGGTGATGCTCGATAGCGAGCTGGCAGAACTCTATCAGGTGCCAACCAAGGTCTTTAACCAAGCCGTCAGCCGTAACCGTAGTCGATTTCCCGAAGACTTCATGTTTCAGTTGAGTCCAGAAGAAGACCAAGTTTTGAGGTCACAATTTGTGACCTCAAAGACGGGGAGAGGCGGTCGAAGATACCGCGCATATGTATTTACTGAACAAGGGGTCGCTATGGTTGTCTAGCGTGCTCAATAGTGAACGTGCGGTGCAGGTCAACATTGCCATAATGCGAGCCTTTGTCCGCCTCCGCGAAATGCTGTATTCAAACAAAGAATTGGCGGCAAAGCTCAATGCGCTGGAAAAGAAATATGATAGCCAGTTCGGTGTAGTCTTTCAGGCAATTCGCAAACTTATGCAGCCGACACGATCCCCGGAGTCTCGGCGGATCGGCTTCAGATCAAGTGAAAAGGACTGAGAGAGTATTAGTACGAACGGAATCGCGGGAGTACCAATCATCAAGAAGAGGGCTTCTCACGGTTAGACGCCAGTCTTAATGCGCTGCCGTGCGCGTTCAATGCGTTGGTAAAGCGAAACTCTGTCAGTGCGTAGGAGGCGCGCGGCTTTGCTATGACTGCCAGTTTGTTTTCGTAGCTGCTCATAAGCACGGAGCAGCATGCGGTCAAGGAAATCATCGAGTGAGTCATTTTCACGAAAGATGATGGGCATCTGAGTAGCCATCTCGGATAATAGACTGGCGGGTAAAGCTCGAAAGATTGCTTCTATTGTTATTAATTCGCTTTCGAATGTCGTCGCTACAAGTCGTTCTATCACGTGGCGAAGCTGCCGGACGTTACCTGGCCATGAATACACAGACAAGGTTGTCAGACCAGCTTCTTCGATCTTGTGACGGTATGGGCATTTCATCTTCTCATCGGCCTGGCGAAGGAAGTATTCGATAAGAAGTGGTATGTCAGACGAACGCTTACGCAACGGAGGGGTGTCGATTGTCAGTACGGCGATTCTATAGAAGAGATCGTCCCTGAATTTGCCCACACCGATGTCTTGGCCCAGGTTGCGATTAGTGGCCGCAATCACACGGACATCGACGGAGATCTCAATGTGACAGCCAATTGGTCGGACTGCGCTTTCTTGCAAAACACGTAGGAGTTTGACCTGACAAGCGGGAGACATTTCTCCAATTTCGTCTAAAAAGATGGTTCCCATGTGGGCGGCTTGGAAGAGACCTTTTTGTTTCTGATTAGCTCCAGTGAAAGCGCCTCGTTCGTAGCCAAAGAGTTCTGATTCGAGCAGAGTTTCGCTGAGCGCGCCACAGTTGATCGAAATGAACGGCAGTGCCGCGCGTTCACTTTGTTGATGGATAGCGCGGGCTACCAACTCTTTACCGGTGCCCGATTCGCCAGTGATCAGAACGGTAAGATCGCACCGGGCTGTTGTCTCTATGTGGTGAGCAAGAGCCTTCATCGACGGAGAGTTGCCAATGATGCCAATGTCCTTTAGAGAGAATTTCGAATTCACCATCATTTCCCATAGCTCGTCCGTCATCACCGATGAGGACCGGGTTTGGTTTGCACCCCTATACCTTGAAAGACGGGTAATGGGGTGAATCTGTGGCGCTAGAAAAACAAATCCCTTTCGACTCGCTAGACGATGGCATTCGAGAGGCGGTTAGGGCTCTAGCTGAGGCGGGGGTTGAAACGTTTGAATCTTGTCAGGGTGGCGAGGGTCACGCCTACCCGGTTCCTACAGTGCGCTTTTTCGGACAACGGGAAGAGGGGTGGCGGGCGTTAGCAGTGGCGCAGGCCGTCAGACTTGGAGTGTTGGAGTTGAGGCGTGTATGGCCGATCAACGATGGAGAGCCTACAGGCCCGTGGTGGGAAATGACCTTCCGCACCACGGGCCAATAGGCAACTGTTGTTATTTGGGCTTGGGCAAACCAGCACACTCTTTACAGAGCGGCCTACCGCCCGTACCCTCAACACGGTTCTCCTTCTCGATGTTGTTGCCCGTGTTGCAGTCGGTGTCATTGTGATGGACAAAAGGATCATTCGGAAGCTTGGAATGCCAAGCACTTACTTTAGACATTTTGTTTGCGCTCCTCAACGCTCTTTTAATTGATTTCCCCACTTGCTCTAGGGCGACCGCACGCTTGCATGTCCGCTCAAGCATCCATACTACACTTGAGGGCATCAGACTGTCAAGCTAGAGCGGTCAAGCAGTGTCTGTGACTGGTAGTTGGCTGTGACCGTGTAAATTATCTATATTGACAGCCTATAGGGAGTAGTACTAAAGTGCCGCCCATGCAAAAGCGGTCAAGCACGAACAAAAGGCGAACGCGCAAAGGGAATGGTACTGCTGTTTCCGTTGTTAATGCTGCAATCATTAACGAAAGCGTACTCAAACCAGTCGAAGGGAAAAACCCTGCGGCGGTTGCCTTAGGGAGACTTGGCGGCCTTAAAGGTGGCAGGGCTAGGGCTGACAAGCTCTCTGCTCGGAGACGAGTAAGCATCGCTCGAAAAGCCGCCCGTGCCAGATGGGAACTCGCTTCCTCCAAATAATTCACGATCTCCGTTGTCCTCCTCGCGGCGACTGAAGGCGAGTTTAGAAGCGTTCCAACTCACGTTTCCCTGAAGGATGAACTAGACCCCTATGACTCTATTAGTTGCCCTGCGGGGCTCTGATGGCATTGTCGTAGCCTCTGACAGTCGCGGAACTTTTGGTGACCCGAGAGGTGTAACGGCGCAAAATGACGCACAAAAGAAGCTTTATCGAGCGTCTAAGTATTCGACAATCCTGACCGCTGGGAGTGGCGAATTGGGCGCGACAATCATGGCCGAAGCGTTGAACTTGATCCAAGACGACGATGGCGTGAGCGTGGTCTTAGACAAGATACGGAACCTTGTTCGAGCAAAGTACGTAGATTGGTTCCCTGGGTTTGCTATGCAGCCCAATGACGACGGCGATCCGGTGAGACCCGACCTCGCGTTACTGGTTGCAGGTTACGACGTGACGGCTGGAAAGGACCCGGAGCAGAAGATTTTTCAGCTTGTCAGCCAACTAGATTTTGCCCCGATGCTTCATAACTATGGGTTTGCATTGGTGGGCGTAGCCCAGTACGGACTGTATTTACTCAACAGGCTGTACCAGGACGATTCCACCGTAGAGCAGTTGAGGGCGTTGGCTGCCTATGTGATAACTGAAACAGCTACACAAGACGGGAAAGTTGGTGGTCCCGTCCAAATGGCGATTATAACGCCCGCAGACGGAACTAGAGAGCTTCCCCAAAACGAGATTGACGAAATTGTGACTAAAAACGAGCGCAAAAACACAGGCCTACAAGATTCCTTCTTCAAGGAGAATTAGCCATGCCGAACCAAGAAGAAATCATCGCCGTGAATGCTCCTACTGTAGAGTACTACCAAGACAGTAAATCTTGGTCCAGCTATCCTCTTGGCATTGTATATTCGATATACCTTGCTAACGGAATGGTAGTAACTTCACCTAAGACATTCGAGCGGTTCAGCGAAACCAAACATTCCACACCGCACCCTAAGTCACCCGAAACCCAAAAGCGGTAAGTAACTCCAACCAAACCTGAGCGCCCTTCGCTTTTTAGCGAACCGGCGCTCTTTTGTCCTTGACTGCTTGACCGCTCAAGCATATAATGTCCGTGTTGAAAAGGCAAAGGCCCTAACGGCTGTAACCGCTAAGGCCCTTTTGAAAACCGAACGCGATTGCTCACGTCAGTCTCCATGCAAAGCTGATTTTGAGCCAATCGCTACTGAAAGGCAAGGCTCAAAATGACGTGTCACAATTGCAAAATCGAAGCTAAGAAAGCCGGGAAAGACCGCAAGGGAAACCAACGCTATCGCTGCGTCCAGTGCAAGCACAGATTCCAAGCGGAACGCGAAGCACTGTTAGGCAATATGTATCTGCCTGAAGATAAGGTGCTGCTTTGCCTGAGTCTCATGCTTGAAGGCAATAGCATCCGATCCATTGAAAGAATTACGGGCGTAACCAAACAGACCCTATTGAATCTCTTGGTTCTCGCTGGCGAACAGTGTGGCCGCGTAATGAAGGAACGGATCAAGAGCGTTGCCGTTCGTGACGTAGAAGCGGATGAAATGTGGGCCTTTGTAGGCATGAAGAAAATGACAAAGCTACATAAAGAAGTCACCGATCCAAAGGTGGGCGATGCTTATACCTTTGTCGGTATTGAACGAAATACAAAGTTAATTCTCGCGTGGCATCTTGGCGACCGCGACGTTCCCAACACAGAGGCTTTTACTGAAAAGCTGAACCGCGCTACCACTGGTTACTTTCAACTAACTACAGACGGTTTCGCGGCCTACCCGCAAGCTGTCTCTTACTCCTTAGGTGTTCGCGTTGACTACGCGCAGTTGATCAAAGTTTATGCGACTAACCGCGAGGGTGAGCAAAAATATTCGCCACCTGAGGTGGTGGAAACAATAACGAAGCCTTTAATCGGCGACCCCGACCCTAGAAGAGTATGCACATCAATAGTAGAGCGTTCAAATCTCAGCATGCGAACGTCCATCCGTAGGCTGACCCGCCTAACCAACGGCTTTTCTAAAAAGTGGGACAACCTAAAAGCGGCCCTTGCTCTATACTTCGCCTATTACAACTTTTGCCGGATTCATTCCAGCATCCGTTGTACTCCGGCGATGGAGAGCGGCCTTACGGGTCACGTTTGGACTCTGAAGGAGTTGCTTGCAGCGTAGGGGAAAACATGACAGAGCAAACAGAATACGAGGGCCACCAAAATCAACACCACACAATCACCCCATTACCGAAAGACGGGAGTATTGGACAGAAATTCCAATTTACGCGAGAATACTCCCCACTTTTATTGAGTTTTGTTCGCTTCCCGACCTGCGAGCGAGTCTTTTTTTGATCGAGGCTGGAATTTCAGGCCGAGTCTCCCGTCTACAACAGATATAGAGCGAATTAAAACGAACAGGGATGAACTCGTCTTCGTGGATCACACCTAATTAGGTAAGGACATGAGATCAAGAAAACCAGCGAATGGCTTTCGAGACGGAAGCAAGCGAAAAGCGGTCAAGCTCGGCATTGTCATCGCGCTGATTGCTTCTCCAGCCGTCTCAGCGCAAAGCGAAGTAATCCCCCCCGGAAAGAACATCGAAACCATCGGAGTTCCGCCTATTCCAGCCTCTTTGGCTCATGAAGTCGATCCATACAAGAGCATCTACGGATTGCCGTTGGCCGGATGGGATCCGCAGAAGCGTGAGATTTGGTTAAAAGGGCTTTCAAGTGTGACGTGGGTCTCTCGCGTCAAGAGTCCTGGAACCGCGTCTGAACGCTCGTCCATTTATATCCTGGCGAATGGTATCTATGACATTTACCTACAACCCCAGGGCAAGTACCTCGCTTATACCAGAGATGCAAACGGTAACGAGTCGTTTCAACTTTATCTTTACGAGATCGGTAGAGGTAATTCCACGCTTCTTTCGGACGGAAGATCGAGGAATACGGAGCCAGTCTGGTCCAATGCCGGCGACAAAATAGTCTACAGCTCATCTCCCGCAGGAACTTCAGGAGTCAGTCTCCGCGTACTTGATCCCTTTGATCCGAAAACTGACCATCTACTCGTCCAATCATCGGGTAGTTACTTTAAGGCCTACGATTGGTCGCCGGATGACAAACAAGTTGTCTTTTGTGATTTTACTTCAAACACAGTAAGTACCTTGTGGTTGGTTGATGGCACCGGCAACAAGGTGCTGCTGTCACCTAAATCAGACGAACGGGAGCTTTACGATTATCCGCAGTTCAGCAAGGACGGTAAAGGGCTCTATGCGGTTACCGATCACGATTCGGACGTCCGGCGGATTGCTTACATCGACTTGGCCTCTCGCAAATTCAGCTTTATCGAGTCCAATCCCAAATGGGATGTTGACGAATTTCAACTTGCGCCTAACGGAAAGACTCTGGCCTTCGTTGCAAATGAGGATGGGATTTCAAAACTGCACATCTTTGATTTGTCGGCTGCAAAAGAGATCACGACACCGCAGTGTCCACCCGGCATCATTTCCGATCTCAAGTGGAACAAAACCTCAACCGACGTAGCTTTCAACTTCAAGTCGCCCCAAACGCCCAATGACGTTTATTCGGTCAATATCGAGACAGGCAAGACGGAGCTGTGGGCCAAGAGTGTGACAAATGGCATCGATACCGGGAAGTTTTCGGTGCCAGAGCTAATTCACTGGATTAGCTTCGACAAGCGAACAATTTCCGGCTTTCTCTATCGACCCCCTGCAGAGTTCAAGGGCAAGCGTCCCGTCATCATAGACATTCATGGGGGCCCTGAGGAGCAGTACCGCCCGGCTTTTGGCTACGAGCACAACTACTTCCTGAATGAACTGGGAGTCGCAAAGATATATCCGAATGTCCGTGGTTCAACAGGGTTCGGAAAGACATTCACAAGTCTGGACAACGGTTTACGCCGTGAGGACGCTGTGAAGGATATTGGCGCCCTACTGGACTGGATTAAGACCCAGCCAGATCTCGATCCTGACCGCGTGGTAGTGCAGGGCGGTAGTTACGGTGGGTATGTGGCTCTCTCAGTGGCGACGAACTATAGCGACCGAATCAGGGGAGTTATCTCTGAAAGCGGCATTTCGAATCTCGCAAGTTTTGTCGAGCGCACCGAAGGGTGGCGACGCGGTCTTCAGCGTTCAGAGTTCGGCGATGAAGGCGATCCGAAGACCAAAGAGTTCCTGGAGCGCATTGCTCCGCTCAATAACGTCCAAAAGATTAAAAAGCCTTTGCTGATCATTCAGGGTCAGAATGATCCGCGCGTTCCTGTAGCAGAAGCTGCGAGGCTTGTTGGCGCGACTAAAGGACGAATTCCCGTCTGGTACGTCCTTGCGAAAGACGAAGGTCACGGATTTGTCCAGACGAACAATCGAAATTACCGAACGTACGCAACCATACTCTTTGTCAAAGAGTTCCTGCTCAAATGAGCGCAACCCTAAACCATAGCCGCAGCGTCATCGCGGCAATAACAAACAGGAGTACCCTTATGAAGAAGTTCAAATCTCTCTTGTCAAGTCTATGTCTTGTTGCAGCCCTGACGCTCACCGTCGCACCGGCAAAGACAGTTTACGCCGACGACAAGGGCGGGCCCCAGGGAGGCTCCAACTCAACCACTTCGAATCCGCAGCCTGAAATGAGTTACGAAGAGATGTTGTGGATCATTATCTTCTGGCTGATGGGTTGGTCTTAACTAGCCTGAATTCAGCTCGTTGGTCCAAGAGCCAGCGCAGGACGAGCACTCTTTGGGTTCGCCCTGCGCTGGAGCTTGGTCGTAAGGCCAAGCAGGAGTAGTCATGTTATCGAGGTTAAGCGTTCTTATTGCTCTTTCGCTCTTACCTATCGTCGCGCTTGCGCAATCAGCGCAACAAGAGGTGCGTACTGAGACGGAGTTGGCGTATGCACTTTGTCGAGTCAGCCTGGATGCGCGGTCAACAGAAGACCTCCTCAGCGCAAACCAGCAACTGGTGAACGATCGACTCTGGACGTCTTTGAATGGCTTGGCTTCGGCCGCCTATTTCAATCAGTTACCTCGGCAGGCGTTGGAAGCTTATGAAGCTGCCATCCTAGTTGCCGATCGGCTGCAAGATTCAAAACTCTTAGCAAAAAGCTATTACAAGATTGGCATCACTTATTCGGGTTTGAATGAGTTTTCGAAGGCGATCGTGTCCTATGAGAAGAGTCGGGCTTACTTTGAACAGGCCGGACTACAGCGGGACCTGATTTACGTCTTTGGAGATCTCGGCGCGCTGTACTTCATTCTGGAAGACTATGTCAAAGCACGCGACTATTCCGAGCGGGCCCTCCCGCTGGCTGACAAGCTGAGAACAGCAACCGCTCCTCCGGGAGCCTGGCCCGATGAGTTTGGTAAGGCCAGAGCCTTGCATACTCTCGGGGAGATCAATTTACGCGACGGCGATCACCCGCGAGCCATCGAAGAACTCCAAATGTCGCTGGCCCTCTACCAGCAATTAAATGGAAAGGGCCGCTCCTACAACGCGAACATCGCCGGCGTTTACGCTGCGTTGGGTAAGGTCTATCCGGAGGCGGGCGATTACGCGCTCGGTCTCTCGTACCTGAACAAGGCCTTAGACATTGTCAGGAATCAGCCGGACCCAAACATGAGGGCGAGTCTGCTCAATAGTATCGGCTACTTGTATATGGAGCAGGAAGACTATGCCCAATCAAGACTGCAGTTTGATCAAAGCTTGAAAATCTATAGTTCAGTGAACAACCAGAGAGAAGAATCAAGAGTGCTTTTGAACCTTGGCGTAATCGAACAACGCCAAGGCAACTATGACGAAGCGTTGCGGCATTTCAGGAATAGCCTACAAGCGGCCAAAGCGACGCAGAGCATCGACGTTCAGGTCGCCGCTGGCGAGGGTATAGGTGTTGTCTTAACGGCTAAAAAGGATCTCACTGGCGCTTTCGAGGCGTTGAATGAAAGCCTCGCAATCGCTAAAGACACAAAGAATAAGACTCGGCAGGGGGAACTCCTTTGGCGCAGTGCACAGACCTATTACGAACTGGGAAATTACTCGCAGTCAGCAGAGCTTGCTGAAAACGCGATCGCCCTGGCTCGCGCATCGCATTTACCCAAGCTCACTTATCTCGCTACTACAACTCTTGGTCAATCTTATGCGGCGCAGAAGAAATTCGAGCTTGCTACCCAAACTCTGAAACAGGCGGTTGAGCAACTCGAAAGGATGCGCTACCAGGTTGCTGGCAGTGAACTTGAGTCACAACGCTTTCTGGAAAACAAAGTCGGTTCTTACCACGCGCTTGTCGATCTGTTTATCAAGCAAGACAGACCTCTCGATGCGCTCCTGTTCGCGGAACGGGCCAAAAGTCGCGTGTTGCTCGATCTCTTGACCGGCGGCAAATCCGATCTAGGGAAGGTCCTGACCCAGAGTGAGAAAGAGGAAATTCAGCGCCTGAATCGAAAGATCTCCGAAATCAACCACCTCATCAAGATTAACGAAAGTTCCGATTCTTCTTACCTGGACTCCCTCTACCGGCAATTGGACGCTGCCCGCCTTGAATACCAATCCTTTCACGATGCTCTCTATGTGGCCCATCCCAGTCTGACGGTTCGTAGTGGTCGGACGGCGTCGCTCACTGACGCCGATATAAATCATCTGACGCTGAAAAGTGACATTGCATACTTGGAATACGTCACCAGCAACGAGCGGGTTTACCTGTTTGTACTGACCGCGAAAAGCGCAAGCGGTGGTCCCGGGTTGAAGGTGTATCCCATTGCAATCAAGCCGGAGGACTTGGCCCGAAAGGTTGATCAATTTCATCAGAGGCTCGCTGATCGACATCCAGACTTTGCCAGCATAGCTCGTGAACTCTACGTGACACTGATCGGACCTGCCGAGCAACAACTTCAGGGCATCAACACCATCTGTATTGTTCCAGACGGCTTGTTGTGGAATCTTCCATTTCAGGCGCTAATGACAGGAAGCAATCATTACCTGATAGAAGACCATGCGGTATTTTATGTCCCTTCTTTGAGCGTGCTTCGTGAAATGACTAAAGGCAAGCCAGGCCAGCCATCGAACAAGGCGTCATTGATCGCTTTCGGCAATCCAGTCATCGGTAAAGATGAACAACGCAATGAAGAGCTGTGTCCACTGCCGGAAGCGGAGACGGAAGTAAGGACAGTCGCCATGACGTTTGGTACGGCAGGTAATAAGGTATTGATCGGACGAGAGGCGAGCGAAAAGACTTTCAGGACATTGGCCCCAACTTATGCAACGATTCATCTAGCCACGCATGGTGTCCTCGACAACAGGCAGCCTCTTTATTCACACTTGCTGCTGACCAAGACGGAAGGCGATCCAGAAAATGACGGTCTACTGGAAGCGCGTGAGATCATGAATATGACTCTACGTGCTGATCTGGTAGTGCTCTCTGCCTGCGAAACCGCGAACGGCAGAATCAGTCCCGGCGAAGGAGTAGTGGGAATGTCCTGGGCTTTCTTTGTAGCCGGCACTCGCTCCATGCTGGTAAGCCAGTGGAAAGTTAACTCGTCTAGTACGTCCCAGTTGATGGCGAACTTCTACCAGCAATCAGATCTTGTTCGGAACAGATCCGGTGGCGCAAATGCAAGAGCACTTCGTGCCGCCGCGCTTCAACTAATGAAAGACGACCGTTATCGTCATCCATTTTTCTGGGCCGGCTTTGTTCTAGTTGGTGTGAATCAGACCCAATGAGATGGCGCGGCAAAGGGGCAATCTACAGGACATTTGGTCTGCCTTTATGAACGGACCTAAACTGAGGACCACTCGATCGCGATACGGGCCTGACTGCAGATGTCCTACGCCATCTGTGCAGCAGTGGCAGGTGACGTATGGGCAACCAGGGATGTATCATAGGCTCGGCGTCCATCTCATGCGTAACAATTCATCAAAGCCTATACACTCAGTCAGAAGGTTTTACTTCTTGGAGTACTTCTACATCTTGCTAAAGAGCGTTGAGAAGTACAAAGATAAGAATAAGGTTTTCGACTCATTCAAGATACTGAAAAAACAGCATCGACTAGGGGAGTCCAAATACAAATCGCTTGTGGTCGAAGACGAAAACCTGTCCAAAACACAACTCGATCGCTATCGTTACACCTTCGAACAGGTCATCGATGAGGCAAAGGATTACCGCTTGGTGAGAGAGCCGGCACTCGGAAAACTTGCTTTAGGCGAGCCGGGTCGACGTCTCCTGCGGCGGTACGAGGAAAACGGATTACTCGAATTTAACCAATCGCTTTGCAAGTTAATGGAGTCCAAGTACGAGGCTTTCAGATATATCATCGAGCTTCTCTACAAAATGAACGAGTCTAAATCAGGGCTCATTTTCTTTCCGGTTTACTCGCCCCGGCAGCTTGGGTTTGATCGTTCCCAGATTAGGACCACTGCAGATATCACTGATTATGCTGCAAGGCTTGTGACTCAGCTTGAGGCTGATATTCAGAAATATCTTGGACAGGAGAAGTATCTCGGCAAGGAAAACGCGAAGATTCTTGCGAAGCTTATTGAAAGCGGCTTATTAAAGAAGGAGCGCAAATCCGAATTCTCTCAGGAAAAGTATAACGTCATTATCAAACGGTTTAGAGATTTTTGGATTACCTACTTTCTTCAAGATGTGTATAGCTATAAGTACTCGCTAACCTCATTTGACATCTGGACCTATAGGGCCAAGCAAATCGGAATCATTCAGGCCACAGAATTTTTCCCTAATTTTTATGGGCGAATCATTTACCCGACATCCGTAGTAGTCGAGTCCACTAGTTCCACAGACTTCAAAAGCCTTTATCGTTACCCAGATGGCAAAAGGCTATACGCTCATGAACCAAATGTCGAACAGAACCAAGACAAGTTCATTGACTGTCTCGTTAATGGCTACTTTGATCTTCGCGGGCGCTACATGAGCTACTTCATAAATTTATCAGCGCTACGGGAATTGGTTTGTTATAACATGAAAATCTCGGAACACTTTTTTGAGAGATTCCTCGAGCATGTGTACAGGCTAAATCTCGCAGGAGAATTGAAGATTGGTATATCACTCGAGGTCGACAGATTACCTGAGGAAACGACCGCTATGTATTTGAAGCAAGAGCCCGTCACGATTGACGGCAGAAAGCGCAACATAATAGCGATAGATGTGACAAAGGATAGGCTGCATGAACCGACTATTGAGAAAGCCCTCACGCTCTGGACTGCGTGAAGCCCCAGGGAAGTTTGAGAAATTCGGCCTTGTTGAGAATCCATTCCCTTCGGAGCCGGTCGTCAATAAGGATTCAACTGATCGCAGAATAAATGGCGACATATATGAAATCGAGATTCGGCGGAAAGAGTATGAACAGATCGAGCGGAATTTTCTAAAGCAACCCCAGTTAGATCCAAACCATCTCCGACTCGGATTTATCATTGACACGTCTTACATCGGACGAGGCAACGGAAAGTCCGCGTTTCTGATCAATCTCCAAAACGGCATTAACGAAGAATATTGCTTGGATATCTCAGATGGTGAGAATAAGTGCTTCGCCGTTTATGTCACCCCTGAGCCCGGCGGACGAACCAAGACTTTTCCTAGTTTCGTTGATCTTATCTTCGAGTCAATTGTTAGATCCAATCTTCTTGATATTAGTGTAGCCATTCTTTTGATCGACGCTATCCGAGAGGTTTACCCTAATATTGAATTAGATGACGACGAGGACTTGCTAATCGAGAACCTTTCTTCGAGGGCATGGTATTCCACCAAAGAAATGGATTTGAGTAGGCTGTTTACGAGTATCTATGCTAATGAATTTCTCCAAGATCTGCCACCGGAATTTCCGCTATTTCTTGGAAGGGGTAGCTTGCTGATTGACCTTGTGAAGTCTGCCCACTTTAAGAGTTACTACGCGCAATTACGAAAAGGTAAAGATCGACTTGAGTTTGTTTTTTCCCACCTCATTAGACTGTTTCAAGCTGCAGGGTTCAACGGCGCCTACCTCCTTGTTGACGACTTCGAAAGAATTCCGACATTTCAAAGTGCCCGTCAAAAGACGGATTTCGCTCTGGAGTTGCGCTCTTGCTTGTTTGATGGCTTATATTTGAATTCGCGTCTGGGGTTCTACAACTTTTTCCTAGTGTTGCACGCGGGTGTGCCGCGCATGATAGCCGAAGCTTGGCAAGAGTCGGGAATGGAGAACCGTTGTCCAATCTCACCTTCTGTCGAGTCACGTCACATAATCCCCTTCGAAAAACTGAGCAAGGATCATGCTTCACTACTTCTACAGACATACCTTGCTGCATATAAAATCGAGGGAAGTGGGTCTAATCAGCTGTTCCCGTTCACGACGGAAGCTGTCAGCGCAATCGGAGAGTCCTCCGAATACAATGCCGCTAAGATTCTGAAGACGTCGTACGATTTGCTGGAGCAAGCGGCTATCGAAGATGGTGTCGTCGAAATTAGCGAGAGTTTTGTTGACGAAAACAGAGGTCGGCATGAGACCGCAGCCGATAAGGCCGTCAGAACAATTGATAACGCACCGGCAATGGATTTGCTTAAGAAAGCTCAGGAATAGGGATGCATCACTGTCTGAGCAAGGAGGAACTGAGGCAGCTGCTTGACTCTAGGAATGGAACCAAGGAGATAGATGATGAGTTATTACAGATTTGGGTCGCTAACGCGGAAAGCTGGGTGGATGAAATCTCAGGTCTAAACTATTTCCTATCCCAAATTCTTGAAAGAAAGAGACAGTCAGGCGAAGAGTGTGGCCCGGTAATAGATCTATTTTTCGAAATGGAAGATACGATGGCGCTCACGATCCAAGCCTTTGATTTGCGTTTTGTGGACTTCATGCTCAGATGTGTGCGTGATAGGAGCATGTCGCTTGAGGAAGAATTGATCGCGCTTCAGAACGATGTTGGTGACTACCGTTATGACAGGGCTTTACGTTTTAGACACAACCTCACTGATCTCTCACTTCAATAGCGTGTTCTCGCAACCGTCCGCAATTTCTGCTCGCGCGCACGCTTTAATTGATGTGGCACTAAGTCCTGGACCCCAGAACGTGCAACTCAGTATTCCCGCGGTTGTTTTTGTTGAAGTGTTTGAAAAATGGCTCAACGAAGAAGAGTTTGCTGCAAAATTTTATTACGAAGTAATGTCCCCAATTCTTGACTCACCAAATATTGAAATCAAGCCCATTGAACGTGAGGTACTGGAAAACATGCTAACGATTGGCGCGGAACTCTCGGAACATGATGTGCACGACAAACTTATTCTCGCGTCGGCGATGATGCTCCAACGTCCACTCATTACCTCTGATGCGAAAGTGATTCAGTTTGTGAGAAAGTACAAAGTCATTCCGTCAGTGGTCACCTAATGAATCCCGTTAATGTCGAAGAAATAAGCTGGCACGGGCGTCGGCTGGACTCTCACAACTAAGGCGGCTTATGCATAGGCTCCTCTTGCATGAAGAGGAATTAAGCTCGCCAGATTTTGAGTCTAGCGGGTTGTGCTGTGTATGAACCTCACGCTGCGAAGCAATTTCTTAGCTACCTTGTCATCAGGATTGAGGCGGACCAGTTCTTGAAACTCGCCTTCGGCTTCTGAGAGCAGACCGACCTTCGCATAGAAGACACCCAGGACAACATGTGAGCGAGTTCGCTTCAGTTGATTCAGGTTCTGAAGAGCACTCGCCGACAGAACTTGGAATTTCATGGCCGGAGCAGCCGCACCAGGAGAGACGATCTCTTTGCCATCGACGACGGCAATGACGACCCATGAGTAGATATTGCCCCGTTTGAGAGAGGTGCTGGGCTTCCATTCGGTGATCGCTGGCGGCAAGTCCTCACTCTTAGCGACTTGGTGCCCTCGCGAATCAAGCACATAAACTCGGTATGCACTTGCGCCGGATAATTGCTCCCAACTGAAAACGGGGCTGCTTTCGATAATTACGACCCTTCCGGGAGACAGGAGTCTAAAGGGCGCGCCTTTACTCCCGTCGCCTCGTAAAGTAGTGCTCTCAGGCGCGAGGCTGTTCAGAACTGAGGGCGGCTCGATTTTCTCAGCGACCAATGCGGTGGCTATATCGCGCTTGGTTTGAGGCGGCACGTCGTCAAGCCCAGTGACGTTACCGTCCTTGTTGAACGTGATTGTGCTACGGCCGTCATTGAGAGCAACGACTGCTGAGTTTCCAATCTGTGGCGCGGGATTTTCGATGGTCCTCTTTGGACTTGGCTCTATTGTCGGCTTCGGACTCTTCGATGCCGACTCGTTGGTTGGCACATTTGTGGCTGGTGATGCAGCCGTTTCCGCTTGGTCGCCGCTCGGGGTGGGCTTCGGAGACGTTTGCGGCGTCGGACTCTTCCACGCTTCGAATACCCTAGACCTATTTTTGAAAACCACCACGGCTATCGCAAGCGCAACAGCGATCAATATCACCGCCGCGAATGCGTAAGCTGGTTTCCAAGCGAGACCGCGCCACCAAGACACCCAATACGGCTGGCATGTTGGCTCTCGCTCAAACGGAGAGTAAGTGACTTCCATTTCAGGCGCGATTTGTTCTCGGAAAGCCAGGAAGCTTCGGATATCCTCCTTGCACGATGCACAGACCATGAGGTGGATATCGATTATCTCGCGCTCGGGAACGTCCAGTGAGTCATCCGCCACTCCGACCAGTTGTTCATAATCGACGTGCTCGTGTCTAAACCAAAACTCCGGTGCCAGAGTGAATTTCAATGGCGCTGGCCCCCGTCGGCTTCGAAGCGTCTTTGTGAATTGCTTGAGACAGGTTGAACAAGTGCCTAGGTGCTCAGCAATTGCGGTCAATTCGCCTACCGGCAAAGCTCGAACACAGAAATGTTCGATTCTTGATGTCGATACGTGCTCGGTCATTGGCTGCGCTGTCGTTCCGTTTTCGTCCTCTATCTATATAAGACGGGAGTCTGTGCCCAAAATTCCTCGCGCAAACATTATTTCTGACTCAAAAAAGGCCGCAATTCCTTCTCCAAGCGGCGGAGGGCGTCAAAGCGCCATTTCCATACCTGGGCTCGTGTCCCGTTCAGTTCAACAGCGATAGCCGGAACATCCATAGGCATCGCCGACCACAAACGCATTAGATCCTCCAACGAGCGCCTCAGTCGCAGCGCGAGCTGCGACGGAGTGGTAATGTCGGTTTCAAACAAAAGAGTGAAGAAGTCCTCTCCGTGCTCATCCTCGAATCCTAAGCAAAACGTATCCCGCTGTTTCTCCGGCAGTCCTGCCGCCGCTTGCCACAAACCACGCAATAACTTCGCGAAGTCGAGACGTGGATCGCTCATTAAGGTTGTGTCTGTGACGCGAGCTTCCAGATACGCTCTCGCTTCGTCGTCGAGTGATTCGGCTGGGCGATCTTTTATGTCAAGCAGAATGGCAGTCAGGTTGACCAACTGATCAAGCTCAATTGGGTCGTTGGCCCACCTAAGTAATTCCGCTACGACTCTCGCGAGCGGCGCGTGTCTAATATCGTCACGGCCGAATCCAGTTGTCCGAAAGATCGGCAACTGAGCCTCGACCTCAGCGAGTCGTTGGGACGAAATCGGATCGCGCTCTTCCGTCCAGACAGCAAGACCGCAAAGAAATCTATCGTCGGATTTCCACAAGACGAATTCCGATCGTCGACTCAAAAGTTCGCGGAGACTATATTTCAAGCGAGTACGCGCAGGGGACTTTGAGCGAATATAGTCAAGGCAAGTGTTGGTCGCGATCCGCCCGACATATTGTTCAAAATTTTCAATTTGAGTTGTTCGGCTGACCTGCAAGGTCGTCAACAATTCGATTATCTTGGCGATAGTCTCGTGGTAGAGATCTTCTGCGTCTGGATTGTACGGATTGACTCCGAATTGATTGACGTGGAAACCAAGCTTCTGTCGCAGCGTGTGACGGACGACTGGCGCAGCATACACCACCAGCAGTTCGTCGAGGTGCTCTTGCCTCTCCGACTCATCGGTTGCTGTCAGATATAGCAGCAGAAGGTTATCCATATGGGCCTAACCGATTCGACGGCTCTGTCCTTTAGATTCTGGTCAGAGGGTAGTACCAGACTTACTTGGGTCGTTGCTTGTGTGGAGACAAAGTAAATCCGACTCTCGAAATGTGAAGGACCGCCCTCCCGGTCTTTGTATGATCCGCCACGAAGCAAACTAAGGAATGTTCCGACCTTTCAGGGACTTGCCCTTAACGTTTTTGTACTTCACTGGGCCGGGCAACTCCGCAGGAAGGTTTAATTGATCATCGACGATCTCTTCCAAGTGCACGCCTGCCACGCGCGCATATTCAAGAAGAATGATGAGCGGCGGCTCGTTCTTATTCAGTTCGTAATCCGATATTCTTGTGTACGGGATCTCATCCTCAACGCGCAGCCGTCTGTGCAGCTCAGTCTGCGAGAGACCAAGTGTATCCCTAATTTGTCGAAACTTTTCGGCCAACCTTTGTGGCCGGCGGCGCGGATGGCCCATCAGAAGCGACCTCCTGATGAGACGGAAATCGCGCGGCGAGATTTGTGTCTATCCGGTGTTGCGGATAGAGCGGGGTTGCGTTTGCGGGTCGCCGTGAGCATGAACATTTTATGCTCAGCGGCGATGCTCATCTCTCAACTACCTCGGAGGGCGAGCTACGCATGTGGTCATTCTGATTCTCAAAGACTAGTCGGGCTTAGGATACCAGAGCGTGCGATCAAATATCATCTTTTCGAGTCGTAAGTTCGCGGCCACGGTGCCGCCAACGACGGACAGCTCGTTGTCTTGACCTGACGCGGCTCCCTTCAAATTTGACAGGCTCCAACAATGACGGTCGGAGGCAAATAAAGTGGGAAATCCCCCGTGGTTGGCTAATAGCCAGATTTGCAGATTCATCGTAGTGTGGTGAATACTGAAAGGCGAGAGATGGAGCAGAGAAAGGGAAGCGGAAAAGCATGACGCTCGAGAGATCCTACCATGCTCAAGCGTCGATGAGTTTCCATCTCACGATATAATCCTCAAAGAGCTTGCTAAGAGAAAAATGTCGCTGATAGGACTGTTGATCAAGGCCGCCGAAGAGTAAATCGCTGATCGGTGGCGTTCGATTGCAAAGAAGTAGTCAGTATGGATGCGTTCAGTACGTAGTCCCGAACAATGATGTAAGGTGGAGACCAACCATGCCTGTGCTACAACTCCGTCCGGAATTCCAAACCCCGCACATGCGAGCAACTGCCATCGAGTTGTCCAACCGCCAAAATACCGGCTGGACTCAGCGAGACGCGGCTAGCGAGCTGCTTGACATCACTTATCCGACCGGGGACGTTCGGCGTGCCCTTGATGCTGTATCGGCAACCTCGGCAGGCAAGCCTATTGTGATGATGGGCCAACGCGGCAGCGGAAAATCTCACATCATGGCTCTTGTTCACCATGCGTTTGGATCTCCTGATGCTGTGGAAGCGTGGGCGCGTTCTTGGGGACAGAAGCTTCAAGCAGACAAACTCGTTGGTCTGAAACTCCAACGAGGCTTCATGCCGCTCTCTGAGACGCTTTCGAACCAGGAGTTTCCACGTCTTTGGGATGTGATCTTCGACCGTCATCCCAAGGGTCCATACTATCGCGGCAAGTTTGAACAATCCGGAAATCTCGTTCCGGCAAAATCGTTGCTACAGGATATGTTCGCTGAACAGAAGACAGCCCTCATCCTCGACGAGCTTCAAACTTGGTACGACGGGCTGCACGATGAACCTGGGGCTGAGGGAAAGAAGAGGCGTCAGTGGGCCTTCAATTTCATCCAGACTCTTTCCGAACTTGCTGAGGATCGGCCCGACCTCTTCTGCCTTGTCGTCTCTGTTCGAGACAACACTACCGAGTCGTTTCAGCAAATCCATCGAAAAGGACCGGTCGTAATCGACTTCAAGGGTGAGACAGCACGTGAAGACCGCAAACGACTAGTGCTGCATCGACTCTTCCAGAATCGCGGCAACGTTCCACCGGCAGAGATCGAGCAAACTGTTCACGCATACGCAACGGAAAGGGTACGCCTGCTCCACGCCGATAAGACGCAAGCGGACAGGGCGCGGCTTCAGCAGGAGGTCATCGAGTGCTGGCCATTTTCTCCCGAGCTCCTCACGCTTCTAGAAGACCACATCCTGATGGCTGCTGCAGCGCAGGATAGTCGCGACTTCATTCGTATGCTCGCCGAAGTATTTCGAGTTCGTGGACAGCAAGTTCCCATTATCACTCCTGCTGATTTTAGCGTTGACAACGATGATTGCGGTGTTACAACGCTCATCGA